>Ga0073928_10004208_pt1 | contig 21620 bp, 9 predicted proteins | sample PaiPotPPA55metaG_FD_76969 | JGI IMG/M metagenome (GOLD analysis project Ga0073928, IMG submission 76969) | Iron sulfur acid spring bacterial and archeal communities from Banff, Canada, to study Microbial Dark Matter (Phase II) - Paint Pots PPA... ...
GATACCTTTGTCGTAAATAGCAACTCCGACAGCGTGACAGTTCAAGCCGGAAGCAACACGAACACGGTTTTAGCGTCGGCGAGTGTTACTGGGCCGGCGAACGTTCAATATCTGACGGGAATCGGTAGCACCGCCCTATCACTCACTGGGGGAACAACTTCTCAAACGATTACTGCCAACTCGGGGAACGACACATTGATTGCCGGGGCGGTAGTTGACACTCTTGTGGGCGGGACCGGCAACGATACATTCGTCGTGAACAATGCTGCGGACTTGGTCGTGGTGCAACCCGGTAGCAATACGAACATTGTTCAGGCATCGGTGAGCTATACCGGGCCCGCAAACGTTCAGAATTTAACTGGGACCGGTAACGCAGCAATCACCCTGACAGCCGGCGCAGGAAACGAGACGATTACGGGAAATGCCGGTGCCGACACGCTCGTCGGGGGCATTGGAAACGACACGCTAGTCGCTGGAACTGCCCTCACGACGATGATTGGCGGCACGGGGAACAATACGTTCGTCCTCAACAATGCGTCCGACGTTGTCATTGCTCAGGCAGGAAGCGCCAGCAATACGGTTCGAGTTTACGCTAACTACACCGCTCCCACCAATGTGACTAACACGATCGATGTCGGCAATGCCACCATCACGTTAAAGGGCTCGACTGGCAATCAAATGCTTACCGGTTACGGTAACGACACCCTGATTGCAGGCACAGGCAATGACACGTTGAACAGTGGTCACGTCATGATCGGCGGGGCGGGCAACGACACCTTTATCGAGGGCGCCGGGGGCGCTGCAATTACCGCGCAAGCCGGATACATCAACACGGTACTGACCTCGGCGAGTGCCACCGGACCGGCGAACGTTCAATACCTGACGGGCACCGGTACTCTCGCCATTGCTCTGACTGGAGGAGCGGCTGCCGAGACGATTACCGCGAACTCGGGCAACGATACCTTAATCGCTGGAGGTGGGGTCGATACATTGATAGGCGGCACGGGTAACGATACATTTGTCGTGAACAACGCATCCGATGTCATAGTTTCGCAGGCCGGAAGCGTGTCCAACACGGTGCAGACCTATTTTAATTTCACTGCATCCGCGAGCGAACAAAATCTAACGGGTCTCGGTACTGCGAACCTTGCTTTATCGGGGAGTACTGGAAATCAAACAATTACCGGCAACAGCGGACAAGACACGCTTATCGGCGGTAGTGGTTCTGATACGTTGATAGCGGGCTTGGGCATCGCGACGCTGATCGGCGGCTCGGGCAACGACACTTTCGTGGTGAACAACGCTTCCGATGTGGTGAGTGTCCTAGCGGGAAGTCTGGCGAACACAGTGGCGACGTCCGTAAGTTTTGCTGCCTCATCCGCTATCGAAACCTTATCCGGGACCGGCACGGGAAACCTCAGCCTGTCTGGAACGACGGGTGACCAGTTTATTTCTGGAAACGCGGGGCAAGACACGATCGTCGCAGGTTCGGGCGATGACACCTTGGTAGCCGGCACCGGCATATCCACGCTCATCGGCGGAGCCGGGAACGATGCATTCGTTGTAAACAACGCGCAGGATGTTGTGATAGCGCAAGCATCAGCTAGCTCCAACACCGTTTACACGTCGGTAAGCCTGACAGGGCAAGCGAACGTGCAGAAGCTCGTGGGTACCGGTAGTGCCAACATCGACCTCAACGGGAACAACCTCGATGAGACGATCATCGCCAATGAGGCGAATGACACTTTAGTGGCCGGATCTGGCAACGATGTTCTGGTATCGAGCTACGGATATGTCAATACATTGATCGGCGGTAGCGGAAATGACACGTATGTGGTTTATCAAAGCCAAGACGTTGTTGTCGCGCAAAACGCGGGTAACATCAACCGTGTCGTGTCGAACGCGAACTACGTCGCTGCCGCAAACGTCGACGTGCTTCAGGGCATTGGGACGACAAGCCTTCAGTTGAGCGGCAATGGATCGACGACCACGTCGATTACGGGTAATACGGCTTCGGACGTTTTGAGCGATGCGGCAGCAGGTTCTGCGAGCGTCGGCGTGACCATGACCGGCGGCAGCGGAAATGACACGTTCAATGTGAGCAACGCAAACGACGTGGTAGTTGCGCAGGACGGGGGAGGACTAAACACCATATCGACAAGCGTTAGTTTTGTTGCAGCCGAGAATGTCAGTCAACTCATAGCAGTCGGAGCAGGGGCTCTTGTCCTGACCGCCAACAATCTGGGCGATAACATCATTGGCGGTCTCGGAAACGACACGATCATCACAGGTGCCGGCAACGACAACGTGACACTTGGGACCGCATCTGATGTTGTCGAGGTGGGTGGAGTTGCTGGCAATACGTCAGATACGGTAAACACTACGATCAATGCAGCGTCGCTCGCGCCACCCTCCGGCGTAACTGACGAGCTACTGTTTTCGCATGCGACCAGTGACCAACTATGGTTTCAGCAATCGGGTGCAGACCTGCTTGTTAGCGTGATTGGGACGAGTTCTCAAGTTGATTTGAAAAATTGGTTTAATCAACCCCCCGGCACGATTAATGACATCACAAGCGCGGACGGCAAGAGCATCAATGACCAGCAGATCAACGCGTTGGTGAGTGCCATGGCGGCGTTTAATCCGCCCTCGGCGGGAACGACGTCGCTTGCGCAGACTTATCAGGACCAGCTCACGCCTGTTCTGTCGGCCAATTGGCATTAACGGAATGTTAGCTCTATTAGATGCCCGCAACTTCGGTTGCGGGTTGATGCCACAAGCGACCTGACGCAAACCTCCGAAGCACCTCCGCTATATTTCTGATGAAAATTCTTTTCACGCACCAAAATGCTTTTGGCCAGTATCTGCATCTCGCTCGGCACCTGGCATCAGTTCCTTCGAATGAGGTTGTATTCATCACGCAGCGTCCGGATGTCGAGATGCCTGGCGTGCGGATGGTTCGATATAAACCGAGACGCCCAGTCACCCCTCAAATTCATCACTATCTTGCTGATATTGAAGCAGCGATTCTCAACGGGCAAGAGGTCGCGCGGGTCGCACTCGAGCTGAAGCAATCAGGCTTCGTCCCGGACCTTATGCTGGGTCACAACGGCTGGGGGGAGATTTGGTATCTCAAGGATGTCTTCCCCAATTCATTGCTGCTTGGTTATATGGAGTTCTTCTATCGGTTTCGAGGGGCCGACATTGGCTTTGCGCGCGGCGAGGCCGAGATGTTCGATACCGCATTGCGCATCCGAACAAAAAATCTTGGGAACTTGCTGGGTCTGGATGCGATCGATTGGGGCCATTCTCCGACTCAATGGCAGCGTTCGCTTTATCCAGCTACTGTTCAGCCAGTGATTAGTGTTGTCCATGAGGGTATCAACACAAGTCACGTGATGCCTGACCCGCTTGCACAGCTGACTTTGTCCAACGGAAACGTCACAGTGTCCGCAGGTGACGAAATTGTGACCTACGTTGCGAGAAATCTCGAACCGCATCGCGGGTTCGAAACGTTTATGCGTAGCCTACCGAAGATCCTGTCGCAACGTCCTCGGGCGCACGTTATTATCGTAGGGGGGGATGGAGTCAGTTACGGTAGGCAATTGCCGGACGGTCAATCGTATAAGCAGCGGATGCTTGACGAGGTGGGACCTGCCTTAGACATGTCGCGTGTGCACTTCCTCGGACACGTCCCCTATTCGACCTTCGTGAAAGTGCTTCAAGTGTCGCGTGCGCATGTGTACTTAACCTTTCCGTTCGTTTTGTCCTGGTCGATGCTCGAGGCGATGTCCGCCGGATGCTTGGTGATCGGATCACGTACTCCACCAGTTGAAGAAGTCATTTCCCATAACGCAAACGGCCTCTTGGCAGATTTCTTCGCACCTGATGAGATTGCTCAGCATGTGATCGACGCGTTGAGCGATCGGCGACAGCACGACGAGATAAGAAACGCCGCGCGGGCAACGGTGATTAACAAGTACGATTTACAGCGGGTTTGCCTCCCGGCGCAAATTGGTTTACTCGAACATTTGTTACGGTAATAGTCAGTGAAACCTAACATGGCCGCCGACCGTACGCATTCGACAGTCGGGCAAGACGCAAATTCATCGACTCGCTCTCCAGAGAGTGAGCGTGAATGGGAGCACCTGCGACAGGAGATTTATCGTGTCGCGATTCATTTCTCAGGTGGCTTGCGCTTTGATTTCCGACAGTTGTTAAGCGACGGTTTCAACCTGAAGTGTGCCGGGCGATTGATGTGGCAATTGATCAAGCCCTATGACCCACAGGTTTTGGTGGGGCCGGGCTTTGGCGCCGCTCCGTTGCTGTTTGCGACTACTCTCGCGGCGCTCGATGACGGACAGAAGCTGCATACCCTCATGATTCGGGATCAGCGCAAAGCACACAATCGTAAGCGCTGGGTTGAAGGCGAACGGCAGGCGGATGGGAGTCGCGCAGTCGTGATCGATGACTTCATGGAAGGAGGGTCGGCGATTTCGTTGATCGAGACGGCGTTGAATGCTGATAACCACGTGCTCGACGTCGTGGCGGTGGCGGTTCTTTTCGATATGTGGCAGCCCCTCGGCTCGCGTCAAATTTCCATCGAGCGCTTCCCGGTCCGTTCGATTTTTAAACGGCACGACATCGGACTTTCTCGCGACTGTTTTGACGCGAAACCGCCGCAGATGAAAGGGCGTTTTCCTCCGTTCATCGACGCACCGAGGTGGCACCGATTCGAACTGAATCACAACAAGCGACACTCCCTAAAAAGCGCACCGGTAATTGCGGACGGCGCGGTGTTTGCCGCGGACGACGCGAGTCAGCTGTGGCGCCATAACGCTGCAAACGGCGACGTGGAATGGTGCTATCAAAGCGTACGAAGGCCCGCCAAGGGCATTGTTCAACGACTTCAGTACGCGGATGGAAGTCTTGTATTGGGTTGCTACGATGGCACCGTTACGCGCGTTGATGCGGCCGACGGCAGTGTTCGCTGGCGATGGAAACAAGGCTCGAGCATCCATGCGACGCCCACACTGGATCTTGAAAATAATCGAATTTTCCTGAACACCGAACAGTGGAACGAAGGGAATCCGGTCGGACATTTGCAAGCGTTGGATTGGACGACCGGACGACAGCTTTGGGCTAGTCCACAAGCTTACTGGCCTCCCGGATCGGTCGCGTACGATCCGGAATCGAACGGGGTGGTCGGCGCGTGCAACGATGGATATATGAGTTGCTTCGAGGCCAACTTGGGAGTCTTGCGATGGCGCATAAACTCTAACGGTCTAGTTCGCGGAAAGCCGGCCATTGCGGGAGGCTATGCTTATTGGGCGACCGAAAGCGCGATGCTTTGCTGTGTAGACATGCAGACTGGCGCTACAAGGTGGGAGACGCCTTATGGGGTTCCCGGAGGACATCAATGGACCCTTGTGGAGTCGGACCTGGTCTATGTGCTCGATGGCAAATGGCATTTGTTGGCGTTTGATGCGCAGACAGGACGGCTTCGGTGGTTAGGACGTTTGCGATCACAGGGCTGTACAGCGCCCGTTCGTTATGGGAAATATCTAGTGGTGTTATCGGAAGGTGGAGAGCTCGCAGTCTTTGATTCTGCACAAAGACTTAAAGTTTGGGAGGGCGCGATCGGTGGGACCTATCGACAGAATCCTGCCTTGGCCGATGGGATACTCGCGGCAGCGAGCAACGACACGGGATTGAAGCTGTTCGATGTTCATCCCTTCTACAGCGAAGTATGACCCGTTAGAGCATGGAAACAGAAAAATCATCTGATCATCCTGCCGGCTCAATGGACATCGAGTCCGAAGCAGGAACGTATTGTGTCGTTACGCAAGTGAAGTCGGATCGCGTGATCTACTTCACCGATGATGCGGCGTTTGTTCCGCAAGAAAGCGGTGATTGGTTTTACGTGAGCGTTTATCGAGGCTTGCTGCCGCCAACGATCACCTTGCGCAATTGTTGGAGTTGGCGTTTTGACGGGAACAAATTTACGAAGGCCCCTGAGACGCCGGTTCACAACACTGCCGAGTTGTTAAGAGAGCGCAATCGCCAAACCCTCTTCGATATTCTCAACGAGAAGGTGAACGAGCTACGCAAGCCTTATGTGTCGGAATTGGTGCTGGGGGAAACGCTCCGTATCCGCAAGCGTTTGGAAGCGCAGGCTTATCTATCCGGACAGCGGACGGCGGAGCCGCTGCGGGCGCTCGAGGCTGTGGCGGTTGCAAGAGCGATTTCTATGGAGGATGCAGCGCAACTGATTTGTCGGCGCGCTGAACAAACGGAAGACGTTTTAATCGCTACCGAGCGAATCAGGGAGCGTTTTGCACAATTGATCGGTCGAGCGGAAACGAACGACGATTTGTTGCTGCTCAAAAAGGCGCTGCTTGAAGATATCTATCCGGAACTGTCCCAAAGAACGAAGTTCGCACTTAACCTAACCGTGCCTGTCGTACCAGACGAGCCGCTCTCCGCAAGCCGCAAGGCACATGAGGTGGGTTGCCTCAAGGCTCAGCTTCGCGAGCACATTAACCAGGAGCGCCGACGGATAGACGAAAGCTACCTAGGCCACGTTGAACTGCTTAAGTTCAAGGGTGATCTCGCGAGATGGTTTCTATCGTCCACCGGCGAAAAACCCTCGGGGTTTGAGTTGCTTGAAGCATACGCGACTGCGAGGTCGCTTTCTTTGGAGTCGGCATCTCGTGCGATTCTGGAGGAGCTTGCGAACGCTAGCAAAGTGTTGTCAGCGACCGAAGTTCTGAAAGACAAGATGCTCGCTGAGATCGAGAGAATCGAAAATCATGGTGAACTAGTGCAGGTTCAAGAGGACCTTACCAAGGTTACGCATCGGCACTAACGCCGGCGCTAGTGTACGGCCTGTATCATTTTCGATCGGAAGTAAAAACCCATGATGCCTGTTCGGTTTGTTTGCGGCACGCGGGTGTCGAAAGAAGCTTTTCTGAGGGACACCGCATTGGGACGTTCGCTTGCGATTTCGCACGAGAAACATCGTTTCCAAATTTTGCTGTTCCCGGAAAATCGTGCAGGTCTTTCGTCGATCTACAACGTCGCAATCGAACAAGCGAAAGACGATCCGGCCTTGTTGATTTTTGTTCACGACGATGTATGTCTGGTTGATTTTTATTGGCGAGACAAACTACATGATGCGTTAAAGGTGTTCGATGTAGTGGGTCTGGCAGGCAATACTCGTCGGGTCGCCAAACAACCCGGCTGGGCATTTACTGATGCTCGTTTCACATGGGATGAACCGAAGTTCTTGAGTGGGGTAGTCGGGCATGGGAAGGGGTTCCCGTGTGACACAATTTCAGTTTTTGGTCCCTCCGGTCAAGAATGCAAGCTTCTAGATGGCCTGTTGCTTGCCGCGCACAGCAGCCGGTTAAATTTGGCGAATGTACGGTTTGACGAGCAGTTCCAGTTTCACTTCTACGACGTAGATTTTTGCCGACAGGCGGAAGCGAAGGGTTTGAAAATGGGCACGTGGCCGATCAGCGTTGTACACGAAAGTGGCGGCGCGTTCGGTGCGCCTAGTTGGCTGGATGCGTATCAGAGCTACCTAACGAAATACGGTGAGTGAGATTCGGGCCGAAAAGAAGCCTGAAATTGTTATAGGTTATCTTGACTTCAGACAATGCGGTAGCAGTTACGCGGACATTCATGCGACTTGGTTGTTTGCAAGGTTTAGAAGGTATTGTCCGTATGCGTTCTTCGCGAGCGGCTTGGCAAGCTTGAGCAACTGCTCTTCGTCAATCCACTTGCGACGGTAGGCAATTTCCTCGGGACATGCCACCATCAGTCCTTGGCGCTTCTGAAGCGTCGCGATAAATATGGCAGCGTCGATCAGTGAGTCGTGGGTGCCAGTGTCGAGCCACGCAAAGCCTCGACCCATGATCTCGACATTGAGTTTCTCTTGTTCCAGGTATCGCGTGTTGATATCAGTGATTTCGAATTCGCCTCGCAACGAAGGCGTGATACTGGCGGCGATATCGCACACTGTATTGTCATAGAAATAGAGACCGGTCACCGCGTAATTTGAGCGCGGTTTGAGCGGTTTTTCTTCAATCGATACAGCGCGAAAACGTTTGTCGAACTCGACCACGCCGTAGCGCTCAGGATCCTGCACGTGATACGCGAAGATCGTCGCACCGTCGACGATGGCATCGGCGCGCTCGAGCTGCTTCACGAGATCGTGACCGTAGAAGAGGTTGTCACCGAGAATCAACGCTGACGGATCGTTGCCGATGAATCCTTTGCCGATTTGAAAAGCCTGGGCAAGTCCGTCCGGCGATGGTTGCACTTCGTAGCAGATATTCATGCCCCAGTGGCTACCATCTCCGAACATCGCTTTGAAACGCGGTGTGTCGTCAGGCGTGGAAATGACCAGCACGTCGCGAATACCAGCGATCATCAGGGTGGAGAGCGGATAATAGATCATCGGCTTGTCGTACACGGGCAGCAGGTGCTTCGATATAACGTTCGTAATCGGATAGAGCCGCGTGCCCGAACCGCCGGCGAGGATGATGCCTTTGCGCGCCACTTTCTAGTCCTTTTCAATTGCTGCGAGCAGCGCCACGCTGTGCGCAATCCAACAATCTATCCTGAGCTGCCACCTGGCTCGGTCCAAAGTGATGTCGTCAGCATCGGACACCCTTGAGCGTCCGTCGTAGCTCCCTCAACGTCGACGCCGGTGCACGCATTCTGCAACTAGCCGTGTTTTTAACGAACTAGAGGAGGTTACCGCAAGCAGCCGTTGATATCCGAGGGGCACCATATTAACCCGTAGAGCGCGCGAGTGAAGTTCGGCGGGTGTGAATTTTCGACCGTGTTCGCTACATATCCGGAGTGCCCATGAAGATTGCGACAGGTTGCCTCGGAGATGCCTTTCTCTTCAATCAAGCGCCAGTACCGGCGGAAAAGTACCCGCAAGAGCGAGCGGTTGTACGCGCCTTCTCGCTCAGCCGATTGCCTGAGCAATTTTGCTATTTGGGGTCTTACTCATCGCAAGCTGGATCCGGTGCGAACCGAATGGGTCAGTCAGCAGACGATCGAGAATTTCCCGCTCGATCAGCGGCGCACGTCTTCCTATTCGCCAACGATTTGGCCCATTCCTAACCTTCCCAATTTCCCGGCAAGTTGCAGTCGGGCGGATCTCCAATCAGTTAGCGACTGGATTCGCTGTTTCTTTGCCGTCGCAAGTGCGGACTGGGCGTTCAGTAACTCAAGGATGTTGCCGACTCCTACCTCGTACCGGTGTTGTGCAGCATCTTCCGAGCGCTGCGCAATATCGAGCAAGGTCATGCTATTCCCGACGTTCTCCGTTGCGGTCTTCAGCGCTTGGAAAGCCGTCCAGACATCAAGTCCCACTTGGTTTTTCGTCTCGTCCAAGGTATAGCGCTGCACTTCTGTTTGCGCGGCCGCTTGGCGGACCTGGTAGTTGCGCACGAAGCCCTCAAATATAGGGATCGTCACTTGCACGCCAACGTACCAGTCACGCCCAGTCGCTGGAAAGGTCGGTACGCCCAGACCCAAAGACGCAGGCTGGTTGTTCGTGCTGTATTTGCTAACTAACGAAATGCTCGGCAAGCCTTGGGCGCGAGTCTGCCGTGTCTTGGCGGCGGCCGCGTCAAGTTGGGCTTCAGCTGCAACGACGCTTGGATGGTTGCGTTTAGCTTCGTCCATCAGGTCAGCGATTGAGCCCTCGAACTCTGCATCTGGCGTTACGCCTCCAGCTACCGCGGGAAGTGCAATCACTGTGTCCGGACTCAACGCCATATCGGCCGCCAGCGTACCTAACGCTGTTTGCAAATCTCCTTCAGCCTTGGCTCGGCTAAAGACCGCCTGTGCGTAGGCGGTCTGCGCTTGCAAAGCGTCAGTGATAGGCGCTGCGCCGTGGTCGACACGCTGGGTTGCCGCCTTGAAACTGTCGTTGGCGTCGCTTTCAACTTCGCGGGCAGTTTCAAGGGCACCCTGCGCCGCTTCAGCCGCGTAATAATCTTTGGCAGCTTGTGCAAAGGCGGTTTGCAAGACCGCATCTTGGTTTGCACGAGCCGCAGCGAATAACTCCTGTGCATTGGCTAGCGCCGCACTGCGTGCCCCGAAGTCGTAAAGCACCCAATTCAGCGACGCGGTTTCACTGCGCACAAAAGACCGGCTGGCAGAACTCAACTGCGGTTGCCCGGTTACATCCGTTGTTGAATCGTCTCTCACGCCCTGCCAATTGCCGGAAATAGTTGGCAGATAAGCACCTTTGTTCACGCCGACGTTGGCCGCCTGCACTTTTACATTGGCCCACGCTTCTCGCGTTTTGGGGTTATTACATAGGGTCCGCTCAATCGTTTCCCGCAAGCTCAAGGGTTGCTCGATCGTACCGAACTCGCAAACGCCGCTTTGCCCCAACAAAGCGCCCGCAGCGCTGGGCGGTACAGTGCGATTGGTTCGGAACACGTCGAACTCAGTGGTCACGGCGCCAGCACTACCGGCCAGAACGCACAGGACCAGGCCGACCCCAGTTTGGGGCCAGCTGTTGCATCGTCTGCACCAATCGGCAACCAGTCTCAACGGTCGGATCGTCGCCTCATGCTTCCTTGACCTTCGGACTCTCGAATTACCGTTCACGCATGCTCTCCTGGGCGGTTTGAACGAGAGGATCCAGGAAGTAGTGCGCGACACTTTGTGTTCCCGTCTTGATCTCCGCAGTGACCTCCATTCCCGGGGTTAGGTCAACCAGCTTATCGTTGACGCGAAACTGGTTTGTCGGCAACTTTACGTGAGCGACGAACGTCAGTCCTAGCTTCTTGTCTTGTGTCGCATCGTTTGAGACCGACGTCACTTTGCCTTTAAGGAAGCCGTATCGCGTATAGGGAAACGCTTCGATCTTTACAACCGCATCCTGTCCGACCTTCACGAAACCGATATCTTTGTTTTCGATGTTGGTCTCCACTTCGACTGAGTCATAGGGCACGATTTCCATGATGCTCTGCGCTGTCGTCACAACTCCGCCGACCGTATGAGCGGCGAGCTGCTGTACCGTGCCGGCGACAGGTGCGGTGAGCTTAAGCAGCCCCTGACGGGTTTGTGCCTTTGTCTCATCGTTGCGGCTCTGTTCCAGTTGCTGGCTTGCTTTGTCCAGCTCGTCGAGCTGCGCACGTCGAAATTGCGACGTGGTGGAGGCGATCTCGGCATGCTGTTGAACCACGGCAGCCGCCAGTTGCTGTCGGTGACTGCGCTGGGCCTGTAATTCGTGTTCTTGCTCCAGCGCGGTCTGCTCTTTCTGAAGGTAGTCGGTGTCCGCAACGTACTTACCGACGACCAGTCCTTTGTACTCGTCAGCGCTCTGCCGTGTGAGCGGTGCCGTGGCCTCGAGTTTTTCAATTTCATGCACTGTACTGTCAAGCTCGCCGGTACGCTTTCCGAGCTCGGCCTGAGCGCTGGCCAACTTATCCTGATATTCACGATATAAACCATCGGCATAGTGTTGCGCCTGCTGGGAGTCGTCCGCCGACGCCCCAGAAACAGCAGCCACCACCGGAGGGTGCCCGTGCTGCTGCGCATCTAGCAACGCGTGCGAGCGTGCAATCGCCAGCGCCGCATCTATCCTGGAAGCGCGAGCCTTATCCGAATCGGCCGCTGCCTGTGTCGTATCGAGCGTGAGTAAGGGATCGCCTTCCTTGACCCGTTGCCCATCATGGACGCTAATCTGCCGTACGACGCCGGTGATCGCGGGCTGAATAATCTTTACCCGAGCATTGGGGATCAACTTACCTTTCGCTGTCGCGACGATATCCAGTCTTCCAAACAGGCTAATCAGGATAGTGATGAGCGCCAATGCCACGATGATACGCATCGTCCAACGGGGGGCTGGATGAATCGGCGTATCAACGAGCTCAAGGTTCGCTGGCATAAACGCCAGTTCATGGCCGAGCCGTGGTGGCGTATCGAGTTGGTGGCGAATTTCCCACGCTGCACGAAATATGGAACCGTACCGACGCCATAGATCAGCGACCGCCTGTAGTTTGATCGAATTCATAGGAGTCGAGATTCAGGTGTTTTGCAGCGAAATCAGATGGGCGTAATAGCCACCCTGTTCCATCAGGTGATCGTGACCACCACGCTCCACGATTTGCCCTTTGTCCATCGCAAAGATGTGGTTGGCATGGCGCACGGCGCTTAGTCGATGGGCGATGATGATTACCGTGCGCCCCTGACACATGGAGCGCATGTTGTTTTGAATGATCCGCTCGGTCTCGAAATCCAGGGCGCTGGTCGCTTCGTCGAAGATCAGAATCCGGGGATTTGTCACCAAAGCGCGGGCGATTGCAAGACGCTGCCGCTGACCACCGGACAAGTTGGAGCCGTGCTCCCCAACAATCGTGTCGTACCCCTCCTGCATTTCCGAAATGAACTCATGCGCACCTGCGAGTTTCGCCGCGTGGATAACCGCTTCCAAAGATATGCCAGGATCAGTGACGGCTATGTTCTGACGAATCGAACGGTTAAATAGCAGATTTTCTTGCAGTACCACGCCAATCTGGCGGCGTAGCCATGCCGGATCCGCTAGCGCCAGATCCATGCCGTCGATTCGCACGCGACCGCCTTCGGGCACATAAAGTCGCTGAAGCAGCTTAGTGAGGGTACTTTTGCCAGACCCGGATCGGCCAACAATGCCGATGACGTCGCCTGCCTTAATTTCTAGTGAAACGTCATTCAGGATTAAAGGGCCATCAACCCGATACCGGAATTTCACATTCTCGAAGCTGACATCACCCCTCAAAGGCGGCATTGCTTGTCGACTCGGAGGTAGTTCGGTCCGCGAATTGAGAATGTCACCCAGTCGGCTCATTGAAATGCCGATCTGTTGGAAGTCCTGCCACAACTGCGCGAGCCGCAACACAGGCGCAGCAACGCGTTGCGACATCATGTTGAACGCAATCAACTGCCCAACCGATAATTTGCCATCGATAACGAGCTTGGCGCCAAAAAACAAGCTTGTCAGCGTGACCAGTTTGCCAACCAGTTGAATGAGTTGCTGCCCGATATTGCCGATGTTACTCACGCGAAATCCGGCGAGCACATACGCCGCCAATTGGTTATCCCAGCGGCGGGTGAACTGTGGCTCGACGGCCATCGATTTCACTGTTTCCGCGCCCGATATCGTTTCTACGAGAAACGACTGATTGTCGGCACTTCGCGCAAATTTTTCATTGAGCCGGCTACGTAGCGCAGGGTTCAGCGCTGCCGATATTCCCGCATAAACAGGTAACGAAATAACGACGATCATCGTCAGCCATACGCTGTAGATGCACATCACCCCGATGAAAATGAACGAGAAAAACAGGTCGATGACAGCGGTCAGTGCCTGGCCGGTCAGGAAGCTGCGAATATTTTCGAGTTCGCGCACCCTGGCCACCGTGTCGCCGACCCGGCGCGCGCCGAAATAGGCCATCGGCAACGTCAGCAAGTGACGGAACAGTCGCGCTCCGAGTTCGACGTCTATTCGATTGGTTGTGTGCGCGAACACGTAGTTGCGCAGTCCAGTGAGCACTACCTCGAACACGGAGCTGACAAGCAATGCGATGCAGACCACGTTCAGGGTGTTATACGCCCGATTGACGAGCACTTTATCCATGACGACCTGAAACATCAGCGGTGAGATCAGGCCGAAGAGTTGCAACACGGCAGAGACAAGCAAGACTTCCAACAATAAGCGTCGATACTTGACAACAGCGGGGATGAACCATGAGAAATCAAAACGGGCGAACTCACCCGCTAAAGAAGCACGCGAGGCGAATAACAACATCCGGCCACCAGAGCGGAGAATTACTTCATCCGGTGTACGAGCAACAGGGGCAGTGGCTCCGTACTCGAGCGTTAGCGCCTTCTGACCATCACAATTGGCCAAAATAAAATGTTGTCCGTTGTCTTCGAGGACCAGTGCAGGGCAAGGCGTTTTTGATAACCGTTCGGCGGTAGTGCGAACCTCGCGGGCTTTCAGGCCAATGGAGCGAGCGGCCAGAACCAGATCTTGCGCGCTAAACAGCTCGGACTTTATGGCTGCAGCATGCCGAAGCTGCTCGGCGTCTGCCGCGATGCCGTGAAAACGCGCGATCAAAACGAGCGCCATTAGGCCAGGGTCTTGGGTATTACGCGATGATTCTTGCGTTTGTTCGGTCATTCCAGATATTCGTATCGATGTTTCTGTGGGCTGCGTTAAGGCGGTACTGTTTCAATTCCGCGCAGAGGAGCTTCGAGAGACTTTTATTTCTTTGGGGACATCGCACCGGCCACGACCGGCAATTTCGCGCGGAAATGTGCGCTCGCGGGCTTCAATGTGCCGCTATAAAGAATGCTAACTGAACTACGATTGTCATAAAGCTTAAAACTTAACCCAAACATGTTAACGGCCAATTTCCGCGAACGTTGAGGTCGAGGGCGGTCTTCATTTCAAGGTCGGCAGCGCCATATTTGTGAAGATCTAGGCTGTTGTTCGTTGATAAAGGCCACGCGTAGCGCAGTGGGTTATACCCCCAAGGATTTGGGTAAGTTGGTGCCCGATAATTCATTGCGGACACCAACGTGATCAGAACCTTGAGGGGCTTGCGGGCTTTAAATCGAAGTTAGTGCCAATTGGCCGAAATGATGGGTTGTAGTTGGCTTTGGTAGCTGTCCGGTAACGTCGTTGCCCCTGCTGCTGGTGGAGCGAAGGATGCCATGGCATTAACCAAAGCATCGATTTGATTGTTGCTAAGCACCTTTCCGTCCGCCGCGCTAAAGAGCTGCACGCTGTTCGAGCCGGTGCTGTACCAGTTGGAGATATCGACATCCGACGAGGTCCCAATGACACTCACCAACAGGTCGTTACCCGATCGGGAGAACCAAAGTTGATTACTGTCGGCCGTAGTGAAAGACAGGTCGTTCGTCTGCGTTTGCCCACTGGCAGAGTCGTTGATAACTGCTTGCGACTCATCGGCGCTATTGCCCGCGACTGTTCCCGAGGCAATGATGTCGTTGCCTCCTAGTGAGATGGTTGCCTGGCCACTGCCAAGTGTCACCGTGTCGACTCCACTCCCGAGCGTGACAGAGTTGTTACCGCTGCCCAGGGTCACGATATTGGCACCGTTTCCGAAGGCCAAGGTGTTGGCTCCGGTACCCGTCGAGACATTGTAGTTCCCATTGTCCAGCGTAATCGAGGCGCCGCCATTACCACTTGATACGGTTCCACCCGTCCCAGTGATCGAGACGCTATTACCTACGCCGTTGACAGCGATAGTGTCACCGTTTCCGGCGACCGACCCAACTGTGTCGGTTCCGTCAAACGTAACTGTCGTTGCACCACTCGTTTGAATTTGTGAGGCAGACCCCACGACCGTTACAGCATTATTTTGTCCGCTAACGGATATGATTGCCGAGCTACCCGTCACCGTCACATTGGCACCATTTCCGGAGACATTCAGCGTGTCATGCGCTCCGCTAAGAGAGGCCGTGAGCGCGTTGCCCGTTACAGCGACAGCGCTTTGGGAACCGGAGATGTTAAGACTATCTCCGTCACCCGTGACGATCACGGCAGCATTGACTCCGCCGACATCCACCGTCGCGCTGCCGCTTGTCACAACCAGATCGTTGCCGGCTACGACTTGGACGGTGTTGTTTTGCCCGGTAACGCTGATGGCCGCATTGGCAGAAAGAGTAATCTGATTGCTATTGCCTGTGAGAATCAAGCTATCGCCGTTCCCGACAGCAATTGTGTTTGAATTTCCGGAGAGGGTGTTGGCGGTCGTGACTGCCGCACCGGAAGCACTCGTGGCACCGTACCAAGTTTCGACGATGTCCATGGCAGCTTTACCTTGCACGCTAAAGTCGTTTGCCTCGACCTCCGCCGGATTGGCCGCCCAGTTCCAGATGTAGGCTCCGTCAAACCAGCTACCACCATTCTGCGTGAATGTAGAAAAGAACGACTGCAAGGCATTGCTTTGCTGCTGAAAGTCGACCCAGTTTGAAGTACCAAATGCCCCTTCGAGCTCATTGGTGTCGTTGACGCTTTGATATCCGATTTCGGTAAAGAGAACGGGTTTGTTGTAAGCCGCCGCCATGGACTGATAGAAATCGACCGGCGACATGTTGTTCATCACCGATGCGTCATAGCTGTTGCTCGACACCGTTGTCCAACCCGCGTCCAACTGCGCGACCGTCGGGTCCGTAATATTGGTCACCGGCACGTATGCGTCGGCGCCGATAACGTCAAGTTGATTCCAGAAACTTACGTTGCCTGTTTCATTCCATCCGGAAGCGTAAGTAAGCTGACCTGAATACACTTGCCTTACCGCGGCGATGAGTGTGTTCCAGTAGGGTTCGTATGCAGCTCCACTAAGCGATTCCATTTCAGTGCCAATGGAGAGCATCCCGACTCCGGTGGCTTGCGCAATCTCAGCATAATGAACAATCATCGCCTGATAATTGGCGAAGAATTGCGGCACGCTCGACGGATCGAGCAGCGCTCGCCACGTGCCATCCGAAACATCCAGATGCGGCGTCAGCAAGATATTTAAACCCTTCGACTGCGCGTCGGCAATCGACGCTTCAAGGCTCGCATCCGATTCCGTTGCGGCCGTAGGCTCGATGTTGGTGTCGCTAACATTGTTGACGTACTGGACAACGACCAGCGAAACGGAATTGGCTCCGGTCGCAGCAAGGGCCTGCATAGATGCTTGTCCTGTCGCTGACGAAAATTCCCCGTTCTGATAAGACGTAAAGTCGAAGCCGTCTATCTTGAACGCGCCAGTTCCGCTGCCGGTTTTTGTCCCACCTGCCGCTGAAGCCGCGGTGTCGTTCAAGACCAACGTCGCACCGGTCATCTGCACATTATTGCCTGCGCCGCTCAGATCGAGAACGGCGTTTGAACTGGCAACGACGGTGTTTTGATTACCTGTCACACTAGCTTGTATACCGGCAGCAACCGTTACTGAATCGTTGCTCAACAACGCGTACTGACCGGTGCCCTCAAGCACGACCGACACACCGGTCGCGTTTCCGCCAACACCATTGCCGCTACCGGCCAGAGTCACTGCATCGTTGGCTCCTACGTTCACCCAGTTGTTCGAGCCGTTCACAGTCAAAGTATCCGCCGTGCCGAGCGTCACCATGTTTCCGTTACCGGCCAAGCTGGCTTGGCTTCCAGCATCGAGCGTGACATTTCCCTGGTTCACGGCCAGGGATTGTTGGACGCCACTGACAGTCAATATCGCGTTCTGGCCGGACACGGTCGCTGAGTTGACCGACCCACTCATACTGACACTTCCGCCGTTTCCATTGATCGTGACAGCGTTGTGGTTACCTCCGATCGTTACGTTGTCGTAGTCGCCATTCGCGGTTGCTGAGCTGTTTGTCGCCGTTTCGGTGGCAGAGAAACCACTACCGTTCAGGATTGCAGTATCCCAGTTGTAGATCGTTACAGAATCCCCGCCACCCTCAAAATCGGCACTACTACCGTCAAGTACGAATGCAGAAGCACCACTGGCGTGCAGCGTATTGTTGGTACCGCTCAGCGTCACCTGATTGGCCTGTCCGTTGACTGCGAGGACATTGTCCACGCCGGTGAGCGACGAAGTCTCGCCATTGCCGTTCAACGTCACATTATTATAATTTCCGTATGCTTCGAACGAGCCGCCACTACCATTACCAACGATCAAGTTGTTGGATCCTTGCTCACTGAATGCATTATCGTCTCCATTAGCAATGATGGTGTTTCCGGCGCCATTAATCGACAATGCCATGCTGCCGCCGTTCACCGTCAGCTGCGTTGTATTGCGCAATTGAATGGCATCAGATGACCCATCCACGGTCGCCTGAGCATTGTCCGAGAAAGAAACGCTTCCTCCGCCAATGGAGATCGTGTTATTCGCACCCGAGATCGCCGCAGTAATGTTCTGACCGTTAGCGTTCAGTCCGTCATTATCACCCGTTACGGTGAAGTAATCATTACTGCCGTTTTCGGTGAGTGAATCATTGCTTCCAGAGATCAGAATTGAGTTTCCGGTGCCATTCATAGTAACCGCACCGTTGTCGACTTGCCCGCGAAGCGATCCGGAGACTCCGTTCATGGTCACGCCGTCGCCGCTGCCGCTAAGTTCAACGTCGTTTTGATCTCCATTCACAAGAACGGTTTCGTTGTTCCCATTGCCGTTCAACACATTGCTCGATCCGGAAATGTTCAGGTTACTTGAATCTCCGTTTTCGGTAACAGTATTCGTACTACCGTTGATATTGAGAGACATACTAGAACCATTTACGGTAGCCTGACTTGAATTGCCCACTTGAATGGCATTCTGGAAACCGTTAACTTCTATCTGACTGCTATCGCCCACGTTTACAGTCCCGTAAGCAATAGAGACTGAGTCTGCCTCCCCTGTGATGGTAGCAATGGTCCCGCTACCATTTATCGTAAGCGAGTCGTTATCACCCGAGGATGTAAGGTAGTTTTCGTTGCCATTAGCGATAAAGGTATTGCGACTGCCATCGACGTCGATGGAGTCATTGGATCCATTGACGGTCGCCGTGGTTGCGTTGGTCGAACCGGTCAATCCTAAAGACGTCCCATTTAGGGTTACAGTATCGCCATCTTGAGAAAGAACAACACCAATGTATTCGCCTCCAACGATGAGTCGTGCGTCATAACCGAGGGTGATACCAAGACTTTCTCCATTTACGTCGATCTGCGCCGCATTGCCAACTGATACACTGCTGGAGCCCGCAGTTAATGTCTCGTTCTGACCAGCAACATTAATCGTGTCGCCGCTTCCGTTTGCTATAACATCGTTACTATTTCCGTCGAACGCAATGTTTTCGTTGTTTCCGTTGGCGGTAATGCTGTTCGCATCTCCATTCGCACTAATAGTCATATCGCCTCCATTAATCAGAAGTGATACACTGTTTTCGACAGCAATGATGTCAGATATTCCATTCAGGGTTGCACTACTCCCATCCGCAACGTTAACGGTGCTATTTCCCGCCGTTACTTGATTAGTTTGCCCTGAAACGTTAATCGTATCTGACTGACCATTTCCTGCGACGGTGTTTTGGCTTCCGAATACGGACAGTGTATTAAAATCACCATTAGCTGTTACGGCATCCGAACTTCCAATTGAAACAAAGATGTTAGCGCTGCCGTTGTAGGAAAAATCATTACTATCACCGTTGAGGGTGACCTTGTTATGATCTCCGTTGAATATAAAAGCAACTTTGCTGTTTGCTAGGTCCAGTGCGTTATCAGCTCCGTTGAGCGATATATTGCCGTTGACGTAGTCCAACCCCGAATTTATATATTTTTGCTCGTTGTCTAGGAAATTTTCAAGTGATGCCGTTCCCCCCGAAGTAATCAATTCTCCATAAAAATCGATACTTAGGGAAGCTAAGCTCGATTGAACTACACCGGCCGAAGAATTTAATCCGAGAGCGTTTGCCTGCGCCAATTCTACAATCCATGCGGCAGAAAAATTGCTTGTCGGAGATTGTGCGATCAGTGTATTTATTTCAACCTCGTTATCTAAATATTTTTCATAATCCTTCGCAATTTGGATGTTACCGAGCAATGTATTGAGCTCTGAAGTTGAGTCGCCTGTTTCGGACACGTCGACCAATGTCGCGGTGATCGCTCGCTCAATGTAGATGTCGCCGTTGGTGAACTGTAGTCCAGAGAGGTCCTGCATAACCGCGCCGTTGATAAAGCTTGTCGCATCTGAGTAACCGATACCGTTCGCCAGCAGTCCAGTCGCGCCGACTTCTAGCGACACATACGCCATAGAAGGATTCGAAATTACACCGCCTACGTCGGCAACGATTGCATTTAGCTCATCAGTAATAGCGGCTCCCGCACTATTAATGAACGAAGAAGACTCTCCGCCGTCGGTAAATTCAAAATGCCACGAGAACGGGCTGCTCGAATTCGCATTGACACGAACGGATCCATACGCCTCTGGGGGATCGTCGTCGCCAAAGAAACTGCCGAGAAGGCCACCCAAGATATCGCCAACGGCGCTGCCTACGAAGGTACCGAGGGGGCCGAGCACAGAACCGACGATCCCTCCCACGGAAGCACCAATGGCTGCCACGTCCTCCTCCGCGGGCGTGTTCCACTCGGCGACCAGGTTGACGATTTCTGCGCCAGCAAAACCGGCGAACGCACCCTCAAGGCCGGCTTCCGTGAGGCCCGTGTCCCATGTGACTCCTTCAACACCCGACGCTTCCTCTGTCAGATTGGTGGCGATCGTTGAGACAACATAACCCGCACCGGTGTCGACGATTTGGGCTGGAAGTCCAGTCAGCCCTAGATCTTTGACCAGGTCACCAGTGAGATATGCGCCAACTACTCCTGCGCCCGTTATTGCCAGATCGGGTAAAGCAACATCGGCGAGAGATCCAATCGTCTCGCTCATATCACCGGCAGCTACGCCGTCTGACGTTTCCAAGGTGATTGATTTGCCAACATCCTCGCCTAAAGTGCCGAGAATGGTAGACAGTCCGATGTCTGCCAGTACACTGTTCCCGCCTAGGAACTGTCCGAGAGATGATCCGAGTGTCGAACCGATTGCCGCGTCGGTCGATGTGATACCTGAGACAAAGGAATAACTGGTATCGCCAATTGAGCCCGTTCCGTCCCAACCAGAGTAGGTGACTGTTTGTGCAGTCAAGCCTGCAGCAGCAAGATCCGAGTTCTGAAATGTGGTGACTGTGGAGGTTCCATCTGCGAGATCGGTGGTCTCGCTAATTTCGGGGCCAGTGCCATCGAGGCCGGAATATATGTCTTTGGTGAGTGCTATGCCTGATGAGGGATCGTAGTCGTCGACTTCTGACAGTCCGTTGATGAAATCTGTAGTTTGCGTTGTCAGCGTCCCCGATCCGTTTATCCCAGAGAAACTTTGAGTCTGCGTTACGAACCCTTCGGACGGATCCGCGCCATTCAGTCGCAATACCTGCGAGCTGCCGTCGGCGCTGTTGGTAAGCAGTTGTGTCTGCACGCCATCTGAATTGAACGATGCGATTGTTGTTGGCGCAGACAACGCACTCGAATCGTCATAGGTGGCGATTGACGACACCGTACCGCCCGCCGCGAAGTTATATTCCGTGGTTATCCCACTTCCGGGCGCGCTCACATCGATCGTATTCGAACCAATCGTGACCGCCGAGCCCTGGGCGATAGTGGCGTCGTCCAGGTTGCTCAAGCCTAGGGATCCCGATCCGCCGAACACTGGTACCGAAATCGTTCCACCCGCCACGGTATCTAGCGAGATGCTTTGGCCTAGCTGGATACCCGTGACTGAATTCGGGTCGAGCGTCAAATTTAAGGTACCGCTAGCGTTGCCGAGGACATAGTTCGACGAGCCCGAGGTCGGTTGCAACGTGTAGGAGGTTCCCGACTGGTCGACTATCGAATAGCTGCCGTCAACGTTCAACGCCATCGATTCTATACCTGAGAAGGCGATGGGGATTCCGGTTGATTCACCGTTTTGTAGCGCTATCTGCGCGGTTCCACCAGGGCCGACCGTAACCGTTAATGCGCCATTCGATGCTTGCGATACTGCCTGCCCGATAGTTGTCGAGAC
>Ga0073928_10004209_pt1 | contig 21618 bp, 25 predicted proteins | sample PaiPotPPA55metaG_FD_76969 | JGI IMG/M metagenome (GOLD analysis project Ga0073928, IMG submission 76969) | Iron sulfur acid spring bacterial and archeal communities from Banff, Canada, to study Microbial Dark Matter (Phase II) - Paint Pots PPA... ...
AGCGTTAGACTTGCAGTTGCCTTGAAAGGCCAGCCGACCACCCCCGTAGTCGGCGGCGGTCAGGTACACCCCGCTCGTCTGTGGAGTAGCCGCGTGAGACGGGACGGCAACACTGAATGTGAAAACTGCAGACACAGTAGCCAGGAACGCTGATATCACCAATGGTGCTTTGCTATTGTGCATGAAACTACTCTCCTTTCAGGACTTTGCGCAGGTTTCGACATAGGGCAATATGGAAACGTTGGACCCATCATGATATTTAGCGTGTTGCTTATGGGCAAGACCTGGAAGCCAAGCTTGTGGATTTGCATGGACGCGTTCATCGCGGCGCCTATCGGGCGCTGCCCTCGCGGGGCGCTCAGCAATGAGTGTCCCTACCGCGATCGCTAACGGTTTGGCTATGGCCAGAGGAAGGCGCTCAGATCGAATTTCTGGAGCAGGACCGGCATAGATCATCTCCGTCATTCCAAATTCGTCGACTTCTCTTGCAGAATATCGAGCGTGAACCTATGACCCTCTTTCATGCTTGCCGCCCCGAGGACCGTGCGAATCGAGCGGGCCGTGCGGCCCTGCTTGCCAATCAGCTTTCCAACATCGGAGCGACCCACGCGGATGCGAAAGCACGTCGCTCCCTCTTCCACCTCTGATTCAACCTCGACTGATTGCTCGTCGTCTACCAGAGCCTTTGCAATTTGCACCAAAAGTCTTCGCGTAGATTCGACCGAATCCGAATGTTTTGCCGTGGACTTCACCATGTACCTGCCCCTCCGCGCTTCTTTTCAATAGTCGCACCACCCGCATCGCTCGGCCGCGTTTCCCTCACGGACCCTTGGAGACCGCCTTTGTGCCATCATTCATCTCAAGGAAGAATCGGTCTGCCAGCAGACATACCGTATACTCGCGCTATCACAAGGCGGACCACACACACTGTCCGCGAACGCGACTTCATGAGCCTTTTTCAACACCATCGTTCCTTTCCGCAATGCTGCTTCGGGGTAGTTGAATTTAGCCTGCGCAATACCGACAGAATGCTCCCGGCCAAGCTCCAAGGCCCCTTGCTTATCAGGATTCAACCAGATACGGAGTGTGTCGTGACCGCAATCTTTTCACGAGCTCGGCTGTAGGCTCGTCTGTTATCCAGAGGCGTTCTCCCTTCACTGCGAATATGATCTTGTTCTCCCCGTCTTCGGGAATTACCACAAGCACTCGATCATCGAAACTTGTCCGTATTCGGGCGATCAATTGTTGGTCCATATGGCTGCACAGATTTACGACAAGGAGACCCTCTAAGCCGAGAGCACGATAGCAATCATCGTAAAACTTCTGCGAACAGAGCTGCGACGGTTGCCCGTGAATATCGAAACCATCCACAAGCAGCACCTCTGGCGAATCTGTAGTGTTAGCTACATAATCCGCTCCGTCCCCACAGATGACGCGGAATCGGTCGTCGTCTGCGGGAATGTAAAACTGTTCTCTCAGGGAGATCACCATCTGGTTGATTTCGATGACAGTGATGTCTGTCTTGGGAAGTTCGTGATAGCACCACTTTGCCATTGACCCGCCACCCAATCCAACCATGGCAATGCGCTTAGGCTCCTTGTTAAAGAGCATGAAGGCCATCATCGTCCGGGTATAGGAGAGCACCAGAAAACTGGGATCGCTCGCCAACATCTCACTCTGGATCTCGCCGATCCGAAACTGCAAGGTCACACTGTCGCCGTCCTCATAGACAATCGGTTTTGTCCCGAAAAGTCTTCGCCGCTCCGCGCGATAAGCAATATCAACCTGCCCCATCTCTTCCATCCGCTCCGCTCCAGTCTCTTTGAGAATCACCGCAGAAAGACGCCACCTTTCGAAGGAACACACACGCTCAATGTTGATCGTTGTGGGGTGGATCGGAAGAAGCTGAAGTTGACGTGCTTTGCTTTTGTTTCCACGAAGCGGATGTTCGTGCGTTATCCGATGGGCTCGATATCCCAAATGACTTCGCGATATGAGCCAATAACTTGAGCAAGGACTGCACTGTGCCTCCTGAATAGATCTAAACGTGATAAAGCAGGCCGTTAGAGTGGCCGACGCGCCAATTCAAGAGCCAACTCCCGGCCGATCCCTGAGAAGTCTCCCTGAATCTCCCGCGCGCGGGTCAGAGCTGCCTGAACATGAGGCAGCACATTCTCAGCTCCCACATGTTTCAAAAAGTCAGAGCGCGCGATGAGCTGCGACGGTTGATCTCGCGCGCCGCAAAGCAGAAGCGTTTTGCCTGCCTTATGCAGGCGATCGGAGAGCTGCTCAAGGGCGTGGATGCCGGTTGCGTCGAGTGCTGTCATATTGCGAAGGCGCAGGATCACCACGTCCCCAAACTGCGTCAGGTCCTTGGTGGCTTCCGCGAGCTTCTCGGTCGTCCCGAAGAGAAACGGGCCGTGAATGCGGAGAATGGTCACGTTCGAGGGAATGTCCTTGTCCTGCAGGATGTGCGCCTGCCCATCTTCCAGGTATTCGCGCGTGACCGGCGCTACGGTCGTCGTCTCTGCGATGCGGTAAATGTAGAGCAGCGCCGCCAGCGCCATCCCCACTCCCACGGCTACCGTCAGGTCGGCCAGCACGGTCAGGGCGAACGTCGTAATCCAGACGGCGATGTCCGTCTTCGACAGGCGAAGGATCACGCCGATCTCGCGCCACTCCCCCATGTTGTAAGCCACCACGAACAACACCGCGGCCAGCGTTGCCAGCGGAACAAAACGAGCCAGTGGTGCGGCAACCAGAAGGATGGCCAGTAGCGTGAGCGCGTGGACCATTCCCGCTACAGGCGTCTGCGCGCCGGAACGGATGTTGGTCGCCGTGCGGGCAATCGCGCCCGTTGCGGGGATGCCTCCAAATAGAGGAGAGGCGATATTGGCGACGCCTTGCGCTACCAGCTCCACGTTCGAGTTGTGGTGGTCTCCGCTCATTCCGTCGGCAACGACCGCGGAGAGCAGGCTTTCGACTGCCGCAAGCAGTGCGACGGTGAAGGCCGACGGAAGCAGAGGCAGGATGTGGGCTGCCTGAAAGGCAGGCCAGGTGAAGTGCGGAAAGCCTTGCGGGATGCCACCGAACTTGCTGCCGATGGTCTCGACCGGGAGATGGAAACCAGCCACCACGGCCGTCGACAGCAGGAGCGCGACGATCGAGCCCGGGAGCCGCTTCGTCAGCCGCGGCCACAGCAAAATGGTGGCGAGCGAAGCCGCTGCTACAGCCACCGTCTGCCACCGTATGGTTCCAGCGTAGTGAAGCAGCATCCTAATCCGAGTCAGGAATTCGCTGGGAACTGGCGGAGTCTTTAGTCCCAAGAAGTCTTTGATCTGAGTGGAGGCGATCAGTAGTGCTATGCCGTTGGTAAACCCGATCGTAACCGGGCGTGGGATGTACTTGACGGCTGCGCCAAGGCCAGTGAAACCCATCACCAGCAACAGGACGCCGGCCATGATTCCGGCCAGCGCAAGGCCGCCCAAGCCGAACTTCACGACAATGCCGGCGACAATGACGACGAAAGCACCAGTTGGGCCGCCGATCTGAGTACGCGATCCGCCCAGCGCCGAAATCAGGAAACCAGCCACCACGGCTGTGTACAGACCAGCCTGCGGTGGTACGCCGGACGCAATGGCGAAGGCCATCGCTAAGGGAAGCGCAACCAGGCCGACAGTTAATCCTGCAATCAGATCCTGCGTGAATTGCAGGGCCGTGTAACCGCGAAGACACTCTATAGAACGAGGAAACCACTGCTGCGAAGAACTCATCGGACCGTTTCCAGCGGCTTCTCCATCTCGTCCAGCATCCCCAAAGCTTCCTTCAGATGGGCATGGAAATAGGTGCGCATCAAGTTCAAAACTTCAATGATGATGGGGTCCCGGACCGAGTAGAAGACCTGATTTCCGGCCTTGCGATTAGAAACAAGCTGCTTTGTCCGCAGCACCGCAAGGTGCTGGGAGACATTGGCCTGTTCCATGCCAAGCTTCTCAATCAGTGCCCCGGCAGAGAGCTCTCCATCGCTCAGGAACTCAAGAATCGCGATCCGGGTCGGGTGAGCGAGTGCTTGGAATATGTCAGCTTTGAATCGTCGTAAAGAGTCTTGCATGAATGAATATTATCGTATTCGAATATACTGCGCTCGACTGGAGCTCTGATTCTGATGTACTCGGCACGCCCCTTTTCGGACCAGTGTCTGCGAAGTCCCTCTTTTTTGCGGAAACTACGAGTAAAGAAACGCTGCCCCAGCCCCTCAGAGCGGAATCTTGCCGTACTATTTTTGACGTTTGGTGTGGTGACCTCTACTCCTCCCTGTTTCCACGTTCGGGGGCATGGTCTTCAGTAATGTCGATCACCCACCTGCCACTCCACCCGCCCCAGTTGCGGCGGGACCGGGTCCTGACTTGGATTTTCAAAAATTATCCGCGCGTGACTATCAGCTTCATCTGTGGGGGAACTCGCTGCCGGGACATTCAAAGATTATGAAGAGGAATTTAGAGATGATACCCGAGTGTTTTTCTGACGTGGAAGTAGGTTCTCGGAACCAGACGAGTCCACTCGACGACAAACCACTCGTTATCCTTAGCACGCCGCTCAATGCAAGCCAATTGGTTTCCCTTTCGTTGAACATTAAGCAGGTGCTTGTTGAGAACAGTAGCCACTACACTATGGTCGACCGTCCCGATGTTGTTATCAATGCGATTCACGAGGTCGTCGAGGCCGCACAGAATCACACCAACCTGAAAAACTGAGATCGTTCGATAAAACTGTTGTCGAAATCACTGATCAGACGAATCTCGGGCTTTCATGTTCTTTTTGATGGTGCCAGCGTTGCGGTCCTGGGATATGTCCACACTATGCCGCCCATTGACATGAGATTTGGCAACCAGGTCTTGAGATCTCAGTTTGGGGACCACAAGTAGGTAATGGCTCTTCCGGTTCATGTGACGCCAGACCCCGGCAGTCGTACGACGCTAAGTTGCTGATTCTACGGTCGGGTGAGTGACACGCAATTTTGGCAACTGACACCTTCGGGAATGGAACGAGGTGCGCCATCTCCACCTGCTCGATCTGAAAGCCGCCCTCTGCCAGGAGAGATGGAATGTCACGCGTCAGGTGACAGCCTTCAAATGCCCAGCGGCTTAGCGGTTCCAAACGCTCTTGCCAGCGTCGGACCTCAGGATCCGGTGAAATCCCATGTTCGAAGAAGATGAATTTGCCGCCGGGCTTCAAGACTCGCGCAATACCGCGAATAGCCTCCGCAACTCCGGGAATCGTGCATAACGTAAACGTGCTAATCACCGTATCGACTGTGCAGTCCTCCAACGGAATGCGTTCTCCCGGAAGATCCAAAAATTCGACATCGAGCGAGGTTTGGCGCCGTCGAGCTTCTGCCAGACGAAGCATTCCTCGATTAGGTTCAAGCGCATACACTTTGTTTACTCTTGCGGGATTGTAGTGAGCGAAGTTCACGCCAGGACCTACACCGATTTCGAGCACTGTCCCTTTAGCCAAAGGAACAATCTGCTCGCGGATGTCGCGGAAGGGCTTCGGATTACCCAACCTGTTCACGAGATGAGGGTAGATATGGTCTCGGTAGCAGGGCATGGTTGTCACACTTTCGCATCGCCCAGCACGGCGATCAAATTCGCTTGAAGACGCAGCATAAAAACTGCTGCTTCCCACCGGAAGGTGTTGTGTGCCATTCAATCTGGCTATCCACCGAACGAAACCGAGGACCAAACTCACGTTGAAGAGAGCAGCCGCGTTGTAGCGCGCAATGTCCAGGCCGCTGCACCGTGTTGGCCCCTCTGGCCCGAAAGTGCTGACAATGAGATGACCGTTTATTTTCATCGACGCTACAGCTTGTGTTACGTAGGAGGCGCGCTGCTCAGGAACGGTTAGAAAATGGAAGACAGCCCAGTCATGCCAAACGTCGTAATAATCTAACGGGAGATCGGCTTCACATACATCTGCGGTCAACCATTGAATCTGCGCCGCAGCTGGCCCTAGCCTTTGTTTCGTCACGTACAGAGCAGTCTCCGAGATGTCGAGGGCGGTGACATTGGTATAGCCGCGCCTCACTAAATCATCGATCAGCGTTGACGCTCCTGCTCCAACGTTAATAATAGTGGCAGAACGCCCGTGAGCGACGCGCTCGATCAGGGCCAGGGAAGTATCGAGGTGAGGGTGATACCAACTGACTTCTTCCGGTTCTTTTGCCGTGTAAACGGACTCACAATGTGCCTTTGCCTGCATGACAGTTGACTATGGTGGTAACGCTGTACGCCGGCCACGCTAAAAACGACTCGTGTGGTTGCCCGGCAACCGACTGGGAGGCGAGTTTTGACGCAGGTCCAAAGACTGAGAACGAGCTTGGCGCGGCCCGGCATCCTTGCGGCTCTTGGCGCCGCACGGCTCTTCGGCAGCGGAACGCCCCTCGCCAAAACGCTGCTCAAAGGCGTAAGTCCATGGCTCATGGCGGCTCTGCTCCCTTAGGCCGCCGACCAACAGATTGATGAAGAACGGCAGATACCAGTAGCGCGCGTTAGCACCCAACTCGCTTGGCCTATAGCGATATGCAAAGAGAAAAAACAAGGCCAAGACAATGGGGAATACGAACGGGATGAGTGCGAAGAGAGACAGCCTGCTGAGCGTACTTAGCACTTGCGTTACAAAACAGACCGGAGACATCCGTTACAGAGAAGCGGAACCCTTATGGTTCCTCGGCTTTCGTCGTCCGCACGATGATGCGGTATGCCCTGGAAAGAGAGTCGTATCGCCTATGTCAGTGGTTGTAGTGCTCGCGAAGAGCGTTCGGCAACATCGTCATATCGTAGGGTCGTACCCGGCGGCGGCAATCATCCTGCTGGCTATTGCCATTCAGATTGTCTACGCCGGTTGGCTTGAGCACACCGCGATGCACGCGATTGGCTATTTACTCGCGGTATGGTGTGGCTGCTTAATGACCGATATTGTAGTGAACATGGCGCCTGCGCCTGCTGTCGGGTTTCCAATCAGGCACCCTTCAACACAGGAGTTATTCGTTATTCTTGGGAGCGTAAGCTTGGGGGCGATCTTTTTGACCGTTCGGTTCAGCAGTCACTGGACGACGATTCACGGGATGGGATCCGTCCCTGGCGCGCGACAAGAGGCACCCCAATCTTCCGCGCTCCGCTTGTGCAGACCTCCGCTGCGCTACGCCCCCTCCACTCCGCTACCGCTCCGTTCCAAGGTGGGGAACCCCACCTCTTGCACTTGCCGCCCCTGCTGGCGTGGGCGAGGGCCAAGGCGTGTTTGTTAGCAAACACAGCACGGCCATTCAAAAACGGAGGAAGCACCCATGAGCAGCATCGCCACCACGAACGAAACCAGCAACGTTACTTCCCTTCCCACCGCACCCAAGCCGCAGACGAGCAAAGAAGTCATCGCCGCCAACGTAAAGCTACTCATCGAGCAGCTTGAGGCAGGACATTCCGAAGGACTCACCGCCTACCTCACCGCGATGGGCCGATTCCATCGTTACTCGTTTTCCAACGTTCTGGAGATCGCTAGACAAATGCCTTCCGCATCGAGAGTGGCCGGGATGTATGCGTGGAACCAGCTTGGACGCAAGGTGAAAAAGGGATCGAAGGGCATCCGCATCCTTGCCCCCGTGGTCGGCATTCGCAGGAAGAAGGATTCCGAGGTCGAGAAAGACATCACCAAGCAGAATGAACCCGTCTTGGTTGGATTCCGTTCGGCCTATGTGTTCGATGTTTCCATGACCGATGGAAGCCCTCTGCCTGAACTCGAAGAGCGGGTCACGGGCGACGTTGGAGTGTACCGCGAACGCCTGATCGACTTCATCCTTGCCCAGGGCATCGAGCTTGAATTCAAGGAGTGCATCGCCCCCGCTTTAGGCATGAGTTACGGAGGCGAGATCGCTATCCTTCCCGGCCAGTCCGCAGCGGAAGAATTTTCAACTTTAGTCCATGAGGCGAGCCACGAATTGTTACACAAATGCTCTCGCCGCACCGCTATCACCAAGACGGTACGAGAGACGGAAGCCGAGGCAATTGCCTTCGTTGTCTCGCAGACCATCGGACTAGACGCAGGAAACGCCGCCGCCCACTACATCCACCTTTACAACGGAAACGCGGCACTTCTGGCTGAGGGCTTGGAAGTCATTCAACGCACATCCGCCCTGATTCTCTCTGCGATCGAGACCCCGGCAGTCGCGCAGGAACAGACCGAAGAGAAGCCAGCCGAGCAGCCCACCACCACGCAGGACGCCACCGATGCAGCACTCGCGGAGGTGGCGTAATGCAGACCCTCCTCGACATCCTCAAGAGCGCCGGAGGCTGGAATCCCGGCCTCTATCTCAAGATCGAGAACGCGCCTTATATGGCGCTTGTGATCGAAGCCACCGACGAATCAGGCCCCAGCGGACTTCCGGCAAATCTGTAGCCATCCTTACGAAGAAGCCGAGGGATTTCAGCTGGTCATGGCGCTTGGCGGTGGATGGAATACGGCACAGATGCCAAAGAATTAAGCGGAACTCCAGGCTCCGCAAGCGCCTCGACGGATACATCAAATCAAAGGGCAGAACGGCTGCGCAAGGCTGAACTCAAAACAGAAGGATTTAGAACTCTTGCTCCTCGAAAGATAAGATAATCCTTTGTTAGGACAGTGCATCTTAATTAGATACTGGTCTTATAAGAGTGAGACACACGACGTGGACTGTAGAAAACAACAGTTGCTCCAGGGAGAACGGACGAAGTTCTGGCGCGCCGATGATATTGGTGACGTCGAGCTCCTGCACGCGCGCTATCTTAAACACTCCTTTGGACGGCATACACATGAGGGATTAGCGCTCGGAGTAATCCGGCATGGGGTGGAAAGTTTTTCCTGTATGGGCAATGGGCATTATGCAGTAGTGGACCAGATCATCGTCTTTAACCCGGATGAAGTGCATACGGGGGAGGCTGCTGACGAGGAAGGCTGGGAGTTCCGGATGTTTTACTTCGATTCGGAGCTGCTACGGACCGCCGCCTCCCTGGCAAGTGGAAAGCAGGTCACCTTACCCGCGTTCAGAAATCCGGTCATTGACGACCCCGAGTTGGCTTTACAGATATTTCGTTTGCATGCTGTGCTCGAGGTTGAACAGTCAAGACTAACGCGGCAGGAGTTATTCCTGTTGACCTTCGCAGAGCTGGCGAGGCGGCACGCGGATGTGAAACTCGTGGAACCTAAGCGGGGCCTGGAAAGGCAAGCGGTGCGACGGGTACGGGAGTACATGGATGCGAATACGCGACGGAACGTGGCTCTGGAAGATCTGTCGGAGTTGAGCGGGCTTAGCCCGTACCACTTGATCCGCGTATTTCGGCAGGAGTTAGGGCTGTCTCCCCATGCTTATTTCGAACAGGTGCGGATCCACAGGGCGCGGCGGCTGCTGAAGGAAGGCCTGCCAATTGTGGATGTGGCGATGGATCTGGGTTTTACCGATCAAAGCCACTTGAACAGGCACTTCAAGAAGCTAACCGGTGTTACGCCGGGAGCCTACCGCAGCGCAACAACGTACAAGACGGACATCCCTCTTATTCCATAGTCTCCGAAGATAGAGAATGGGCCATTGTTACGCAGGTCCAATAGGATCCGTGCCTGCATGAGTCCAGCCTCTCGAGTCGCAAGGAGGACCATGGCACCGATAAGGCAACGGCCAGTGAGCAACAGCCACGACATCGTTCTGGTTGGCGGCGGGAGTGCCGGGATCACAACGGCGGCACGCTTAGTGAAGCTGCTCCATAAGGAGAAGCTGAAGGCACGCATCTTGATTATTGACCCGGCGGAGAACCACTTCTACCAGCCAATCTGGACGCTGGTAGGCGCTGGCGTGTATCCGAAGGAGATCTCCCGGCGGAAGGAGAAAGATCTCATTCCGCGCGGGGTGGACTGGCTACAGGAAGAGGTGATTGAGTTCAATCCGGACCTCAACGAGGTAGTGACGAAGCAAGGCACCAGGGTGAGCTATCGGCATCTGGTGGTGTGCACTGGGTTGAAGCTGGATTGGGACAAAATTCCGGGCTTGGCGGAGAGCATCGGCAAGAACGGAGTATGCAGCAACTACTCGTATGACACCGTCGAATCGACGTGGAAGAGCATTCGCGAGTTCAAAAGCGGTACAGCCATCTTTACGCAGCCGTTGCCGCCGATCAAGTGCGGTGGAGCGCCGCAAAAGATCATGTATTTAGCGGACAGCAATTTCCGGAAGAGCGGCGTGCGCAAGAACTCAGAGGTGGTATTTTGCAGCGCTGCGGGGGCAATCTTTTCGGTAAAGAAGTATACCGACACGCTCAACAAGGTATTGAAGCGCAAAGAGATTGTGACGCATTTCAAGCACAATCTGATAGCACTGCGCCCGGAGGTGAAGGAAGCCGTCTTCAGGAATCTGGATACAAATGAAGAGGTGGTCATGCGCTACGAGATGATCCATGTGACGCCCCCGCAGGGCCCGTGCGACTTCATGAAGAACTCGCCGCTGGCAAACAGCGATGGATGGGTGGAGGTAGATAAGCTGAAGTTGCAGCATGTGCGTTATCCAAATGTGTTTGCACTGGGCGACGCCAGCAACCTGCCGACCTCGAAGACGGGCGCAGCGGTACGCAAACAGGCGCCTGTCGTGGCACAGAACCTTGTGGCCGAGATGAAGAAGCGGCCGCTCACTTCGACCTATGACGGGTACACCTCCTGTCCGCTGGTAACCGGATACAACAGCCTGGTGATGGCCGAGTTCGATTACAACCAGAACCCCGCGGAGACATTCCCGATTGACCAGTCGAAGGAGCGATACAGCATGTATCTGGTGAAGAAGTATGTGCTTCCGCGTCTGTACTGGTACTTCATGCTGAAGGGCCGGGCTTAGAAACAGCGCATAGTCTCACACGTCGCTTCAGGAACATCGTGGAACAGGGACTGCATGCAGATGCAAATGGCAACAGTGCGGAGATGTTTTCGAGATAAGTACGGCGCTCGCTTACAGTCCCCTGTCCTGCAAGCCTGCCGGAGCGTGCGATGAGCGCAGCTCGCGTCCAAACTCCGCCATCGGACGTGAGAGTCAATACGCGGTTGGTGGCGGCGCATACACTTGCAGCATTTGGCGGACTGATTGTGTCGGCACTGTTCGGGCTGCTGGTTTCAATTAAGTTCAATGCGCCGGCGTTTCTTTCGCAGCATGGTTGGTCGACATGGGGCAGGCTTCGCTACGACCATACCCAAGGCATCCTTTACGGATGGCTTGGGAATGCGTTTATTGCGTTCATGTACTATGCGGTGCCGTACCTCACGCGACGGCCGATCACGAGTGAGCGATTGGGATGGTGGCTCTTCGGCTTATGGAACGTGGCGGCGGTGCTGGGTGGATGGACACTGGTACTCACCGGACACAGCCAGCCGCTCGAATGGGCAGAGTTTCCGCTGCTGATTGCATCGTGCATCGAGCTCAGTCTCGGGCTGCTGATTGCGCAGTTCGGTCTGCCATTCATGGCGTGCGGCGCGGCTGAATTGTATGTGGCGGGGTGGTACTTGCTGGGCGGCGCCACCTTCACGTTTCTGGCGTACCCCGTAGGGAACATTGTGCCGCAGCTGGTGCCGGGGGCGATGGGCGCGGCGTTCAGCGGTTTGTGGATTCATGACGCGGTGGGTATTTTCGTTACGCCTTTTGCAACCGCGATTGCATATTTTGTAATTCCGGCGGTGACCCGCAAGCCGATTTATAGTCATTTCTACTCGATGGTGGGTTTCTGGCTGCTGTTCCTCGTGTATCCCCTGAACGGTATCCACCATTACGTGTACTCGTCGTTGCCGATGGGTGCGCAGCACGTGTCGGAGATCGCATCGATCTATCAGGGTGTAGACGTGGTTCTCGTCGTCACGAACTTGTTACTGTCGATCACGGTCATGACCGAGGGTGCGGCGCTTCGAGACGTGCCGCTACGCTTTGTCTGGACGAGCGTGGTCCTGTACCTGATTGTCAGTATTCAGGGCTCGATCCAGGCGGTGATGTCGTTCAACAGCTTTATCCATTTCACCGATTGGGTGATTGCCCACTCGCACCTGGCGATGATCGGCTTTGCGTCATTCGCCGCGATGGGCGGGCTGTCGCACATCTGGCAGCGGATGCCGGGGGTGCGGTGTAGCCGACGGATGCTGGCGTGGTCGTATTGGCTATTAGTGGTAGGCCTGGCGCTAATGTTTACGGATCTGACGGGAGCGGGACTGGTGCAGGCGAGCCTATGGCGGCAGCACCTGCCCTGGATCGAGTCGGTCCGCGCTTCGGAGCCGTATTGGGCTTTCCGCACAGCGAGCGGCGTTGTACTGCTGGCGGGTTTCGTCGCGTTTGCCGCAAGCTTTTTTATGGGACCACGCAACGGCTCTGGCGAACTGAGGGTCAACACGACCGAGGCGACTCCGCAGTCGCCGGGCGAGGGCAGAGCGCATCTATGGATCACGACTTCCTACGCGACCACGTTTGGAGCGGGCATCGGCTTCTTCGTCATTTCGTTCGTGGCGCTGGCGATCTACCCGGCGATCCGGTTGCATGCGCAGATTGCGCGCACCACGCCGAGCGGCGCGCGGATGGAGCTTACGGCATCAGAGAAGCGTGGGGCAAAACTGTACGCAGTGGACGGCTGCGCGTACTGCCACTCGGAACAGGTGCGCTTTACCGATGCGGACAAGTGGCGGTTTGGACGGCCTACCGAGGCGTGGGAGACTCAGAACGCGTTTCCGCAGATGTGGGGGACACGTCGGATCGGACCGGACCTGGCGCGCGAGACCGGGAAGCGTTCCAACGACTGGCAACTGGTGCATCTTTATAATCCGCGGTACATTGTGCCGGACTCCATGATGCCATCGTATCCATGGTTCTTCCATGGCGATCCGAATGCTCCGACGCAAGATGCCCTGGACATCGTTGCCTACCTGAATACGCTGGGGCGGCCGGCGGCCCAGACGCAGCCGCAGGTGAAGCCGGCCGTCTTTCTGCCTCTGGCTTTACCCAACGGCCCTGATGTAGGCGATGGGCGCCAGGTGTTTCTCAAGAACTGCTCGGGGTGCCATGGGGTCAATGCGGCAGGACAATCGCCCGGCGGACGTGCGCTCCGGCCTGTCGCATTTGACCTCGCCGGCTTCAGGCTGGCGGACGCGCCGGTGTGGCGCGCACTGGAACAAGGAGTCCCGGGCTCATCGATGCCTGCGTGGAACCAACTGCCGAGCTCGGAGTTCAGCGCAGTTGCGCAGTATGTGGAGGCGATGGGCAGCTCAGGAACGCTCGCGCCATCCGAGCAGATCGCATCCGATGCGGTGCTGATGGAAGCGGGGCGACGCGTGTTCGAGACGCACTGCGTGCGCTGCCATGGCGAAGCGCTCGATGGGAACGGTCCGGAGGCTGACCGCTATCTACCACGGCCAGCGAATTTCCATGAGATTCAGCCCTCCTACGAGGCGTCAGCACGCGTACTGCACGAGCGTGTGCCAGGCAGCGGGATGCCCGCGTGGCCCCTCCTGACTCCCGCAGAGATCCAGGCTACGACGTTCTACATGCGGTCGTTCTATGTGGGCGGCCCAGTGGCGCAACAACCAGCAACGTCAGCCGAGGAATCCGGGATGCAGATGGGAGGTTTGAAGTGACAGCGTGGCTGATCGGAGCCGTTACCTTGATCCTGGTCGTCCTGATTGTTGGGGGGAGATCTTCCTCGGCGATCCGTCGCAAGTCAGAGCAGCCGAAGTATCAATTCCTCGCCAGTATCGGTGTGGACCAGGATGCGGTGAAACAGCAGCAGATGAAGGAAGACGAAGCAGATACAACGAAGCCTAACTCCGAAAGGAAGCTATGAGTATGAATCGCAGATCGTTTGTAAGTACCGCTGCTACAAGCGTCGCCGCACTGGCAGCGTTGGGGACCGCAGGCAGCGAGGCCAAAGCACAACTGGTGTTCACCAAGTCTGACTGGAAGCTAAGCGAATTCAACCAGCTAGCGAAGAACCCTGCGCGGGTCAAGCAGGTGTATGACATTATCCCAATTGCGGAGGGCCGGTTCCTGAACAATATCAAGAACTCTCTGAATGGGCTGCATTTCGGCTTCGGCATACCAGAGGAACAGATCAAGGTTGTTGCCGCATTGCACGGGCCGGCGAACATGCTGAACTACGACGACTTTATCTGGAACAAATACCAGATTGGGGCGTGGCTGAAGGTAAATGATCCTTCCACGGGCCAACCCGCAGTGAAGAACCCCTACTATGCGAGCAAGGCGGGGGCGGCGCTGCACTACAGCACGCAAGACCCGGACAGCCGCGATTCGATCTACCAGGACACGAGTATTCAGGCTCTGCAGCACCGAGGCGTGAAGATGCTCAGTTGCCATACGGCGACCGAGGAGCAGGTTAGGGCGCTGATTGCGCACAACAGCCTGACGGAGCAACCGGAAGAGATCGTGAAGGAGATGCTTGCGCACACTCTGCCGGAAGTGCTGGTTGTAACGTCGATGGTCGCGGCGATCGCACTTCTGCAGACGGACGGACGTTACAGCTACATAACGGTATAGGGCAAGAACGAAGGGATCACTATGTGGAACAGATGGACGCCATTGCTTGCACTACTGCTTGCCCCCGCGCTTGGCGCGCAGGGGCAGGCCCAAACCGCGCCGCCATGGAGCAAGGGGGCAAACGACCCCGCCACGAACAAGGGCTATGTGTTCCAGGTGCCGGATGTCGACAATATTCCCGACCTGCACGGCAACCCCGCAGGGGCGGATTTGGTTCTGCTTATCGGCGGGAACCAGTTCTTTGTGCTGCCGCAGCTGATTGCCGGGTTCGAAGCACAGCATCCCGAACTTAAGGGGAAGATTTTTTATGAGACGCTGCCGCCGGGCATCCTACGCAAACAGATAGCTGTCGGCGGAGTGGTCACGCTGGGAAACCTTACGCTGGCGGTAAAGCCGGACATATACGAAGCAGGTGCACGAGTGCTGCATGGCATGGCGCAACAGGGGCAGATCTATAGTGTGGTGGAGTATGCCACGAACACGCTTGCGATTATGCTGCCAGCTTCCAATCCAAAACAGATCGACTCGCTGAAGGACCTTGGGCGTCCGGATGTGAGGCTCTCCATGCCGAATCCGGAGTGGGAAGGTGTGGCGAACCAGATTGACCAGGCGCTGCGAAAGGCTGGCGGAGAGGATCTGTATCAGGCGGTGTATCAGAAAAAAGTGAAGGATGGGACGAGCATGTTGACGGAAATTCATCATCGGCAGACGCCGATGCGGATTATGGAAGGTAAGGCCGACGCCGGGGTGGTCTGGGCTTCGGAGGTGAAGTTCCAGGGAAAGCGTGGGCAATCCGATTACCGGAGTAGCGATTCCGGAGGCGCAAAACGAGACCGCGACCTATGCAGCCGGAGCGCTGATGAATGCGCCGCATGCGGCGGTGGCCCGACAGTGGCTTACGTACCTCGAGAGCGCAGAGGCGCAGGGCGTGTATCACCAGTTCGGCTTCAAATCTGTCGAGAAACGGAAATAGTAATGGAAAAGTTGATGGGACTGCTGCTGGCTGCCAGTACAGGTGCACTGTTGTTAGCCGGCTGCAAGAAAGCGGTCCGCGAACCGTCGCCAGCTGAACCACCGTCGTATATCCTGTCGGCGATCCCGGCAGATGTGCAAGGTGAGCGTATCCGTTTGGGTCGCGCAATCTTCGATGAGACGCCGCGCTTTGCACCGTCATATACGGGGGCAAAGATCTCTTGCGGAGACTGCCACATTCAGAGCGGCACGGCAGCATATGCAGCGCCGATGGTGGATCTGGCGGGAATGTTTCCGATGTACAACAAGCGTGCCGGCCGCGTGATCGGGCTTGAAGAGCGTATTCAGGAGTGCTTTACTCGCAGCGAGAATGGTAAACCGTTGCCGTCGAAGTCGCAGGAGATGCTATCGCTCGTTGATTATATCAACTGGCTCTCCCGCGACGGGGTGAAAGGGACACCCAACAAGGGGCGCGGCTTTGTAAAACTCGCGGCACTGGAGGGCAATGCATCGGCAGGTAAGCAGGAATATGCGTCGCAGTGTGCAGGTTGCCACGGTTCGAATGGCGCGGGTGTACCGCCGGTATTGCCGCCGGTATGGGGACCTGACTCCTACAACGATGGTGCCGGAATGAACAATCCCGAGAAGACGGCGGCGTTCCTGCTGCATAACATGCCGCAGAACCACCCCGGGACGCTGACAGCTGAACAGGCGGTCGATGTCGCGGCTTATCTGCACGCGATGCCTCGACCGAAGTTCAACGGATCCTACAAAGGATATTGAGTGAGGCCGAAATGGTAGTGGATGCGCGGTTCTCCTTATTTGCAACTGCGGCTATCGTGGAACTGCTCGGTTCCAAGGCATTTTGCCGAGGAGCGAACCCATCATGCAGGTATCGGATACGCCGGCGAAGATGAGTCCTACGCCCACGAGCGCTGCGCCTGTAAATAACTTTGGTGAGACAGCCAAGCCAAGCGCAATAAAGGTAACGACGAGGGTGCCGGCCGCGACTCGAACCTGCCGTTCGATGGCCCACGAGCGGCGGCTGGCGGTCTGAAGTGGAAATCCCTGCGCCCTCCATGCGTCGATGCCTCCGTCAAGCACAGAGACGTCGGAGAATCCCATGGCTCGTAGTCTTTCGGCCGCCTGGGTTGCACGGCGACCGCTCTTGCAGATCATGACGAAGGGCGCGTCCTTTGGCCACGCGGAAGCACGATCGGTAACTCGCGCCAGGGGCACAAGTTCCGCCCCGTGGATAGAAGCCGCTACGAACTCCGGGTACTCACGGACATCGATCAGGGTGGGGTTGCCGGACTGGATTTCTGGAGCAGTGACTGTGCGCATGGTATCGATCTCCTAATCAACTATATGAGTATACAGTTATACTCTGACAATGACGATGAAAAAGAAACTTCCGCTGAGCGACAGCGCGCTGGAGATGGTAGCGCAGCGCTTCAGGCTGTTGGGCGAGCCGCAGCGGCTGCGTATTCTTCAGGCGCTAGAAGCAGGCGAGCTTTCCGTAGGGGCGCTGTGCGCGCGCACGGGCGCAACTCAGCCTAATGTCTCGAAGCATTTGGCAGCCCTGTTTGACGGTGGATTGATCGAACGAAGGCGAGACGGCAATAACGTCCTATACGCGATTGCGGACCCGGTCGTATTTCTACTATGTGAGCTTGTGTGCCGGTCGAAAGGTAGACAGGGAGCACGGCAGGCAATTGCAATGCGCAAGGCGATAGACAGCTTTGCCGGAAGGTGAGTGATCGTGGTTTTTGAGCGTTTTGATGTTCCCGGACTTTCCCAGTATTCCTACATTGTTGGCGACGGCGGTGTTGTGGCAGTAATCGACCCGAAGCGCGACATCGACACCTACCTGGACTATGCGGATAGCAAGGGTCTGCGGATTGGTTATGTGCTCGAGACGCATATCCATGCGGACTTTGCATCCGGCGCGCGGGCCCTGGCAGACGCAAGCGGAGCTGAACTCTGCTTGAGTGGGCACGACGAAGGCGAGACGTACAGCTACGCATTTGCCCACAAAAAACTTCGAGATGGAGACGAACTGGTGCTGGGTAAATTGACGCTCGGCACCATGCATACTCCAGGGCACACTCCCGAGCACATTAGTTTCCTGTTGTCTGAACCGGACCGAAGCGGGGAACCACTAGCGCTCTTCAGTGGAGATTTCCTATTTGTCGGATCTGTAGGGCGGCCCGACCTGTTGGGCGAAGCGGAGAAGCAGGAATTGGCGAAGGCGCTGTACCGAAGCGTTCAGAACCTAGCGGCTCTGCCGGATGGAACAATGGTATTTCCCGGACACGGCGCAGGCTCTCTGTGCGGGGCGGGCATGGCGCAGAGGGAGCAGTCGACTCTGGGCTATGAACGTGCGACGAACCCGTTTCTCAAGAAGCAGACGGAGCAGACTTTCGTGGATACGGTGCTAAGCACCGTACCAGAATTTCCAGACTATTACCGGAGGATGAAAAAACTGAACTCGGCTGGGCCTCCCTTTTTACGGCAGCTTCCGGGCGGAGAACACCTCGAGGTGAAGCAGTTCGAAGAGAAACTGAAGGATACAAGTGCGATCCTGCTTGATCTGCGCAGGCCAGAGGCGTTTGGCGGCGCACACATTCCGGGCTCCATCAATATCGGCGCAGGTCCAAACCTGTCGATGTGGGCGGCGTGGGTGTTGTCCTACGACCAGCCCATTTTATTGGTCGGCGACGCTAACACCGACATGGAGGCGGCGCGGCGATCCCTGATTCGCGTGGGGCTGGACACAGTAGTTGGGTCGCTGCGCGGGGGCATCAGTGTTTGGTTGGAATCGGGCAGAGACCAAGGGCATGTGCCGCAGATATCCGTGCGGGAGTTGCAGGCAGTTCTTGGGGGGTCGAGCAAGGCTACTCTGCTGGATGTTCGTAGTCCGGGTGAGTGGAAGATCGGCCATATCGAGAGTGCAATCCACATTCCGGGGGGTGACCTGCGAGAGCATATCAAGGATGTGCCCGCCGATAAGGCACTCTATGTAATCTGCGGGAGTGGATACCGGTCAAGCGTTGCGGCAAGCGTACTGGCTCATTCCGGCCGTAGGCAGTTGACGAATGTCGATGGTGGAATGAGTGCGTGGAAGAACCAGAACCTGCCGGTGGTAGAGGTATGAGGCAGAGAGCGCCGGCAAGTTCCAGCAAGGGGGCTAAATGACTCAGCTGGAATTTGCAGGACTGGCATGGGCAGGGTCTCTGTTCGCTGGATTTCTCGGTTCGCTCGCGGGATTAGGCGGCGGCGTGGTGATTGTGCCCATGCTCGTACTCGGCTTTCACGTCGACGTGCATTATGCGGTCGGAGCCTCACTCATCTCGGTCATCGGTACATCTGCGGGTGCGCAGGCTGCGCATGGGCGGGAAGGATTCTCAAACACCCGTATTGGATTGTTCCTGGAGATCGCAACGACGATGGGTGCAATTTGCGGGGCTCTTCTTTCGACGAGCACGCCGACCAAATGGATAGCAATTATTTTTGGGGTTGTGCTGCTCTACTCTGCATCGTCCTCAATGCGGCCAAAGAAACAGGCAGCAGCGAACCGGTCTCCGGATGCGCTTGCCACGAAGCTCCGCCTGGTCGGGAACTATCCCGACGGAGGAAAGCTGGTGCGCTACTCTGCGCGGCGAGTGCCCCTGGGCTTCGGTTTGATGTTCGGGGCAGGAACACTCTCAGGCCTGCTCGGGATTGGATCGGGAGCCGTGAAGGTGCTGGCGATGGACGAAGCGATGCAGATCCCGTTCAAGGTTTCGACCGCGACCAGTAACTTCATGATCGGGGTGACTGCGGCTGCGAGCGCAGGTGTGTATCTGAGCCGTGGTTATATCAACCCGGCGGTTGCAATGCCGGTGACGATCGGTGTTCTCGTCGGCTCCCTCCTTGGGGCGCGCTTCCTGGTCAAAGCAAGAGTGAAGTCAGTGCGGATAATCTTTGCCATCGTGATCGCGCTGCTTGGAGCGGAAATGATCTTCAATGGACTCACAGGGAAGCTGTCATGAACAGCATGGAAGCCGGTCAACTCAGCGATACAGCAATTCACCGGAGGATGACGGCTGCTCTGCGTCTGCTAACGGCGGTCGCCGGCATGGTGATTCTTGCCGGTGGAATACTCTTGTTGGTCCGTCACGGGAACGCTGTCACCGGTTTTCATACCTTCACGGGCGAACCCACTTCACTACGACTCGTTTCGCAGATTGTGGTGGGCGCGCTTCAAGGCCACGCGCTGCCGTTAGTGCAGTTCGGAATCCTCCTGCTGATCGCGACGCCGGTGATCCGTGTGCTGTTTGTGGGGATCGGGTATGTGGTCGAACGGGATTGGCTATATGTGGCCGTGGCCGTGATCGTGCTGGCGGTATTGGGTTCGAGCCTGATCGGCCACAAGCTGTAGACCGTTGCGTGGGTGTGAGCAGATTCGACAGTTCAGAAGTAGCCGCGAAACATATTATCCATCCTGGCAATGCGGCAGGAAACGCCCTCGACGCTGATGAGCGCGCACGACGAGATGGGTGCGGAGGCCCGAGGGTGCTGAACCGTCCTCGGGAGCACGAGGAATGAAGTCATGCGTAATGTGCAAATAGAAAAAGTATCAAGCGAGACCGGCGTCAGTATCGACACGATTCGCTTCTATGAGCGTAGTGGTTTTGTTGGAGAAGCCCGCCCGCACCTAAGGCCGCTACCGGTTATACCGTGAGCAGGATATCCAGCATTTGAGGTTTATTCGCAGGGCGCGAGAACTGGGATTCTCCCGTCAAGAAATATGCGAACTCTGCTGATCAGAATGAACAGGTCGGACCCTGCACCACATTCGCGATCTGATTGAGCAAAAGCTCGCAGCCGTGAGCGCCAAAACTAGGGGTGTTGGGGATCAATGGAACAGAAAACCCCCTTAACGACGCAGTGGCAAAACCACGCAATGAAGAATCAATGACTTGGGTGATGATTCGGAGGAGCTGCGGTTACCAAAACCGTAAAATCACCTCAGTACCAGCTCTAGCTGACAAAACTGCATCCGCCATATCCTCAAGAACTTACAAAAGCACTGAGTTCTTAAGGCAACTTTCCGTTCCATTGATCCCCAACACCCCCATCTACCGGTCTGTGGAAGTGTCACGACGGCCTCGAAAGCAAAGCCGTTCCTCGGGATGCGCCTGGACCCCGACATAAAACAGATACCGTCGCTTCGGATCTCCGGCAAGATCCAACGGGCGAAGCCTGATCGGGGTGTTTTCATCAGCAAATGACTCCGGAATTACTCGATGCGATACTTCGATTGCTCAGGCTCCTCGGAACGCCGGAGGACAGTGCTGTACTCGCACCCCTGTTGCACCGCGAGATTCTTTACCGCTTGTTGCGTGGCGAGCAAGGCGAACAGCTTGAACGAATGGCACAATCGGATGGCAATGCCCAGCGGCGTCGCGAATGCCGTCATCTGGCTGAAAGAGAACTTCGACAAGCCGTTTTCGATAAATCTTATCGCCAAGGAAGCAAACATGAGTCCTTCTGCCCTACACCACCATTGCAAGACACTCACCAACATGAGCCCCCTTCAATATCAAAAGCACCTTCGCTTGCAGGAGGCTCGACGACTCATGTTGGCCGACACGATGGATGCGTCTGCCGCGGCGTATCACGTTGGGTATGTCAGTCGCTCACAGTTCAGCCGCGAATACAGCCGTCTCTTTGGAGCCCCGCCGCTTCGGGATGTGGAGCAGGCTCGCCAGCACCCTCAAGCGTCAAGTTAAGGAAGTCCATGTATCCGGTTAGAGAATTCAGTTAATAGAGCACCTTCAATCCGAACTGAATGACGCGCGGCTGAAAGGTGCTGGTGATCTGGCCGGTGTTTGGGCTTGGAATCCCACCGGTGATGCTGGCAAGGGGTACAGTACCTCCGGTGCCGACAGCCAGGGAAGTGGTGCCTTGAGTCCCGCTGATGCTGCCAGGAAGGTAGAGGTTGGTGTGGTTGAAGAGGTTGTAGAACTCGGTGCGGAACTCGACTTTGAGGCTCTCGATGGGTGTGCTGAACT
>Ga0073928_10004210_pt1 | contig 21616 bp, 16 predicted proteins | sample PaiPotPPA55metaG_FD_76969 | JGI IMG/M metagenome (GOLD analysis project Ga0073928, IMG submission 76969) | Iron sulfur acid spring bacterial and archeal communities from Banff, Canada, to study Microbial Dark Matter (Phase II) - Paint Pots PPA... ...
GCCTTGGATTGCCGCTATGTTTAGTGGCTTAAAACCCGTTGTCATCGCTCTGGTGATCCTCGCCTTGCAGAGGGTTGCCAGAAGGGCCGTGCGCGGACAGATTCAAGGTGCCGTTGCAGTGGCTACGTTTGCAGCGATGTTCTTCTTTGAGACTTCGCTGCTCATGGTGATGCTCAGCTCCATTGCTCTGGGAATCGCCCTGACGGCGCTGCGGCCCGGCCTTCTCCACCGCCCCGGCAAAACAAGCGCCGAACAGGACGAAGAGAGCTATTACATCCGCCGTAGTTCGGCGGCGATGAAAACTACCCCTCTTTTGTGGCCTACGATGAAGTTGGCTGCGGTTGTCCTGCTTCTCTGGCTGCTGCCGTTGCCGCTGTTCTACTTCTTTGTTGGGGACTTCCATTTTTGGCGAGGCCTCGCGCTGTTCTTCACCAAGACCGCCTTCGTGACCATTGGCGGCTCATATACGGTAATTCCCTATGTAGCTCAGGTGGCTGTGTTGAAACTTCATTGGCTGACCAGGCTCCAAATGATGGACGGCTTCGCACTCGCCGAGACAACTCCAGGCCCTCTGATCATAGTAGTAGCATTTGTCGGGTTCCTGGCCGGGTACAACCACTTCCACGGCTCATTGTGGATGGGAACTTTCGGTCTGCTGGCAACGACCTTCTATACGTTTCTGCCGTGTTTTTTCTTCGTATTTGCGGGCGCGCCGCTGGTGGAGCGAACCGAAGACGACCCTATGATCGGAGGCGTCCTAGAACTGATCACCGCTGTCGTGGTCGGCGCGATCTTAGATCTAACGCTATTTCTGGGGAAAGCGTGATCTTCCCATCAGGAGTTGCAGGCCTCAAGCAACTCAATGTGATCTCTTTGAGCGGGGTGATACTGTCGCTCCTCCTACGCCATAGATTCAAACTGAAGCTGATTCCCCTGGTCCTACTGGGCATTGGGTTCGGTTCCCTTCGTTATTTCCTGGGCTTTTGACGGCCACTCGACGAAATTCCCAGATGGTCGGCAACCCTTCCATAGCCACATCCGGAAGAATCGCCCTCTCTCCGCTTCGAATGGGAAATTCGCGGCAACTTCTAACTAAGCCACGGCGCGGCTGGGCCCAAGTCGCGCTACCACATCTGGTTGTTGTACCAACGCAGGACTCGGAGAGCGCGCAGTGTGTTCCAGCGGCTCGCCTTGCCGACACCGCTCTCCAGCTCCAATGGAATATGTTCGGAATGAAGGAAGTTGAGCGGCCAGCGTCCGTTCTGGTGGCGTCGCTCAATCAAGGTTTCAATGGCGTCACGAACGCGGCGGTCGGGTCTGATTCCTGCATTCCGCAGATAATCCAGCCCGCGCAAGACATCGTAGTGCCAGAACGTTGGGAACGAGAAGCGGAGCCAGCGTTTGTCGATGACTTCGCCGGTTCGAAGCGAGCGGAACATGCGGCGCTCGAGCAGATAGTTTTCTGCCCTCTTGCGGGCCTTGGTGACGGCCGCCGATTTACGCCCAGCTCGTTCGTAATCCAGCAGCCCTTCGAGCACGCAAATGGTGGTATGGAACGAAGAGCGCCGGCTTTTGGGTCTCTTCTGAGAGACGAGCGTAGCTTCGCAGTTCCAGCCGCCATCTTCAAGCTGCTCGCCCAGGAGTTGAGTAGCCAGCGCGTCGTTCGGTTCCTTGAAGTACGAGCCGATGGCGAGGATTCTGCCGTTGATGCAGGGTTCCGTTTCACCGTGTAGGAAAGGCCGGTTATTGAGCGGCTTAAACGCGAGCCGCTTGTCGACGCGGTCGATCATTTTAGAAGCCTGCTTGCTGGCGGGGTCGAGACCGAGGTCTTTCAAGACAACGAGAGTGTAGAGGGTCATAAGCAAGCCTCGGTCCTCGCTCGGCCCGCCCCAGTTGCCAGCACGAGATTGGCGGGCGAGAAGTTGGGATCCCCAGCCTTCGGTGGCGACGCGAGAACGCTCGGCTGCAATCGCGCTGGGGGGTTCACCGGCAAGGTCCCGCATGACCTGCCAACGGATGGCCGGGTCAGAATCGAGAAGCCATTTGAGGTGCGCGGGCCGCGGCGCGTAATCGTGTAGGCGCATTGGTCTGTTATAGCAAATAGTGTGTAAGTTCTGACCCGCGCGCCGAACCGCGATCGCACTGGCTCGTGTGTGCCAGAAGTGGGGGCAAAAGGGCTTCCGGGCGGATTGTCGGCAACCTCACCTTGGGATTAATCTCCCATTTGCTCGTTGTCCGGAGCAACGCGAAAGTTTTGAGCTTGTACGAAGCTCAATGAGTGCGTCAAGTACACAGGAGGTAACCGCAACTCGTGGCCTCTTCAGCAGCTAGTGGGAAAGGCTGCACTCAATGATGTTGGCTTGCCTGTGCAGTACAGAGTTGCGGCGCGGCTTGCAATTGAATCATCAGCTCCTTAGCTTTTTGATTATCCGGCGAAAAAGCGACCACGCTTTGAGGGCTTGTATCGCGGAATTCGGATCGCCAAGCATGCATTCTCCGAGCGCAAGATTGTAGCCGGCCCCGATTTGCGCCGGATCTTCCTGAGCAACAACGCGCCAGAACTGGACTGCCGCCGGTAACTGGCGATCCTTCGCTCGAATCACAGCGAGATTGGCAGCCGCAATGCTATCGGATGGATCCATGGCCAGCGCGGCCTCATATTCCCGTGTGGCCGCCGAAATGTCTCCAGAGACCAGCTCCAGGTAACCCAGCTTGGCGTGCAGATCGGCGTCCTGCGGAGGTCGATCTTGCGGTACTGCAGGTTTCTTGTATTCCTGCTTCTCGGCTTTTTCCAACCGTTCCCTGCCGCGAACTGAAGCAGAAACATCACCTTCAATCGCGGATTGTGCGTATGCGAGGCCGAGGTCGCGGTCACTCGCCTCGGCACCGCCTACTGCAACCAGCTCCTCCTCGTGCGAGCTTTCGGTTGCGAGCCATGCCCAGGGCCGCTTCACGATGAAGTGATCGGTCACCTGCTCATTTGCAACATTCTCGGTTTTCTCCCATGCCATGTGGCAGGGCGTGCAGTCCGGCTGTTGCGGGTGATGCTGTGTGACGAAGGCCGGATTGCCGTGGCAGGTCAGGCACTTGCTGCGAAAGTATTGGACGCGCTCTTTCGGCGGGGATCGCTGTGCGGATCGTGGCACGTCGTGCACGTCATGCGGCCGGCACTCTTGCGATAGCAGGCGCTCTGCAGCAGCGGGGCACAGTGATGGATGTCACACGAAAGGCCTGTGCATGGGTGAGCTGCCTGTGATTGAAGCTTAACTCCGGGATTTCGTGCCAAAATTGGTTCCGGGCGACACGTTTTTCGCCAAGTCGGCGCGGCGTACCAAGTTCTCCAACAACAGACATTGTTCCGGTCGATCAGTATAAGTACGATGGTTCGAGCGGTTGAAGTTTTCTTGTCATTCTGCGATCACGAGACCAGGTAGCTTCCTCATGAATCAGGCTTCCCCCGGCACTTCTCCCGGCACGCCGCGACCCTACCGTCCACCTCGTAATTTGGAGCGGGAAGAGTCCCAGCTTTGGCGCTGGATTCTCTTCTTCATGGTCCTGCTGGCCACCGGGTTTGCAGTGCTCGCATGGGAGCGGCTGGAAACTCTGCCGTATCACTTAGGCCCACTGGCGGTGGGCGTGCTGGTGCTCTCCATTTTGCTGGCCGTCTATGCTTACGGCCGGCGACGCGAAGTGAGTGAGCTCAAACTGCTGCTGCAGAATTTGCAGGAACACGTGGGCGCCGCTCCTTCGGAAGACCAACTTGACCAACTCAACGAGATGATTGCGCGCTCGCAGCGCAGTTTCAAGGAGCTGATCGACTCCCTGGAAGATGCCGCTTGCGCCGTTTCTCTGGATGGAACTTTGCGCACCGTCAACAAGAGTGTCGCCGAGCTGGTTGGGCTTCCCTACACCTCCATCGTGGGACGGAAGTTTTTTGACTTCATCGAGGAACCCACCCGCGCGAGTTTGGAAGGCGGACTGTCGCGTTTTCTCGAGAAGCGGCACTGGGCGGGTACCGTCCGGTTGCGTTTGAAGGACAACACTCGGACTCTGTACTTCGATTGCGTTCTCAATGCGATCGTAAAGGGGGGCGAGGTGGTCGGGGTCAGCGTGCTGGGGCGGGATGTCACCGGCCAGCACGAGAAAGAACTGCGCTTCACCGAACTGTTCGAGACCCTGCAGGAGGGCGCCTATTTCAGCACGCCGGAGGGTAGGCTGCTCGACGCCAATCCAGCGCTGGTAAACATTCTGGGCTATGCAACGAAGGAGGAGCTGCTCGCACTCGATCCGAGTAAATTGAATGTCGATCCGGCCGAGCTTGCTGTGCTCGGCCGGGCCGCTGACGACCGCGGTGGCGTGCGTTCTAGAGAGATCACGCTACGAAAAAAAGATGGAACTCCGGCAGCGTTGATGGAATCCTCAAGAGCCGTGTGGGATGCCGCGGGCAAGCTGATCCGTTACCAGGGGACTCTGGTAGACATCACGGAGCGGCGGAAGCTGGAGCGGCAGCTTCTGCAGCAGGAGGAATTCCGCCGGCGCCTGCTCGAAAGCTTCCCCGATTTGATTCTCGTGGTCGATCTGCAGGAGCGCTATACATTCGTGAGCTCGCGAGTGCGTGATCTGCTCGGCTATCAATCGGACGAGTTGTTGGGCAAACGGATCTCGGAACCGGAGGAGCATTCACCAGAGCTGGCGGCGCTCCATCGCGATGTCGTTTCCGGGAAGATAAGTTTTGGGTCGGCGGAATTCAGCGCTCGCCATCGCGATGGAAGCTGGCGTACGATGCGCGCCTCGGCCAGCCCGCTCTATGACGCCGACTCGAAGCTGGGTGGCGTGATCATCTCGGTACGTGATATTACGACGGAGAGGAAGCTCGAGCAGCAAATCGTGCAGAGCGAGCGTTTGGCTGCGATGGGCGCAATGATTGGGGGCGTTGCCCACGAGCTAAACAACCCGCTCACCAGCATTCTGGGGGTCAGCGAACTCTTGCAGGATAGCCAAACTACGGACGCCGCCCGTAAGCAGATCGGCATATTGCAGCAGCAAGCGAGGCGCGCCGCCGAGATTGTTCACAACCTCACGTATTTTTCTACTCCGCCAACGCCGGGGAAAACTCGCGTCAATCTTGGCGAAGTGGTAGAACGCACGCTGAACCTGCATTCCTACTCGCTAAGGAAGAACAGTATCACCGTGGATTTTCTGCGCGAGCCCGGCCTGCCCTATGTAGAAGGAGACCCGCACCAACTGATGCAAGTCTTCCTGAATTTGATCCTGAACGCCGAGCAAGCCATCCGCGAGGCGCGCGATCGCGGGACGTTACGTATTCGGCTGAGTGACGGGGGAGGCTCGGTTTCAGCTAGTTTTCAAGATGATGGCCCCGGAATTCCCGACGACATCCTGCCGAGCATCTTCGATCCGTTTTACACGACGAAGCGGCCGGGCCGTGGAACCGGTTTGGGCCTTAGTATTTGCAAGTCGGTGATGAAGGAGCACAACGGGACCATCGAAGCCGCCAACGCGCCGGGAGGAGGAGCAGTGTTCACCGTGACGCTGCGCAAAGCGGTATGAGGCCAGAGCAGTTGCGGCATTGACGCAGGAACTAGACTCCCTCGCTTCTCCCCCGGATGACGAGACTTTGGCGAGCTAGTTTCTTTCCACTGCCATCGCCACCGCATTACCACCACCGAGACAGAGCGCTGCGATTCCACGCTTAACGTTGCGGCGGGTCATTTCGTAAATCAGAGTTACGAGAACCCGTGCGCCACTGGCTCCGATGGGATGGCCAATTGCGACGGCGCCGCCATTCACATTGACTTTACTTGCCTCGAGCCCAAGCTCGCGCATTACACCCAGGGCCTGCACCGAGAAAGCTTCGTTGAGTTCGTAGAGATCGACGTCGTCGTTCTTCCAGCCAGTCTTTTCCCAGATCTTTCGCACAGCATCGACGGGCGCCATCATCACCCACTTCGGCTCTACTCCGCTGGTGGCCTGGGCCACGATGCGAACCATGGGTTGCGCACCCAGCTCGCTCGCGCGTTTTGCGCTGGTGACCACAAGCGCCGCTGCCCCATCATTCACTCCAGGAGCGTTGCCCGCAGTTACGGTTCCATCTTTCTTAAAGGCGGGCTTCAGTGCGCGAAGCGTTTCCACTGTCGTATCCTCACGAGGGGACTCATCTTTGTCGAATAGAATTGGAGCTGCGCCTCTCTTCTTCGCAGGAATTTCTACTGACACGATCTGCGACTTGAATCTGCATTCCTTCATTGCGGCGACCGCTTTGCGATGCGAGTTGACGGCGAACTCGTCCTGCTCTTCGCGAGTGATGCCGTATCTTTCCGCGACATTCTCACCGGTTACGCCCATATGGTAGTCGTTGTAGACGTCCCAGAGACCGTCTTGCACCATGGAATCGATCACCTGTCCGTTGCCCAGGCGATATCCTTTGCGCGCTTGCGGAAGCAAGTAGGGTGCGTTGGTCATCGATTCCATGCCGCCCGCGACCACGATGGAACTGTTTCCGGTCTGCACCGCTTGGGCCGCAAGAGCCACCGCTTTCAATCCAGAGCCACAAACTTTGTTGATTGTCATGGCACCTGTGGCGGCAGACAGTCCACCGAAGATTGCCGCCTGACGCGCGGGATTTTGCCCGAGGCCGGCGGGCAAAACATTACCCATGATGCATTCATCGACCTGATCGGAATTCAACCCGGCGCGCTTGACGGCTTCGCGCACGACCACCGCGCCTAATTGCGGAGCACTCAAATCGCTGAGGCTGCCCAGGAATTTTCCCACCGCAGTACGACAACCAGAAATGATGACAACATCATCGAAAGCCGCCATTGATCATGCTCCCGCGAAGATTTCGCAACTGTCATTATAGATGCGCGAAAAGCGAAAACGATGAACTTCCGTGAGTGAATCGCACACGGATTCGATCTGGTTCCGAAAAAGATTTGCGCCGTCGAAAGCGATGCGTCGCGAGCCGAGTGATCACTCGCGATCACACGCTCAAGACATTTTGATGGAGCGGGATCGGAATTTTCCGGCTGACGATTGTCCCGGTGTGACTTTGGTACAACACCACACGCTATACCGCATTCATTTTTTTCTTGACTTCGTTTTTCATTAACTCTATACAATCAATAAGTTGCAACAAAACATTCGTTGCAGATTTTTCCATGAACAATGGAAGGGAGAATAGAAACAATGGCAACCAAGAAAAAGGCAAAGAAGAAAAAGAAGCACTAAGAAAGCTGTATGAAGTCAAACAGGGGGACGCCGAAAGCGTCCCCTAAGTTTTTGTGCGGAGGTCTTCGGCGTAGCTCGTCGTAGCCAGCATCAGTCCAGCGACTTGGCTTCTCTTGCGACAGCCGCTTTTGCAAGACCAGGAGCAAGATTCGGCGCCTGTTTCTCGCGCGCGGGACATAATCCACGGAAAGCGCAGAATGTGCAGTGAAAGCCAACCTTTGGCTCGAAGTTTCCGTCGGCGATGTTGTGGGCAACCGTTCGCACCCGCGCCCGAGCCTCTTCCAGTTGAAACTCGGTGCGTTTCGACACTACCGAAACATTTCCTTCGAGATTGTGAAACGCCAGCTCTCCAACGCGGTATCCCCACTTCTCATGCGCAGCCATAGCGTAAATCGAAAGTTGCAGGCTCTCATCGGCGTCCTCCTGGGATCGAGCCTTGCCAGTCTTATAATCCACGATCGCAACACTTCCATCGGCTGCGCGATCCAGGCGGTCAATTCGTCCGGCAACCTTGGTGCCGGCGATCTGCACCTCAAACCATTCTTCGGTGTGCAAAACCTGCGGCGCGGCTGGCGAGCGAGCCGCTACGAAAAAATCTTTCAACTGCTCCAGTCCTTGCTCCAGGTACAGGCTCCGCTGATACTCGTCCTCAATTCCAGACGCGGACAAATCATCACGAAAAAGTTGCAGCAATTCTTCGTCGCCTTTACTCCTGCCAAGGCGGGCCGAGTCATAGTAAGTGCGGAGCACGCGGTGAATGGCGGCGCCGTACTGCATGGCTGCGTGAATGCGCCGCGAGAGCTTCCATTCGCGTTCGAATTTGAACTGCAAGGGACACGTCTCGTAGGTCTCGACCGCGGTGGCGCTCAAGCGTGCGCCCAGTCCCTCGATTGACGGAAGCGCAAGCCAAGCGGACAACCGGGAGCCTTCGCGATAAGCTGCATCGGCGGCGGCGATCTCGATCAATTCGGGCTGCGAAGCGAGTGCAGGCCTCGACCGGAGCCAGGGTTGCAACCGCGGGTTAGAAATCAGTTCACGCAGCAGGCCTGCCGGAGTTTTGTCGCGGCCGATTCCCTGCTTCCCATACATGCGAAGTGAATCACGGGCTCGCGTCATTGCCACGTAAAAGAGCCGGCGCTCTTCCTGATCGTGAAGTGTTTTGTCATCTCCCGCGGCGGCAGAGTCCGGATCGCGCAACTCTCTGGGAAATTCCACAAGATTTTCCCGATAGCCGGAGGGAAACGACGGGCTAGTCGCTCGCAGAATAAAGACATGGGAGAACTCGAGGCCTTTGGCGCCGTGGGCTGTCATCAGTTTCACGGCGTCCTGAGTCGCATTCGAGGCCATGGGAATAACTCCGCAAGCCTCGCGAAAGTATTCCAGGTACTCGATCCATTCGCCGAGTTCCCGGGTTTTGGTGGTGCCTTTCGTCTCCCACTCCGCGGCGAATTTCAGTGCTGTCTGCAGAACGGCTGAATTCAGATCTAATCCGAATTGTTTTCCAATCAATTCGAGAGCTGTACGTGTTTTCGCAGTCTTACGGGTGACTTCATCCCGGGTCCTGCGCACGGCTTCGAGCACAGCGCGGCCCCCTGCGACGGTATCCAGCACTGATGCCAGGGGAACAACTACTCCTTCCTTTGAATCCTTCGAAATCGCTCGAAGTGCAGCGCGGAGCTGTTCAGGATCCACGTCGAACTGCGGCAGCGCAGCTACGCGAAAAAGACTGGCATCGGATCCAAGGTCCACTACGACGGCGACGCAGGCGAACAGATCCCGCACCTCGGGCGTATCGCTTACATCCATGTTCTCGATGGAAAATGGGATCTCGTGCTCGGCCAGTTCCTGCGCAACTTCATCGCGATGAATGTGGGAACGGTAGAGGACGCCGAAGTCTTTCCACTTGCAGCGCGAATGCCGCTTTGTCTCCTCAATGATGCGAACCACATCGGGAGCTTCCGCGTTCTTGCCGGCAAACGAAATAGCTTCCACCTGAAGGCTGGGGAGAGTTGCTCCTCGCTTCTGCGCTTCCTCTTCCCGCGCGGACTGTAGAGGCGCGCGCCGATAAGCAAGCGGCCCAGATTCATTGGCTCCGAACACCGGAGGGTTCTTGTCTACGACAGCAAAGGCGCATTGCAGAATCGAAGTAGTGGAGCGCCGGTTCTTGCCTAGTACGACCAACTTCGTTTGAGGAAAGTGCCGGCGGAAGAGCTGGAATGCGGCGCTGGAGGCCCCACGAAAACGATAGATGGCTTGATCTGGGTCGCCGACGCCAAAGACATTCGCTTCTTTGCCGGCCAGCGCCGCCAGAATTTTGATCTGCGCGAAGTTCGCATCCTGAAATTCATCGACCATGACAAAGCGGGCTCGGTCCCGTTCGGCGGCCAATACATTTTCGTCGCTCGCGAGCAGGGCGTGCGCGTGCGTGATCATGTGGCTGAACGTGCCCAGATTTTCTTCGAGCAGCCAGCGCTCAGTGGTAGCGAAAACGCGGGCAATTTCCTGGCAGCGCCCAATCACCTCGGCGTCGCTTAGCTGATCCTTGGATTTGGCAACCCGAGGAACGGGCAGATCACCGCGTTCGAGGCGGGCGACATATTCCGCGTATTTTTCCGGTGTGACCAGTTCGTCGTGACAACGGCTGAGAAAGCGCAATAAATCGTCGAGAAACTGGCCTACATTTGCCGCCCGAATGTAATGTTCCAGTCGCAACTCATGGACTCTCTTGCGCAGATAAATCCAGAGGTCTTTTTCGTCGAGCACGCCGAAATCTTTTCCCCGGCGTTTCAGGAGGTTGAGGCAATAATCATGAAAGGTGGCGGAATGGATCTTCTTGCCAAGGAGAACGCGCACTCGGTCACGCATCTCACCGGCGGCAGCTACGGTATAGGTGAGCGCAAGCACCTGGTCAGGCGTTGCGTGATCTTGCTGGACTAGGCGCGCAATACGGTGGATCAGGACCGAGGTTTTCCCGGTGCCGGCCCCGGCGACTACGAGCATTGATCCGTGAATGTGTTCGATCGCCTCGCGCTGGCGATCGTCGGGAACGAACGCGGCAGGATGAGTCTGGGATTTAGGGACAGCCATTGCGGCTCAGAATACCACCACAGATCCCTAATGGACGACGCAATCACAGTGAGATATTCGCGAGATCCATCACTCCGACCGAAAGGGCGGTTGCGCTCAAGTTGCCGCCGCCAACACAGTCCGGGATCGAAACAGGAAGTAAGTCAGAACGAGTTTAGCGCGGAAGCCACAACCGCGGTCGCGGCTATGGCAGCCGTCTCGGCTCGGAGAATGGAGCTGCCCAGTGACGCAGAAATCCAGCTGGCTTGCCGAAACGATTGCAGCTCTTCGTCGGTCCAGCCGCCTTCGGGGCCGAGTGCGAGAACAACTCCGTGGGCCTTATCTTTGAGATCTTTCTCTTTGAGGTCTTTATCTTGCAGGTCGTTATCTTGCATATCTTTATCTTGCAGGTCTTGGAGGCGTGAAGCTGCGCACTTCAGAACATCGCGCAGCAGAGTTTGCTCCTCCGATTCCGCGAGTACGATGCGTAAGGCCGCGGGAAAGTTCAGCGCCTCGGAAAGCTTGATCGGTGCAACGATCTCCGGCGGCGCGGAGCGGCGCGATTGCTCCGCCGCTTGCCGGACAATTCTGCGCCAACGCTCAATCCTCTTCGGGGAGGCTGCGGCCAAATGAGAATCCGTGCGGCGAGCGATCAGTGGCAAGATCCGCGCTACCCCAAGCTCCGTACACTTTTCAATTGCCCACTCCATGCGGTCAAACTTGAAGATGCCGAGAACGACGGTGATTTCGATTATTTGTTCAGCGGGAAGCTCTTCGCCCAACTCGAACTCGACCCGATCTGGACTCAGTGAGGTGATTCGCCCGCGGCGTGTCGCTTCTCCCGTGGCAATGTCGAAATCCTGGCCGATACGAGCACGCAGCACGCGTACCAGATGATCTGCATGGTCACCGACCAGGGCGGCGCGGTCGCCCGAGACTTCATCTGCAATCCAACGGCGGCGTGTCATGGGAGTGGGAAATGGAGCTTCTGAAGGTATATCCAGTACGAGGCTTTTCTCGGCTACCGTTACCCAAACATATCTTTTACTTTACCCAGCAGCGAGCGCACCAGGGGCTGGTTGTCCACCTTCGCGGTGGTTTCCAATTCCTGAAGGAGCTCTTTCTGGCGTTTACTTAACTTGCTCGGAATCTGTACACGCACCTCCACGTATAAGTCACCCTTGCCGTGTCCATTCAAGACGGGTATGCCCTTGTTGCGGATACGAAAAGTTGTGCCCGGCTGGGTTCCATCCGGAATCTTGAGAGTGTGCTCGCCTTCGAGGGTGGGGACTCGGATTTCCGCGCCCATTGCGGCTTGGGTTACGGAGAGGGGCACGGCACAGTGCAGATCATTTCCCTCACGCACAAAAAACGGATGCTCTTTCACATGCAACACGATGTATAAGTCGCCCGCTGGGCCACCATGGGGACCGGCCTCGCCGCCGCCAGTAAAGCGGATGCGCGTGCCGTCTTCCACGCCGGCTGGAATCTTCGCATCCACTGCACGCTGGCGCAGAATCCGGCCCTCGCCTTTGCACTTCAGGCAAGGATCGGTAATGACATTGCCCGTTCCCTGGCAGGCGGGACAAGTTCGCGCGATGCTGAAGAACCCCTGCTGATAGCGCACCTGGCCCCGGCCGGAGCAGGAGCGGCAAGTTGTTGCGCCTTTGCCAGGCGCAGCTCCTGACCCGCGGCACTCCTCGCAGGCTTCGTGACGGCGCACCATCACCTGGGTCTCGGTGCCGAACGCGGCTTCTTCGAACTCGATGGTCAAGTCCTCGCGCAAATCTGCGCCGCGCTGTACCCGGCCGCGGCGCCGGCCACCTCCGGCGAAGGTGTCCCCGAAGCCGAAGAACTCGCCGAAAATATCGCCTAAATCCTGAAAAGCCGAAGCGTCGAAACCGGCGCCTGCGCTCGCCCCACCGACTCCGGCGTGACCGAAGCGATCATAGAGAGATCGTTTCTCAGAATCCGCTAGTATCGCGTAAGCCTCGGTAACTTCCTTGAAGCGTTCTTCCGCGTCGGGATTATTCGGGTTCCGATCGGGATGCCACTGCATGGCGAGCTTGCGATAAGCGCTCTTCAGTTCAATTTCGGTTACGGTGCGGCTCACGCCAAGCACTTCGTAATAGTCGCGTTTTGCGTTTGTGGCCAGAACAGGAGCCTTTCTTTAGGGCAGATTCTTAAATGATGTTCGCCTGACTTGAAGAACATCCCCAGCGGCTAACGCCGCAAAGGTTGCGGATCGCAAGCGGCACGACTGAAACCGTGCCAGTGCCAAAATCCGTTTATAAGAACGCACCCATTTTTGAAATGAGAACATCGAGTGGCGGGAGGCCTACTTCCCGGAATTTCGGGCTACCTTCACCATTGCAGGTCGTAGCAGGCGATCCCTAAACTTGTAGCCGCGCTGCAGTTCCTCCAGTACCTGATGGTCGGGAGCTTCCGTGGTCTCAACCATTTCGACAGCCTCGTGGTAGCGGGGATCGAAGGGTTCACCCTTTGCCGCGATCGGATGCACCGACAACTTAGCCAGCGCAGCGTGCAGTTGCTTGTGAATGAGTTCGACTCCGCTGCGGAACTCCGCGCCCTCCGATTGCACATGCAGCGCGCGTTCCAGACTGTCTACCACCGGCAGCAGAGTTTTCAGCGCATCTGTCACGGCGTAGTCGCGATACTCCTGTTGCTCTTTGCTGGCTCGCTTGCGTGCGTTTTCAAACTCCGCCTGGGCCCGTTTCAGCCGATCGACCAGCGAGTCGCGTTCCGCCCTCACGGTCTGTAACTCGGAGTCCAGAGAGCTAGCTTCTCCGCTCACCGCCGTTTGTGGGGACGTTTCGTTTCCATCATCCGCCGCTGGGGGCAGTTCGTGCTCCAAATCTAGCCCCGCATTTTGCGCTTCCGATTTGCCGTTCACTTTACTCATACCAACTTATGATCACTCCGATTCATTCAGGATTTTGTCAAAGAGGCGTGCGATGTAGGAAACCGCGGTCATCGTATGCTGATAATCCATGCGCGTAGGACCGATCACGGCCAGCGAACCGACCATGTCAGTTCCCGACCGGGCTGGCGCTCCGATCAGCACGAAGTTCTGCATCGAAGGGAGCGTATCATCCAATCCGATCACCACCCGCACTGCCTCCTGCTTTACATCGAGATATGCGCCGAGGAGTTGCGCAACTTTTTCTTTTTCCTCCAGCGTTTGCAGCATCTCCTGCAGACGCTTGCGATCCTCTTCTCCGGTCAGCAGATTGGCAGCGCCTTCCACGAAGACCACTTGTGCGCCTGGTTCAGATGCGAGCGCGCCTTGTTTATAGAGCTTCTCGATGGAATTCATGAGTCGGTCGTATTCGCTGCGTTCCTGCTCGATTCGCCGCGCGAGCTCGGCGCGCATCGACTCCATGGTCCATCCGCGAAAATTGTCGTTGATGTACCGGGCCGCGAGATCAAGCTCGTCCTGCCCGAGATCGAGCCGCAACACACGGTCTCGCACTACGCCCGAACGTGTGACCAATACGGCCAACACTTTCTGGTCTCCCAATCGCGAAAAGTAAACATGCTCGAGCGCGTTCTTTGTGCCGCTGACGGCGACCGTGACTCCCACGTTCCGCGAAATCAGCGAGAGGACGCGAGAAGTGCGCTCCATAAACTCCTGCACATCGCTGATGCCAGCCAGGGAGTCCGAGATCATGTTTTCTTCCTGCGGCGCCAGTCGAGCATCTCCCGTAATCTGTTCCACATAGTAGCGGTAGGCTTCAGGAGTTGGGACGCGTCCCGACGAACTGTAGCGCTGCTCGAGAAAGCCAGCATCCGATAGATCGGCCATTACGTTGCGAATGGTAGCCGGACTGAGCCCCTCGCGATTGGACCGGGCCAGCGTTCGTGAACCGACTGGCTCGCCCGTGGAGATGAAGGTCTCAACGATCGCCGTCAGAACTTCGCGTTCGCGCTTTCCGATATTGGGGTCAGAGGGCATTCCGTTTCAGCTAAGTATCTTAGATGCAAAAACTTAGCTTAGGACGCAAAGAGCCATTCCTGCTTGGATTCTAGGAACGCGCCATCGTCCTGTCAAGCACCAGACCGTGCCATCCCGTGCCATCCAGAGGTTCGCTAGTTCCGGTTCAACCAGGGTTGGGTCACTCGAACAATCGCGCCTTTGAGTTCGTCGGGTTTGAAGCCGAAAGGGCCGGGTTTGCTTTTATAGGCGACCCGACCGCTTGCATCGATCACATACATGCGATCCGGCCATCCGGTATAGGCGCGCTCGGTGGAATCGCCAAATTCGTCCAAAACAGCGGGAATTTCTATTCCTAGCTTTCGCACACAAGCCCCGGCGACGAGGGCGCGTTCTTCTTCAGTTCTAGGGCTGGCGAACACAACATTGTCTTTGATGTTGCTTTGCATCTGCCAGACGTCGCTGGGATGCGCTTCGGTGATGTAAACAACCAGGAACGAGACTTGGTTTCCGTATTGTTCGTAGAGCTTGTTGAGGGCAGGAACCTCCCGCCGGAAGGGCGGTCAAGTGTAACTGCCGAATACAAGCACGACGGGCCGGCGTTGTTCGGTAAACCCGGAGAGCCGAATGCGCTCACTTTTGTCCAGCTTGAGCAGTGCGAAGTCTGGAGCGGGATCTCCGGCATGGAGAGTGCCCGCACGGGCGTGGGTCCACAACGTTTCGAATGGAAAAAGCAGGAAAACCACAGGGGCGGGCATTTTGGCCATCACGCGCCCAAACATATCGGGAGTCTGATGCATGGCCCACCAAACGTACGCCCCAAAAGAGAAGTAGGCGATCATCAGACCGACTAAAACCCTGAGCAAGAGCTTTCGGATCGACGAACCTGGCTTGGGGAGCAAACTAGACATTTTCTCGTTCATTCTCTTCCTGCGCAAGGGCGCGCCTGGCGTGCCTGGAGAGCGTTATGCAGCCCGAAGTTGTTGGGCTCTGTGAAATGATCGCACCCCAAGGTCCGGCGATTATGGCGATTGCGATTGTGCAGGGTCAATAATCTCAAAGAATTACGATTCTAGGGCGCTTTCGCGAACCATTCCTCGAACCATTCCAGCGTGCGAAGAGTATAGTCCCGTGCGTCTGCTGGCCGGATGAACAGGTGCCCTTCATCCGGATAGACCACCAGCTTCGTTGGCACGTTCAGAGTGGTAAGCGCGTGCCACCATTCGACCGATTGTTCCATGGGCACTTCGCCGTCGCGGTCTCCCACAAGGATTAGCGTCGGCGTTTTCACGGCTTTCACGAAGTGCATAGGATCGCTCTTGGCGTACACCGCGGGATCGTCATATACCGAAGCGCCGAAAAATGGAATCATCCATTCGTCGATATCGTTAAGGCCGGAGTAGCTCACCCAGTCAGAGAGGCCGGCGCCCGCGACCGCGGCGGTGAAGCGTTGTGTCTGGGTCTCGGCCCACATCGTCATATAGCCGCCATAGCTGTGTCCGCGAATGCCGATGCGGCGGGAATCGATTGGAAACTGTTTGGAAATGGCGTCCACTCCGGCCATGATGTCCTGAAAATCGCCGCCGCCAAAGTCTTTCACATTGCCCTGAGTAAACGCCTCACCTTGTCCGTAACTGCCGCGCGGATTCGGGCAAAGCGCGAAGTAGCCCACCGCTGATTCCGGCCCCATTCTCTCCTCGTCCCAGTACGACGTGCAGGCCCAGGATGGTCCCCCATGAACGTTCACGACCAGAGGATATGTTTTTCCGGTGGCGATGTTTCTGGGCAGCATCAACCATCCTTGCACCCGCGTGGCGCCATTCATCCAATGGACATTGCGCATTTCGCCCCATGCCGGCTTCACTCCGGAGTTCATTTGAGTAAGTCGTTTCCATTTTCCAATCGGGCCAGCCCAGACTTCCGGCGGAGCGCTTGCCGATTGACGCGCAATTGCAGTGACCGATCCATCGTGAGAAAACGAAGCGCTTGGGAACCACGCATCGCTGGTTGTGGCAGCGAGTTCTTCCCCGGTCCACAACGAATGAATATCGCGTGTAGTCAAACTCACGCTGGCGAAGCCGGAATTTCCATCCGCGTTTTGGGCGAAGACGATGGCACCGGAAGAAGTCCAGGCGAGCGCGGAGGGAGATGTCTTGCTGTTGGGGGTAAGATTTCGCGCGGCGCCTCCCGCGGTCGGGACGACGCGAATCTCACCGCCATTGAGGCCGGCATCGCTCATCAAGCCTTCGATAACGGCCACATTTTTCCCGTCGGGAGAAACGCGCGGATTCGCCAGTTGCAACTCCGGCTTGTAAATTTCTTTCATCTCACCGCTGTTCGCATTCACCATATAGAGATGGGCAACCCACCAGTTCGCATCACCGTTACCATGCGCGGCAATGGCCGCCCAGGCTTTTCCGTCAGCAGTCCAGTCATATTCGTAGACGTAAACATCAGGGGGCGTAACTTGTGAAAGATGGTCCGTACTCAAGTCGACGGTTGCAATACGCTCTTCAAAGATTTTCTGATCGATGACTCCGGCCAGCGGCGTCATGGGCTGCAATGGGCCCGCAGCGCGAGGCATACCCTCGATGAACAGGATGGCCAGCTTCGATCCATCGGGAGAGAAGCGCGGGGCTTGAGCATAGCCCTTCAGTTCCGCGTGCTTTACCGGAGTGCCGCCATCGGCTGCGGCAGTCCAAAGCTGAGCAGCGGGCACGTCGCCCGCATAGTCCGCGATGAAGGCTAGATGTTTACTGTCAGCGGACCACGCTACATCACGCATTGCAAGGTTCCCTTCCACCTGGATGGCTTGGGATGACCCGCCGCTGGCTGGAGTGACGGCGAGTTTGCCGTCCACGATGTAGGCAACTGCAGCGCCGTCGGGTGAAATTGCAACCTGATCGATCTTCTTAGCGTGAGGCATGCCATCGAGCACGGCTGCCGCGTGCGACGGTCGACCGTCGTCCGGTTGTGCGAAAACGGAAGAGCAACCGATTAAGAATGCGGCAGCGCAAAGCAGGAAACGTAGAGAGCAGGGATTCAGTCGCGTATGCATGGCCGGAGGAGTATACCTGACCGGAATCCGCGGGTGCATCTTCCGCTGCCTCGCGTCTCGGATTATCCTCAACTCGCAGGCAGCGAAAGTATTCGCAATGAAGTCCAAGCCTCAGATCGCGGTCGTGGGGGCCGGCGCGTTCGGCGGCTGGACGGCCCTCCATCTTCTTGAGCGCGGCGCTCGCGTCACTTTGCTTGATGCCTGGGGTCCTGGGAATTCGCGCGCCGCTTCTGGTGGCGAAACTCGCATCATGCGTTGTACGTATGGTCCAGACCAACCCTATAGTGAAACCGCCGCTCGCGCCCTCAGCCTATGGCAGAAATATGAGCGGCGATGGAAGCGACGGTTTCTGCACTGCACAGGCGTGCTGTGGATGGTCAGCAGCCGCGACGATGCCTATGAGCGTGGGTCGTTTGGAATGCTCCGTGAAGCCCGAGTCAAGTTTGAGGAACTCTCAACGGCGCAAATGAAGAAACGTTGGCCGCAGATCAACTTCTCCGATGTGCGCTGGGGAATATTCGAACCGGAATGCGGATATCTCGATGCGCGCATCAGCTGCCAGGCGGTGGTAGATGCGTTTATCGCTGGTGGTGGCGCTTACCGGGAGTTGGCAGTTTTGCCGCGCGAGTTAGAGAATGCCGGCAAAGACCTGGGGCTTAGCGGTTTGACGCTCTCCGACGGTTCGCAGCTGAAAGCCGACTATTACGTCTTTGCGTGTGGGCCGTGGCTAGGAACACTGTTCCCTGAGGTTCTCGGCAACATCATCCGCGCAACCAAGCAGGATATTTTTTTCTTTGGCCCTCCGGCGGGAGACTCGCGCTTCACCGATGCGCACCTTCCGGTTTGGGGCGATCACAACTACCGATTCTTCTACGGCATTCCTGGGAGCGATCACCGCGGCTTCAAGGTGGCCGACGACACGCGCGGCCGAGCTTTCGATCCGACATCTGGTGAGCGAGTTGTTAGCCAAGCCGCGCTAAAGCGTGTCCGAGAATATCTCGCGTTCCGTTTTCCCGCGATGAAAGACGCGCCTCTCATCGAGACACGGGTGTGCCAATACGAACAGACCTCCGACAGTCACTTCGTCATGGACCGTCATCCACGGATGAGTAAAGTCTGGATTCTCGGCGGCGGATCTGGGCACGGCTTCAAACATGGGCCGGCCCTCGGAGAGACGATGGCGGAGTTGATCCTGAAAGGTGGCGAAGCCGATGCGCGCTGGCGGCTGTCCCGGTTTCAGCAGTCACGACGGCGTACAACCCGTCAACCGTGACCGATTTTCTTCCTAGATGGCATTGGTTGTAAACTTCAGGGCGGGCGGGTGACTTAAAGTGGAAAACGTCATCGTTAAAGATCGGGAGATTCTCGGAGGAACTCCGGTTTTCCGGCACAGTCGCGTTCCTTTTCAAAATCTGCTGGATTACCTCGAAAAGGAACAGACACTCGACGATTTTCTGCTCGACTTTCGAACCGTGAGCCGGCAGGCGGCCATTGCAGGGTTGGAGCAGGCCTAGTCTGTCCTGGGCGCGCGCTTGCCATGAAATTCGTGCTCGATGAGTGTTCCCTTGCAGGTTTAGCGCCAGTTTATCCAGCGACGCGCATCCATGCCTGACCGTGCCGGAAGCAGGCTTCGCCGGTAAGACAAATGGCGAGCTGCTCGCTCTAGCGGAGGCCGGTTTTGATGTCTTTCTTACCCTCGACAAGGGCTTGGCGTATTAGCAGAATCTCGCCGGCCAAAAGATTGCTATTTTTCTCATTCGCACAAGGTCAACGCGTTTGGCCGACTTGCTCCCGCAAGCGGACGCCTGCCGCCAAGCCCACCATCAAGCCCGGAGAGATCATTCAGGTTGGCAAAGAGAGATAGCTGGCATTCCACAGAACAAGCTAGCGGCTTGCTAGTTGGACTTGTTTGGCCAAAATCCCGAGTCTCTGCCGAGATCGAAAAACAACCGGATGAATCGGCAGACTAGCAGGATGGCGATTAAACCAAAGACGAGAACAATTGCAACGATGCCGCTGAGTCAGTTATCAAGCACGAAAACTGCAGATGCCAATGTAGCGATGACCTTAACAGCGCCACGACTCGTTTTCTTGTGGGCAGCATAGATCAAACCTATTGAATCTGAATCACACTGGCCGACTCGCCGGCTTTGATTTCTTTTACACGCGCGGCAACTTTCCGCGCAAATGCGAAAATTGACTTGGCATGCGGCGAATTTTCGCCCTCCAGCACGATCGGTTTCCCGCCGTCGCTCGACTTGCGAACCTCGGGATCGAGCTCAATGCTTCCGAGAAAAGACGCTCCAAACTGCTTCGCCATATTCTCGGCTCCGCCACGAGAGAAAATATCAATTTCGTGGTTGCAGTGCGGGCACACGAAATAACTCATGTTCTCGACCACACCTACTAGATCAACTTTCATCTGGCGAAACATTTCAATCGCTTTGCGCGCATCTTGAAGAGAAACGTCGGAGGGCGTTGAAACCACCACCGCTCCGGTCAGCGGCACCGACTGGACCAACGACAGCGCAATGTCCCCGGTTCCCGGCGGCAGGTCTACAACCATGTAATCGAGATGGCCCCACTCGACGAGTCCCAGGAATTGTTTCACGATCTGATGCAACATGGGACCGCGCCAGATGATGGGCTTGTCTCCTGGGTTGAGAAATCCTACAGAGATCACTTTCAGGCCAAAGGCCTCCAATGGTTCGATGCGGTTCTCGCCCACCATCTTTGGTTGCGCATTCAGTCCCAGCATCAGAGGCACGTTCGGTCCGTAGACATCCGCGTCGAGCAGGCCGACTTTGTGCCCCATCCTCGCCAAAGCCACAGCCAGGTTCACCGCCAGCGTTGTCTTCCCCACGCCGCCCTTTCCCGAACCAACAGCGATGATGGCATCGACTCCCGGCAATGGTTGCGGCCCCGGTGCGGGTTGCCCGGGATGAGGCGGCATATGTGCGTTCAACGGATCACACTCCTAAAGGATTCACAAAGGATGGATCAAACACTTCGATTATACAGGGGATTCAAGAGAGAGGGATCGACCGGCAATTGGGGCAGATGTGGCGAGAGGACGGTCTACAGCCTCGATTTGCGACGCTGGAGTTCGGTGCGGCGCACTTCGCGGCGACGTCCGGCATCGTCGTAACGACGCTTCTGCTCTTCCGTCTCAGGAATTAACGCCGGCACTTTCAATCGGTTCCCTTTGGCATCGACCGCAACAAACGTCAAGTAGGCTGACGCTACATGCTGCGCCGTGTCGGCGATGTAGTTTTCAACAAACACTTTTACGCCCACTTCCATCGAGGTATGAAAAACACGGTTCACTGAAGATCGCAGAATCACCAAATCTCCCACGCGAACGGGGACCAGGAAGTCAATGTGATCGACCGAAGCTGTCACCGCATAGCTGCGTGAATGGCGATGAGCGGCCATCGCTCCCGCCAAATCGATCCAATGCATCAAGCGGCCGCCGAGCAAGGCGCCCAGTGGGTTGGCATCATTCGGCAGAACAAGCTCCGCCATCTCCGATTGCGAATCACGCACCGGACGCGGCATCAGCATCTCTTCGTTCATGGTCCCTTTCGCTTCACGAGTACGTTCGTCACGCGCGCCGCGTCAGTTTGCGGCGGCCACAGTTTCCTGATTTTTTCTGGTTTCGATATACGATTCGAGAAAACACTCCGCCATCCGCTGCAGGCAGCGGTCGGAGTGCGGCTTTGTCCAACTAGCCAACGCCGTATCGAACTCCAGAGACCCATGCTCGGCGGGGCGATGGCCGCGCTCGCATACATAACGCACCTGAATGCGCCTGGCGCTCGGGTTCTTTTCACCATTGCCCAGGGTTCGCGCGCCAAACCGAACCGAATCCCAAACTCTCTCGCGCGGCAAGCGTGCACAACCGTCCGCGTAACCCAGATTGCAGTAGTCCCGTAATTCTTCCTGAGACGGAGCCTCACCCTCATGTGCCGGCGCGGTGCAGTTGCCACTCCAACCGCATCCCAAAGGTAAGCGCGTGGCATGCGGCCACGTCCCGCTCTGTAGCTTCTCGACCGGCATAAAAAATGGACACGCCACCAGGGGCCTCCGACAGGGAAAGAAAAAATAAGGGTACCGAGGACCGTCTATTTTACTCACTGGCCAATATGGCCGCCACCTACAAAGTAACTAGAGCGTGTTTCATAAATAGGTTCGGCCTCATGCCAGTTACTTACGAATGAGGCGAGTTTGCTGATGAGCTTCTGCCATGAAGAAGCGGCAGAAGCTGTTGACCGACGAGCAGTGGGAAC
>Ga0073928_10004212_pt1 | contig 21608 bp, 20 predicted proteins | sample PaiPotPPA55metaG_FD_76969 | JGI IMG/M metagenome (GOLD analysis project Ga0073928, IMG submission 76969) | Iron sulfur acid spring bacterial and archeal communities from Banff, Canada, to study Microbial Dark Matter (Phase II) - Paint Pots PPA... ...
CGGTGGTGGCGGCATCGTTAGCAAGATCAAAGTCGGCGCGGGACTCGATCCCGCGACCGAGATGGGACCGCTGGTGTCGAGCGAGCAGTTCGATCGCGTCACCGGCTATATCAAGAGCGGCCGCGAGTCGGGCGCCAAGATCGCGGTGGGCGGCGAGCGGGTCGGTAATCTCGGCTATTTCGTCGCGCCGACCGTGTTCGAGAACACCCGGCCCGACATGAAGATCATCACCGAGGAAATCTTCGGCCCGGTGGTTTGCGCCACGCCGTTCGACGACGACGATCTCGACCGCATCGCCAAGCAGGCCAACGATACAATTTACGGTCTCGCGGCGAGCGTGTGGACGCGCAACGGCGGAACCGCGCATAAGCTCGCCCAGCGCATCCGCTCGGGCACGGTGTGGATCAATTGCCACAACGTGTTCGACGCCTCGTTGCCGTTCGGCGGCTACAAGCAGTCCGGCTGGGGCCGCGAGATGGGCGAGGAAGTTCTCCACAACTATACCGAAACTAAGGCGATCACCGCCGCGCTGTAGCCTCGGGGTGGGAAGGCGGGCGGAGATACGGCTCCGCCCGTTCCCTTGTGGACTTGACCGGATGTTCCCTGCCATCGTCTCACATGAGCGAAAGCGCCCTGCGTCCCGGCGAAGTAACGGTCGAGCTGCCACCGCAGACCGATGCCGGGATCTATTTCATCGGGGCGATCCGAACCCCCTGGAAGACCCGATGGGAATGCCCGAAGCGCGGCAGCGCGGACGGGCCGATCTGCACCCTCGTCATCGACCAGCTCTGGCGCGAGGCGCTGACCGGCATCGCGGGCCACAAGCGCATCCAGGTGCTCTATTGGATGCACCAGGCGCGCCGCGACCTCGCCCTACAAACCCCGTTCGGCAAGGAAACCACCGGTACGTTCGCGCTGCGTTCGCGGATGCGGCCAAACCCGATCGCCTCGTCGATTGTCGAGCTGCTGGCGATCGACGGCACAAACGTGCAAGTGCGCGGTCTCGACTGTCTCGACTGTCTCGACGGCACGCCGCTCATCGACCTCAAGCCGGAACACGGCGCGACACGCGGGTAGCGCGGCAAGCCTGGTATGCGCCCTCATCATGTACGTTATATCTAGTCGTATATTGCGCTGAGCGATCCTTGCATGCTACGTCGTTAGCCCTGGGGGCGCCGTTCAACCGATTTTTGGAGAGAGTGACATGCCCTCATATCCTGAGCTGAAGCTGTATATCGGCGGCGAGTGGCGCAGCCGCGACGGCGCGCCGGTAATCAACCCGGCCGACGAAAGCATCCTCGGCTCGGTGCCGCACGCGACGCGCGCCGACCTTGACGATGCGCTGGCGGCCGCCGAAAAGGGCTTTCGCGTCTGGCGCAACACGTCGCCCGCCAAGCGTGCCGAGATCATCCAGCGCGCCGCGCAAATTTGCCGCGAACGCGCCGATGAGGACGCGGTGGCGATAAGCCTCGAACAGGGCAAGCCGCTCGCCCAGGCGAAGCTCGAAATCCTGCGCGGCACCGAGATCATCGATTGGGACGCGACGGAAGGCCGCCGCGTCGATGGCCGTGTGATCCCGAGCGAGCCCGGCATGCGCAACACCGTCCTGCGTCATCCGATCGGCGTCGTCGCGGCATTCTCGCCGTGGAATTTCCCGATGTCGTCGCCGGGCCGCAAGGTGGCCGGCGCGCTGTCGTCGGGCTGCGCGATCATCCTCAAGGCCTCGGAGGAAACCCCGGCCGGCGCGGTCGGGCTGGTCCGCGCCTTCGCCGACGCCGGATTGCCGCCGGGCGTGTTGAACCTAGTCTTCGGCGTCCCATCGGAAGTTTCCGAATACCTGATCCCGCAGCCGGCGGTGCGGCTGGTGACCTTCACCGGCTCGATTCCCGTGGGCAAGGGTCTGTCGGCGATGGCCGGCGAGCACATGAAGCCGGTGATCATGGAATTGGGCGGGCACGCGCCGGTTATTGTCTGCGACGACGCCGACCCCGAAAGCGCAGCCAACACATCCGCGGTTACCAAGTCACGCAATTCCGGCCAGGTCTGCATCTCGCCGACCCGCTTCTTCGTGCAGGAGGCGATCTACGAGCGCTTCACCACGGCGTTCGGCGAGCGCGCCAAGCAGATCAAAATCGGCGATGGGCTCGACCCGGAAACCCAGATGGGGCCGGTCGCCAACGACCGCCGGCTCGCGGCGATGGAGACGCTGATCACCGACGCCAAGAGCAAGGGCGCGCGCGTCGTCGCCGGCGGCAGCCGGATCAGCAATCGCGGTTATTTCCACGAACTGACCGTGCTCGCCGACGTGCCCGACGACGCCCGCGCGATGAACGAGGAGCCGTTCGGCCCCTTGGCTCTGTTGAGCCCGGTCAAGACGCTCGACGAGGCGATCGAGAAGGCCAACTCGCTGCCCTTCGGGCTCGCCGCCTACGCCTTCACCCGGTCGGCGAGGAATGTCGACCAGCTCGCCGAGCGGGTCGAGGTCGGCAATCTGTCGATCAACCATTTGACCGCCTCGTTCGCCGAGACTCCGTTCGGCGGAGTCAAGGATTCGGGCTACGGCCGCGAAGGCGGCACCGAAGGGCTCGAATGCTACACGGTGGCGAAGAACGTCTCCCACCTCGTCCTGTAAGGATATCCGCCATGTATTCCGACGTATTGCTGTTCATCGACGGGCACTGGACCAAGGCCGCGGGCGGCCGCTCGATCCCCGTCGTCAACCCGGCGACCGGCGAGCCGATCGGCACCGTCGCCCATGCCGACAAGGCCGATCTCGACCGCGCGCTCGAAGCCGCCGACAAGGGCTTCCGAATCTGGCGCAAGGTGTCGGCCTTTGACCGCTCCAAGGTCATGCGCAAGGCCGCCGACCTGCTGCGCTCGCGGGTCGACGCGATCGCACCACTGTTGACCCTCGAACAGGGTAAGCCGCTTGGTGACTCCAAAGGCGAGGCGATGGCCGGCGCCGATGTCATTGACTGGTTCGCCGAGGAGGCGCGCCGCGCCTATGGCCGGGTGATCCCGGCGCGCGCCGAGGGCGTCTATCAGCTCGTCGTCAAGGAGCCGGTCGGCCCGGTCGCCGCCTTCACGCCGTGGAACTTCCCGATCAATCAGGTCGTCCGCAAGCTGTCCTGCGCCCTCGCCGCCGGCTGCTCGATCATCGTCAAGGCGCCGGAGGAAACCCCGGCCGCGCCGGCCGAACTGATCCGCTGCTTCGCCGATGCCGGGGTGCCGGCCGGGGTGATCAACCTGGTCTACGGCATTCCTTCGGAGATTTCCGAGTACCTCATCCCGCACCCGATCATCCGCAAGATGTCGTTCACCGGCTCGACCGCGGTCGGCAAGCAGCTCGCCGCGATCGCCGGCGCGCATATGAAGCGGGTGACGATGGAATTGGGCGGCCACGCGCCATCGATCGTCTTTGACGACGCTGATATCGACCTCGCCGCCAAGCTGCTCTCGGTCAACAAGCTGCGCAACGCCGGCCAGGTCTGCGTGTCGCCGACCCGGCTATTGGTTCAGGAAGCGGTATACGACCAGTTCGTCGGCAAGTTCACTGAAGGGGTCAAGGCCGCCCGGATCGGCGATGGCATGGAAAGCGGCACGCAGATGGGGCCGATGGCCAATCCGCGCCGCATCGCCGCGATGGAAGCCTTTATCGAAGACGCGGTGCAGAAAGGCGCGACGCTCAAGACCGGCGGACACCGCATCGGCAACAACGGCAATTACTTCGAGCCGACCGTGCTGACTGACGTGCCGATGGACTCGCGCATCATGAACGAGGAGCCGTTCGGCCCGGTCGCTGTGATCGCCCCGTTCAAGAGCTTCGACGATGTGGTCGAGGAGGCCAACCGGCTGCCCTATGGTCTGGCCGCCTATGCCTATACGCGCTCGGCCAAGACCGCGCAGGCAATCGCCGCCAATGTCGAGACCGGGATGATCTCGATCAACCATCATGGGCTGGCATTGCCCGAGGTGCCGTTTGGCGGGGTCAAGGATTCCGGCTACGGCTCCGAGGGCGGCTCGGAGGCGATAGAGGCGTACCTCAATACCAAATTCGTTACTCAGGCAGGTCTGTGAAACAATCGGGCCGCCGGGTTTCGGCCCGCATCCTCGATTGGCGAGAGGTGAGCAATGGCTGAAGACGAAGCGCTGTTCCAAAAGGGCATGCCGATCCGGCGCGAGGTACTAGGGCCGGAATATGTCGACGCCTCGATGGCGCGGGCCGACGAGTTCATGATGTCGTTCCAGCGCGCGACGACCGCCTGGGCGTGGGGTTGGGCCTGGGGCGAGGGGACGCTCGACCGCAAGACGCGCAGCCTGATGAACCTCGCCATGCTGACCGCGCTCAATCGCGCTCCCGAGATCAAGCTGCACGTAAAGGGCGCACTCAACAACGGCGTCACCGTCGACGAGATCAAGGCGGCATTGCTGCACGCGACGGCCTATTGCGGGATACCCGCTGGGCTCGATGCGTTCCGGGCCGCCCACGAAGTTCTGGTCAGCGAGGGCGCGCTAGGCCCGAAACCGTAACGTCAGGGCCTGGGTGCGGCGCCGATCCCTCCAGCGCCGCACCCAGGCTGAGTTCTCACGTAAACCGCTATATATCGGCGAGAATTACGAAAATGGCCGACGCCTCCCTGTCTGAGATGCTGCTGGCCCGACCTCTCCTGAGCCAGGCGCTGATCGGGGCGCTCGGTCGCGAACCGCTGTTGCCGCCCGCGCCGCGCGAGCTTTCGCCCGAGCTTGAGCAGCTGTTGGCCCGGCCGGCACGGCAACGTACGAAGCTTTGGAAATTCGGCACAAATCTGCATTGCTCGATCATTGGTACCTGTCTTTCGACCGCTGAGCTGCGTCAGGTTCTCGGCAAGATTGGGCGGAAAGAAGCGGCTGGTGCCACCGAGCACGATGTCCATGCCAGCGCCGTCCTGATAGCCGGCAAGCATCTTGACGGCGGCAAGTTGTTGCACAAGGCACTCGACCGCCGTCATCGGGTGGCGATCAGCCAGTTTGACCGAGCCAAGACCGCGGCGGAGGTTCGCGCGCGCTGGCAGGACGCATCGAAGCGCGGCGACATACCCGGTGCCTATTGGGCGGCACTGACCCATCTCGCCACGAATGAGACGATGGTCCGCGAGATTTTCGCGGAGGTGCACATGCTGTCGCACCTCGTCGGCGCCGCCAACCGTGCCGATATCCGCCGGCTACGACAGCTCGAAGCCGAAAGGGAAGAGCTCCAAGCCATGTTGACGCTTCAGCAAGAGCGCTTGCGCGACGCGATCGCCGCCCGCGACATGGCGCTACGCGAACTTGCGGCTCGCTGCGAACCGGCTCCCACCCCGATATTGGCGTTCCCGCCTGCGTCGGACGACGCCCTTGCCGTCGAGCTTAAGGCACGTCTTGCTCGCTGCGAAAGCCATGGCGAGCGCGTCGAGCAGGAACTCGCCGATGCGCGCGCTGCGCTGAGCGCAGAGCAGGCCACTCGCTCCGATGTCGAAGAACGCGAAGCGGCACTGCGCCGGGAGCTCGATGTGGTGGAGGCAAGTCTGGCGGTACCCCATGCCGACGCCGGTCCCGGCCCGCGCCTGGATCTGACCGTGCTGTATGTCGGCGGCCGGCCAGCGCAGATCGGCCATTTGCGTGGGCTGACCGAGCGCGCCGGCGCTGTCTTCCTCTACCACGACGGCGGGATCGAGGAGCGCGAGGGCCTTCTGCCCGGCCTTGTCAGCCGCGCCGACGCTGTGCTGTTTCCGGTGGATTGCATCAGCCACACCGCAATGCTGGCGGTGAAGCGGCTGTGCCGCCAGACCGGCAAAAGATTTGTGCCGCTGCGGAGTGCGGGCCTCGCGCCCTTTTATGCCGCTCTTGTTGATCCGGGTCTTTCCGCCGTGGAGGGCTGATTGACGCGCGTTCGAAATCTGCTGCTGGCGGCGATCTGCGTCGCCGCGATGATAGGCGCGGCCCGAGCGGAAGGCCTGCATGTTCTCGCGGCTGGCACCTCCGTGAGGTCATTGGCGACATCGGCGAGCTTTACAAAAAGGCGGCGGGGGTCGAGGTCACGGCTGATTTCGGCCCGTCCGGGGTGTTGCGAGGGCGCATCGAGAAGGGCGAGCGCGCCGATCTGTTCGCCTCCGCCGATATGAAACATCCGCTCAAACTGTTGGTCGAGGGGCGCTCGATGCGGGTGGTGATGTTCACGCGCAACGCGCTATGCGGGTTTGCAGCGCCCAAAGCCGGCCTGACGAGCGCGAATTTCCTCGACAGGCTGCTCGACCCCGCGGTTAGGCTTGGCACCTCGACCCCAAAGTCCGATCCCTCGGGTGACTACACCTGGGTCGTGTTTCACCGTGCTGAGGCGATCCGCCCGGGCAGCTATGCGCTCCTCGACCAAAAGGCACAGAAGATCGTCGGCGGGCCGGGCCCGACCACCGGCAATCCGGTCGCTGACGCCTTCGCGTCCGGCAAGATCGACGTGATGATCGGCTATTGCAGCGGCCGCAAGCGCATGCTCTCGGCGATCGCCGATTTGCAAGTCGTCGACGTGCCGAAGGCGATCGCCGCCGGTCCGGAATACGGGCTGGCGACCCTCAAGGGCGCCGACGACTTCGCCCTCTTCATGCTGTCGCCGGAGGTGCAGCAGGTTTTCGCGCAATTCGGCTTCGCGCCGGTCGGTCTGCCGACTCCGGAGCGCTGACATATTTGAGGTTTGTTGAAAAATGGATGGTGACGCCAATCTCGACCAGTTGGCCTTCAGCAAGTTCGCCGTCGGCCAGCCGGTGCCGCGCAACGAAGACCCGATGCTGGTGCGTGGCGAGGGTCGTTACACCGATGATCTGAACCTGCCCGGCCAAGCCTACGCGGTGATGGTGCGCAGCGGCTACGCGCACGGCGTCATCAACGGTATCGACATCGAAGAAGCCGCGCAGATGCCGGGGGTGCTCGGCATCTATACCGGGCCGGACTTGACTGCTGCCGGGATCAAGAACATGCCACTCGGCATGGCGGTCCCGACCATCGACGGCAGCCCGACGCACCGGCCGTCCTGCCCGGTGCTGACCAGCGACAAGGTGCGCTATGTCGGTGATCCGGTTGCGATCGCCGTCGCCGAGACCGCGGTGCAGGCAAAGGATGCGGCCGAGGCGGTGCTGGTCGATATCGACCCCCTGCCGGCGGTGACGAGTTGCAGCGTGGCGGCCGCGCCGGGCGCGCCACAGCTCCACGACGGCGTCCCCGGCAACGTCGCCGCGCATTTCCACTACGGCGATGCCGAAAAGGTCGCCGCCGCCTTTGCCGCCGCGGCGCATGTCACCCGGCTCGACATCCCAAGCAACCGGATCGTCGTCTGCCCGATGGAGCCCCGCTCGGCGATCGCCGAATATGATGCCGGTAGCGACCGCTGGACCTTGCGCGTCGGCTGCCAGGGCGTGTTCGGGCTCAAAGGCGGTCTCGCCAACATCCTCGGGGTCGACAAGGAGAAGGTGCGGGTGCTAACCGGCAATGTCGGCGGCTCCTTCGGCATGAAATCGCAGGTCTACCCGGAATACCTGGCGCTCTTCCACGCGGCGCATACGCTGGGACGGCCGGTCAAATGGACCGACGAACGCGGCGAGAGCTTCGTCTCCGACAGCCACGGCCGCGACCATGAGATGACTGCCGAACTGGCGCTCGACGCCGAGGGTAATTTCCTCGCGATCCGGCTCAGCGGCCACGGCAATCTCGGCGCCTATGTCGGGCGCGGCACGCCGATCCCGCCGACCGCCAACGCGGTCAAAAACATTATCGGCGTCTACCGGACGCCGCTGATCGAGGTCTCTACCAAGATCGTCGTCACCAACACCCAGCCGGTCGGCGCCTATCGCGGTGCGGGGAGGCCCGAGGGCAATTACTACATGGAGCGGCTGGTGGATACCGCCGCGGCCGAAATGGGGATCGACAAGATCGAGCTGCGCCGCCGTAATCACATCCCCGAAGGCGCGATGCCGCACAAGGCGCCCAACGGCACGACCTATGACAGCGGCGAGTTCACCGCCGTCTTGAACGAGGCGCTGGAGCGGGCCGACTGGGACGGGTTCGCCGCGCGCAAGGAGGAGAGCCGCAAGCGCGGCCTGTTGCGCGGGCGCGGCATCGGCGACTACCTCGAAGTCACCGGTCCTCCCGCCAACGAGATGGGCGGTATCCGTTTCGAGCCGAATGGCGACGTGACGATCATCACCGGCACGCTCGATTACGGCCAGGGTCACTGGACCCCGTTCGCGCAAATCCTCCACCAGATGCTCGGCATCCCGTTCGACAAGATCCGCCTGTTGCAAGGCGACAGCGATGAGTTGATCGCTGGGGGCGGCACCGGCGGCTCGAAATCACTGATGGCGAGCGGCACCGCGATCCTAGAGGCGAGCGAGAAGCTGATCGAGAAGGGCAAGCAGATCGCCGCGCATGTCCTCGAAGCCGCGGTCGCCGACATCGAATTCGCGCGGGGCCGGTTCGTGATCGCCGGCACCGACCGCTTTATCGAGATCATGGACCTCGTGGCGATGTTGAAGTGCGGTGTCGACCTGCCGGGAGATGTCCCCGACTCGCTCGACGTGCAGCACGTGATGGAAAGCACCCCCTCGGCTTTCCCGAACGGCTGCCACGTCGCCGAGGTCGAGATCGACCCGGAAACCGGCGTTGTTGCCGTCGTCAAATACTCGATGGTCAACGATTTCGGCGTCATCGTGAACCCGCTGCTGGTCGAGGGGCAGGCGCATGGCGGCGTCGTCCAGGGCATCGGCCAGGCGCTGATGGAGCGCGTCGTGTTCGACGAGGACGGCCAGTTCCTGACCGGCTCGTTTATGGACTACGCGTTGCCGCGCGCCTCGGACGCGGTGATGTTCCAGATCGACAGCCACCCGGTGCCGGCCAAGACCAACCCGCTCGGCGCCAAGGGCTGCGGCGAGGCGGGCTGCGCCGGCTCACTGCCGGCAGTGATGAACGCGGTCGTCGACGCGCTCTCCGGATACGGCATCCGCCACATCGACATGCCGGCGACTCCGTTCAAGGTCTGGCAAGCGATCCAGGCGGCGCGCGCCATCAGCTAAAAGCGAGGGTCTTTCCAACAACCAGTGCGCACGCACCTCAATAAACTATATCGAGAGCGAAGGAGCAGACCATGGCTATGCCGCAGACCATCGAAGCCTACCGTCATCCGTTCACCACCGGCACCGAAGTCAAGCGGATGCTGATCAACGGCGAGTGGGTCCGCGCCGCATCGGGCAAGACCTTCGAGAGCCGCAACCCCGCGACCGGCGACCTTCTCGCGATGGTGGCCGAGGGCGACAAGGAAGATATCGATCGCGCCGTCGCCGCCGCGCGTCGCGCCTTCGAGGGGTCGTGGAGCAAGTTCAAGCCCTTTGAACGCCAGGCGCTGCTGCTGAAGATCGCCGAGATCGTCGAGAAGAATTACGACGAGCTCAGCATGCTCGACACCGTCGATATGGGCGCGCCGGTCGCCCGCACCCGCGGCACCAAGCAGCGGGTGCTCGGCATGCTGCGCTGGTATGCCGGCATGGCCACCTCGATCCACGGCGAGACGATCGAGAACTCGCTGCCCGGCGAAATCTTCTCCTACACGCTGAAGGAGCCGATTGGCGTCGTCGGCGCGATCATCCCGTGGAACGGGCCGCTCGGCGCCTGCATCTGGAAGATCGGCCCGGCGCTGGCGACCGGCTGCACGGTCGTGCTGAAGCCCGCTGAGGAAGCGCCGCTGACGCCGCTGCGGCTCGGCGAATTGCTGATGGATGCCGGCGTGCCGCCGGGGGTCGTCAACATCGTGCCCGGTTACGGCGAAACTGCGGGCGCCGCACTGGCCGAGCATCCGGGGGTCGACAAGGTCGCCTTCACCGGTTCGCATCTGACCGGGCAATCGATCGTTCGCGCCTCGGCCTTCAACTTGAAGCGCGTGTCATTGGAGTTGGGCGGCAAGTCGCCCGACATCGTCTTCGCCGATGCCGACCTCGATACCGCGGTGCCGGGCGCTGGGATGGCGGTGTTTGCCAATTCCGGCCAGATTTGCAGCGCCGGTACTCGGCTCTTTGTCGAGCGCAAGGTGTATGACGAGTTCGTCGGCCGGGTCGCCGATTTCGGCAAGTCGCTCAAGGTCGGCAACGGGCTCGACCCGGACACCCAGATCGGCCCGCTGGTCTCCGAGCAGCAATACGAGCGCGTCACAGGCTACCTGTCGACCGGCAGGCAGGAAGGCGCCCGGCCGGTGACCGGTGGTGCGGCGCTGACCGAAGGTGTCTACGCCAAGGGCTACTTCGTGCCGCCGACGGTGTTCGCCGATGTCAATGACAACATGCGCATCGCCCAGGAGGAAATCTTTGGCCCGGTGATCTCGGCGATCCCCTTCACCGATGTCGAGGAGGTCATCACCCGCGGCAACGCCACCAGCTTCGGGCTTGGCAGCGGCGTGTGGACGCGCGATGTCAGCAAGGCGCATCGGCTGGCCAAGGGGCTGCGCGCCGGTTCGGTTTGGATCAATTGCTACCAGGCGATGGACCCGGCCGTGCCTTTCGGCGGCTACAAGATGAGCGGCTACGGCCGCGAAAGCGGCATCCAGCAGATGGAAGAGTACCTCAACGTCAAGGCCGTCTGGATCAAAACCGCTTAGACTGCAGACGGTAAGGCACGGCGGGCCGCTCCCCTCCGGGAATGCGGCCGCGCGAACCGGAGCGAATCTGATGAAATTCGGCATTCACAACCCGTGCTGGATTTATGGCTCCGATCCCACCGAAGCGTTCGAAGGGCTCAAGGCCAAGGCGCAATGGGCCGAGAACCACGGCTTTGTCTGGTTCTCGGTGATGGATCATTTGATCCAAATCCCCGGGGTCGGCGGGCCCGACGAGCCGTTCCTCGAAGGCTGGACAGCTCTGTCCGCGCTGGCCGCCGTCACCGGGCGCATCCGCCTCGCGACCCTCGCGACATCGGTCGGCTATCGCAACCCCGCGCATCTAGCGAAGATCGCCGCTGGCGTCGATCAAATCAGCCGAGGGCGCCTAACGCTCGGCATCGGCGCGGGCTATTTCGAGGCCGAATACCGGCAATACGGCTGGGAGTTCCCGGAGCGCCCCGCCGTGCGCATTCGCCAGATGGAGGAAGCCATCCGCCTGATCCTGGCGATGTGGACCGAGAAGCGGACAACCTTTCACGGAAAGTATTTTCAGGTCGAGGATGCGATCCTCGAGCCGAAGCCGGTACAGAAGCCGCGCCCGCCGGTGATGATCGCCGGCGGCGGCGAGCAGCTGACGCTGCGGGCGGTGGCGCGCCTTGCCGATGCCTGTAATGTCAGTGGCGAACCGGATGGGGTGACGCACAAACTCGACGTGTTGCGCCGCCATTGCGACGCGGCGCACCGCGACTACGACGCAATCGAGAAAACCCACAATAACAGTTGGCTACTGGCGCGCGACGGGGCTGCGGTCGCAGCAAAACGCGAGCGCCTGTCGGCACGCGGTCCGCTGAGGGGCTTCGTCGGCACTGTACCCGAGGCGATCGATCTGATCGGCCGATATCAGGACGCCGGGGTACAGTTGCTGATCAACAGCGACTACCGGAACGACAGGGAGACCCACGAGCTGATGGCATCCGAGGTGATGCCGCACTTCGCTTGAGGGAGGAAAAATGAGCCGTGTCCGCGCCGCCGATGATTTCGAGGCGATTCGTCTCCGACTCGACGAACTGCGTCGCGAGCGCGCGCAGCAATATGGGGAAGAACTCGCGCCTCGATCGTCCGCTCAGGAGCCGGGTGCCATCGCGCATCTGCCGCGTCACTTGGCGAAGCGGATACTTTCCGAAGCGCGCCGGCCGTCCTCCCGGTAATGCGGCGGCGGTTAAGCCGCTGCGGGCTTGAAGGTCATGGCGACGCCATTCATGCAGTAACGCAGGCCGGTCACCGGCGGGCCATCGTCGAATACATGGCCCAGATGCCCGCCGCAGCTGGCGCAGTGGACTTCGGTTCGGACCTCGCCCAGCGACGTATCCCGCGATGTGCCGACGGCGCCGTTGTGCACGGGCGCCCAAAAGCTCGGCCAGCCCGTTCCGCTCTCGAACTTGGTTTCTGATGAAAACAGGTCGCGGCCGCAGCCAGCACAGGCGAAGATGCCGGCCCGATGCTCGTTGAGGAGCGGACTGGAAAACGGCAATTCGGTTGAGTGTTGCCGCAACACCGCATATTGGGCCGCCGTGAGCAGCTCACGCCATTCAGCGTCGCTATGGGTGACTGCAGCCCCTCCAGCCGCGTCTGCAGCGGCAACAAGCCAGGACGTGTTCCGCGCTGCGATCAGGCATCCGCCCCCGATGACCAGAAATCGCCTCGTCAGCATGCCGGCTGCGCTTCCATCACGTCGTCAGTTTATCGCAATATCCAATGTATCATAGCGAATCGCCGCAAGATGATCGTCAACATTCTCGCCGGGACGACTTCTGCCGGCGTATCTTGAAGCCGCGCGCAGCCGCCGGGAGGCATCGATGACCATCGACGTAAAGCTTCGATGGATCGGTGATGGCGTTGCCGGGCTACTCATGCGAGGGGCCGGCGGCTGAAGCCATGACCAAGCTGACGCTACGTGTCGATTTTGACCAGGATCGCGCCATCGGTCCCGGTAAGATCAAATTGCTGGAATTGATCGACGCGCTTGGGTCGATCTCCGCGGCCGGCCGGCACATGGACATGTCCTACCGCCGCGCGTGGTTGCTGGTTGACGATCTGAACCAATCATTTCGGCAGCCGGTCGTGACGTCGCAAGTTGGCGGCGCACATGGCGGCGGCGCGGCGCTCACCGAATTGGGTTGCGCGGTGGTACGCCATTATCGAGCGATTGAGGCTGCGGCTCAGGCAGCCGGCGCACCGCACATCGAAGCGCTCGCTGCCTCGCTTGCCGATCCCAAGCTGGAGCTGGCCGCTGTGACTCGCCGGAGGAGGAAGGCTCAGCGGGCGCCCGCCGATGTGACGTAACCCTGTTCGCGGAATACCGCGATCGCCGGATCCGAATTCAGATACGCGAGAAACCGAACCGCAGCGGGATTGCCACTTTTCGTCGCGATGGCGACCGGATAGCGGATCGGCGGATGCGTATCCTCGGGAAAGGTGCCGATCACTTTGACCATCGGCTCAGTCGCTGCATCCGTGGCGAAGACGATCGCGTAGGGCGCATCGCCCCGCCCGACCATCTTGACCGCGAGCAGCGGGTTCTCAGCGCGCGCAATCTTCTTTTCAACGCTCGGCCAGACGCCGAGCGCAACCAGACTTGCCTTGGCGTAGCGACCCGCAGGATGGCTGTCTGGATCGCACATGGCCAACGGACCGGCCCCTATAAGCGTCGCCAGCGGAAAACCCGGCGCGATCGTGATTGGCCGCGCAACGTCCTTTCGCGCGATCAGCACCAGATGATTGCTGACAACGTCGGTCACCGTTTCGGGCTTGATCAGGTGCTTTCGCGCAAGCTCTTCGGTCCATGCCGCATCGGCGGACATAAACAGGTCTGCCGGAAGGCCGTTTTCGATCTGCTGCGCCAAGCTAGGACTGGGTCCGTAGACGAGGACAATCTCGCCACCGGCCTGCCGATATCGCTCGGCAATCGCATCCAGCGCCGGCTTTAGCGTGAACGCTGCCAAGACCCGCACGGGCTCCGCCGCGTTGAGCGGCCCCGTCAGCGCTGAAAGGAGTCCGACGAGTGCGATCAAGCGTCGGATCATTTTGCTGGCGCCTCGCTGAGCACCGTGAATCCTTGCTTTTCGAAGAGCGGCCGCGCTGCTGGAGAGTGCAGATAGGCCGCAAAGGCTACAGCGTCCGGATTGGTAGAGGTCGCTACCAGCGCCATCGGATAGACAACGGGCGGGTAGGTATCGGGGGGAAAGGCGGCGGCGATCTTGACACCCGGATCGACCGCCGCATCGGTCTTGTAGACGATGCCGAACGGGCACTCTCCGCGTGACACCAGAAGCAACGCGGCGCGGACGTTCTCGGCCGCCGCGACGCGGTCAGCCACCGAAGCCCACACGCCCAGCTTTTCCAGCGCCGCCTTCCCATATTTACCGGCCGGCACGGAACTCGGCTCGGCCATCGCCAGCCGGCCGTTGCCGAGCAGCGATGCGAGCGGGAAGTTCGGCGCGATCGTCACCGTCGCGGTGCTGCTGGCCGGAGCGATCAGGACGATACTGTTTCCAAGTAGGTTCGTGCGGCTGTCGGGCTTGATCAATTTTCGATCAGCAAGGTAGTCCATCCAGGCCAGATCGGCGGAGATGAACAGGTCCGCCGGCGCCGCGGCCTCGATCTGCTTTGCCAGGGCCGGGCTCGCGGCATAGGAGATTGTCGTATGCTTTCCGGTCTCGCGCTGGTATTGCGTGGCTATATCGTCGAGCGCGTTCTTAAGGCTCGCCGCGGCAAAGACGACGATGTCGGCCGCAGCGGCGGTAGCCACGTATCCGGGGGCTGCCACCACAATCAGCAGCAAGGCGGCAGCAATCTGAAACCGCGAAAAAACGCGCATGATCTCGCCTTTCTCTATCGAGGGATGGATGGGTGTCGAGGACGTGCCGCCTGGAAGCATCGGCCCCGTCCGCCAGGGTCGCTGCAATTGGATCTGACAAGGCTATATCTCTTTGTATATATCGTATTCAAGGAGGTTCCCAGCCTTGGCGTCGAGCTACACGGCAACCGATGCGGCGGCTTACCAGCGCCTGATGGGACGTTGGAGCGGCCCTCTCGCCGAGCAATTGATCGAGTTTGCCGGAGTTGAGACCGGCGACCGCATTCTCGACGTGGGATGCGGTACCGGCAGCCTGGCGTTGGCGCTCGCCGGACGGCGCGAACCTGCGACGATCATCGGAATCGACATCGCAGAGCCCTATATCGAGTTTGCCAGGGGCCGCGCGGCGGATCGTCGGTTAACCTTCGCTGTCGGCGATGCCACTGATTTGACGTTTCCGAACGGCAGCTTCGACTGTTGCTTTTCGCTGCTGGCCCTGAATTTCATGTCCGACCCGGGCCGAGCAATTGCCGGCATGCGGCGCGTCACACGTCGCGATGGCGTTGTGGCCGCGGCGGTTTGGGATTTTCCCGGCGGCCTCGTCTACCAGCGAATCTTTTGGGATACCGCGGCGGCGCTCGATCCCGAGGCGGACCGCGCCAGGGGGCGCCACTACTCCAGCCCATTGACGGGTCCAGGCCAGCTCTCTGCCGCATTCGGTGCGGCAGGCTTCGCCGATATCCAGACCAGATCGTTGACCGTCCGCATGGAATACAGGGACTTCGACGATTACTGGGAGCCGATCCGGAACGCGCAGGGACCCGTTGGGGATTACGTAAAGCGGCTCGCTCCAGACCGGCTCGACGCGTTGGCTGTGGCAGTGCGCCGTGCTTATCTCGCCGGCGCACCCGAGGGACCCCGCTCGATGGCGGCTACCGCCTGGGCGATACGCGCCGTGAACCACGCAACAGGAGACCCTAAATGAAGCTCAGCGCCCGCAACCAGCTCAAGGGCAAGATCGTTGCCGTCACCAAGGGGCAGACCACGGCCCATGTGCGGATCGATATTGGCGACGGGGTCATCGTCACCTCGTCGATCACGAATGAAGCGGTTGACGATCTCGCGCTCAAGGTCGGCGACGAGGCCTGGGCGGTGATCAAAGCCTCCGATGTCATGGTCGCAAAGTAGCGGCAATGGCAATGACCGTGCGCATTGTTACGGCGGTTGCCGTCGCGTTGCTGCTATCTGGCGCCGCGACGGCGCAAACCCTGTCGCTTGAAGGCAAGATTAAGCAGCCGCAGCGGGTAACCCTCGACGATTTGAAGAAGATGCCGGCGGAACACATCGTCGTCTCTTATGAGACCGATCGAGGCCCGGTGACGAGTCAGGTGACTGGCGTGCTGCTGTGGCAGCTGATCGAGACGGCCGGCGGTATCGACGATACCGGAAAGGGCATGGAACTGCGCCACTCCATCCGCATCACCGCGCGCGATGGATGGGTCGTCGTCACCTCGACCGGCGAGATCGCCCCGAATTTCGGCGGCAAGGCGGCCCTCGTCATCTACGAGCGCGATGGCAAGATGCTCGACGACATCCGCATGGTCATGCCCGGCGACAAGCATGGCGGTCGGAACGCCCGCGACGTGGTCTCGATCAAGATCGAATAGCGGCCGCTCTGTCCATTCCTCCTATTCTGCAGCGAGGCGCTGCGGCTCGGGGTCCCGCTCGCCAAGCGCTGAAAGCACCTTCGGCGGCGACATCGGCAGATCGCGTAAGCGGCGGCCGGTCGCGTCGGCGATCGCGTTTGCGACCGCCGCCATCGGCGGCACGATCGGCACCTCGCCGACGCCGCGCACACCGTAGGGGTGCCGTGGGTTCGGCACCTCAACGATGACCGCATCGATCATCGGCATGTCGGAGGCGACCGGGCAGCGATAGTCGAGGAAGCCGGGGTTATCCATCCGGCCCTGCTTGTCGTAGATGTATTCCTCGCTGAGCGCCCAGCCGATGCCCTGCGTCACGCCGCCCTGGATCTGGCCCTCGACATAAGCGGGGTGGATGGCGCGGCCGACATCCTGCGCCGCGGTGTAGCGCAGCACCTTGACGTGGCCGGTCTCGGGATCGACCTCGACGTCGCAGACATGGGTCGCGAATGCCGGGCCGGCGCCCTGCGCATTGAGCTGGACCTCGGCGCCGATCGGGCCGCCGGTGCGCGCCGCCTTGACCGCGATCTCGCCGAGCGGCATCGGATCGAACGTGCCGGCGTTCGGCCCGGCGGGGTACGCCTTGCCGTCCTTCCACTCGACCGCCTCGGGGCTGATATCCCAGAGGATCGCGGCGCGGCCCTTGAGCTGCTCGATGACCTTCTCAGCCGCCTGTACGGTCGCCATTCCGGTGGCGAAGGTGACACGGCTGCCGCCGGTCACGTGGGTGAATCCGATCGAAGCGGTGTCGGCAACGATCGGTTTCACTTTTTCAAGCGGGATGCCGAGCGTCTCGGCCGCCATCATCGCCATCGAGGCGCGCGAACCGCCGATATCCGGGCTGCCCGAGGCGACGCTGACCGAGCCGTCCTCGTTGACGTGCACTGCCGCGCTCGACTCGCCGCCAATATTGAACCAGAATCCGCAGGCCACGCCGCGCCCCTGATTGGGGCCGAGCGGGATCAGATAATTCGGATGCTTCTGTGCCGCCGCGACCGTGTCGAGAAAGCCGATATTGGTCCAGGTTGGCCCATGCACCGCCTTGGTGCCCTCGGTCGCCGCGTTCTTTATGCGCAGGGCCAGCGGGTCGATGCCAAGCTCGCGCGCCAACTCATCGATGCAGCTCTCGACGCCAAATGATGAGATCGGCGCGCCCGGCGCGCGATACGCTGCCACTTTCGGCCGGTTCGACACCACGTCGTAGCCGGTGATCGTCACGTTATCGAGATCGTACATCGCAAAGGCGCACATGCAGCCGGGCGCCACGGGCGAGCCGGCAAAGGCGCCGGCCTGGTATTTGAGCACCAGTTCCGCAGCGGTGATCGTGCCGTCATACTTGGCGCCGAGCTTCACCTCGATGACCCCGCCCGAGGTCGGGCCGGTGCCGCGGAACACTTCCTCGCGGCTCATCACGATCTTTACCGGACGGCCGGCCTTCTTCGACAGCGCCAACGCTACCGGCTCCAGGTAAACGACGGTCTTGCCGCCAAACCCACCGCCGATCTCGGCCGGCGTCACCCGGATTTTCGCCATGTCTATGCCGAGCAGCTTGGCGCAATAGGCTCGGATCATGAATTGGCCCTGGCTTGACGCCCATACCGTCACCTGACCATCGGCGTTGACGGAGACGACGCAGGCATGCGGCTCAATATAGGCTTGGTGCACCGGCTGCGTCGTGTAGCGCCGCTCGATGACGACATCGGCGAGACGGAAGCCAGCCGCGCTGTCGCCTTTCTTGAAGCCGACGCGCTTGGCGATATTGGACGGCCTTTCGGGCTTCGGTTCGACGCCTTGGGTGAACATGTCGTCGTGCAGAAGCGGTGCACCATCCGCCATCGCCTCTTCGACATCGATGACGTAAGGCAGCGTCTCGTACTCCACCTCGATAAGGTCGAGCGCCTCGGCGGCGATAAGCGGCGAGGTCGCCGCGACCGCGGCCACCGCGTGGCCTTCGTAGAGCACCTTGTCGCGCGCCATCACGTTGCGCGACAGGTCGCGGAAATTCATCGGCCCTTCGCCGACAAACGCTTCCTCCGACCGGATTTCGGGAAAATCGGCCGAGGTCACGACGGCGCGCACACCCGGGAGCGCGCGCGCCTTTTCCGCATCGATCTTGAGGATGCGGGCATGCGGGTGCGGGCTGCGCTTGACCTTACCGTACAGCATGCCGGCCATCGCCAGGTCGGCGCCGAAATTTGCCCGCCCCATGACCTTGTCGACGCCATCGGGACGGATCGGGCGGGTGCCAACGATTTTCAGCTCAAGCTTCTCGGAGGTCGCTGTCATGGCCGGGTTTGCTCTCTTTTGCTATATTCATATGTATATAACGATCATGGAGCAGGAGATCGAAGCAAGCAAGCGGTCAGACTCCCTCGGATAGCGGATCGATCGACGATTGAAAGTTTCTATCGTACGATAGCCGAAACGTCGGTGACTACCGCCAGTAGAGGCGACATCCTTCGACCGTGCTCGACAAGCTCAACTATTTGATCGCGCTCGCCCAGGAGCAGCATTTCGGGCGAGCCGCCGAGGCCTGCGGGGTGACCCAGCCGACCCTGTCGGCCGGGATCAAGCAGCTTGAGGGCATGCTGGGCGTGCTGCTGGTGCAGCGCGCGTCACGCTTTCAGGGGTTTACCCCCGAGGGCCAGCGCACCCTCGAATGGGCACGCCGGATCGTCGGCGATGCCCGGGCCTTGCGGCAGGAGATGCGCGCGCTGAAACAAGGCCTCGCCGGCCATATCCGGATCGCCGCGGTGCCGACCGCGCTGGCGATGGTCGCGAGCCTGACGACGCCCTACCGCGCGCTCCATCCGGACGTGTCGTTTACCGTCCTGTCGCGCAACTCGATCGAAATCCTCGGGCTGCTCGAAAACCTCGAAATCGACGCGGGGCTAACCTACCTCGACAACGAGCCGGTGGGGCGAGTGCGCACGGTGCCGCTTTACCACGAGCACTACCGGCTCCTCACCGCTGCCGACAGCCCGCTCGGCAATCGCGACGAGGTTACCTGGGCCGAGGTCGGGCAGATACCACTATGCCTGTTGACTCCCGACATGCAGAACCGGCGGATCATCGACCGCTATCTCCGATCGGCCGGTGCCGGACCGGCGCCGACGCTCGAATCGAACTCGATGATCGTGTTGTTCGCGCATGTCCGCACCGGACGCTGGGCAAGTGTGATGCCGGCGAAGCTTGCCGAAACCTTGGGCCTGACCGACACGATCCGCGCCATCCCCATTACCGGCACCGAGACCTACCCGACGATCGGCCTCGTCGTGCCGTATCGCGAGCCGATGACGCCCTTGACGGCAGCGTTGGTGGCCGAAGCGCGACGCCTTGCTCCCCTTTTAGAGGATGGAGATGACGATCGATAGAAGCTCTCTATCGCCGAACGGTACTGCTTTATTGATTCTGCGGCTGCATCGTCCGCATTGTCCGGCCGTTGAGGTAGGTTGTCATGGACGAATATGCGCAGCGCGATCCCATGGAGCAGCGCCCGTGCTCAGGAAATTATCGAGGCAAATCTCAGCCTCGATGGTGCTGCGCTGCCGATCCTGCACGCGCTACAGAAGGAGTTCGGCTACATCGATCGTGAGGCGGTGCCGCTGATCGCCGAGGCGCTCAACCTGTCGCGCGCCGAGATACATGGGATCGTCAGCTTCTATCACGATTTTCGCGAGGCACCGCCCGGCCGGCACGTGCTGAAGCTGTGCCGTGCCGAAGCCTGCCAATCGATGGGCGCTGACGCGCTAGCGGACAAGGCCCGCGAGAGCCTGCGGGTCCGCTGGGGTGAGACCACGGCTGACGGCCGGCTGACGCTGGAGCCGGTGTTCTGTCTCGGGCTGTGCGCCTGCGCGCCGACGGCAATGCTCGACGGGCGGGTGTTCGGCGGGTTGGACCAGGGGCGGCTCTCGGCGCTGATCGACCAGGCGAGGCGGCCATGACCCGGCCGCGCATCTTCCTGCCGCGCGATGCCGGCGCCCTGGCGCTCGGCTCGGACGAGGTCGAGCGCGCGGTCACCGTCGCCGAGCGCAAGCTCCGCCTCGACGTGGAGATCATCCACACCGGCTCGCGCGGCCTATTCTGGCTCGAACCGATGATCGAGGTCGAGACTCCGCAGGGCCGCATCGCTTACGGCCCGGTGCAAGCAGAGGATGTCGAGCCGCTCTTCGCCGCCGGCTGGCTCGACGGCGGCCCGCACAAACTCCGCCTCGGACCTCCCGAGGACATCCCGTTCCTCAAGCGTCAGACCCGTTTTACCTTCGCCCGTTGCGGCGTCGTCGACCGGCTGTCGCTCGCCGATTACCGAGTGCATGGCGGGGTCCGCGGGCTCGAACGCGCGGTCAGCCTCGGCCCGGCGGCGATTATCGAGGAAGTCGCCAAATCCGGCCTGCGCGGGCGCGGCGGCGCCGGGTTCCCGACCGGCATCAAGTGGCGCACCACCGCGGAGGCGCAAGCGGCGCAGAAGTACATCGTCTGCAACGCCGATGAGGGCGATAGCGGCACCTATGCCGACCGCATGCTGATGGAAGGCGACCCATTCTGCCTGATCGAGGGCATGGCGATTGCTGGGATCGCGGTCGGAGCGACCAAGGGGTTTGTGTACATCCGCTCCGAATACCCTCATGCGATCGAGATTTTCGGCCGCGCCATCGAGATTGGCCGAGCGGAAAACATGCTCGGCACTGACATCGCCGGCTCTGCGCATGATTTTGACATCGAGATCAGGGTCGGGGCCGGCGCCTATGTCTGCGGCGAGGAAACCGCGCTGCTCGACAGCCTCGAAGGCAAACGCGGGCAAGTTCGCGCCAAGCCACCCCTGCCGGCCCATAAGGGCGCGTTCGGCCAGCCGACCGTCGTCAACAACGTGATTTCGCTGGCCACCGTACCGGCGATCCTCGCCGCCGGCGCGGACGCCTATCGCGATCTCGGCTACGGCCGCTCGCGCGGGACGATGCCTATCCAGATTGCGGGCAACGCCAAATATCGCGGGCTGTTCGAGGCGGCGTTCGGGCTGACCCTCGGCGATATCGTCGACGACATTGGCGGCGGCACTGCGACCGGCCGGCCGGTGCGCGCGGTGCAGGTTGGCGGCCCGCTGGGGGCGTATTTCCCGCGGGCGCTGTTTGATACCCCGTTCGATTACGAGGCTTTCACCGCCAGGAACGGATTGATCGGCCACGGTGGGGTCGTGGTGTTCGACGACACGGTCGATATGGCGAAGCAAGCGCGCTTCGCGATGGAATTCTGCTCGATCGAAAGCTGCGGCAAGTGCACGCCATGCCGCATTGGCTCGACCCGTGGTGTCGAGGTCATCGACCGCATCGTCAAGGGCGAACGCCGCGCCGAGAACCTGACCTTGCTGCAGGAGCTGTGCGAGACGATGCGGTTTGGCTCGCTGTGC
>Ga0073928_10004213_pt1 | contig 21604 bp, 12 predicted proteins | sample PaiPotPPA55metaG_FD_76969 | JGI IMG/M metagenome (GOLD analysis project Ga0073928, IMG submission 76969) | Iron sulfur acid spring bacterial and archeal communities from Banff, Canada, to study Microbial Dark Matter (Phase II) - Paint Pots PPA... ...
ATGGAGGTGAATCGGGCGGCGACGCGCATGCTTGCCGACGTGGCCAGCGGATGCGGGGTGCGCAGGTTTGTGTTTGCGTCGTCGTGCGGCGTGTACGGCGCATCCGAACTCTGCCTCGATGAAACTTCTCTTGTGAATCCGCTTTCGGTGTATGCGCAGACGAAGGTGGATTCGGAAAATATTTTGCTGGCGGCAACATCCCGCGGCGATGACTCTATCGCGGCCGCGGGGGGGTTTGCGCCGACGATTTTGCGGCTGGGAACTTTGTTTGGGCTTTCGTCGCGAATGCGGTTCGATTTGGTGGTGAATTTATTTGTGGCGAGGGCGGCCTCCTCGGAGAAGATTACGGTTTTGAATGGGGATCAGTGGCGGCCGTTTTTGCATGTGCAGGATGCGGCGCGCGCGGTGGTAGCTTGTCTGGAGGCGGAGTCGAGCGCGGTTTCGGGCGAGATTTTTAATGTGGGGTCGGCCTCTTTGAACATGCAGATCGAGCAATTGGGAGCGGCGATTGCTCGCGTGGTGCCGGACACGGAAATTGTGCGGATCGAAAATGGCGACCGGCGGAATTATCGCGTCTCGTTTGAAAAGATTGAAAATGTTTTGAATTTTCGGTGCGAGCGCACGCTAGAGTCTGGGATCCAAGAAATTTATGCGGCGATTCGCTCGGGGCTTATTGTTGATCCCACGACCGAGCAGTTCAACAATCAGACGGCGATGCGGGCGATGGCGGCGGGAGGAACGCTCGCGCCGTTGGGCCAGCTCAGCATGTTGGAGAGGGCGGAAGCGAAGCCGCTTTGAACAGTTCTGAGCGCGAAAAGTAAGTCGCGCGGACGGTAATGCGGGACCAGGGCGCTGTGGACCTTTACTCAAAACATGAATCGGCGAGCGCGGACTCAGCAGTTGCGGGCGCGCACGTCAGGCTGGGAGCGATGGCAGCGAAGTTGTCGCCGGAGAATGTTTTTGCGGAAAAACTTCAGGAGATCACTTCGCCGGGCGATCGCATCTTGGACGCGGGTTGCGGGACGGGGAAATTTTTTGGTTTCGATTTCGCGAGAGAGGCAGGTTGCCAGTTGGTGGGGGCCGACTTCCGGGAAGACGTCAACTCGAATTCGGGCATGGATTTTTGCGTCCGGGCAGAATTGAATCGGCTGCCGTTTTCAGATGGGTCATTCGACGTGGTGAATTGCCGGCTGGTAATCGAACACGTGGATTTTCCGGCGGTTGTGTTGAAAGAATTTTACCGCGTGCTAAAGCCAGGCGGAAGGCTGGCAATTTTTACTCCGAACCTGCTGCATTATTTTGGAGTGGCGGCGAGTTTAACTCCTCATTGGTTTCACTTGTGGTTTAACGGCCGAGTGCGCGGATTCGATCAGGACGATATTTTCCCCACGCATTATCGCGCAAACACGCGACGCCGACTTCGCAGATTGGCTCTTGACTCGGGATTTAGCCGTGCAGAAATAACGTTGGTGGAGGGTGTTCCGAGCGTGCTGGAGTTCAATTCCCTTCTGTATCGTATGGGACTGGGTTATGAATGGCTGGTGAATCGTTACGATTTTCTTTCGGATTTTCGGCTGAACATCGTTGCGGTGGCTTACAAGGGTTGAAGGCTGGATTGCTTTTCGCTGCCGGATTTCGCGTTTTTCCCTGAATGATCTCTGACATATCGATAAAAGGCTAGCCGGGTATCGCACATCTCTTCAGGGTCGAATTGTTTGGCCCGCGCCAGGTTTCGTTCTGACGTCACTTTCATACGCTCGGGATTGGCAGTGACTTCCATAATTTTTTGTGCGAGTGCTTCGGGATTGTTGGGCGGGACCAGATCTTCCGGGGCCAGCAGCTCGGGTATTCCGCCTACATTCGAGCCAATGCAAGGGCAGCCGCGTGCCATGGCTTCCACTAACGCCCGAGGCAGGCCTTCCGCACGCGACGGCATGACGAACAAATCCATGGAGTCCAAGAAATCGAAAATCTGAGAGCCAAAATCTAATTGGCCCAAGAAACTCACATGTCCGCTTAGTAATAAATTGTTGCTCAACGATTCCATATGCTTGAGATATGGGCCTTCGCCAACGAAGGAGGCTTGGACCCGAATCCCGCCCTTCAGGCAAATCGCCAGAGCCCGCAAAAGTATGTCAGGACCCTTATAGAGCTGCGCAAAGCTTCCGATGAAACCGATGCGGCATGAAGAAGACGAGAGTTTCGTTTCCTTTATTCTTTGACACCTTCCAGCTAAGTCCGCGGGCGAAGCATATCCGCTACCCAGGAATATCCTGGGAGCAACACACGTGTAAGCGCTGCCGGCGGAAGGATACCGTTGCGGCATCAATCTGCCACTCCAATACAGAGTGGCGGAGGCCCCGCTGCAAATTGCGTTCAAGTTTTGGATTGCCACGGTCCGATATAAGGGGCGGAAGTAGCCGGACATCGTTCCCCGATCCATGGTCTCGAACGGATCAGACATGACTTCTGCGGCATAGCGATTTTCGAGGCGATTAACTTCTTTCCATGCAAGCCGGCCGACTAATCCCGGCACGCGAAGCAAATACGCGTCGCACTGCGCTACGGCGGCTCGAACTCGGGATTGCAGAATCGGAAGGGATCGGAGGTAATTCCACGGGCCGCGGTAATCCGGCAATTCATGGACTGATATGGCTGGCCCTTCAACTTTATTTTCGCTCGCGGAAGAATGATCGCGGCTTGCTACACGCGCCAGTATTAGAACTTGCTCGAAAGAATGCAGGAGTTCGGACCAGAGGGGATAACCGGTGGGCCCTGCGCCGTAGATATGAGCGTCGCTGCCGCGCCACAGATGATCTTCAATAGTGATCAAAACCTTCAATGTGACTTTTTCCCATCCCCGAGGCAATACGTTCAGTTGAAGCAAAAAGAGCTGTGGCGATCAACGCCGCTTGTGTCAGAACGGCATAGACCAAATTGTCGCTGTCGCCGACGAGAATGATTACCGAGAGTATGCAGAAAAAAGGAGCGATTAGCAGCCGGCTATCCGAAGGAGCCCAGCTTCTCAATCTCTTCCGATACCATCCCACGATCCCGCCGAAGACAGCAAAGGCCGGAACCACTCCCCAGGGGCCAAAGTTGAGCATGGCCTCTCCGCCCAAACCGTAGGTTCGAAGAGAGCGCCAAGATGTCGCCTTGCCAAGTTGGACTTCCGTGCCGGCTTCAATCTTGAAATCAGGACGGTCGGGCCAGAAGTTCTTGGGAATCAAAATGGCGAGTGCTCCGGCGTAGGTCAGTCCCCAACGGTAATTGTAATCTCCAGGGTCTTTTGTAAGGTTATGAAGGATATATGCGTCGGAGTCTGACCGAGCTAGATCGCCCAACAATAAATACTTGAGATCGCGCTCATATCCTGCCGGCTGCAACCACATCGCAGGTGAGCGAAGAACCTCCAGACTAGCGCGTTTCTGTTCCTTGTAAAAACCATAGAAATACATGAAGGTAATCAGGAAGATGGCTCCGGCTGCCGTCATTGCAGGCGAAAGCTTTCGAAAACGGTAATGAACGATGCCAGCCATCCAGAATATTGCCCAAATTGTGGTTCCCCTGCTTCCGAACCAGCCCAACAAGAGGAAGTGGCTTATTCCGGCCAGACTTAGGAGCATCATTCCAACCACCAAGCGTCGACGATTCCTCCTTTGGGGATCAGTCCATAACACGACAAGAATAATGAAAGACAGAACTGCCAGCGGCCAGGCAAGAACGAGAAGCCATCCTTTGCCAACAAACGCGTCTGGGTTGGATTCGTAGGCGTCGAGCAAACCTTCAATCCCGCCTAGTTGCCACAGGAATGCAACCACGGCTGCAATCGCGCAAGCCAAAGAAATTGCAAATGCGGCATAGAACCTGCTGCGGTTAATTTCCCAGCGAGTGGTGGAAGGATGGGTCTGACGGAATGCCCAGTTGTGAACCAGCCGAAAAGCGATCAAACCCAGCGCGTCCAGGATGGCCATTCCCGCTAACCAAGGTCGCCAGTCGCCGAACAAGATTAAGTCGTAACCGGCTCCGAAACTGTCCCAGGCTACGTGAAGAAGCGGGCTGATGAAGAATAGATAAAACGCTATACAGGAGATGATAGTTCTAGGATCGAAGAGGTCAAGCCGTCCGCGCAACCATCGCACGATATCAACTCCGGTTAGCACTCCGCACAACATCACCGGAATGATGAACCAGTGGATGACCGCGCGATTCCAGAGAATAAAAAACGATGTGGAGAGGATGACGAGGGCAGTTGCAATTAGATAATCGCCCCGCAAGTCTTGGTGAAGACTGACGCGGTCAGAATTTCGTATGCCAGCGTGTATGGCTCGTGCTGACGAGATATTAGACATGTTGTTCAATAGTTTCGGGAAGCAGAGTGGGTTGGGCTGTTGAATAGATGCTCGTGAGATTCTGCAACGACCGGTGCATGGAGAATTTACTTTCGGTCTGGGGACCTAGGTCCGGAACTATTCTTGATTGCCGCGCATTCAGATTTCCGATTGCCATCGCTGACCAGCGATCCCTTCCCGCCGAAAGAGAGAGAAACTCTACAGCTTCGGAAATCCTTCCGGCCTCAGTCGGAACCGTGTCGGAGACAAGGCATCGCAGGCCGGCCGCTTGGGCCTCCAACAGGCTAAAACCAAATCCTTCGTTAAATGAGGGAAAGAGGAAAAGGTCCATCGCGCCGCGCATCAGCCGAGGCACGTCGATACGGACGCCGGTAAAATGCATAATGTTCGAAAGATTCCTAGCACTTGCTTGACTCTCGATCTCAGATCGCAGCGGCCCGTCGCCAATCAATAGGAAATGAATATCCGGCCTACTTTTGTTAATTGCATCGGCAATCTCCAAAAGAAAGCGGTGATTCTTTGCACGGTCGAAACGCCCCACGTGGCCGATCACTGGTGCCGTGATAGGGATTTCGAATTCGGCGCGGACTTCACTTAAATCGATTGGCTCGCGAAACGGACTTAAATCAAGACCGTATTTGATAGTCTGAAAACGCCCATCGTTTTGCCAGTTTTTCCCAAACAATTCGGCGGCAGCGAACTTTGAAGCTGCAAGGCCATGCGTCGCGTAGCGATTGATCCACGATCTCATCAGTTTTCTATAAAGGCAACGGGCAGGCGATCTGGGCTGCCCGTCGTCGGCATTGTGGCTGTGGGCTATTCGGATTGGCACACCTTGTTCGCGAGCCCAACGCAGCAGCGCACCAGAAAAAAAACATACGTGGCTATGCACAGCATCGTACTTTCCGTCTTGCAAGATTCTCTGAAAGTTTCGACGAAACGATAACAGGCTGGGGCTCCTTGGGCACATCAATACTCGACCACCAAGTTTTTGGACCTTTCCGGCATAGGCCCCCGCCTCGGAACCGCAAATGCAGAAATCAAATTCAAAGGCATCATGGTCTATATCAGCCAGAACTTGAAGGAGTAAGGTCTCGAGGCCTCCCGGGTTCATAGTTCCGACCACATGCAAGACTCGGCAACGGTTTTGGCTCATCGCTCGGTCAATTCGCTGAGAACGTCAAAATTTTTTCGTAGGTCGAAACTACTTCCTGGCCGGTCTTTTGCAAGTTCAACATATTTCGAGCTAGCTTAGATCCTTCAGAGGCGCGCCGGCGGGCTTCCGTTGGGTGGTCCAGAGCATCGCGCATTGCATTCACGAGCGCGGAAGGGTTCCGAGGCGCGACGAGCCATCCTGTATCGCCGTCTCGAATCAGGTCAGGGATGCCACCTGCATTTGTTGCGACGACTGGCACGCCGCCGAGGAGAGGTTCCACTACGCTGTAGGCCAAGCCATCGGAATGCGTCGGAACGACCGCAAGATCTAAATCAGGGTAAATCGCCGATAGATCTGAGCGCGTCTCACTGAATTGCAATCCGCCGTTGCAGAGGCGCTTGCCGAAGTATCGCACGCGATCTTTGTACCAGCGTCCACCGCCCCAGGTTCCGCCGATCATGATTCCACGAACGTCAGGACGCTCTTCGCGGAGTCGAGCTAGCGCGACGATGAAGTCTTCATGCCCCTTGTGACCGCGGGCGCTTCCGAGGTACCACTTCGGCGCGTATAGCAAAGACACCATTCCTACGAGAGGAGCATCTGCGGGAATTTGGAATTCATTTCTTAGAACGCCCGTTCGATTGCTTGGATAATTCTCGACGTCGGTGCCGAGGTAAGCGAGGAACACTCGATTCGACGGAATGCCCAAAGTTTCGTACTTGCGTTGGGTCCATTTGCAGGTGGCAATCCAATAATCCTGTGGTCCTGCCAAGTGTGTGTCGAGCCAAGCGAAAAAATCGTGTTCGAGATGCAGCGTTCCGGTGACACCAAACACGCGCGGGATTTTCGAATTTTTGCCGAGAGCGAGGCGCGTTACAAAAGTTGGGCCGACGTGATGAGTGTGGATGAGGTCGGGGCGGACGTCGGCGACGAGTTGACGGCAAGCACGAAGCGCGGCGGGAATGCGCCAAGGATTTTTCGCGGGAAAATCGAGGTTGGCGCGGAGGACGGTGGCGCCGGCTTGTCGATATTTGGGAGCAAAGCCTTCGGTGTCAGAGGGGAGCGCGACGACTATTTCGATGCCACGCGAACAGAGGACTCGCACTTGCTCGTAGGCCCAATTTGCACCGACGGCGGTCTTCACGATGTGCAAGACCTTCATGGAGGCGACCATTCTAATCCTGAATGGGGCGGCAGGAGCGGCAAAATCGCTCCCACGGAACAATTTACGTCGCGACACATGGAATGGGATATTGAAACTGAAGGGAGATGGATCCAATTCAAAAATCGAATACCCCATCGTAGTGAAAGATTGCGACACCGAAAGGGCCGATCATAATCCGGCCAATGCTTACTCCCGTTTCTCCGAAGCTTGGGCGTAGCCAAAGGCGCACTAACCAATTCAATGGCGATCGGTCTGAATTCCTCTAGTAGAGACCAGGTCGCTCCGCCTTCAAAATGGACGCAAGCCCTGCAAGGCATAGTGTTGGCGGCTATGGCTTTTCGACCGAATACGAAGGCCAACCCTCTTTAGCTGACCTTCGCTTAAGCGAGCGCTCGCATCCAAATGGACTTGCGTTATTCCTTGAAGGCAATCACGCCAAAGAGTCCTACGAGATTGTTGTCGGGACCGGCGGTGAAGAACAACTGATTGGTAGAACCATTCGACCCAGTTCCGTCCCCAAATTTAATTCCCCAAAGCTGATCGATGTGAATTACTTCATTGTTGGTGTCCTTCAATGTACCGACGAATTGACCGGTGATGGCGTTGAACGCATTGATGGTCCCGCTGTTTGTGTTATTTGAAACGAGCAGAGTGTTGCTAAAGGGTCCGAAATTCTTTGGCGCGACGGCAAAACCCCAAGGCTGGTTCAGCGGAGCGCCGTGCGCGAGTTGCTTTAGGAGCTTTCCGTCTTCGCTATAGATGTCAATGAAGCCACCGGCAGCACCCGAGGAGCTGGCGAATGCAACGTACACTAAGCCGCCGAAATCCTGGATGCCGAATGGTGCGAAGCCGGCGGGAAGCGAAGTGTCGGTGAATGACTTTACCAGCTTGAAGGTGCCATCATAGATGTCCACCTTATTGTTCTTGTTGTCAGCGGCGAAAAGAAAATTCTCAGACGCCTTGCTAGTGATAGCCAAGCCAGTGTAAACCGCGCCCGGAGTCTTAACGGCAATAATCGCAGCATTGGGATTCGACTGCGGCGCCCAGCCACTGATGGTGCCGTCAAGGGTGGCGAACAAGAAGATCGCCGGCCATCCTTGAACTTGGAAGTCTTGCGAACCATTGAAACCGATGCCTGTGGGCGAGCCGGGACCGTCGCCCACGGCGGGAATCAAGACGTTCAACGGTATCTTAGATCCATTGCCGGCGTAGAGCGTGGCCCAGCCCGAGCCGTTGTCGCTGATCCAGAAAGGTCCGCCCGGACCGTACGTGAGTCCCCAAGCATTGACCAGCAGCGGATCGGTTACTCTTGCGGTTTTCTCCTGATTCGAAACCAGATTGGTGACTTGATACTGTGCGTGGACCACGCTGGAACTGAACAGCATCACGAGGCCGAGGAAAACGGTAAGTGCTACGGTGCGGCGTTGCATCGAAACTCTCCTTTTGAGCAGGTCAGATTAGATTTCTCTGGAGGCACGAACAAATTTTTTGCTGACCGGCTGGACGCAAATGCTAGAACCCGGAGTGGGGCTAGTTTGTCATCGAATTGTCGTGTTTTTGTAAAATTCTGGGCGCATAACTATCAGTCGCACTTGTGCAGTTATGTGGCCGATCATCGACCGAGGACGGGCACAGAAGCCAAGCAGACGAAAATAAAGCGGCATCACAACTCAGTAGAAGTCAGAAAAACGGGCTTACGCTATTGACGGGCACGCCTTTCCACCCTAAGCTTGTGGTCACATGACAGCTTCGCGTGAGCTGTCTTCCCTGCGAGGTTCGCCTGAAAACGAAATTCCTCACCCCGGCCCTAAGGAGAGTTCATGATTCGTAGAGTGGGTCTATCTCTGCTTACAATCGTTGCGCTCGTGCTAGTTCTAAGTGTTGTTTGCCAAGCGCAGGCTCTAACTCCGTTAACGCAACACGTGCGCGAAGTGACTCTCAAGGGACAAGCGCGGCCCGTCGGGCACCTTCCCGCGACGCAAACCATGCGCCTTGTTCTGGTTCTCCCGCTTCGAAATCAGGCAGAGTTAGACAACTTGTTGCAGGAACTCTACGATCCTTCCAGCCTGTCTTACCGCCACTTCCTCACAGTGGAGGAGTTCACCTTCAGATTTGGCCCGACCCCGGAAGACTATGACTCCGTGATTCATTTTGCCGAGACAAACGGCCTCACCGTCGTGGGTACCTCGCGCAACCGAGTGAACCTGGGGGTCACGGGCTCAGTCGCAAGCATCGAGCAAGCGTTCCATATCACCATGGGCGTTTACCAACATCCCACGGAAAAGCGCACCTTCTTCGCTCCTGACCGCGAACCCACGCCCTACTTGCCGTTTCCGTTGTGGCACATTGCGGGCCTCGATAACTATTCGCTCCCACATCCAAACTTTGTGCGGCGAGCGCAAAGCGAACTCAGTATAAAGCCGAACGCCACTACCGGCTCCGGCCCTTCAGCCTCTTTCTTGGGTAGCGACATGCGCGCGGCATATTACGGCGGAACTCTTACTGGCAGCGGCCAGTCGCTCGGTTTGCTCGAATTTGCGGGCACCGATTTGGCCGACCTCAACACGTATTACAAAAACGTCGGTCAGACCAATAAAGTCCCTATCACTCTGCTCTCCACCGACGGCACACCCGCTTCCTGTACCGCGTTTCAGTGTGATGACACCGAGCAAACTCTGGACATGACTCAGGCGCTCGGCATGGCTCCGGGACTGTCCAAACTGGTGATGTATGTCGGATCATCTGACCCTGCGATTTTTAACGCGATGGCTACCGCCAGTCCGCTCAATGCGCAATTAAGTTCTTCATGGACTTGGTTCCCCGCGGACCCCGCCACTGACAATCCTTTCTTCCAGGAGTTCGCGGCGCAAGGTCAGAATTTGTTTCAAGCTTCCGGTGACAGCGGTGCGTGGAATTCTACGTCTGAAATTTTCCCAGCGGATGATGCGCTGCTCACGACAGTCGGCGGTACGGACTTACAAACCAGCAGCGCGGGCGGTCCCTGGAGTTCGGAAACCGCATGGGTTGATGGTGGCGGCGGTCTTTCGCCTGACAAATTTTCGATCCCTAGCTATCAGACCGCTACCGCTAGCGGCTGTTCCGCATGCTCCAAAACTTTGCGCAACGGTCCGGATGTTTCGGCGAATGCGAATTTTACTTTTTACGTCTGTGCCAACCAAACAACCTGCACCGCGAACGAATTTGGCGGAACAAGTTTTGCAGCCCCCATGTGGGCCGGCTACATGGCGCTCATAAATCAACAGGCGGTTGCTAACGGCAACCTACCACTCGGTTTCATCAATCCGACGCTTTGCACGATTGGTTTGAGCTCAAACTACACCACTGATTTCCACGACATCACCACTGGCAGCAACGGCTTCTCCGCAACAACTGGCTACGATTTGGCGACCGGCTTCGGCAGTCCGAACGGAGCCGCTCTAATCAACTCACTTGCCGGAGGTTCGCCGGCTCCTGGCTTCAGGCTTTCAGCCTCGCCCGCTTCGGTCTCGGTGGTACAGGGCAAATCAGGGACCTCGACGATCACCAGCACCGTGACGGGCGGTTTTAGCTCCTCCATTTCGTTGTCTACCAGTGGCCAGCCAACCGGCGTAACCATCGGCTTCACCCCGACCGCGATTACTGGGGCTGGAACTTCCACCATGACCATCACCGTGGCCCCAACTACAGTTACCGGCACATACAGCATTGCTGTGATGGGAACCTCTGGCAGCACCACCGAAACCACTACCGTCACTCTGAAGGTGACCAAGGCTACACCCAGCTTCGCCATCAGTGCATCGCCTACATCGGTCACTGTTTCTAGAGGTGGCACCGGCACAGCCACAATCACTACCACGATTTCCGGCGGCTTTAACTCGGCGATTACCTTGTCAGATTCGGGTGCCGGAAATGCCCAAACCGTGACATTCACCCCTAGCTCCATACCAGCGCCAGGCTCAGGAACCTCCACAATGACAGTTATCGTGGGTTTAACGGCCTCGCTCGGAAATCACAAAATCGCCATAAAAGGCACGGCCGGAGGCGTGTCGCATTCAACGCTAGTCACTCTCGTCGTAACGAACTAGCAGCAGTGAAATGTTTCGCTAGCTCGCCATTCTCGGCACTCGTCAACGAACGTGCCCGGATCACAAAAGGTCCAAGCTATTTTCCCGTTGAGTAGCCGGTGTACGCACATGCGGTGTCGGGTGAGGAGGGTCTCTGGCCCCGTAACCCGTCGCCGTCGCGTCAGCCGGCCTATTGGATAAACTGTTGAGCATCTCGCCGTAGTTCGCTTGCGTCCGGGCGGTGGAGCGAGGCAAAAGTTTTTTGATACGTGGAAATAAAGGGCAACCATTACTCATGCACGATTCAAGTTAAGTCCGACCGCTGCCAGGTCAAGTTGTCGCGCTCCCTAAACGCCAGACGGTCCAGGTGAAATACATATCGTTTGATTCTTGATGGACAAACCAAAGCGGTGGTGGTACATAAGCAGCAGCGACTGCTGCCGAGTGGCCGCGGCAGTCGGGTTGAGAGGTATGCAGTGACTTCAATTTCGGCGACTTCATTTTCGGTTCTCGCGAAAGACCAGATGCGAACTAAATTGCGAAAGTTTATGCTGCGGTTGGCGGCGTCTAGCGCGGCGGGGATTTTGTTGATGACGGCGGGGGCGCAGGCGGGCGCGCGGACGCGTTCGCAGGAGCATCAGGCGCTGGGATCGCTGAGCAGCGTGGGGCAAGTTAGCGTGAACAATTCGGCGGCGCCGGCGGATGCCACGATTTTCAGCGGCGATGTGATACGCACAGGAGCGAATGCGACGGCGAAGTTTACGAGCAGCGCAGAAGGATCGTTTCAGATTCTGGCGGGGAGCCAAGTTGCGTTTAATGGCGGCGAGCAATATGCGGCGGAGCTGCAGGCGGGCACGGTGGTGATGAGTTCGCAGCGAGGGACGCAAGGGTTGAGCACGCGGATTGAGGGGTACACGGTGGTGGGTGCGTCGGAGGGCGAGCAGTCGACGTCGAAGATCGAGCGGGCGGCGGATGGGTCGTTTACTGTGACGTGCCTGGACGGCAGCGTCATTTTGGTGCCGACTGGCGAAGGCAGCAGCGGGGTGCTAATACAGTCAGGACAAATGGTGAATATTTCGGCACGAGGGAAATTGTCGGCGGTGAAAGAGGCGGCGCCGGTGACGCCTCCTACGACGCCTGGGCCTACGGCACCGACTCCTGCTCCTGCGTCGGCGGGGGTCAGCAACAGCACGAAATGGATTATTGCTGGAGTGGCGATTGCCGGCGGAGCAGGCGCGGCGTTGGCGCTGGCCGGGGGGCACAAGTCCAGCTCGGTGAGTCCGGCGACACCGTAGAAAACTTCAGCGGAAGGCTTCAGGGCAGAAAACTTTTCGTTCCTGCGGAGAAATCACATCAAAATTAATCTGCGCGTGCGTGGGGGTGCGCGTGGCGCGCGCTAGTTGGCGTGAGAGGATTGCAGGCGGAAGGTTACCGTGACGGATTCGCTGGCTTCGACGGGCTGGCCGTCGAGAGAAGTGGGCCTGTAACGCCATTGGCGGACGGCGCTCGCGGCGGCGGCGGCGAGCAGAGGCGGTCCGGACATTTGGTCGATGTCTTGAATGCTGCCATCACGGGCGATGATGGCGTGGAGCTTGACCACGCCTTCGATGCGCTGGAGCTCGGCGTCTTCTGGATAGGTGGGCTCGACGCGAGAAACCAGCTGGCCGATTTGGAGGATGGCTCCTCGTTTGGAAATTTGCGATTTCAGCTCGGCTGGGATGCGGATCGAGGGGAAAGGGCTCGCGCTAACGGACACTGTGCCTTTAACGATTTCAGAAGGGACCGGCAGTTTTGGTTGAGATGCTGGTGAGGGTGCGTCGGAGCGCGCGGGGGGCTGCGCTGCGGGAGGATTGGCGTTTGGCGATGGCGACGAACTAACGGCTGCTCCGGTGGTCTGCGAGGGAGCGCTCGTTTTCGGCGCGCCGGTCGCGGCTGGCTTTGGCGCGGACGTGCTGGTCGCGGGCGGTGGAGTGTTTTTTGCGACGAGGCTTGGCGCGTTGGACGTCGCGGCCGGCGGCGGCGATGGGTGGGGTTGTTGCTGCGAGCGATTGCTTGCGCTTGATGCGCTTGAAGCAGCGGGAGTGTCGGGCTGCTTCTTAGCTGCAACGTTTTCAGCCGTGATTCCCGCGGGCTGTTCCTTGGCGACAATAACTGGAGTTTGCGTCACAGGCTGTGAGGATACATGATTCGCGGCTGTCGCAGATGAAGCGGAAGGTGCGGCTTCAGGCTGGGATGATGCGGTGTCGTGAGTCACGGCGACGGGCGCATCCCTCTCGGCCGATGCGGCTCCGGGATTTTCCGGTTGTGGAGAAGAATCGGATTGCTGGCTAAGGAATATATCGAGGAATTGTTTTCTGCCGGCGGGGCCAGCGGCAATCCATCCAGCGCCAAATGAAATTAGCACGATCGCGGCAATTACAGCTGCCCAGCGTTGCCATTTACCGTGCTGAGTCTCTGCTTCTGCTGACCCTGTTGGAACCACGGTTGTGTCCGAAAAACGCTGGACGGCAATTACGGGTTCCAGGGAATCCGGAAAAATATCGGATGCAGCCAGCTTTCGACCATCTAGCAGAGCAGAAACCGCGACCGGCACAGCAAGTTTGGAGCCGGGAGAATTCTGAGTCTTCGCTCCACCATTGGAAGATGCAGGTGCAACGACTTTCCGATCATCGCGCGCGGCCGAGCCCGCTTTCGCTGCAGGCTTCGCGGTAGAAACTTCCTGAATCATGGGAGCCGTAGATGCTACGGGGGCGATCACGCTTCGTTCGCCATTTGCGATCTGAGCGTCATTCCCGGCGGAAGGTGCGATGGCCGGCGGCTTTTCACTTGCAGATGCGGCCGGACGAGCCTGAACGGGGTTTTGGGCGACGGGAGGCGCGCCGCCAGGGTCAATTTTGGCAACAGAATCAGGCCGCTTCGAAATGAGACGGTCAACAAAAGAGACACGACCGACGGGAGGATCGGCAGAATGCGGCGGCGCCTTAGGCTGGTCGATCTGCGGCGTTGCGACCACGCGCTCATTATTTCGCGCACTTGGGGCGGGTTCCACGACGGGCTCATGGGTAGCAGCAGGGCGTTCCATCTGCCGAAATTCTTCGCGCGCGGGATTTTCTGCGGCGACCCACTCGCGGAGTTTCAAGCGAGCTTCTTGGGGCAAGTTGACGAACTGGATGCCTGCATCCTTTTTTGATTCCCCCACCCAAACGATTTTCCCGGAGGTTTCGACCTGATACCCGGAATCGGGGATGCGGAAACTCAAATCAGAAAGCTCATCGGCGGATAGGCTGGCGACCGCCTGGATGTACATCCCGCCTTCACTGATATTCAGAATGATTCCGCCGTTGGAATCGCCGAGGTCGAGATATTCGAGGGATAAAACGCGACGACGCGGTTGAGAGCGGCGTTCCGGAACACGCGAAAGGCTGGCTGCTAGCGTAAGTTCGTCTGCAACCGCTGGAGGCGGCTGGACAGCAGCTTTCACTCTCGCGCTCTTGGCTTCCACTAAGAAAAGTCCGGGATCGGAAAATATCGAATTCAGAACTTTATCTTTGGGAAGAGCGTCAGGAGGCAAGTTCTGTCGAGCGATTGCAATTGTGTGGCGGAGGCGATCTCCTGTCCTTAGGGAATTATCCCCTTCGGAAAACTTATTCTGTGTTTCAGGATCTTCGTTGTGGGAAGGCTCCTGGGAAATCCAGTTTCGTATTTTGATGCGAGTATCTTCCGTTAGATCAACGAAGCGGACGCCGGCCTCTTTTTGCGACTCCGCGATCCACACTATTTCGCCGTTTGTTTGTATCCATTCTTTAGAGTCGGGGAGTTGAAACCGCAATCTGGACGAGGCACCCACGGCTAAGGTTAGACTGCTGGTGGGCGCAAATACTAAACCGGTCTCGCTGATATTGAATCCGAAACCGTAATTATTATCCCCAAATTTTACAAAGGCTTGCGGGGTAACAGGAGCGCGGGCATGGATCCGCCTTTCTCCAATGGCGACGGGTTTCTCGGCTTGCCGGTGGTCCGACATGACGTCCTTTACGCGCGGTACGACGAGCGATACCGAACCGCGATATCGCCCAATAACCCGTTATTTAAACGAGTATACGCTGGCCTCAAAGCCACTTACAAGGCAACCAGTAAGCGGTGTGTTCAGTTTGGGATTAGCCGGTGTGTCGTGAAAGATCACAAATATGGTGCACATGGGCAGTTCAGCTTCGGCCAGCCCATTGCGCCTTTCGGGCGGTCAATGCGAACCCATGCGCGGTGGTTTCCTGCGTAAGACGCTTGAGCGTAGCCCGGCCATCACTTGTTCGGCCGCTCGCGATCTGCGTTTCGCCAAGGGCGAGCCGCGCATCATATTCGATTTGAACCAAGCCGCTCGACCGAGCGTCCTTCTCCGCCGCCGCGAGAGCTTTCAGGGCGGCGTCAGCTTTTCCTGATTTTGCATCGAGGAGCGCGGCAACGATTGTGGCGTCCAGTTTGGTTCCCCGATCACCGGATCGTTGCGCAAGTTGGGTGGCCTGATCGCTTTGCTCGTGCGCTCCCGCGAGGTTTCCGGATGCGAGCATAGTCCGCGCCAGCACCAAGCGCGCCTCGGCTTCGTCGCCGGTATCTTTTTCGGCGGCAAGCTCGGTGGCTGCGTCGCCGGCGTATTTCGCGGCTTCATCAAGCTTATGATGTTCCAGCGCAAGTTGAGCAAGCAAAATGCGGGTCCAGGCCGCGTCGTTTTTGGCATTCACCGACTCCAGGGCGGATAATGATTCTTGCAGTGTGCTGCTCGCGCCGCCTAAATCCCCTTGCTGCAACTGGACGTTCCCAAAACTCGCGAGAGATTTGCCGATGTCCGCGCGATTGTTTATTTCTCGGCGAATCTTCAGCGAATCCTCGCAACTCTTGCGCGCATCGAGGAGCGCGCCCACCGCGAGTGATGTGGCACATTTGCTGTTCAGAATCCGTGCCTCAAGATTTCTGTCGCTTAAATCACGAGAGGACTTTAGCGCGGCGGAAAACATTTGACTGCCACGCGCGTGATCTCCTTCCGCGTACAGATCGAGCGCCATGTTTTGTTGCGCGAGCGCTAGGTCACCGAGTTCATTGCGCTGGCGCGCAACTGTGATGGCTTGCTCGTAAGACCGCACCGCGGCGGCATGGTCGCCACGGGCAGACTGGCTATTTGCAAGATTGTTCAAGGCGCCAGCCTCATCGTATGCATCGCCGATGGTCTGCGCGATACTCAAGGCTTCCTGGTACAGGGGTTCGGCGGCAGCATAATTTCCGGTGAAGTAATAGGTGTTGGCCATGTCATTGGTCGCGCGCGCGGCACCCAGCTCGTCACCCGCGGACAAATTGATTTTTTTGGCCTCTTCGCAAAGCGGGCGGGCTTTGTCGGCATTGCCCAGATTTAGTTGGGCGAAGCATTGGAGAATTCGCGCACGTGCGAGGAGCAAACTTGCTCCCAGCGATTGCGCCGCGTCCGCCGCAGAAGTCGCCAAGGTGAGTTCTTGCTTGTAAGCCGCGAGGTCGCCATGTGCACGGGCCTCGGCCAAGTCCGCCTGGGCGCGAATTCCAACCGGGAGCGGCTGACTCCGAACCTGTTCGATCGTGGTCAGGGCATCTTTGGCCTTTCCGGCGCGAATCTGAGTGTTAGCGAGCAAAAGTCCGTACTCGGGCTCGTCACGATACTCGGACCAGAGTTGCGCATACTGTTGGATCGCTTTGGTCCAATCGCGGGTGGCCGCATAGTATTGCCCCGTTACGCGACCGCGCGCTTCGGTGGAAAGACCGCCGGCGGCGCCGAGCGCTTTCTTGGCTTCTTCTGCCGCTTTGGCTTCGAAGCCCAGCGCGTCCCAGGATTCCCCGAGCGCACTGTGCGCCTGGGCAAATTGCGGATCGGCTTCGATGGATTGCTCAAGCAATTTGGTCGCGGCCAGTACATCGAAAGTGCGCAACTTCTGGTGCGCTTCGGAAAAACTGCGCATGGCGTCGGCGTTAGTGGAAAGCGAAGCGTCCACGCGCGCTTCTTCCTGAGGGGACAAGGTAATTCCCAACTGCTGCCGCACCAGTCTTCCGGAATGAATTACCAGCGCATTTAAGTCAGCCTCGCTACCGGGCTGCGCGACCGAGCCCAGACTTTCACCGTCTTCCGCATTCAAGAGATGAATATTCCATTGAATCGAGTGGTGGCCGGTGGCGCCCGTCACCGTATAAGACCCAGTGATCAAAATGTTGGCGCCGAGAAATTTGCGAATGGCGGCAATCTGGTCTTTGGTCAGGTCGGGCGCAATACCTGCCAGCCCGAGATTTTGCTTCATCTCGTCTACGCGACTGAGAGGAATGAAGCGCACCTGCGCGGTGTCGAGTTGCGACCACAAACTGTCGGTGAGAATGTTTCCTAACGAATCAGCATCCTTGCGTCCTGAAAGATTTTGAAAACCGAGGACCGCAATCGCTTTGCGGGCGCTCACGGCAGGTTGGTTTGCCGTTTCTTTTCCTGGAGTGGCGTCGCTCTGGCGCGCGCGATAGCGGAGCTCGAACATTGCCAGTCCTGCGAGCGCTAGCACGACTGCAGCGATTGCGGTTGGAACGCGCCAGTTTTCGAAAAGGGCGGTGGAATTCATGGACTCGGAAGCCGTTTTCGATTCGCGGAGGATCGGCGCAGGGATTTCTGGCAAAGCCAATGGCGTGGTTATGACCTGTTCGCCGCGCAATGCTTTTACGATATCGTCCGTGCTCCCATAACGCCTTTCCGGAGCGCGCTCCAAGCATCGCGCCACGACCGTCTCCCATTTCAGGTCGAGATCCGGGATCTGCATTCGGGGCGACGGCGCGGGCTGATTCAATCGTTTCATTGCGGTTGCAAGTGGCGTATCCGCGGAGAAGGGCAAGGAGCCGGTCAGCATTTCGTAAATGACAATTCCCAGAGAATAGATATCCGTTGCCGGCGTGATGGCTCCCCCATCAATCTGCTCCGGGGCCATGTAGGCGGGCGTGCCCACGATGTCCCCAAGCCTAGTGAGAGTCGCCCCTACGTTTTCTTCCGCATGGGCAAGTCCAAAATCAGTGATAACTGCGCGAAATGTTTCCGATCGGCTTTGCTGACCGGGCGCCGGGCCCGCTTGCTGCGGTACCAGCATCACATTGCTGCTCTTGAAGTCCCGGTGAACTATACCGACTCGATGCGCCGCAGCCAGACCGGCGCACAATTGCTCCACTAGTGGAAAGGCTTCCGCTGTTTTGAACCGACCGTGGGCGCGGATGCGCTTGTCGAGCGTTTCGCCCGCGAGAAGCTCCATGCTGACGATCAGAATCTGGGACGGACCCTCGCCGGACGGAACCGCTCCGTGGCGAAATACGTCGAATGTGCGGCACACATTCGGGTGAGTTACTTTTCGCGCGAGCTGGATTTCCCGCCTGAATCGTTCGATTTCATGGAGCGTCTGGACATTCTCGAAACGCGCTGTCTTTACCGCAACCCGTTCCTTCAACTCTTCGTCCTCAGCTTCGTAGACTTCTCCCATGCCGCCACGGGCTACGAAGCGAATCACTCTGAATCTTCCGGCCAATAGTTGATTGGGTTGGAATGCTGCGGTTACAGGAGTGCCAGCGACTGCCGGCACTATGGGTGGAAGACTCGACACTGCCAGCTCGTCGCCATGGAATCCTTTATCGGCAGTGCGGTCTGGGTCTGCGCTGCGCCAGCGGGATTTGAGATCTTCCATGATGGATGTACCCAGGCTTAGTGGTCGCATTATGCCATAACGATGAACTGAATGCGGACGTGGCAGTGACGGGCGAATCTGAATCGAAACATACCGGAGTGAAGGATAATCTCGTCCTAGTACCTGCGAGTTTCCGAACGTATAGTCACGCGATATTTATTGGGGTTTTTCTTGACATCGTCTGCGACAAATATAAGAATCCCGAGCACATTCCACCACGAGGGGTTTCGCTCATGCTCAATCGTTCAACGATTTTCGCAGCCGCTCTCGTTATGTTCGCGGTAGCTGCTCCCGCACGCGCCAACAGCATTCATGGGGAGAAAGGGGCTTCCGGTCAGGGCCTCGCCAGCGATGCACATTTCAATCCGGTCACAACCGTGAACGGGATCACCGTATTCCCCTTTGCGAATTCAAATGCGACTCCTCCCTTTGACCTATTAGATATATTTCAAATTCCGAGCGCATTTACGTCGGGCACCAACTACACGCTAACGTTTAACAGTCTTGCTAACGTTGGCGGCAACCCGGTGTACGGGATTTTCGATTGCGACAATGGGTCGAACCCCTTCGCGATTTCGGCAGACTCGCCGCCCCAAAATATCGGTAGCACATGCACGCCAGGACCGCTGGGGTCGAACAATCCATTCGTGAATTTTAGCGAGATTGGGAACAAGTCCATCATCAGCTTTCTTGGCGGAACCGGCGCGCCTTCGACTTTCTACTTCTGGACTCTCGACGGCAACCTGACCGGCATTGCACCGGCGACAACTACCACTCCAGAACCTTCCACGTTTGTGCTTTTCGGTTCCGTTCTCTTAGGACTGGCACTGTTTGGCCGGCGTCTAGCCCATTCTTAGGTCTATCGAAACTTCAATGAGCACGGAACCGGCGCTACGGGCTACCACGCGGCTTCTTCAGCGCTGCGTCATCATCCATGACAGAAGGCAATCCTGTCAGCGGACTCCCTGAGCGACGCCAACATCTCAATCTATCCCTATCATTATCATCATTTGCCGCGTCTTTAGACGATGCCTTCCTAGGCGCTATCGGTGGCTAACCACTTTATTAGTCGGATTACCCGGTCAAAAGTTACCTGGGCAGAAGCGACACGTGGGCAATCCAAATTGTGCCGGCTAGCTTGCTGTCAAATTTGTGGCTGGCGGGGCGTGCCACTTTTACGATTAGCAGGCGTGTGTTGCCGCTGGTTTTGAATTCTAATTGATGCGGCGACCAGCCGGAAGTACCGGTTACGTTCTCGCTGGAGATAGAAAACCGGACGGGATTGGCGGCCTTGCTTGATACATCTACCAGTTCGGAGGGATCGTAAGCGTCCTGCAGAACAAATCGGGGGCCGCTATCGGTGGTGATTCCCTGCGCGCGCATGTAGGCAGAAAATTTGTAAGAGGTGTTGGGCATGACGAGGACGAACTGCAGGACGTGGGCGTAGTCCAAATTTTGAGTGCCGTCGAAATTGATGCGCAGAGATTTGCTTCCATCGACTCCTGCGGTTGCGTCCACCGTAGCGACGGCTCCTTGTACGGGCATGAAGCGCCAGTCGAGACCTCCGTTCAAGGGCGCGAATGAGAAATTGCCATTCGTGATTAAGTTGGGTTTGGATTCGCGCGCGCCGATTTCTTGCGGGAAACGCGCGGAGAGGGCGGCCCATGCTTCTACGAGCTGATCCACACCCTTGTGCTGAATTAGCGCGTCGAGGTAAGGAAATGTGCGAGCCGGATCGAAAGACGATTTTAATTCGAGCAAGTTGGCCCAGGTTTGAGCGGCGGGGTCCATGCGGTTAGTTTCGATTTGAAAGTCGAGATAATCCAGCAAGACTGGAGCGCTTGGCGGGAGCATCTCGCGCAAGATTTCCTGATTGTCGGCGGTGGCCTTGGCAGCAAGCGAGAATACTTGGCGTTCCTTGCTGGGGTCTTCTAGCAAAACCTCTTTCAGTGCGCCAAGGGCGTCTGAAATTTTTCCCCTGCGGACGTAGAAGTTTGCGACTTTCCAATTAATTTCCGGGGAGTTGGGGAAAAGGGCCTGGGCGCGGGTGAAGGCCCGCAGAGCGTCGTCTCTGCGGCCGGACCATTCATAGGCTGCTCCCAAGTCGGCCCAGTAAAACGCGTTGTACGGGCTTAATGCGGTGGCTTTTTCGCACAAGCGCACGACTTCGGCGGAATTTCCTCCGGCGGCGTACAGATGAGTGAGCGTGGCGAGCGCGTCGTAATATTCCGGATTTTGCGGATCCCATGTGATGGCGGCCTGGATTGCTTCAGGCGAGGCTTTTTGAAAGTACCAGGCGCCAAATCCCTGCCGCGCGGCAAGATACATGCAGTAGAGCAGGCAGACTACGAGAAAAATGCGGGCCAGAACAGTCGTGGTGTATTTATCGCGCAACTTTCTTCCTCGTGGAGAGTTTAGACATTGCGAGTTCGGCGCGGCGGTTGACGTTAACACGCCAGAAATACGGGCATGCGAAACTTCAACCGCTCATAGACCAAGCGGAACACGATATCACCGGCGTGGGCATACAAGATGGGAATGTTAATCGGAAAGAAATATGGCTGATCGAAGGACTTTTCTAATTCAGGGTGTTTTAGTCCTGGGCGGAATTACCGCCGGGACTTTTACCCCCTTGGAGGCTGGGATGAACGTGAGAGGACGGCGGGAGTTCTTAACAGCGGTGTCCCCTGCTTCGGGAGCTGCGGCTTCTGGGGATCCCGTGGCGGGATTCGGCTGGGAAATCGTGAACATTGATAATAACGGAGCTGACGTTTTCTTTGAAGTTCGCGACACCATGGTGCTGAGCACGATCAATATCGATGTGTCGTTCATGATCACGAGCGTGCCCGCTGCGGCCGGATTTGCCGAGATATTGTGCAATGGCGGAGTTTCTCGCGGGGCCAAGCCGACTTTCAACACTTCGCCTGCGGCGTACTTGAATCTTCCGGCAAGCGCAAATTTCGGACAGTTAACGCCACACAATCCTAATAAGCTCAACATCGGATTGGGAGGCGTGGTCCAGGATTTATTTTTTAACGTGATCTTGAAGACCTGGGTGCCCGCAGACGGGACGGGAGGCTACACGTCGCGGCAAGTGTATGGGCAACCGGCATTGGCGCTGAACAAGGGTGACTACTTGATGTTTCACATGG
>Ga0073928_10004214_pt1 | contig 21597 bp, 21 predicted proteins | sample PaiPotPPA55metaG_FD_76969 | JGI IMG/M metagenome (GOLD analysis project Ga0073928, IMG submission 76969) | Iron sulfur acid spring bacterial and archeal communities from Banff, Canada, to study Microbial Dark Matter (Phase II) - Paint Pots PPA... ...
AAGCCCTCACGGGTGGACCGCGAAGTGATCGGGATAAGCATGTAGTCTTCGAGTTGCAAGGCTTCTCGGACGGGGGTTCAACTCCCCCCGCCTCCAACTTTTTCGCATGGCGAAAGAGTTGTCCTGAGCGAGCCCGCATTTTGGGCGAGTCGAAGGGCAGGAATTCCGTGCATTACTGCTACATCCTTCGCTGTTGCGACGGATCCTACTACGCCGGCGTGAGCGAGGACCCGCACCGTCGCGTACTCGAACACAACGACGGAAAAGGTGCCGACTGGACGGCGGCTCGCTTGCCCGTCGAACTTGCGTGGACCGAGCAACACCCGTCGCTTCCTTCTGCAAGGAAACGCGAGAATCAACTGAAGCGCTGGACCCATAAGAAAAAAGATGCCCTGGTCGGGGGTTCCCTTCGACTTCGCTCAGGACAAGGCCTGTAGGCCTTGCAACTCCCCCCGCCTCCACTCGCCGTCGCGCAGAGGGCGCGCTATGGCGAGTGCCCGCCGTAGCTGCTGGAAATGGCTGCGCTTTGCGGCGTCCTGAACCGTTGAAATTGCCAACACTGGCAAATTGCGAGGATGCGGAGGCGGGCATTTATGTACTACGTTTATCTCTTGCGAAGTGCTGCCAAGAGAAATGAGACCTACGTCGGCTCGACCAGTGATCTGAAAAAGCGCCTTGCCGATCACAACTCGGGAAAGTCGACTCACACCAATAAGTTCAAGCCTTGGGAATTGGAAGCGTACGTAGCCTTCCCCCACGAAGAACTCGCACACAACTTTGAGAAATACCTGAAGACGGGTTCGGTCGCGCGTTCACGGCCAGGCATTTGCGAAGTGAAGGAATCTGATCAGGATTTTCCGCTCCAAAATTTGGACGTCGTTACAAGCTACAAATTAGCAACCGTGGCAGAAGCCAAGGATAGCGGAAATGCCTAAACTCAGCGTCTCAGTTCCGTTTCAGATCCCCCAGGATGAGGCGCTTCGTCGTATCCAGACGCGTATCGCGCAGATTAAAGCGCAGTATTCCAGCACTGTTGGCGATCTGAGCGAGAATTGGAACGGATATGTCGGTACGTTCAGCGGCTCGGCGCGCGGGTTTTCGGTGTCAGGCATTCTTACCGTGAATCCTTCGGATGTCATCGTTGAAATTCCCCTGCCTTTCATCGCGCTTCCTTTCAAGGGTCAGATCGAAACGGGAATCCGCAATGAACTGACCACGCTTCTCGCGTAAAAGCGAAGAAGGCCACGTCTTAGATATCTCCTGTTGGAACAGTTTGTAATATTCCCTTCCTGCCCGGCTCGCGGTAGAGTGGACGCATGGCAACCTACTATTTACTGAAAACGGAACCGACTGAGTATTCGTTTGCGCAGCTTCAACGCGATAAGAAAACCGAGTGGGACGGCGTGTCGAATCCCGTTGCCGTGAGGAACCTGCGCGAGATGACGCCTGGCGCGCGGCTCGTGATCTATCACACAGGCGACGAGAAATCCGCGGTCGGGACAGCCACCGTGATTTCCGTGGACGCGAAGGATCCCAAGAATCCGCGCGTCACGATCGAGGCTGGTAAGGCGATTGCCAAACCAGTTTCGCTGGCGGAGATCAAAGCGAACAAGCTATTCGGGGATTCGCCGCTGGTGCGGATCGGCAGGCTGTCGGTTGTGCCGCTGACGGCGGAGCAGTACAAGGCGCTCGTTGGTTAGCGGGTGATACTAAACGCAACCTTGAACGCTCAGCAACGTCAAACTAGCATGGGGTTTGAGCGCCAATTCGGCTTGTTGGTCCTGGCGTTCATTTGTACGATCTGTGCGCTCGCCTTGCCCGCTGCCGCTCAAGCTTCCGAAACACATGCGAAAGTTGAACTGATTGCGGATCCTGAGTCACGCGTCTCGAAGGGGACGGTGTGGGTTGGGCTCCAATTCAGTCTTGATCCGGGCTGGCACATCTACTGGCGCAACTCGGGTGATTCAGGCGAACCGCCGGTGGTGCGCTGGACTCTACCTGCGGGTGCGAAGGCCGGGCCGCTCGAATGGCCGACGCCGGTGCGGCTTGGGAGCGGCTCTATCGTGGATTACGGGTATGAGAACGAAGTTCTCCTGATGAAACCGATCGAAATCGAGAAAGGCGCATCAGCTTCCTCGCTTCCGATCGCCGGCGACGTCAAATACATCGTTTGCCGCGAGATTTGCATTCCGGGTAAAGCACACGTGGAGGTTGAGGCCGGGACTGACAATGCCTTGCCTCCTGCAAAGACCGCCGAGTGGGCGGCGAAATTTCGGAAGGCACGAGAGGAACTTCCCAAGCGCCTTCCGGCGGGCTGGAGCTGTAGCGCTCGCCCGTGGGAAACTGGCATAAACCTGCGTGTCAGCGGAGCATCGGCCGTGCGGAATGCAATTTTCTTCCCCGACGAGCCGGGCGTGATTGAGAATTCGGCGTCGCAGAAGTACGTGGCAAGCGGAAGCGGATTCGAGTTGCGGCTGACCAAGTCGCAACAACTCTTGCATCGCGCGACCAAGCTGCAAGGCGTGCTGGTGGTTGAGTCGCTCGACGGCACGAGACATAGCTATCGGGTCGCAATGCCGGTTCACTAGCGTGGGCGACATTGCGGGCCGAGAGATAGGGAAGGATTATTCGCTTGCTAAACTCCAGGGACAATGGAAGGAGGACTTTATGAAGCGACTTGCAATGGTGTTGGGACTGGTTTTGTTGTCGCTGGGTTGGGGACTGACGTCCGCACGGGCCGCGCGCGTGGGCGAGCGTGCGCCGGACTTCACGGCCACCGACAGCAACGGCAAAGTTCACAAGCTATCCGAGTATGCCGGGAAATACGTGGTGCTCGAATGGACGAACCGTGGTTGCCCTTACACACAGAAGCACTACAACAGCGGCAACATGCAGAGATTGCAGAAGGAATGGACAGGTCGCGGCGTGATTTGGCTGACGGTGGTGTCGTCAGCGCCGGGAAAACAAGGCTACGTGACGGCGACGGATGAGAACTCGTATGTGAACGAAGTAAAAGCCGCGCCCACAGCGGTGCTGCTCGACCCGACTGGGGCGCTAGGCCACCTCTATGATGCTAAGACCACGCCCCACATGTATATCGTCAACCCGCAGGGCACATTGATCTACAACGGCGCCATCGATGACCGCGCGACGACGGATGTTGCGGACGTGAACGGCGCGAAGAACTATGTATCGCTGGCGCTGGAGGAAGCCATGGCCGGCAAAACCATTAGCGCGCCCGCGACGAGACCGTATGGCTGCTCCGTAAAATACCCTAACTGACGCTTAGCGGCTCGCCCGAAGCGGCTGCATCGTGTTGAGGCGGCGTCGCGCGCGTCATCTGAAAAAAACTTTGCGTAAACTGTAAATTTCCCTTGCATCGCAGTCGAAAGTCCGTATTCTGCGATTTGCGAACTCACTTCACCTGCGCGGCAGAGAGAGAGCGAGGATCGCTGATGGAGGACGCGACAACAAATTGAGTACTTTATCCCTCCCAGCCCAATTTCCCTCCCGGGCGCTTCCTTCCACTAAGAAAGTTGCGAAGCTAACGCTCTGGCCGCTTGTCGCTGCGACGTTCTTCATGGTGTCGGGCGGAACCTATGGCACCGAGGACATCATCCACGGAGCGGGTTACGGGCGCGGTATTTTGATCCTGCTGCTGACGCCAGTGCTCTGGAGCCTTCCTACAGCGTTCATGATCGGCGAACTTTCGAGCGCGCTGCCGGCTGAAGGCGGCTACTACGCCTGGGTACGCCGCGCGATGGGGAACTTCTGGGGATTTCAAGAGGCCTGGCTGTCGCTGGTCGCCAGTATCTTCGATATGGCGATTTATCCAACGCTATTCGTTGCGTATCTCTCGCGTCTGATTCCGTGGTTCGGCGTGGGCCATCGCGGAGTGATGGTGGGGCTGGCGGTGGTCGCGGCCTGCGCGCTGATGAACATCGCCGGAATTCGCGTGGTGGCGATCTCTTCGCTTTGGCTGTTCTTTCTGCTGTCGGTTCCGTTCGCCCTGATCGTGCTGATCGCTCCGCTGAAAATGGGGGCGCTTTCCGGCGTGGTGACTGCGCCGACGACGTCAACCGTTGGCTTGGTTGGCGGGTTGTTGATTTGCATGTGGAACTATATGGGCTGGGATAATGCGTCGACGATTGCAGCGGAAGTCCGGCGGCCGCAGCGTACCTATCCGAAGGCGATGATTTTGGCGGTCGTGGTGGTTTCGGCGACTTACGTACTTCCCTTCGCGGCGATGTGGCTGACGGGAGTCCCGGCGTCGTCGTTCGAGACGGGCTCCTGGGCCGATCTGGCGGGAATGATGGGGGGCCTTGTGGGCGGTCCTCTACTGGCGCGCGGTTTCCGGGTGGCGCTCGTGCTCGGTGGAATGATGAGCGCTTTCGGGATGTTCAATGCGCTGGTGATGAGTTACTCGCGACTTCCTTTGGCGATGGCGGAAGATGGGATGTTGCCGCGAATGTTCGGGAAACTGCATCCGAAGACGCGCGCGCCGTGGGTGGCGATCCTTGTCTGCGCTGCGGGCTGGGCTCTATGCCTGGGACTTAACTTCGAGCGCCTCGTAACACTAGATATTCTTCTTTACGGCGCCAGCCTGACGCTTGAATTCATTGCACTGGTGGTTTTGCGCGTTAAGGAGCCTGCGCTTCGACGGCCGTTCCGCGTTCCGGGGGGCACGTGGGGAGCGGCGCTTCTGGGTGTTTGCCCCGTGCTTCTCCTGGGGTTCTCAGCTTTCCACGGGGAAGGCGAACAGGTTTTGGGTATGAGCGGACTCACTTTTGGCCTTCTGTTGATCGCCGGCGGATTCGTGGTTTATGGACTGAAATCAGTTCTTTCGAGGCGTCGCTGGCTCGGTTCAGCGCTCAAGAATCAACGCAAAGCGGCATAGTTCCTGGGTTGTGAAATACATTTCTGGAGACTTCCCTCGTTCTTAGCGGATGCGCCGTAGAACATTTCTGCTATTCTTTTTGCCGTGCGTCGCTCGTTCCTAGGACTAATTTGCGTCGGCTTGATCTCAGTGTCGGTGATGCTGGCGCGGCAGCCTGCGCCGGCGCCGAGTCAAGAAACCGGCCAGGCGCCAGTACAACAGCTGGCAACGCGGAGCGGGCTGGTGGTGGTCCTCGATCCAGGCCATGGGGGCACCGATACCGGCGCGCGCGGAGCCGGGGGCGCTGTCGAAAAAGACGTTGTGCTTAACTTCGCACGAATCACACGTGCGGAGCTGGAGCGCCAGGGATTTCGCGTGGTAATGACGCGCAATGACGACTCCAATCCTTCTTACGACGAACGGGCCGCGATTGCGAATGCGCATCGCGATGCGGTGTTCGTCAGCCTTCACGTTTCGTCGACGGGAGCTCCCGGGAATGCGCGCGTCTACTCCTACCGATTTTCGATGGGTGTGCCTGCGACATCCGCTTCGAACGGGCTGGTCGCGTGGAACGAGGCGCAGCAGCCTTACGTCGACGCGAGTCATCGCCTCGCTGACATTCTTCAAATCGAGCTCGCTCAGCGATTCGCAGGCTCGCCTGCACTATCAATTGCTGTGCCGGTGCGGGAATTGCGTTCGGTCGCCGCGCCCGCCGTGGCAATCGAGATATCGAGTGTGTCGGTCGCCGATCCTAACTCTCTCACAGCGTTTGCTCCTCCATTGGTCACCGCGATTGCGCGCGGTTTAACGATTTACCGGCCGGCCATACCCATCGGAGCGCCCTGATGCCTCGAAACTTGAGGATTGTTTTGGCGATTCTGGGCGCGGCGGTGCTGGTAGGGCTTATCAGTCTGCACAGCTTGAATCAACGCGTGGAGCAATTTGCAGAAACAAAAGTTTCCGACGAACAGGCGCGTCGCGACCTTTTGGCGCAGCCGATTTCAACCTCATCTGACGCCAAAGTGAAGGCCAGTATTTTTTGGGCCGCCGGCGCTGACAAGACGACTCCCGTGGAAGTGGAGCTGGATCTTTCATCCAATCCCACGCAGCGGGCCAAGCAGGTGCTCCGCGCGTTGGTCACCGATCCGCCGACGCCCGAACAGCGCACGCTCCCTGCCGATGCGACGCTTTTGGGCTTTTACATTTTGTCCGACGGAACGGCAATTGCGGATTTTTCACAAGCGCTCGCGTCGGAGACGCCTTCCGGCATTTTGAGCGAAGAGATCGCCGTTAACTCCATCGTGCAAACACTACAGGGCAACGTGAGCTCGCTCCGTCGCTTGAAAATCCTGATCCACGGGCAGGAAGTGGATACGCTGGCGGGCCACGTGGACCTTACCGGCTTCTTCGATTTGAGTTCCCCCGCCCAGCCGGGGGCCGCGCCGGGAAGTGCAGTTTCGGGGCCCGCAGCAGCAGGCAGTTCCGCGAATTCAACCAGCACAGCTGCGGCGCCGCAACCTCGGCGTTAGCTCGCTGCACCAAAATGCGATCCCCCTGATGTGTTGACACATTCGGCCGCAGTCGTCACACTGGGAATCCTGAGATTGCGTGTTATCCAGTGCTCAACCTCGAAGGGAGATAATTTTGCGAGCAGATGGCCGCGCCGCCGATGAATTGCGTCCGGTGAGAATTACGCCGGACTTCGTCTCGAACGCCGAAGGTAGCGTGCTGATAGAGACTGGCCAGACGCGCGTAATTGTCACAGCGACGGTGGAAGACGGTGTTCCCTCGTTTCTAAAAGGGACGAGCAAAGGCTGGGTAACGGGTGAATATGGAATGTTGCCGCGCTCGACGGATCACCGCACGCCGCGTGAGGCATCCCGAGGCAAACAGTCCGGGCGCACGCTTGAAATTCAGCGGATGATCGGCCGAACGCTTCGCGCCGTCACCGACTTGAAGGCTCTGGGTGAGCGCACGGTGTGGCTCGATTGCGACGTGATTCAGGCGGACGGAGGGACCCGCACCGCGTCCGTGACGGGCGCTTTTGTGGCCCTGGCGCTTGCATGCGAACGCATGGTTTCTACCGGGATTCTGCGCAACGTGCCCCTGAACGACTGCCTGGCCGCAACGAGCGTGGGAATTGTAGCCGACCAACTCCTGCTCGATCTAGCCTACGAAGAAGATTCGCGGGCGCAGGTGGACATGAATGTTGTAATGACCGGCTCGGGCCAGTTCGTCGAGGTGCAGGCGAGCGCCGAAGGGCGTCCTTATACAGGTCAGGAATTGCAAGGACTGCTGGACATCGCCGCTGGCGGCATTCGCACGCTAATTGCCGCGCAGAGGGAACTTCTGCATATGGATTTCAGCTCCCGAAAGCGATGACCCGCTCCCGGGCCCCGCATCTCGCATGGAACTGCTCCTAGCATCGTCCAACCCCGGCAAGTTGCGTGAGTATCGCGCCCTCGGCGGAGCATCGTCGATCGAAATTCAATTAATTCCCAATTTTGGTGAGCTTCCGCCGTTCGATGAATCCGCGCCCACGTTCGCCGAGAACGCGGCGGGCAAGGCACAGCATTACAGCAGATTCGCAGAAGGGATCGTCCTCGCTGACGATTCGGGCCTGGTTGTTCCAGCGCTGCGAGGAGCTCCCGGGGTACATTCGGCGCGATACGCTGGGCCGAACGCGACCGACGGCGACCGCGTTCAAAAACTATTACGCGAAATGGAGGGAAAGGAGGGCGAGGAACGTCGAGCGCGATTTGTTTGCGTTGCCGCGATCGCCCGGCGAGGGCGGGCGCTCGCTGTAGTCTCGGATCTGGCTCAGGGGTTGATCCTCAGCGAGCCTCACGGAGACGACGGATTCGGTTACGACCCGGTTTTCTATTTTGAGGAACTCGGCCGGAGTTATGCCGAAGCATCGCGGGAAGAAAAGAATCGCTTCAGTCACCGAGGCAAGGCGTTCGGCAAGCTGCTGGCCCTGCTAAACCCTTCCGCTTCATCATCTGCCATATAGCTTACAGTCTTCTCACCAAGCTTTCTCAGTAAGAAAATTGCTTGCCCGGCAGCTTCCCTCAGGCGTAAAAAGGGAACTCCCTCTGAGGTGAACCATGGCCACCCCCCAAATCGCGCTGCAGGCTCAGTCGTCCCTATTCTCGCGAATCCAACAGGCCCGCGCGAGGACCGACGCCATTTTCCAAATCTTGCCGCCAAACTCTTTCTACGACCGGCCGATTGCGGAGCGCCACCGGCTGATTTTCTATCTAGGGCATCTCGAGGCGTTCGATTGGAACCTTTTCGCCCCGGCCTTGGGGCTTGAAGCCCGTCATTCCGAATTCAATAAGCTGTTCGCGTTTGGGATCGACCCGGTCGGGGGCGGTTTGCCCACGGATCAGCCCGGCGATTGGCCCAACATTGCGCAAGTGGAGAAATATAATCGAGTCGTGCGCGAAACGCTCGATTCCGCCCTTCTCGGCGTATCAAGATCGTCGCTTTCGGATCCTCTGATCGCCGACGGGACGCTGCAACAGGTGGCGATCGAACACCGGCTCATGCATGCCGAGACGCTCGCTTATTTGCTGCACAGCTTGCCGGTGGAGCGAAAGACACCGCATCCGGCGGCGTTCGCTGATCCCAGGCTTGCGCCCCGGCAGCGGCAAACCACAATTCCGGCAGGCGTAGCTACGTTGGGACAGCCGCGCGGAGAGCTGCATGCGTTCGGCTGGGACAATGAATTCGGCGAGGAGAAGATATTTGTCTCCGCTTTCTCAATTGATGTGTTTCCCGTCACAAATGGGGAATTCCTGAAGTTTATTCGGGCCGGCGGGTACGAAGATTCGCGATACTGGCGTCCCGAGGACTGGGAGTGGAAACGCCGGCAACGCCTGGAGCATCCGCACTTCTGGGTGGCGCGCTCGAGTTCTCCGGCAACCGATCCGGACACGCAATGGGAATATCGCGCGATGTTCGGAACGATTCCTTTGCCGCTGTGCTGGCCTGTATATGTGAGCCACGCGGAGGCGTCTGCGTTTGCGCGCTGGGCCGGAAAGAAATTGCCCACCGAACCGCAATGGCATCGGGCCGCATACGCGACCCCGGAGGGAATGGAGCGGATGTACCCCTGGGGCGACGCGCAGCCCGAATCGGCGCACGGAAATTTTCATCATCAGCGCTGGGATGCGACCGCGGTTGACGCACATCCAGCAAGCGCGAGCGCCTTTGGCGTCCATGATCTCCTGGGGAACGGCTGGGAATGGACTTCGAGTGTGTTCGGCCCACTGCCGGGTTTTGAGCCGTTTCCCTTCTACCGTGGTTACTCGGCGGATTTCTTCGACGGCAAGCACTTCGTGATGAAAGGCGGATCGCCACGCACTGACGCCTGCATGTTACGGCGGTCGTTCCGCAACTGGTTCCAACCGCACTACCCGTATGCGTACGCCACATTCCGTTGCGTGGAGGAATAATCATGGGAATCGCACCGCGAATGGCAGCCGTTCCCGTCCCCGTTCAAGCTCTCGGCGAGTTTTCCACCGACGTGGTGACGGGCCTGAGTCTGCCGGGGCAGCGCGAACTGCCTTCGAAGTATCTTTACGACGAGGTTGGCTCGGCGCTCTTCGATGTGATTTGCCTCTTGCCGGAATACGGTCTGAGCCGCGCGGGAGCGAGATTGTTGCAGCGCCATTCGGCTGAGATCGTGGAACGGTTGCCCGTGCCCGTGATGGTTGCGGAACTTGGCAGCGGAAGCGGCCAGAAGACTCGCTGGCTGCTGGAGGCGCTGGCGCATCGCCAGCGCGTTAACTACTACCCTATCGACATTTCCGGAAGCGCGCTGTTCCGATGCCAGCAGGAACTCGGGCAAATGGACAGGGTCAGCATTGTGGGATTCGAGCGCGCGTATCTCGACGGCCTCCAGGAAGTGGCGGCCCGTCGGCGCAATGGCCAGCGAATGCTCGTGCTTTTTCTCGGAAGCACGATTGGGAATTTCGATCGTCCAGCGGGCGATCAATTCCTGCGCGAAGTGCGGGCCACTCTTGAGGTAGGCGATTACCTGCTGCTTGCGACCGACCTTGAGAAACCCAGGGCGCAATTGGAGCTTGCATACGACGACCCGGCGGGCGTTACCGCTGCGTTTAATATGAACATTCTGGCGCGAATCAATCGCGAACTCGGGGGAGATTTCGACCTGTCGCGCTTCGAGCATACCGTCCGGTACGACGAAAACGAGCGTCGAATCGAGATGCATCTGCGGTCCAAGATTTGGCAGAACGTGTCGATTCGCAAGGCGGGTTTCCGTTTTCATCTCCGCGAGGGCGAGACAATCTGGACGGAAAGCTCGCACAAGTACAATCCGCAGGAAGTGATTTGCATGGGCGAGCGAACAGGCTACCGTTGCGAAAATCAGTGGTTCGACTCGGAGTGGCCGTTCGCACAAAATCTGTTTTTTGCGGTTTAGCGGCGCCTGGGAGTTTAGCTTGCCGAGAGCGGTTTGGAACGGAACGGTAATCGCGGAGAGCGATCGAACTGTGGTTGTCGAAGGGAATCATTACTTCCCCGCAACCTCGGTGCGGTCGGAATTTCTTCGGCCCAGCGAAACCCACACAACATGCCCTTGGAAGGGCAAAGCCAGTTACCATAGCCTGGAAGTGAACGGACAGCAGAATCCCGATGCTGCATGGTATTACCCCGAACCGAGCGCCGCCGCGCGCGAAATCAAAGATCATATCGCCTTTTGGAAAGGCGTCCGCATCGAGCAATAGAAATCGTGTGCTATATTCTTCGCGCGATGGCGAAGAAGAAAACCAAAAAAACTGCGAACAGAAAAACCGTTGCGCCGAAATTCGCACGGGCGCGCTCAGGGAAGCCCACATCATTGTCCGCACGGCCGGGGCGCGCGGGGCGCGGCGCCGATCCTGCGCGCGTGCGAACAATCCTGAAGAGGCTGGATGAAGCGTATCCCGCCGCCACCTGCGCGTTGCATCACGACAATCCTTTTCAGTTGCTGATCTCGACGATTCTATCGGCGCAGTGCACGGATGTGCGGGTGAACGAAGTAACAAAGACGCTTTTTCCCAAGTATCCAAATCCGGAGGCGTTCGCGTACGCCGATCCTAACGAACTCCAGCAAGACATTCGTCCGACCGGATTCTTCCGGAACAAAACGAAATCGGTCATGGGCGCGAGCAAGAAAATCATCGAGGAATTCAGCGGCGAAGTGCCGAAGACGATGGAGGAGATCCTTACGCTTCCGGGTGTCGCACGCAAGACTGCAAACGTCGTCCTGGGCACCGCGTTCGGAATTCCTTCAGGCGTGGTCGTCGACACTCACGTGCAACGCTTATCCAACCGCCTCGATCTCACGAAAAATACCGACCCCAAAAAGATTGAGCAAGATCTAATGCAGGTGATTCCACAGGAGAAGTGGATTCTGTTCTCGCATCAGTTGATTTGGCACGGCCGGCGTATCTGCCAGGCTCGAAAACCGAAGTGCCTCGAATGTAATCTCGAGCCGATCTGCTACTCCGCAGACAAAACGATTTGATTCTCGCGGACTTCCCAAGTTGGCTGCGGGATCACCCTTTTTCTTGGCCCCCTTTTGCATGCTTCCGCCGCTTCACTGTTTCGCATGACAAGAGCACCCACCAGGAGGAAAGGACGCACATTCCGTATCTTTATAGAGCCATCGGCGATTTTCACTATGGCTAGGCTCGCTCCGAGATTTCGATTAGGGTCTTGGCCATAATTTCCCAAACTAAGCTAGAATTAAAATCGATCATGTCGGGGCGTAGCGCAGCCTGGTAGCGCGCCTGCCTTGGGCGCAGGAGGTCCGGCGTTCAAATCGCCGCGCCCCGACCACTAACTCCTGATTTTTCAATTCACTCTTGTTGATGCCGGTTGCGCCGGGGCCTGAACTTGGGTCCATTTGGGTCCGCGGACAAAACACGGTCACGCAACAAGCGTGACGGGCGGGAGCGACCCCACGACGTTTTGGGCGGCTGAAAGCCGCACAAAGTGGGGTCGCTCCCGCCCGATTTGGTGTTTTTCCCAATGTGCCTTTCCCTTTCACTAAATTCCCTATCTCACGCTCGTCCAAGAAATTGCTCGCGCCACAGGGTGAAGACCGTGGTGAAGACGAAGATGAAGTGTGTATGTGTTGCATTCTTCACCTGCCGAGGCCAAAGTTCGTGTCTGAGGTTTCAATTTGGCTTATTCCTCGCTGTTCGGAGTCTTCAGCACAAGTCCTTGAGAGGGAGTCCGCGCTGGGACTTCTCACAGTAAGAAACCAGAGGGCGATTGACAGGACAGCGCTTCGTGCCGGTCTCTGGAGGTCCCCAGGGACACCCAGCCAAACGCCCGAAGGAATCGGCGATGCGCTATCCGCAGGAGTAACCGGCGAGAACTCCCCTCTCTTTACTAATCAGCCAGCGAAAATGAAAACAGACCGGGTACTAGTGAAATATTTTTTCGCCGGTACCACCTGGCTGCGACACACAAATGCCAGCAGCCCTTCGAGCAACCCACGCTTGAAGGAATGCGATTCATGGATGGAGCAGATTAAGTTGCTCGGACGTCCCGTTGCTCGGTGTCTAGCCAATGCGGCGAAGCAGCGCCCATAAGAAACAGCCTCGGAAACGACGGCCTGACGGAATGCAATGTAGGGAAAACGGTCGGCGTCAACACTCTACCAAGTCGAAAGAAAGCTAAATCTACGGACCGAGGTCCTACGCCGTGACTCTGCCAGAGTTGAAAAGCGCCACTGGTTGAGGTAAACAGTAAGGCTCCCGGTTCACAGGAATCCACATGAAAGAAAAGAAAGGCCAGGCAATTCGAGTGGTAGACAAGCGGCGGACTCTAGCTGTTGGCGAGTCTGAGAGCCAGCGTGCGATCCCTCCTGGTAGAAGGAACCATGCGGTTTTGCTCGGCTACTATGACCAAAGTGAAGCACGGCAGTTCCTAGAGGGCAAAGGTCTTGAGGCGAGCCTCGTCGAGGAGTTGTTGCAAAAGCGAGCTAAGGCGGAGGAGCGGATTAGGGGTCTTTCTCCGTTGGTTGATCAGATGTCTGCCACGCTGCCGATAACGGACGGCGAATCTATCGCTGAAATTGAGAAGATGATGAGACGGCCGGATTGCAAGCAGATATATCCGGCGGGCACTTGGACCGCTAAGTTGATGGAAATATCGAAGCTGATCCCCTTGCAGTCCAACCTGGACGTAGCTTACGCGGAAAGCTTGGGCCCTCCTGACTTGAGCCCGTCGCGCTTGCTATCTGGCGTAAAGCTGTGCTTTTCGGAAAGGCAAGGGACCTCCTTCGGCTTGGACGTCGATGAATCGCAGAAGTCCATCACGATCACGGGCATCAACCCGACGCTGCAAGTTAGAGGTGTTGAGTGCGGCCAGCAAGACCAAGACGGACCGTTCGCCGTCAGTTTGCTGATAAGTGGGAGGCCAAATATCGTGGAGGTTTCGCAGTTTGGCGAGCGGTGTTTTCTGGTAAGCGGATATCACAGAGTTTACCGGATGATGAAAGCGGGGTTTTCTCACGTACCCTGTATTGTGCGGGAAGCTAGGACACTTTCGGAGGCCAGAGGGCGAGCCCCGGGCTTTTTCCCGGAAAGGGTGCTAACAGTTCCGCGTCCTCCTCTCTTTCCCGATTTTGCTGACAAGGTGCTGGGGATAATCGTGCCGTTTCGTGCCATGACAAAGGTGATTCGGATTCGTCCTGACGAATACTTTGTCTTCCGATAAAGGTTCCAGTTCATACCCAATGCCTTTTCGCAACCCCGTCACAACCGTATGGCCGGTACTCGATCAACAGCTAGAATTCGAGCGACGTAAGAGGCTTCTGCCGCTTTTCTCATGAGAATTCTCACCACTGAAGAAGTGCTCCAGGCGGAGCGCGAAGCGATTAACCGGGCAGAGATGTCCTCATTGATTCTCACGCATCGGTCTGGCCATGCGGTAACCCAGTTTTGCCTAGCCCATTTCAATTTCCAGTCTGTTTGCGTCGTGTGCGGCAAAGGTAGCAACGGCGAAGTCGGTTTGGTCGCAGCAGAAAACCTGAGCAAAATTGCTGCGCACACATTTGTAATTATTCTGGCCAAAGAAGCTGGCGAATTGAGTGCCGATGCGGCAGCGATGTGCTCCCGTCTGAACCTCCAGGCAATTTGGATTGCAGATGAAACGGACTTCGATACAGAGGCGGTTAAAGTGGCGCTCGGTGCTGACTTGATTGTCGACGCCATTGTAGATCGAGGCTTCAAACCTCCGCTAACCGGTGTTGCTGTGAAAGCCGTGGAAGCCATCAATGACGCTTTCGGAACAATCGTCTCCGTAGATGTGCCCTCCGGCGTTGACGCAGACAGCATGAGCCCGGCCCACGAAAGCGGCAATGACGTGGTGTTTGCGCACGGCATTATCACCTTCATTGCGCCGAAACCGGCGCATGTTTTCGGAGAGCTTACTGTCGGCCCGATTGCCGTCAGCGAGCTCGGCGTCCAACCTGTTCTCGTTCCCAACAGCACCGGCTTGGGGGTCATCACGGGCCAGGAGGTAGGAATTACTTTTCCTCCCCGATTGCCTGACGCTCACAAAGGACAATTCGGCCACGTGCTGGTGATCGCGGGATCGCTAGGCAAGGCTGGAGCTGCGGGCCTTGCGGGAATCGCGGCGTTACGCACGGGTGCTGGCTTGGTGACAGTTGCGTGTCCCAAGTCAATTCAGGGAACGGTAGCGAGCTTTGCTCCGGAGCTGATGACCGAAGGGCTCAACGAGACAGTAGAGGGCACCATCGCGATGGAGGCCAGCGACCAACTGGAGTGGCTGATCGCGGAAAGGGACGTGATTGTTCTTGGGCCAGGACTTTCCTGCAACTCCGAGACGACAAGTCTTGTGCGGCGAATAGTGGAGCGCTGTCGGCAGCCTCTAGTGCTGGACACCGACGGCTTGAATGCATTTGAGGGTCACTACGATCAGCTCAAGCGCCACGGCGATGCGGTCCCGTTCCGCGTCCTTGCGCCTCGTCCCGGACAAGCGGCGCGGCTCACCGGCGGTTCAGCCAGCGACATCCAGACAGAAGGGCGGGAAATAGCGCGGCGTCTCTCGAACGAAACTGGCTCCTGCGTTGTACTCCAAGGATGGAGAACTGTCGTGGCAGGTGTATCTGGTGAAACGTGGATTAACATGACTGGAAATTCCGCACTGGCCAAAGTCGGTTCGGACAACGTGCTTTCCGGCATGATTGCCGCGGCGCTGGCCAGACATGCAGGAAGTCAGCTTCCCATGGCGGAGAGGCCCAGCGCATCCGAATTGGATTCCAAAGAGGAGGACGCCGAGGAACAAGGAAATTCCGGCATAGCGTCTGCATTCCTCAATGACATAAAGGTGGCAGCGGCCGTATATCTCCGCGGACTGACGGCAGACATTGTCCGCGACACACTGCATGAAAACACTGTGCTGGCAACGGATCTACTGGAGGGCCTCGCGGAGGCATTTCGCGGCGTCGATCTTCAGATGGACCGGGGCCTGTTTTATCTGCAAAAATGAAACGGGCTAGTTCACTTTCAGGCCGAGCTTTCCTGGAGCTGCGTGAGTTACCGACCCATTCGAACCCTGCACGATGATGTTTTCGTATGTTCCAGTCGGCGTGTCGGCCGAAGTGCGGACCATTAATTTAGCTGAGACCGAGAGTCTCGATGGGACGAAGACTGACGGCTCGGACCACCATGCCGTTGCTCCGGGGATGTCTGACAAGTGCAGCGCCGTCGGAACCACGCCTCCCTCGAAGGCAGCCACGCTGGTGAACATCACACTAAAACTCACTGTCTCTCCCTTGGCAGCTTGCCGGCTGGCAGGGTCGACGGACACGCTGAAATCTCCCACGCCGGCATAAGAGATCGTAGTTGAAGCACCAGTGGCGCGGTCTTGCAGAACATCATGGAAGGTACCGAGTTGCCGCAGCATGAAAGGACCGTCCACATATTTGCCATTGTTGTCGGCTTTCATAAAGAATAAGTGGCCAGTCCCGTCTGGAAAAGTCGAAGTGTCGGTCACCGTGGCTCCGGCGCTCGCCGTACCTGTAATGCTGACAGTCGTCACGCCCACGATGGGATTGGCGGGAGAAAGCGTCGCCACGATACCAGCGCTTTTTGCAGCCTGATTGACCAGCACTGCCGGCGGCAGCATCAACCCCAACACAAGGAAAAAGGTTCGGAAACGATCCAAGGTCGTTCTCCTCGCGACGACTCCCGAAGTCAGATACCATCTCGAAAACAAAAGATATCACCTTAGGGTCTTTTGCACGCAAGGCTTTGCTATCCTGATGAACCCATGCCAAACGCCGGCCGGCGCGGACTCCGCTTTCTCTTGCTGATCAGCGCCAACGTTTCCTTGTCTAAGTTGCGATTCAATTTTATCTTGATGAAACTTTTGATGCCCTGAAGCTCCAACACCATCCCTTCGATGCCGAAAGCCACAAAGGGCGTCAGATCGAAAGGGAGAGGTTGCTGCCAGCAGTGGTGAAGAAAGCGATGGTATTTGATGTCATTTTCGTAGAAATAATTTGAGAGAGCGTAAAAACCGTGGCCGTTGTACCCCCGCTGAAAGAGAATTCCGGCTGCAACCAGCCGGGATACGCGTCCGTTTCCGTCTTCCAGAGGATGTATGGTGGTAAAGAAAAAGTGGGCCACCAGCGCGTGGATGACAGCGGGCAATTCGGCCAAGTTCTTGCCGTTGACGAATTGAATGTACTGGTCCATGAGCTGGGGCAGACGCTTTTCCGGCGCTGCAACGTGAATGCCGCCCACCACCGGTCTGCCTACGCTTACAATAAAACCGGAATGCCGCAGAGTGCCTGGAGTGTTGTAGCGAACGCCAGACTCGTCCGCGACGATGCTGTGCATGGACAATATGTCGGCCAGGGAGAGCGGCGCGCTGCCGGGAACGAAGCGTTGTTTAACCCAAGATTGGGCGGGATCCGTGTTCCTGGTCCGCAACTGTGCCTTGTGAATGTCTATCTGCTTTTGGCTGGGTTCCTTGTCGGCGGGCAAATCGGGCGCAGATTCCACTTCGTTGGGCGGGGATTGTTCCCGCCATTGCGGCGGGCGTACTCGGTTCGAAGCAGCTTCATTGTATGCCTCGAGCGCCGCTATGTGGGGCAGCAGCCTGGGCATATCCAAACTAAAACGGAATTCAAACCCGGGCCAATACAACATCGGAGTGGCAGCCTTTATTGGTGTTCACGACATTTGAGGGCGTCGCGGGCCCTGATTATCGGTTGGGCTGCGTCTTGCCGTCGCCGGACTTTGTTGCCACCGCCTTAGCTTCTCCAGAAGCCTCTTTATCTTGAGCGGTTGTTCGCTCCTCGATATAACCGATCAGGTAGCCCAGCTCCTCGTTCGAGAGACCGACATTGGGCATTTGCACGTTGTTGTATTTCTTCCGGAGAGCGGTCGCAATCGGGTCTTTTTCATTCAGCAACTGGTCGGGCTTCCGGATCATGCGGGCAAGCCAATTGGGGTCGCGCGTACGAGTCACCCCGAGCAGGTCCGGCCCGATCCCGTCGCCATGGCCGATGCTGTGGCAGGCGATGCAATCTCGTCCGAAGATATATTGGCCCTGATTCAAACGCAACGGACCCGAATCGACGGGGCTGTTCTGCTCTGCCGGCTTCAGGTGTTGGTAATTGTCCAGGAAATCGCCAATCATCTTCGCCTGAAAACTGGGATTGTCCACGGCGGAGTTGCGCAGCCACTGGCCGGTTTCTTCATTGCCGATCAGCAGGTAGGCGACGTGCCCGTCTGCGTTCACAGAGGGATCGTAATAAAGCCCGATCCGCTTGCTGAGGGCAGTGATGTCCTCCCTCTTGCCAGTGAGGAAAGTCCAGCCCGGGCCGACGTGGAATTTTTCCATGTAGGCCCTCAGTACCTCGGGCGTGTCGTGTTCGGGATCGATGGTGATGGAGTAAAAGAAGATATCCTTGCCCACGCGGTCGCCCAGAATTTTCTGCACCTGGGCGAGCCGCGCGGTCTCCAGCGGACAGGCATACTGGCAGGTGGTGTACATCAGGTCGATGGCGACAATCTTGCCTTTGATGAGATCATCGTAAAAATGAACTGTCTTGCCGTCCTGCGTGATGAGTTCGGTATTGGGGAACATCTTCGAACCGTCGGCGGCCACGCGATGCGGCAAGAAAACAGCCAGGACCCCTATCAAAAGTGTTGAAACTCCTATAAGGCTTACCCAACTCTTCTGCAACATGATGGACACCCTTTGTTCCCTCTGCCCTGGACGTGGAACTAGAAACGGCAGAGCCCCAGTCGGGTGCGCATCGTAGTACAGCGTACCGCCGGGGCCGGCCGGGTTTTCTATTTGATCCGAATCGTTCGGTCTCCGGCGCCCGCCACTCAGCGGGCGCCGGGGAGTCAGATTACGCATTCGGGAGAATCTCGAACGGCTGTATGAACGAAACTCCCTGCGGCGTCGGAACCGGTGTCTGCAGCGGGGTCAGGAACGGAGCTGCACCGGTATCCAGATCCCACCGCATCAACATGGCATTGTCCTCATGCATGGTGTTGTGGCAGTGCTCCATGAACGTGCCGCCCCAATCGCGGAATTGCAACTGGACGGTGACGCTTCCGTTCGGATGCAGGCGATACACATCCTTCCGGCCTTTCTCCGCCGGCGACACAGGCCCGTCGCTCCGAGAAAGGATCTGGCCTTCCTCAAAGTGAATGTGGATGGGGTGATCCCAATTATCGCCTGCGTTAGTCAGTACCCAAATCTCCGACTTGCCGCTTACCGTACCGTAGGAGGGCTGCGATGAGATGCGTCCGAAGTCCGCCCTGAGAGCCGATCCTCCCCGGCGGTTGCGTGTGCCGCCGCCGTTCTCGGTAGCGATACCCCAGCGGCCAGTGCCCTGGTAGGCGGTGATTTGGTTTGGGTCATCTTGCGAGGCGCCCTTATCGAACACAAACTGACGCGTCCGAACGGAGGCGGGCATGACTGGATTCGGGATCAGCGGAATGCCATGGTTGTTGATGCCGGAAGGATCAACGCTTTGGTCCTGTTGTGGTGGCGGGCCTATGACGTTGAACTGCAGGCAGGGTCCGACGCACGGATCGCAGTTACCGGTGCCGAGGGCTTGGGCCAGGGTAAGGATTTGACCGGGCGCCTCTCCGCTCTGGTGCTGTTGCAGGTTTACTAACTGGAATGTGGTACCGCTTGGATAGCCGGTGAAGTCAATTACGATGTCATAGCGTTCCGCGATGCCCATTTGGTCCGTCTGTTGCAGAACCACGGTTTGCGGAAGAAGGTTGCCGTCATTGGCGATCTGGGTAAAGTTCACCGCAGAGCCCGATTCATTGGCCAAAGCGAACACAAAGAATCGTGACACAGCGGCGTTCAACATGCGGAAGCGGTACCGGCGCGCGTACACATTGAAGAACGGCCGGTAAGCCAGGTTCACCGTCATCACGTCTCCCAGGAAACCATCAAAGGCCAGGATGTTTTCCGTGAGCTGGCCGGAGGCGTCGAACGCCTTGTCGGCAAACATGAGATTGACGTCAAAATCGAGATTGCCGTAGTCGTTCGTGGTGCCGCTGGGAAGGCGGAGGTTTACGCCATCATTGATCCCCTCGTTCCCTCGATCCAGCGAGCTGTAGATGTTGTTCATCGCCGCCACGCCCTTGTAGACGTTCTGCGCGGTGAAGCTGAACATGTGATCGTGGAACCAGTGAGTGCTCATGGTCTCACGGTAATCGCCGGGAACGTTGGTGATGCCGCCGCTTCCATTGGGAGCGCCAGCCCGACGATCGGTGGCCCCAGTGTTGATGGTTCTGAATCCTGCCAGCACCCATGGATAGTAGTAATCGTAGAACTGCCCGGGCCAGTAATAGGCTCCCGTGAAGCCATCGTTCTCGGCGCCATGGTGAGCGTTGTGCTCGTGGGTGGTAAGCGTATAGCGCCCGAAACCATTGTTCGCCGTAATATTGGGTGCCAGATTATTGTACTGACGCACCAGAACTGGCTCACCGTAGCGCACTTGCAACAGCTTGGGCGGAAGCGATCCCCCGTACGTCCACACCGCGTTTGGCGATTGGATGGGCATGTTGGGATGAAATCGCGCCTGGAATGTCGCAGCCGCATTGATGCCGGAATTCTCCACCGAAGGAACGGTGGGGTTGTAAGTATTATTAGGACCTACTCCCGCGACAGGGTTCGAGTAGCACACGCTCGGTGGGAACGAGTTAAAAGGCGCAAACTGGTGTGCCCAGCCCGGTCCCGGTGGACGGCCCTCGACCGGCCCAAACTGACCGGTTTTCCCGCCTACTATGCCCGGATTCAGCGGCTGCTGCGTTGTGTTGGCCTGCAACGTCGGAAACGGACCCGGCAATTGCGCGAGCGTCAACCTCTGGAGGACATCAAAGCGGGGCATGGGCTGAGTGAAGGCAAGGGCGCCAAATAGCGGACTCGCAGGCAGCCCGGTGGGGATGCCGTTGTTGTTAGTCCCGCCGCCGCCGTCGTTAAAACCAGAGCCACAGCCGCTGGTGCCGCCACCGCCGCCGAAGCTAGGAGTCTGCGCCTTCACGAAGGGACTCAGGCCGCCTATGGCGGCAATTGTGCCAGCGGTGCTGAACAGCCCCCACTTCACGAGTTCCCGGCGCGAGATCTTGCCATGCGTCAAAGCTGCCATCGCCTCTTGGCGGTTCCTGCGAGCGTTTTCTGCGTCCCTGATGCGCCGCTTGTCGGAATCCTCTCTCAGCCAAAAAGTATCGTCTCTTCCAGTCTTTCGCCCCATCGTGCTTCTCCTTTTCGCGGTCTCGTTTGTTTTTTCTGAACGTAGACAGAAAAATCTGGCTAACCGATGTGCCATTTCTGCTGGCTTGGAACGTGCATAAATCTCCCTCCGCGTCACTAAGGGCGCTTTCCAAGCCTCGTCGTAATTAGCAGTAGCTAGTGACCCGCTCGCGTGATTGTGGGCTGGAGGTGCACGCGAGAACTGTGGACGTTGCGATTTTTGTACTTCGAGAAACCATCCGACGCGATGCTGTTTACTCCTCGCAACCTGCACGTGTCAAGGAATTATTTTAATTCTCAAATTCAAACTTCACGCCTATGCGGCTGGGCACCTTGCGGGAGCTGCAAATTCACTCGCGTCTGTTACTTTGCGGAGTTAGGGATATTGAGAACTGTTCTATTTTGCTTTGTAATGGAAGCAGGCATCTGCGGGCGATTCGCAACTCAATCGCGCAAGTCGTGCAGCGTCAATCTTCGAGAGCGAGCCTGGATTTAACGGCGCGCTTAAGAAAACGTAGGGAATCAATTCTATTTTGCTCATTACGCGACGCAATCGGGGCTCTATGGACATTCGGTAGGTATCGGGCCGCCGCAACCAAAGTCTCTTTCGTTCCAGAAACTTCCGCGAATCCCGCAGCCAAATTCGGTCGCTTGGGTCCAACTTGGGTCCAAATGCTGCCAAATTAGGCCCAAAACCGCGTACCATGACGCAGAACAAAGCTAGACGGACCAACAAGATAGATTTCTTGCAACTGCCTTGGGCGCAGGAGGTCCGCGGTTCAAATCCGCGCGCCCCGACCAATCCCTTCAATAAGTTAGCAGCCTGGCGTGAGTCATGGCACTCACCGTCGTGACCGACGTTACCGCTGAGTTCGGAAGGTAACTTCCTGCTTGCCGACAATTCGGGAACCACTCCATTTAATCGGACACAAGCG
>Ga0073928_10004216_pt1 | contig 21589 bp, 20 predicted proteins | sample PaiPotPPA55metaG_FD_76969 | JGI IMG/M metagenome (GOLD analysis project Ga0073928, IMG submission 76969) | Iron sulfur acid spring bacterial and archeal communities from Banff, Canada, to study Microbial Dark Matter (Phase II) - Paint Pots PPA... ...
GAACTATGGGCCCGAGGTGGTCGCGGCGATCGAACGCTGCAAGGTGCTGGTGCTCTTGTGTTCAGCGGCGTCGCTGCACTCAGGGCATGTGGCGGTGGAGGTGCAGCTGGCCTTTGAGGCCGACCGACCCCGATTGCCGCTGCGGCTCGATGACACGCCGTTTCCGGGGCAGATCCGCTACTGGCTGACCGGCGCCAACTGGATCGATGTGAGCGGGGCGGCCGAGGACTGGCTGCCGAAGGTCATGCGGGCTCTGGAACATCTCGGCGTTCGGCAGGGGCAGGACCGGGCCGCGCCGGCGGCGCGCGCCTCGGAGGGCGGCGACGCGGCGCTCGCGGCCGAGCCGTTGGTGGTGCCACTGCCGGTGCGTCTCCGCGAGCGCGAGTCGGAGCTGCGGACACCCGAGCTGCGCTCGGCGGGCGGGACCGCGTTCGTGGGACGGGACGCGCCCCGGGCAGCCTTGGCCGAGACGTTGAAGCATGTGGCCGCAGGTGATGGTCGTCGGGTGGTGCTGGTGGGAGGCGAGGCGGGGATCGGCAAGACGACCCTGGTCTCGACGGTGGCCCGGGACGCGTACGAGGCGGGCGCAGTCGTGCTGTACGGGCGCTGCGACGAGGAGCTGGGCATTCCCTATCAGCCGTGGGCCGAGGCCCTCGGCGAGCTCGTCGAGCACGCACCCGAGTCGTTGCTCCGAGCCCATGTAGAGACTCGAGGTGGCGATCTGTTGGCGTTGGTGCCGGGCTTGGGACGGCGACTCGCTGACGTGAACGAGTCGCGCTCGGCGGATCCAGAGTCCGAGCGCCACCTCCTGTTCGGCTCGGTCTTGGACCTGTTGAGCCGTACGACCAGCACGACCCCGGTGCTGTTGGTGCTGGATGATCTGCATTGGGCCGATCGGCCGAGCTTGCAGCTGCTGCGCCACGTGGTTGCCGGATCGATGGACTTGCGGCTGCTGATCCTGGGGACCTTCCGATCCGGTGACGTGGGGGCCGACGATGCCCTGGCCGAGGTGCTCGCCAGCCTGCATCGCGAGCCCGGCGTCGAGCGGCTGTCCCTCCGAGGTCTTGATGACCTCGAGCTGCTGGCCCTCATGCAGACCATTGCCGGCCACGAGATGACCGACGACGGTGTCGCGCTGCGCGATGCACTCCTGCGGGAGACCGACGGCAACCCGTTCTTCGTGCTCGAGATCCTGCGGCACCTCGCCGAGACCGGCGCGATCACGCAGACCGACGACGGCCGGTGGGTCGCACACCTGGACCTGAGCACCCAAGGCCTGCCAGTCAGCGTGCGGGAAGTGATCGGGCGGCGCGTCCACCGCTTGGGGCCCGCGGCCACGCGCGTGCTGTCGGCGGCCTCAGTGATCGGCCGAGACTTCGATCTTGCCGTGCTGAGCTCAGTATCCGAAGTCGACGAAGACGACCTGCTCGACATCCTGGACGCGGCGGCGGGCGCGGCGTTGATCACCGACGCGCCGGGCGTGCCGGGCCGATTCACGTTCGTGCATGCCCTGATCGAGCGGGCGCTCTACGACGAGCTGAGGCCTGCTCGTCGGCAGCGTCTCCATCGCCGGATCGCCGAGGCGCTCGAGGCCCTCCCCGGCGATCCCGACGAGCACGTGGGTGAGCTCGCCCACCACTGGTATGCGGCCACGCAGCCCGCCGACGTCGACAAGGCGTTCACCTATTCGATCGCCGCTGGAGACCGGGCGCAGCGCCGCCTCGCGCCCGAGGAGGCGGTGCGCTGGTACACCCAGGCGCTCGACCTCGTTGACCGGCTCGAGCCCGGCGCCCGGGACCCGCAGCGCTGCGATCTGTGGCTCCGGCTAGGCACCGCACAGCGTTTCGCCGGCCTCCCCGAGTTCCGTCAGACCCTCCTCGACGCCGCCGACCTTGCAATGCGGCTCGGCGACACCGACCGATTGGTCGAAGCGGCCCTGACGAACACCCGCAGCTTCGCCGCCTCCATCGGTCGTCTCGATGCCGAGCGAATCTCTGTGCTGCGCGGCGCCCTCGACGCCATCGGCACGAGCTCGCCCGAAACCCGGGCGCGGCTGCTCGCCCAGTGGGCCGCCGAGACGATGTGGGGTCCTGAGTACGACACCGATGAGCTCATCGACGAAGCGCTCGCCCTAACCGAGACTTCCGAGGATGTCGACGCACGCGGACGCAGCCTGTACGCGCTCTACCAGTACTTCGCGCCGACGAACCTCGGGACTCGCCAGGCTCGCGAAGCCGAGATCCTAGAGTTGGCGTCGCACGTCGATCCGGCCCTGCAATGCCGCATCTACAACATCCTCGTGCACGCCGCCCTGCAAGGTGGTGACGTCGACAAGGCCCAAGAGTTCCTTCGCGAGAACGCTCGGCTCGCCGAGATCAGCGGCGATCCAACCCAGTTGTGGCAAGCCGCATGGCTCCAGGCGAATCTCGCCCTCCTCAACGGCGATGTCGAAACGGGCGAACGGCTTGCAGACGCAGCGCTGCAGATCGCAATGGACGGTGGGCAGCCCGACGGGCTCATCATCTACGGCGCCCAGCTCATCGAGATGCGCATGCTCGACGGTCGTCAGGCAGAGATCTGCGATCTGGTGGCCCAGACCGCCGAAGAGAACCCAGGCATCCCCGCATTCCGCGCCAGTCTGGCCACGTTGCTCGTTGCGAGTGGCCGCCAGCGAGAAGCCGAGGTCCTCCTCGACGAGTTCGTCGCCGAGATCCCGTCCCTCTGGGTCGACCCGACCTGGACGTCGACCCTCAGTCAGCTCGCCGACGCGGCAGGAATCATCCGCCACGAGGACATCGCACGAGCGGTCGGTCCGCTGCTTGCCCCGTACACCGATCAGTGGGCCTGGACCGGCGCCAACGACTGGGGACCGATCGCGCTCAACCTCGCAATCGCCCGAACCGTGTGTGGGGAGTACGAAGAGGCCGACGCCGACTTTGCCCACGCGAGAGCACTCGCCGAGAAAGCACGCTGCCCGTACCAGGGGGCGCGAGCAGCGCTCGAATGGGCGACGATGCTGGAGCGCCGGGGCGCCGCTGGCGACGACGAACGAGCAGGAGCGCTGCTCGACAGCACCCTCGAGGTCGCGAGCGCCCATGGGTTCGCCGGCCTCGAGCGACGAGCACGAGCGCTCAAGGACTAGCTCGGACAGCAAGAGACGCCACGACCAACGGCGCTGATCGGAGCTACGAGCCACCCGCGTGCCGTTTTGAGACGGAACTACTCGCGATCTGCGAATCGCTAGTCAGCTGAGGACCCGGTAGTGCGACTCGCGGTTTCGAACATCGCGAGTCAACCGCGAAGGACTAGTCGCGTACCTGAACGTCGGCGCTCGTGGGCGGGTCGGCTTGGTAGTACTTCGCGAGATCTGCCGGCATGATGTGGGCTGGGTCAAGGCTGAAGATGGCGTGTCCCCGCTCCTCACTCCGGGCCACAAGGCCGCTACAGATCATCTGGCCCTCGATGGAGAACGTGAACTTCGCGCCCGTCAGCAAGGTCAGGACGATTGAGAGGATCGTGACGTATCCGTACGTCTGCCGGCCGGATCCACCCTTCCCGCCGGCGGCCCACTCGCCGAAGTCGACCATCTCATGTCGGTCCAATGGCTCCGCACCCGTCCGGACCAGGTGGTACTCAACGGCTTGTACTTGCTGATATTCGTGCGAAGGATGCCCGCGCCGAGTGCCTCGATCAGTTTGCCGTCCTCCGACGCGACCAGGGCGGCGTGGTGCCACCACGTGAACTTGCGGTCTTCGCCATGGATCCTGAGACGCTGGCCGAAGCGGATCAGCTTTGACGTCCAGGCATCACCATGCGTCAGAATGAAATCGCCTGGGTCGTACTCGGTCGCGGCCTCGCCGGGGCCATAGCGCTCCACCGCAGCTCGGGCAATTGGCTCGAATCGTCGCCTAGCCATCTGCCAATGATTTCACCACAACCGAAGGACTCGCGATCAAATGCACCGCGAGTCGTGCCGCGGGGAGCGGGACGCAACCGCAAGCGCGCGCCTTGGAAGGCTCACCACCCTTATCTCGAGGGCGGGGCGCTACGTTGAAACCGTCGTCACAGGATGGAGTCGGCGTGCCAAGAGCGAGCGGAAAGTCCCTGTCAGCTCGGCTGCAAGACAACCTGCCACTCCTCATCGGCCCATTGCTCATGTTGATCGGGGACCTCGTGTGGCTCCTCGTGCATGGGTCGTCGGGCCTGGCGCATCAGGCATTACGGAATGCCTTGACCTACGCAGTCGGCGTCGGCGGTCTGATAGCGGCCTTCGGGCACACGGTGCTACGGGATCAGGTAGCCGAATCGATCGGATGGCCTGCTGGAAGTCCCTTCCAACTCGAGGTTGGCTTCGCGAACCTATCGATTGGCGTCGCCGGCATCCTGAGTGCGTGGTTCTCGGGGCGGGTTTGGTTGGCAACGATCGTCGTTGTCTCGGTCTTCTTGGTCAGCGACGCAGGTGGCCACGTAGTCGACATGGCACGAAGCAACAACTTCGCGCCCGGAAATGCCGGCTTCATCTTCTGGTGGGACCTGGCACTGCCTGGTCTTCTGTGGCTGCTCTACGCCATCCAATAGGGACGGTACGACTCGCGGTCCAGTGCATCGCGTGTCGGCGTGGGCCTGAACCCGAGCTTTCCCGTGTCCTAAGGCTCTGGTCTTGACGGGTGCGCGGCCTTCCAGGCGTCGAGGACGGAGACCGGCACTAGACGCCTTCCCGTTGAGGCCTCGACCGACTTCAGCCTCCTCGAGCAGACGAGGGCGAAGACCTCTTCAAAGGTCACCCCGAGTTGACGAGCAGCCTCGAGAAGACCGACGGTTCCAGGTGGATCGCTCATCGACGACACCTCCGCTCGGACTCCATTCGCCGATGTGAGCATACGACTAGAGCTGTGCTCGGCACTAGGGAACCCGCGACTCGCGATCTGGGAACCGCGGGTCAGGTAGCGCGATTCCGTCGGGGCGCTCCTGGCCGTAGTCGTAGTCCGTGGTTGAGCCGGCGTTGAGCGACCCGTCGCCGGCTAGGGCCACGCGCTCGGGAACAACGCCGGCCCGACCCAAGACGCTCCTCTAAGGGTGGCAGCCCGCGCATCAACGCCAGTCCGGTCTTCATGCGCCGGGCTGACGGAGCACGCGGGAACCACGGCCGATGAGCGGGGCGTCGCTACGCGTCGGTCAGTCGGCGGGTGTGGTCGCGATTCCCAGCCTCGACGACTTGTTGCCGATCGACACAACGATCCCGGTCACCCCCGGAGAGGTGAGGCTGAGTTCCTCACGGAAACCCCGGGCGACATCGCCGAGTGCGAACCTGGAACACACTGTTGTCTTTGCCGCGCGAAATGCACGACTAGGGATTTACGAGAGCTCGAACATCGTGTCGAGGCCCGTTAACTCAAATACTCGCCGGCATGCCTCAGACACGTTTTGCAGCCGCAGCTGTTTGCCGGATTGGTCGTGGACGGCGACGAGCATGCCAAGGCCCGAGGAGTCGATGAACGTCAGTCCGGAACAGTCAAGGACCAGCGTTTCGCCCGCGGTGGCGGCCGCCCGGGCCAACAATCCGGGTTCGAGCTCATCGGAGCGAAGCAAGTCCAGCTCCCCCGTGATGGGGAACGGATCACCCGTCATGGCAGTCATCATTTTGAACCTCTCTTCAGGGATCATGGGCGTCCCGCCGAAGAGCCACTCCCAAGGTCGTGTGGCACTCGGACCGCAAGGCTCTCCTCCTTGATTACCCGATGTGTCCCACGGGGGAAACACTCACTATCCAGTCGCTGACAGGTCGCAGACGCGAAACCGGCTGATCTGCCGACCTGTCCTTCGGCCCCCATGAATACAGCCCGTCAGCGTCCAGAGCTTGGGCAGAGGGTCCCGCGTAACACCCGGTGTGCTGCATGCCATCAAGTCGGACGGGGTAGCAGCGGGTGTATCACTAGCTCCCGGGAGTCCTAATGCCGATCGAACTCGCAGCGAATGGCGGCACTGTTCTAATTGGCGTGATCTACTTCGTCTTGCTGATCACGCTTGGCGTTTTCTGTCTTCGAAAGGGCCACTGGATCATGTTCATCATTGGGCTGTTCCTGCCGCTCTTCTGGCTGATCGGCGCGCTGCTTCCACGAACTCGCCGCGAGGACTAGGTGGGAGCCGCCATGAGCCCATCGCACCGATGGTGGGCTCGTCTCGTCTTCGGGATTGGTGCCTGCGGGTTGGCCATCGTGCCGACCGGCCCTTCTCTCTACCGATCGTCGACGACTCCCCCGCGACAGCACATCGCTTTCGATCGCGATGTTCGCGGCGAGACCCACATCTTTGTCATGAATACCGACGGCATGCATCAGGCTGACCTGTCAAGGGCTCCCGCAGCAGCGCCCGCATGGTCGTCCGATGGGACCAAGCTCGCGTTCGTCAGCAGCAGGGCCACCGTTGACGTACCCCAGCTGTACGTGATGCGAGCCGACGGCTCCCATCAGGTCCGCTTGACTCATGACACGATGCACGACGGTAACCCGACTTGGTCACCGGACGGGACAAGGATCGCGTTTGAAGGCGAGAACGGACTCTTCATCTACACCTTGAAGACGAGGCGGACCACGCGCCTGACCAACGACAATGACGCACAACCCGCTTGGTCGCCCGATGGAACGATGATCGCGTTCACCCGAACCCACGACGTGCCGAGCCCGACGAATACGACGGGCATGGATCAGGTGGACGAGCTGTGGGTCGTCGGCCCCGATGGCTCCGGGGCGCGTCGGCTGACCTCACCACCCATTTCCTTTTCGGGGCCAACGACCACGATCACGGGCAAGGATGACTTTCCCGCATGGTCGCCCGATGGCCGCTCGATCGTGTTCGAGAGCAATCGCGACAGCAACAATGGGATCTTTCTCATGGGTGCTGACGGTTCGAACATTCATCCCCTCACCCACCCGCCGGGCATTGACGAGTCTCCGACCTGGTCAGCCGATGGCGCGACGATCGTGTTTGTCCGGACTGCTGAACCAGTGTTGAGCTCACCCGATCAGATCTACGCCATGAGCGCGGACGGGTCTGGTCAGCGGTCACTGACTGGGGGTACGAGCCCAGCATGGCAGCCCACGCCCGTTCGATAGTCGCCCGCGCCCTCGAAAGTCTCAGGTGGCGACGCACGTTCGCTCGTGAGAGGGAACGGCCCGAGAGCTGATCAACTGCCGCCCACACCCTTTTTTCCTGAGTAGGTCCCCTCGCTCGCACTTCCGAGTGCGATCATCGACGCAGGGCTAGGCACCCCAGAAGGGATGGACTCGCGATCCTGGAAACCGCGAGTCGCAAGGAGCCGCGCCGCGTACATTCAGGAGCCCTCCGCCGTCATCGTGGGGTGGGAGCAGTCCGAACCAGGCGGCGCATCACGACCGCCGATCTGAACGGCCGGTGCGCAGACTCCCGTTACCGCCTATCGTCGGTCCCCGAGCCAACGCCGACCACATGAGACGCAAGCATGCCCGCCAATCCAGCAATCACCACGACCGTCATGATCGAGCCGGCGACGAGTGTCATCGGCGCCTATGTCGATGGCGTCGATCTCCGCCAACCACTCGATGTCGGCACCGTCCAGGCGCTGCGCGCCGCACTGGTGCAGTGGAAGGTCCTGTTCTTCCGTAACCAGCCGATCACGCAGGACGATCACATCCGGTTCGGCCAGTACTTCGGCGACATCACGCCCGCGCATCCGATCCAGGCCTCACTCGAGGGAAGGCCTGAGATCTACGCAGTGGACACGCGGGAGGAACGCGTCCTGTTCGGCCACGGCACCAAGCGCCCCCCGTATGCGCCGCCCCGTGTCACGCGCGCCGGCTGGCACACCGATATCACCTTCGTCGCCAATCCCGCGATGGCATCGGTGCTGCGCGGCATGGTCGTCCCGAACTCGGGCGGTGACACGCTTTGGACGAACTTGGTGGCCGCCTACGAAGACCTCTCGGCACCCATCCGCGAGCTCGTCGACGGGCTCCAAGCCGTGCACCGCTGGCACGGCGCCGACGGACGAACTCGCGAGGGCTACGACCAGTCCGCACCACCACCCGCTGCAGTGCACCCAGTCGTTCGCGTCCATCCCGAGAGCGGCGAGCGTGCCCTCTTCGTCAACCCGGTGTTCACCCGCTATCTCGTCGGACTCAGCGACCGGGAGAGCAGCCAGATCCTCGATCTCCTGTACCAACAGCTCGCTCGGCCCGAGTTCACGGTGCGGTTCCGCTGGGAGCCGGAGAGCATTGCGTTCTGGGACAACCGATCGACAGCCCATCTCGGTCCGGTCGACCTGGCGTCCATCGAGGTCGACCGACGAGTCGAACGCATCACGATCGCCGGTGACATCCCGGTCGGCCCCGATGGCTTCCGCTCGGTCCAGCTCAAAGGCGAGCTGTTCAGCTAGGGCATTCAGCGGAGTCGAGGCCCTCACTTGCGCGCTTGGCGTGTCCACGACTTCGGCGAGCCGGCCGACGTCTTCAGGCTCGAGGAGGTCGACGAACCGACGTCGGCCGGCCTCGCCCAGCTCGGCATGAGCATGGGGGGCTGGGTCCCCCTGGAGGAAGCGCCCTATCCGATGACACCGGAGTGGGCCATCGTCGACATGCGCGCCGCGGCGCTCGCCTTGCCCGACGTGACGATGGCTCGCGGCACCTACCCGGTCCCCGTGCCTCGCCCATACATCTCAGGTCAGGAGGGCGTCGGCGTCGTCCGCGAGACCTCGAACGCGCTGGGGCATCTCGTCGGCTCTCGGATCGTCGGAGTCTTCATTCAGCCGTGGGGCAGCCTCGCCGAAACGGCGGTGGCGATCGCGCCGAGCATCATGCCCGCTCCCGCCGGTCTCGATGACGTCGAGGCAGCGGCATTCGTGATCCCAGCACACACGGCGTACCACGCGGTCGTTCGGCGCGGGCAGATCCAGGCAAACGAGGTCGTGCTGGTGACCGGCGCTGCCGGTGGCCTGGGATCGGCCTGCGTACAGCTGGCCGCGGCAAGGGGCGCGCGCGTCATCGCATTGGTTGGCGGCGCTGAGAAGGCGGAACACTGCCGCCGGCTGGGCGCTACGGAAACCGTGGACCATGCCGCTGGAGATGAAATCGACGGAATCCGAGCCATCGTCGGCGACCGCGGTCTCGACGTCATCGTCGACCCGGTTCAGGGGCCTTCCGCCGTCCGATTGCGACGGCTGCTCGCTCCCGACGGCCGCCACGTGCTCTGCGGGCACGCGGGCGGGCTCGAGCCGATCGACCCTCACTTCTATGTCGCCAACGTGACGCTCGTCGGCGCCACGCTCGGCGGCTACCCGCCGGCCGAGATGGCAGCGATGTTCGACGCGGCGTCCGCTGACCTGACGAGCATGCTCGCGGCAGGGACGTTCCGACCGACGCCGTCTCAGGTGGTCGAGTTCGAGGACGTCCCATCAGTCCTCACCGCCATGGCGGCGCGTCGAACGATCGGCCGCCCCGTGGTTCGGTTCGCCGAGTCGGAGGAAGCCCGGTGAGAAAGCTGAGGGAGATCGGGGGCAAGCGCCTCCCCTTCCTGCGATGGTCGGTGCTGAGGATGGCGCTCGGCGGCAAGCACGTCATGACCCACTGGCAGGTCGGGGATGGACGCGAGGAAGCGCTCGCGAAGTACGTCGTCGCGCACGCCGAGCCGGGTGATCTCGACGACGTCATCCGGGTGATCGACGAGTTCTGCTACCAGCGCAGCGCCATGATGAACGTCGGCGACGAGAAGGGCCTGATCGTCGACGCAGCCATCCGAAAGGTGCAGCCGAACCAGCTGCTCGAGCTCGGGACCTACTGCGGGTACAGCGCGCTCCGGACGGTCAGGGCGATGCCGCCCGAGGCCCACCTGTGTTCGATCGAGTTCGTCGCCGACAACGCCGCGATCGCTCAGCGCATCTGGGATCACGCCGGCATCGGCGATCGGGTCACCGTCCTCGTGGGTTCGCTCGGGGACGGAGGGCAGACGGCGGATCGGCTCGAGACCGAGCACGGCTTTGGCGTCGGAACGCTGGACTTCGCCTTCATCGATCACGACAAGGCCGCCTATCTGCCCGACCTGCAGCTCATCCTGGACCGCCGATGGCTGCGCGCCGGCTCCACGGTGGTGGCCGACAACGTGAAGATCCCCGGAGCGCCGAAATACCGGGCCTACATGACAGCCGAAGAAGGCCGAACGTGGCGTACCACCGAGCATTCGACGCACCTTGAGTACCAGTCGCTGGTCAAGGACCTGGTCCTGGAGTCTCAGTACCTCGGCTGAGCGCCGAACGTGGCCGGTCGCCTCCGGGTGATCCAACGCCAGGCTGTTGAGCGAAGAGATCAGCACCAACAGAGCAAATGTCGGGAGGACTAGTGAGCGTGATCGTCATCGGGCACCTGAGCGTTGACCCCGCCAACGTCATCAAGCTGTGGGCCGACCGTAAGGCCGACTTCGAGGCAGTGGCGAAGGACGCGAAGGCGCAAGGGGCGATCCATCACCGCTGGGGCACTGGCGACGGGAAAGTCGTGATCGTCGATGAGTGGCCCGACGCCCAGTCGTTTCAGAAGTTCTTCGCGAGCCAGGCGACGATCCCCGAGCTGATGCAGGCAGCTGGGATCCAGGGCCCACCGGATTTCGAGATCCTCGAGGCTCGGAGCGACGCGCCCGACGAGTTCTGATCAGGGCCGCGCTGGCGCACCAGAGCCGCCCGAACCAAGAAGTGCGGCGGTACCGAGGCTGACCTCGACGGCCAGGTAGGCCCAGAACGCGGGGTCGGTTCGTGGGCGATCGATCCGCAGTGACGCCAGGCGGGCCGCGGCCGCGCCAAGCCAGACGACGCCGACCGCGGCTTGCGCGGTCGTGTCACTGCTGAGGAGGGCCCATCCGCCGAGCGCGGCATAGGTCCCACCAAGCCCAGCGCGCGTCTCGGCCACGCCACGAGCAGTATCGGCTGGCAGTTCGAGCGCGGCGGCGACCCGCGTGGGCATGAACACGCCGGCGAGGCCGGAGGCCATCAGCGCCGCGCTGCTGACGCGTCCCAGATTCACGCTTCGGAACCTTCAGTAGGTGGTGCCCTCGAAGAGCAGACGGCGCGCAATCTACTGGCGACGCGGGGATCCGGCTGTGGGTGACTCGCGGTCTGGCGGATCGCGAGTCACATCCCGCTGGTCCGAGCAGAGGCTCCGATCGCGTCACGCCAGCTGCAGTCGGGGGTTGTGATGGGTCGTGGTACAGCCGCGGAAGCCGGTCGTAACGGTGCTCGCCGTCGGAAGCCGCCAGCAAACCCACCTGACGCTGACCCAGCTCCTCGAGCGGGGGTGGACACGAACCATTGTTCGGGACCTGCTGGGCGAGGAAGATCAGCGGCGTCGCAATCCCTTCTATCGCAAGGCGGCGCCCATGCGCCTCTGGTCGTTGGAGCGTGTGATCGAGGCGGAATCGGGGGCGGCGTTCGCGGAGCAACAGGCGGCCATCGCCCGGCGGCGGGACGCGGCCCGAACTGCCGCTCGGAAACGTGCCCGCCGGCTTTGCGACTGGGCTCAGACCGTTCGAATCAGGGTGGACAAGATGCCGGCCGGGCTAGCGATGGCGCGGGCCATCAAGTCGTACAACGACTTCCATTACCTCGACGAAGAAGAGGCTGGCCCCTGGTCCGACGATGCTTTCCTCGCTCGGATCACGGTGAACTTTCTGCGCCATCAGTCGACGCCGTATGACCGCGACATGGACAAATGTCGCGGTCAGCCCGGCGTGCGGGAGGCGCAACGCACACTGCGAAAGCGTGTGCTCGCCGCGATTGGCGCGGCTTACCCCGGGCTTGCCCCGGAGTGCGAGCGCCAAGCCACCGCCGACCAGCTCAATCGGTAGTGACACGTCCCACCCGGCGCCGACACTGCGGACCTGGTCGTCAGACGGGCATGCCTCCCCGCAACACGGCGAACTGGCGGTCCGGATCGTCACACGGGGCGGAACCGGATGGCGGCGCGCCATGCATCCAGTCACCCTCGATTCGGCGGATGCCCCGAGGGGCGTACTGCACGATGTACGCCTTCCGCACCGAGTCGGTGAGGTTCGGTCCCGTGAAGTGGGGTGTCAGGGACGAGAACACGACCGCGCCGCCAGCCGGCAGCTCGGCCGAGACGGCTTCGACCGGCGTCGCCTCGAGGCACTCCCAGCCGATCGGATCGACCCAACCATGTAGCAAGGTGCCGGCGCGGTGCGCGCCCGAGAGCACCCACGGACAGCCGTTCCTCCTGTCCGTGCCGGTGAGGGCGATCCAGAACGTCAGGTAGTGCTGCGGTTCGACGTAGGTGTACCCGGTGTCCTGGTGCCACGGGAAGCGGCGTGGCTTCTCGGGCTTCTTGTACACCGCCTGGTCCCAGTAGAGGTTGACGTCGGGACCGAGCAGATCGCGGCAGATGCCGACGAGCGCGGGGTTCGTAGCGAGCGCTCGCGCGGCGGCGGACCGCAGAACCGCGTGGACGGTGAAGGTGATCGCACCCGCTTCGGCAATGTAGATGCGGCCGTCCGCTTGGCTCGTGAGAAGCTCGTCCATCTCGGCCTCCAGCCCGTCGAGCTCGGATCGGAGCCCATCGACGGTCGCTTGGTCGAGCAGGTCGGGGACGATGAGGTAGCCGTCCCGGTCGAACGCATCCAGGTCCGCTCCGCTGATGCTCCGAGGAGCCACGCCCGGCAGCGCCCATGAGAAGCGCTTGTTCCACGGGTGACGCGTCGCACCCGGCGGGAGTCCTTCGACGGTCGCCTCAGTCGAGCCCATCGCCGCCAGGCTAGGGACCTCCCGGCGAGGGGTCTGGCCCACGCTCTACGCGGGGACGACCTCGACCGGGATGCCGTTCACCACCGCATTCCCAGACCGCTCGTCGACCAGATGTCCGGGCGCCAGCAGGTTGTTGTTGACTCCTGCATGCTCGCGGGCGACCGAGAGCCGGATGCCCTCGACGTCGTGACCCCAGCCGTGCGGCAACGACACCACGCCGCGCATCATCTCGTCCGTGACCTCGACCGGCACGTCAATGGCCCCGGCCTCCGAGCTGACACGTGCCAGCTCCCCGTTCTGGACACCGGTCCGAGCCGCGTCGTCGGGATGGATGAGCAGCGTGCAGCGATCCTTCCCCTTCACGAGCACCGGGACGTTGTGCATCCACGAGTTGTTCGACCGCACGTGCCGACGACTGACCAGGACCAGCCCATTGCCCTTCCGACCAAGCCGGGCCCGGAGGCGGGGCAGGTCTTCGACGATGTACTCCGGTGCGAGCTCGATCTTCCCGGACGGAGTGCAGACCACCTCGCGGGCGCAGGGCTCCATCGGGCCTCGGTCGATCCCGTGCGGCGCCTCCCGGAACGACTCGAGCGTCAGCCCATCGGGGTTCTCGCCGTAGCGATCGCCCCACGGGCCGGTCCGGATCGTCAGGTCGAGCAGCCGCTCCGGACCGCCGGCGTCGTAGTGCGCGAGCACCGCCGCCGGGTCCAGCCCCTTGGCCTCGACCAGGGCCGAGAAGAAGCCGTCGTCGAGCGCGGCAACGTCGATGTCCCTGGCCCGCATGCCCGCGCAGTACGCCCCGAGTCGGGCCAGGAGCTCCCACTCGTGCGGCCGGTCGGGCCGCGGGAAGACGGCGGGCGAGAAGTTGCCGGCGCTTCGAGACGCCCAGCTCCAGATCAGCTCGTCGTAGTGCGGCTGCTCGAGGGCCGACAGGCCCGGCAGGATCACGTGGGCGTGGCGGGTCGTCTCGTTCAGGTAGTTGTCCAGGCTGATCATGCACTCGAGCAATGGGAGCGCGGCGTCGAGGCGACCCGCATCCGGCGAACTGATGACGGGGTTGCCGGCGATCGTGATGAGCCCGTGCAGCTGGCCCTCGCCTGGGGTCGCGATCTCTTCGGCGAGGCAGGAGACCGGCACCTGGCCGAGGACCTCGGGCGCGCCGCGGACGCGGCTCCGCCACCGCCCGAACTGGTACCCGTCGGCCCACTGGGGGTTCGGCAGCGACGAGAGCGACCACGCGATCGGCTTGCCGAACATCATCCCGCCCGGCCGATCGAAGTTGCCGCTCAGGATGTTGACGACGTCGATCATCCAGGAGGCGAGCGTGCCGAACTCCTGGTTGCAGAGCCCGATCCGCCCGTAGACGACGGCGGCCGGCGCGGCCGCGACCTCGTGGGCCAGCCGACGGATCGTCGCCGCGTCGGTGCCGCAGGTCTGGGCGACGGCCTCGGGCGTGAACTCGGCGCACGCAGACCGCACCGCCTCCACGCCGACGACGAGGTCGGCCACATCGCCGAGATCGACGAGGCCATCCTCGAACAGCACGTTCGCCATAGCCAGGAGGAGCGCGGCATCGGTGCCGGGGACGATCGGGACCCAATCGTCGGCGCGATCAGCCGTTCCCGTCCGCCGGGGATCCACGACGACGGTCTTGCCGCCCCGCTCTCGGATCCGGTCGATCTCACCCAGCAGATCTGGGCACGCGAGCAGGCTGCCCTGAGAGGCCTGGGGGTTGGCGCCCATCACCAGCCAGTACGTGGTCCGCGGGACGTCGGGCGCGGGGATCAGCCACATGTTCCCGTACATCAAGGCGCACGCGACATTCTTCGGCCACTGGTCGACCGTCCCCGCCGAGTAGATCATCGGGAAGTCCGCCAGGCCCATGAAGAGGCCGACGTAGCGGCCGAGCGAGAAGTTGTGGGCGGTCGGGTTCCCGATATACGCGGTGAGCGCCGACTTGCCGTGGCGCTCGATCACACCGTGGATCAGCTCTTCGCAGCGCGCCAGCGCGGTATCCCAACTCACCTCCTCCCACTGGTCACCGTCCCGGACCATCGGCTCGCGCAACCGGTCCGGATCGCTATGCAGCCTTCCGAGGGTCGTGCCCTTGGGGCAGAGAAACCCGTGACTCCAGACGTCGTCACGGTCGGCACGGATCAGCGGGACCGCGTCGTCCTCGACGTGGAGCTCGAGGCCGCACATCGCCTCGCAGAGCGGGCAGGTCCGGTAATGGACGGTCGCCATCGGTTCCCCTTCACGAGCCTCGGACGAGGCTATGTCCTCGGCCGACCGCCCTCCCTCGAACGGCAGCGCCACGACCATCTTGGTCGCAGCACTCGTAGATCCTTGTGCGTGGCTGAGCAGTGAGGGCTTCTACTCAGCCGGCAGGGTGAGGACGACCGTCCCGGTGGCGTGGTCACCGAGATGCGTCGCGGCACGAACCGCAACGTCCACGACGTCTTCGGCACCTTGTCGCACCGTTCGGGCCCGGCCGGTGAAGCAGAGCTCCGAGTCGGGGACTGCCGGCGCGCCCAGCCTGACCGCGATGCTGCGAATCATGGCTTCGGGACCGGCCCAGTCCGTGACGTATCGCGAGAGATACCCATTCGTCGTAAGGATGTTCATGAAGAGGTCCGGGGCGCCTTGGGCCTGCGCATAGTCGCGGTCGTGGTGGGCAGGCATGAAGTCGCGGGAGGCGATCGCGCCCGCTGCGATCACGGTGGCCGTCACCTTGAGGGTGAAGGGCGGAAGGTCGACGCCTGTGCTCGGGTCCGCGGGGCTGCTCCCCGCGGCATCGGTCTGCGCACCTCCTGACTTGCCGCGTCCGGTGTCGCTCCGGGTCGCGCTGTCGGGAGCAAATCGGAAAAGTCGGAAGCGCTGCCGCCCGACGAGCTCATCGTCGTCGGTGCGGTAGTCCGTCACCCAGGTCACGAAGTACCCGGTGCCCAGGCGCGTCGTCTTCTGCTCGGAGATGGACTCGAGGACCGCCAACGAAGACAGGTGGTCGCCGATCCGGAGGTAGCGGATGAACTCGAGCTCCGAGTTCGTGGCCAGCGTGGCCGTGTAGCCGGCGCCGTCCAGGAGCCCGATGGGGCTGTCCGGCGAGATCTCCATGGCCGCTCCACCGCGCTCGGCGATGCCTTCGATGCGCGGACGGGCCATCGTCCACGCCTGCAGCATGGCGGGCGGAGCGACAATCTCGCCGAAGCGCGTCTTCGCGGCTACTTCCTCGTCGAGGTAGACGGGATTGCGGTCGTCGAGCGCGTCCACCCAGTGGCGGATCATGGGCACGTTGACTGGATCCGGAGCGATCGCCGCCCCGGAGGAACCGAGAGGCTTCCCAACACAAGCGTCGAGTCGCTTCCGGAGCTGAGGGTCTTCTGGCTCTGCTGGGCCGGTCATATCAGGTGAGCTTCGGTGCAAGGCGCGTCGATCGGCCCAGGTCAGGTCGTTGCTTGGCGGCCCTGATCGGTGACCGTGCGGGCCAGGATCCCGAGGGTGGCTCGCAGTGCGCCCTCCGAGATCACCGGGAAGATCCCTGCGTCACGCCAATCGGGAGCGATCGAAGACCAGTCGTAGTAGGAGGTGACGAGCGTCCCACCGTCGACTGGCTCCAGCGTGTAGCCGTACACGTGCCCGATCGGAGGTCGAATCTGGCCGACCACCGTCCACGCAATCTCACGGTCGGGAACGAGCTTCGTGATCGTCACCGTGACGTCGTACTCGCCCATCGGATAGTCGTTCAGGGCTTCGCGGTCCATGTGCACGACGAACGTGTCGCCGACCGCGGCGACGGGTTCGCCGGTGGCGGACATCAACATTCCCGAGCTATCGATCGCGACGTGGCCTCGAGGGTCAGCGAGCACCTTGAAGATGGCCGAGGGGTCGGCCCGGATCGTCCGCTGAACCTCGATCCGCTCGGCGCTCATGTCGGCATCTTGACACTCACCCGGCGGGAGGCTCGGAGCCCGGTTGACGGACTGCCCTGCGGTCTCGCCAGCCCGTCCTCACGAGTCACGGACCCACGCCGCGGCGCCGAAACGCGCCCGTCAGCCCGTCGAGTCGGACCTGAGTGGAGATCTGAGTACTCGCTACTCAGGCGCTGGAACGCCAATCTCGGTACGGTCCCCAGCATCGGCTAGCAGCGACAGCGCAAACGCCACCGACGGCCTGCCCTCGGCCGCGGGTGGGGTTCGGCCTCGCTCGAGCAAGGAGAAAATCGGATGGGACTCTTCAGCAAGATCACCGGCGGCACCGACAAGAAGCTCCTGGAGACGGGCCTCCCGGGCCGGGGCATCATCACCGACGTCAAGCTGACCGGGACCACGCTGCAGACAGGAAACGGGCTGGTCCAGCGGAGCTGCGTGTTCACGCTGGAGGTGTCGCTCGACGGCAAGGACCCGTACACCGCGACCGTCAAGCAGCGGATCCCTGAGATCCAGATTCCGCAGATCCAGGTCGGCAGCACGACCGTCGCCGTCCGCGCCAATCCGGACGATCCGTCCCAGGTCGCCATCGACTTCAACGCCGAGGCACCCGAGGTGACCACGCCCGAAGGCCAGGGCCAGAACTCCGCGGCCCAGCTGCTGGCCACGGGCGCGCCGGGTCGGGCCGTCATCCAGCAGTGGCAGGAGCTCGGCAAGAAGAACCCGGAGGGCGTGGAGATCTACGCGTTCGCCCTGACCGTCATGCCCGACGGGAAGGACCCGTACGTGATCCAGGTCGGCAACCCCACTCCGCCAAAGGCGCTGCCCTTCCTCTTCCCCGGATCGAAGGTCCCGGTCAAGATCGGGACCGACCCCAACGCGGTGGTCATCGACTGGGACCAGGCGGTCGCAGAGGAGAAGAAGGGTTAGAGCACCCGCTCGGCGGGGTCGACATGGCCCGATTCGGGAAAGGCAAGGTCCTCGGCAAGCGGTGACGGCCGCGACTCGCGATTTGAGGGACCGCGAGTCAACTGGGGTTACGGGACAACGGTCGTACGGGTCCCGAAGCGGTGCGCCACGACTGGCAACCCGGTGGGCAAGGTGGTGAGGCGCTACGGTCCCACAGTTCAGTTGGGCGGGGAGGCCCTGTGGCTATTCGCCGTAATCGGTTCGTCGCGTGTGTCGCGGCGCTCGGGCTCTCCACCATCTTTGGGATCGGGCTCGCGGCCCCTCCCGTCAGCGCCGCCGGCAGCGCCACCAGCACGCTGCACTTCTACTCAGTCACGCAGGGCCTGACGGCGACCTCTGCCACGGGACAACCCGTAGGCCCCACCGCGCTCTTCAGCGTCGGGGACCACTTTGACGGGACCGACCTCCTCTACGCGGGGACCAACCAGCGCCACGCGGCGCGCTTCAGCGGATCCGATCATCTCGCCTGTGTTGTCACGGTCGCCTCGACCGTCGCCGAGCGCCAGACCTGCTCCGAACAGTTCGCGTTCGGCTCGGCCATGTTGCTCGCGACCAACGTCACGGTGACGTTCAACGGCCGGACGGGCACGATCCCCATCAACGGCGGGACCGGCAGGTACAAGAACGCGCGAGGGACGCTCGTCTCGACCCCGATCGCCGACTCCAACAACTTCGACAACACGTTCTCGCTCACGGGCATCGGTGGTGGTCCGACCTCTGTTCCACTCAGAGCGGGCACCTCCTTGCCTTTCTACACGGTGCAGCAGACGTTGAGGTTCACCAGCGCAGCCGGGAAACCACTTCCTAACATCGACGCGACGACCGTCGGTGACACCTACGATTCCACCGACCTGTACTACGCCGGGACAAAGAAGCACCACGCGTCGAATTTCAGCGCGTCCGATCACCTCGCGTGCACCTTCGCCGCCGGGGACACGCAGACGTGCAACGACCAGATCGCGATCGGCGGATCCCTGCTCCTCTTGAACCATGTCCTCGAACCCTCTTCCGGAGGGACGACCGTCTCCGCTCCGATCAACGGGGGAACCGGCATTTACCAAAACGCTGCGGGGAGATGGGAGTCCGGCGTCAACAGCGTCATCTCGAACGTGACGATCACCCTGATGGGCTAGACGGTCGTGTCCCAGCGGGAGCTCCCGGTTGGGGAGGTCTCCTCGACCTGAGGATCGCGAGTCGCACGTGCGATCAACTAGCCCTGCGAAACGGCGCTTCGCCAGAGTGGAATGACTCGCGAATTGGGAGACCGCGAGTCACCTCGGGTCGAGACCGGCTCTTAGGCGGCTCTCAGCGTCATCCTGTGATTCTCAGTGGCGTGGTCGCCGTTACGGAGGCTCCGGGCCAAGCATCCCGCACCATGCCCCGGCCGGGCGGTCCGCCAGCCCCTCGGTTGCCCAAGACGAGCCGTCACGACAGTGATGCCGGGCGCCGAGCTCAGTCATTCGCCCTGTGGTTCTTTCGCGTCCTCCCGATCACACCGTTCGTCCTCATGGGGCCCCAGATCATCGCGGCGCTCCAAGGGCGACCAGGTGCGGTGGGCAACATCTCCGCCTCAACCGCGGACGTCTTCGGTACCTCGTCATTCTTGATCTTCGCGATCATGCTGACGGTCACGCCGGTTCATACGCTGACCGGTTGGACCTGGCACATCCCCCTTCGCCGCTACTACGGCGTGGCCATGTTTCTGACCGCGACGGCGGACCTGATCCTCGCCGCGACAACGACGGGCGACACGTTCTCGGGTGGAGTTCTTGGCCGCATCGGTGGGCGCACGTTCCTGGTCGCCGGGACGCTCGCCGTTGTGCTCCTAGTCCCGCTCGCCCTGACTTCGTTTCGGCGTTCACATCACTGGCTCGGCAACTACTGGAGGCGACTCCATCGGCTCGTGTTCGTGATCTGGGCCATCATCCTGATCCACCTGCTGTTCCTCTTTGGCTTCCGCGGGACGTTTCTCGACGCACTCGTGCTCAGCGTTCCGCTTGCGGTACTTCGCCTGCCGCCGGTGCGTCGGTGGTGGAGCGCCTCCAGGCGGTCCCATCAGCACGAGGTTCTGCGCGTCGTTCTGCTCATGATCATCTGCGGGATGTTCGCCGCCGGCTTTGTACCGCTGGTTCACGAGCTCGCGTTCAAAGGTCAAGCCGCCTTCGTCCAGCATCCGGTGGCGTGACGCTGATGAACGCCCCGGCCCAATCGGATCCTCGACAGAAGCGGAGCAAACGCCGCGAGACGCGGAGCCGGAAGCGGGCGGCGCTGACGATGCGCGTCGTCACGGCCGTCTGCGCGCTCGGCGCGCTGGGTATCGGCGCCTCGCAGCTCGTGACTGGCGGGCTCCAGGCGTTCGTGGACCGACCGGCTGGCGTCGGCGCGACCCCCGCCGGGAGCTCGACGGACCAGCAGGCGTCCTCCTCACCAAAGGCGGGCTCTACCGGCCAGGCCGGAGGATCGAACTCCGGAGCATCCACTGCTCCTCCTTCGGATACCCAGCCGACGCCCGCCCCCGCCCCGCCCGATCAACCTCGCCGAGGAGATCGACCGCCATCGGGACCAGGCCGGGACTCGCCTGTGCGAGCCGACCGCGGCCGGGGTGACTAGTTGGGCTCCAGCCCTTGTCCGGAAAGGCAGGTAACCGGAGGTTTAGGGCAGGAGGGCATCGGGGCATCACTGCCGCCATGCATTACATCTGGGGTCTTTGTCGTCGCGCGCTCACTTTCGTCCGTCTCATCCCGTCTCGCGCCATAGGAACGGCGCGTCTGCTTGCACGGCCCTTGTCGGGCAGGGGCTCCCGCCCCGTGCTGCTCGTGGGCGCACCCTTGTTGGCCATCGCAGCCACTGCCTTCGGGTTCCTCCATATCGGTGGCAGCAGCCGACCGGCGTACGCGTCATCTCGCCGTGTCAGCCACCGAGCTGGCCCGGGGGACTGGTGGAGCACCACCGTTGGGACGGCCTCGTCCATTGGCCAGTTCGTGGACGACGCCGCCCGTAACCAGTGGTACGCGACCCTGGTTTTCGACGCCCCGCACCCACAGGTGGTGCGCAGTGGCGGCCACTACGCCCATGGCAGCTCGACCGGAGCCTGCGGCGGTGCCACCAATGGCGCTGATCAGTACATCGCCCGCGAGTCCGGCGGTGACCCTGGTGCCGTGAACTCAGGCAGCGGTGCGTATGGCTGCTACCAGATCATGCCGAGCACGTGGGCGGCCAACTGCTCCGACCTCGGCGGTCAGTCAGGATCGAGTGCCTCGACGCAGGCGCAGTGCGCGTCCCGCCTGCCGCCATCGGCATGGGCCGGTTGACGGGGAGGTAGCCCCGACGACGGCCCACGCCGTCCCAGCTGGGGCGCTCGCCACGCCGGCCGGTGACGACTCGCGGTCTGATGAACCGCGAGTCGTTGCGAGCAGGCGCTCCAAACGCTGCTACTCGCGGGACCGGTGCCACGGACCCACGAAGAGGCGTCGTCGGCTTGATTTGGCGTCGGAGCGCGCGGTCGGACTTGTTTGTGTCGTGAATTGCGCCTCTATAGCCTGCCGTTGGTCGGGACGGCGGCGTCGCGGAGGTCAGTGGTATGCGGATGGCGGCTCGGGGAGCCCGGCGGCCCGTGCTCACGGTCGCCGCGACCTTGGGGTTGAGCGCGGGGTCTGCGTTAGTAGCCCTGAACCTCGGGGTCGCTCCAGCCGGCTCGGACACCTTCACGTCAGCGGGGACATTTCAGGAGCAGGTACCGGCGGGAGCGACCACCGCGACCGTCAGCGTCGCGGGGGCCCCGGGTGGTACTGGCGGCGCGAGCGGCGGCACTGGCAGCGCGACCGGCGCGGCCGGCGGTGCGGGTGGGCAGGTGACGGCAACCATCCCCGTGGTCGCCTGTACGACGCTGACCGTTCGTGTGGGCGGAGCCGGCGGTAATGGC
>Ga0073928_10004219_pt1 | contig 21555 bp, 17 predicted proteins | sample PaiPotPPA55metaG_FD_76969 | JGI IMG/M metagenome (GOLD analysis project Ga0073928, IMG submission 76969) | Iron sulfur acid spring bacterial and archeal communities from Banff, Canada, to study Microbial Dark Matter (Phase II) - Paint Pots PPA... ...
GAGCAACAACGCCAGAACGCAAACCCGGCGCAACCCCCGCGGGGCGGCACGTCTTTTTGACTCAGCCTTCGTTGCTCGCTCCTTACAGACCCTTCTGGGTATGCTCGTCGCTCGCGCCTCGGCGGAGTCAAAAATCCATTGCCGCGCACGTATCGAAATTTCTTTGTCACAGTACTAGTCCCTTTTCCTTCGGTCCCGCACGTTGCTCGCAAAAGCCCTCGGCATTCGGACTTCGGGTTTCGGGGCTGTGCCCATCTGCGGTTAAATTCTTGTCTAAACCGGAATCGCCTTTCGAATGTAACAAAATTTTTCTTGGCAAAATTCTTCGCGAGTGATACGAAGATAATGTTCTTTGAAAACGGTGGACGAGTCGTCCGCCTTTGCCATGGCCAAATGTCAGGGAACCCCGTGAAAATCGGGGACGGTTGCGCCACTGTAACGGGTTACAAACTCCCACAGCCACAGGTTCCGTCGGACGGAGCCCGGAAGGCGGGAGCGAGGTTCGAGCCCGAAGTCAGGATATCGGTTTGGCCATGCTCGTCGCGGTTTCCGCGCGCGCCGGCCTCTCGCAGGCCGCTTCGCGGGAGCCAACTTCTCCGTCAAGAGAAGGATGAGGCCAGCCTGTGCCGCTTGTGCGGAATGGGATCCGCTGAATGCCTTCGTTCTCCGTTTTGCCGGAAGTCGAAGGTTTTTTTCTGTACGCCTCCGATCTCCGCTCTGGTCTCTCAATCATCAACCCGCGCCGCCCCATCGGCGGCGCAAATGAAAGATCAGACCATGAAAAATATCAGCCTGGCGCTGGCTCTGGCCGGCATTGTCCTCGTCCCCCAAATCATTCGATCCGCCACGATCACCGAAAACTTCTCGACCGACCCGTTACAAGACGGCTGGCAGATTTTTGGCGACACAAATCTCTTTCAGTGGGACGCCACGAATCATCAACTCGACGTCACCTGGGATTCGACGCAAACGAACAGTTACTTTTATCATCCGCTCCCCTTTTATCTTACGCGTTATGACGATTTCAGCATCGAATTCGACCTGCGCTTGAGCGACATCGCCAGCGGTGTGGAGCCGGGCAAGACGGGGCCGCTGGAATTGGGGTTCGGCTTCCACCAAACGTCCGGCGCGACCAGCACCAACTTCATGCGCGGCGCGTTTGGCAATGCGCCGAACGTCGCTGAATTCGATTATTACGCCGCTGGCTATTACAACTTTGGCGGCGTCATTTATCCGTCGGCGCCCACCACGACGCCCGCCTTCATCTCCGGCACGGACAGCTACGATTACGCGCCTACGGATTTGAGCGTGTATGACAATGAGTTGCCGACGAACCAATCGGTGCACGTCCAGATTGCCTACACGGCCAGCAACCAAAGGGCAGTGGTCGTGCTGATCACGAATGGCGTGTCACTTGGCGAGCTTCCGGGTCTCGTGCTGAACTCGACAAACGGTTTCACTGATTCCGATGATTTCCAGGTAGATGCCTTTTCCATCAGCAGCTACAGCAGCTTCGGCGATGATTACGATTCGATTCTCGCGCACGGCAGCGTGGCGAATATCGTCGTCGTTCTGCCGCCGCCGGTGCAGTATTTGACCGGCGCGTTTAGTAATGGCGTGTGGCAGGCGCAATTCGCCAGCCGCATCAATTGGCTTTACACTTTGGAACGGACGGCGGATTTCGTTTCGTGGAGCGATGTTTCGGCGGCCACCGCCGGCAATGGCACGAACCTGGTCTTGCAAGACGCCGCCGCGCCTGCGGACAAGGCTTATTTTCGTGTGATGGCCAGGAGACCTTGAGAAGGAAATCCGAATGACTAATGACGAAATCCGAAGGCAGAAACCCGTAAGATTCGATCAGCACAAAGCGCTCGCTCTTTTCGGTCTTCGGGCTTCGGTTTTCTTTCGGCCTTCGGTTTTCGGCCTTCGACCTTGCCGGAAGGCCTTCACCTTGATCGAGCTGCTCCTCGTCATCGCCGTCATCGCCCTGCTGGCGGCGCTGCTTGCGCCCGCGCTGGGCCGCAGCCGGATTTCCGCATGGCAGGCCGATTGCGCGAGCAATTTGCGCCAGCTAGGCATCGCCTCGCAGTTGTACTGGGATGACAATCGGGGCAACTGTTTCTCGTGGCGCCTGGGCGCCACCAACGGCGGGCAGACGTACTGGTTTGGCTGGCTCGGCAGCGGGTCGGAAGGGGATCGCGCATTCGATTTGTCCCAGGGCGTCCTGTTTCCGTATCTTCAGAACAGCGCCGTCCGGCTTTGTCCGGCGCTGAACTACGCGCTGGCCCAATTCAAATTAAAGGCGGACGGCGCCGTGTACGGCTACGGCTACAACCTGTTCCTTTCCCCGACGAACACCCAGAGTTTCGTGAACATCAACGTCGCGGCGCGACCAACTCAAGCGGCGCTGTTTGCCGACGCGGCGCAGGTCAACGATTTCCAGGCCCCCGCCTCCCCGGCGCATCCGATGCTCGAAGAATGGTATTACCTCAGTGTGGACACCAATTATTCCGGTCGCTCCTATTATCCAAACGGCCATTTCCGCCACGGCCAAAAGGCGAATGTGGTCTTTTGCGACAGCCACGTCGGCCCAGAATCCATGGCCCCCGGATCATTGGACGCAAAACTTCCCAGCCAGTTCGTGGGGCAATTGCGACCCGAGATTCTGATGCTTCCGTAAAACCCGTCTCCCCACCATCTAAAGGAAACCGGAACCTCAAAAAGATTACCGGGTGAAATCAAAGACCAATTAACGGACGGCACCGCCGAATTGAAACGGTTTCGCGACCAGTTCATTGACGAACGCCACCGCCTGGAGGAAGCGCGAGTCCGCTGCGAGCAGCAAAAGAAATGGGGTGATTGCCTGCTGTGGGCGTTGCGTGTCGACGAGGAGAACCAGAAGTGTACAAGGACCCTAAAATGATTGCGCTGGCGTTTGACGCGCCTGATTGGTAAAACCACCGAGCGGCAAGACCATGTTGGAACCGAAACATCTTAATAACGCCCCCATCGTTGAAGCGGTCATCGAGTTGGTCGTGACCCCTCCGCCTGGGTTCCAGGTGCAACGCTTCCTGAGCCTGAAGCAACGAGTTGTTAAAGATTACCCCCATTCAAACGAATTAAAGACACTGGTCGGCACGATCGATTTGAAGCCGGACGGCATACTTGGCGCGGCATCATCACCTCCGGTTGTTTCTGGTTATCAATATTGGTCATCGGATAAACTGTTTGTTGCTCAGGTCCGACCCGATTTGTTTCTCTTCAGCCGATTGAAGCCTTACACTTCTTGGGAGCATTTCAGTGCAGAAGCACGAAGATTTTGGCAAGAATTCAAAGCGGTCGCCGCTCCGCTATCAACAATAAAGAAAACCGGACTTAGGTTCATTAACCGACTGGAAGTGCCGCTCCCAGCCAAGACCACCGATTACCTGAATTGTCCGCCCAAAGCGCCTGATGAATTAAATGGGCAGATAACCGGATTCTTGAGCCATATTCAAATCCACGAACCGGAATCAGGTGTTGGCACTACAATTGTCCAGTTCTTGGAGCCGCTGACGAAACCGGGGGTCGCCTCGTTAATTCTTGACATTAATGCGTTTAAGTACGAGGATTTGGAGGTGGAAGATAATAAGATTTGGAAAAACCTTGAGATGCTTCGAGGCGCAAAAAACCGGGCCTTCTTTACTAGCATAACTGAAAAGTCTTACAGAATGTTTGAATGAGTACGACCATCGCGTTCAACCGTCGGGGACGAGGTTTCTTTCCTCAACCGCGTCCGGGTTCAAGTGAAGAAGCGAAACGACTTGAGGAAAACTACTTTGAGTTATCCAGACACATTCAGGAAAGCATCGTTTTGGGTCAAAACCGCCGTTTGTCGCTCGATTCCCTAATTGAATTATATAGAGACGCTGCTTCTCCCAACTGGAACGGGTACGGTGCCGAGGGTGTTTCCTTTGAGGCGTACTGCAAGGCGGACAGTCTATTGCGACTGTTACCATCTGGTCTTCCAATTCCTGACCTTTCGGCGCATCCTGATGGTGAGATTGCGTTTGAATGGCGGGTTCCGCCACGAAAGATTTTGACGATAAGCGTGGGAAGCAGGAACGCCATGACTTACGCCTGTATTTTCGGCAGCGAGGAACACCACGGCGTTGTGGATTTCACTGATGATATTCCTTCAAAGATTTTGGAACTTCTTGGCGAGCTTACTGCCGCCTAGACGAGTACTGGCTGACGATCCCACTACCCGGTTCATATACGCCAAGGGAGACTTCAACGTCTCAAGGCGAGAGGTCAAATCGTCAGCGTTTTTGCCCGAGAAACCACCACAAAAACTCGAAACGTCAATTCACCAGATTAGGTGGCTTAGCGAGTACAACATCTGGAAAATCGGTTGGAAAATTGGTACACGCCGGGGCAGAAATTTACGTGCGAGGGCGGACATCAAGATCAAGGATGTACGGCAAGCTGGTTTGAATGTTTTCCCCGACCCGTGGCCTAGTAGGCACGCTGTCATAACTGGCTGGCCGGGGTATGAGAAAAAATCGGAGCAGATGCAGATGGCAAATAAGCTGGCGCTCGCTGCGTCTCTCCGGTTGCCGGACCACAGTACGACGCCTTAATGCGCGACCTTCCGCTCTAGGCTCACTAAGAAATCATAACCGTGTCGAGCGGCCAGTTGGGCCAGCCGCGTCCGCACCGAGGCAGCCATGTTTCTGGGCGGCGGCTTCAAATAAGCGTCTCCAGATAGGGCATCATGACGCGGCTCATGCGGTAAACGCTGGCGTGCTGCCAAAGTTCTTTCATCGTGAAACGCTTCTTGCTCCAACCGTCACGCAGAGCTTCCACCGCCACGTCGGTTCCGATCTTGTTCCGAAATTTGAAGCAGTCAACAATGGTGCGGGCCACATCAGTGACGGCAATTTTCACGCCCTCGACCTGGTGTGTCTCAATTCCCATGGTTAGAGCTTTGCCGGAGAACCGCAGGATGCGCAGGCGCAGCCCATCGGATTTTGGCTGCCACGCGCCGCGAGGAATGGCCACCCAAACTTCAGCCGGGTTCTGCATCGTCAGCCCATGAAAGCGAAGCGCCGACATCAGGCAAATGATGCCGCGCGGCACCCGCTTGATCGCCTCCGCATAGGAGTGCTTCTCCGTGATTGGCGCATCTGGAAGGGTGTAAATTCCCCTGCCTTGCCGCAGGACCGCTCCTTCCCTGACCAATTCGTAAAAAGCGCCCATCGCGGCACTCCCGCCTGTTCAAGTTCGCGCGGGCGCACGAACCCGGCTCGCCGGAACATCGCCACGATCTGTCTGCGCCTGGCCTCACTCATGCCGGGAATCTACAATACATCATCACTTGTATGCAAGTGCTAATGTTTTGTTGAGACACTCATTGAAAAATAGCGGCGCTTTGCTGAAACGCCGCTACGCCAAGGTTTTTGCGCCGCCCTAATGCCGGCGTAGCGGCGTCTCGGCAGAGCGCCGCCATCTGCATCATCACGCTAAGCGCCGACGTGCCTTTTGATGGCCTCGGAAATCATCTGGTTCCATTTGGCGAGGATGCCCTGGTCGCGGCCTTCGAGGAGGAGGCGCGCTTTGGGTTCCGTGCCCGAATAGCGCAGCAGGAGCCGTCCGCCCTGGCCGTGCAACTCCGTCTCGGCCTCGGCGAGCAGTTTTGGAATGCCGTCCAGTTCTGCGAATGGCCGCTTCTCCCGCACAAGAATACTCGTCACCATTTGTGGAAAGCGAGTCCAGCATTGTGCGAGCTTCGACAACGGCAATTGCCGGGCGCGCATGATGCGCAGGATCTGCAGCGCGGCGACCAGTCCGTCGCCGGTCGTGCTGTGGTCGCGGAAAATCAAGTGGCCGCTTTGCTCGCCGCCGAAGTTGAAGCCGTGCCGCAACATTTCGTCGATCACCTTCTTGTCACCCACGTCGGCGCGAGTCAGCTGCCCGCCGGCTGCGGCGATGGCGGCGCCCAATCCGGCATTGCTCATCACCGTGCAGACCAGGGTTTTCTCGGCGAGCCGGCCCTGCGCCAGCAAATCCAGGCCGGCAATGGCCATGATATCGTCGCCGTCGATCAGCGTCCCCCGCTCATCGCAGAGGAGGACCCGGTCCGCGTCGCCGTCGTGCGCAATGCCGACGTCAGCGCGGTATTCCTGGATTTTCTGGCACATGAGTTTGGGGTGCATCGAGCCGCAGTCTTTGTTGATATTCTTGCCATCCGGCTGATTGCCAAAAGTGACGACATCCGCGCCCAGCTCCCGCAGGACGCAGGGCGTGGATTTGTAAGCGGCGCCATGCGCGCAATCGACCACGATGCGCATGCCTTCGAGCGTCATGCCGCGCGGGAAGGAAGCCTTGGCATTCTCGATGTAGCGGCCCAAGGCATCGTCGATGCGAACGGCCTTGCCGATTTCATCGGCGGTCGGGCGAATGGTTTCGATTTCGCCGCCGAAAACCAGGTCCTCGATTTGGCGTTCGATATTGTCGTCCAACTTGTAGCCGTCGGCGCGGAAAAACTTGATGCCGTTATCGTCGTAGGGGTTGTGCGAAGCGGTGATAACGATGCCGGCGTCGGCTCGCAAACTGCGGGTGACATAGGCGACGCCCGGCGTGGGCAGCGGACCGATGAAAAGGACGTCCACCCCCATGGAGAGAATACCCGAGGAGAGGGCGTTCTCCAGCATATACCCGGACAGGCGCGTGTCTTTGCCGAGCACGATTTTGTGCCGCCCGCGGCTGCGGGCCTGGCTTTCAAGATTTTTGAACACGTGGCCCGCAGCGCGGCCCAGCTTCAGAGCAGTTTCGGCAGTAACAGGCTCGACATTGGCAGTGCCGCGCACGCCGTCAGTACCGAAAATCTTTCTGGGCGAACTCATAGGATTGGCTCCAGGTTCCGCGGTGCCCGGATATCGGACGAGGCGTTCATAATGAATTGCGCGATCGATCCGGGTCCGCGTTGGCACGCGCGGGTTCTTTGGCTGGGAAGATGACTTCGACATCCAGAGGCTGCAAATGCACATAGGTGACGCCCGGGGGCGTCGAAACCATGATTGGCCGGCGCAAGACTCCGGCGGCTTCGCCGCCGGTCAAATCGACGATGGCCCGGATGTCCTTGCTTTGCAGGTCCTCCACGAGTTTTGGATCGCCCTGCACGGTAATCTCGACTTCGCTCGGCTTGACTTTGAAATCCCGCACATCCGCCGTCGAAGAGACTACGAGCACCGGAAGATTAAAAAACGGGCGCTGAACGATGGTCGTGGTCGACGGAACAGCCGGAGTGCCTTCTTTCTGAATGGCGAAGGAAACGGTAATCCACGTGAGCACAGCCAACGACAGGGAGAAGAGCTTGAGCCAGAAGTCCTTCAGAAAGAGTTGGCGCAGAAAAGCGATCATTTGGAAATGGCGGAGGTGGACGGCGCGGAAGCCGGGCCGGGCTCATCCGCTTTCGCAAGGGCCACCGGCGCCGGCTTCGGGCGACGGGTTGTCCAGGAGCGAAGCCAGCCCAGGGCGCTGCGGGAGCGCACCGGAGTGACGAACACCGTGGTGAGGAAAGCGCGCAATTCTTCCAACGTAACGCCCCGCACGAACTGCCCTTTGTATGCGTAGGAAATCGCGCCGGTTTCCTCCGAAACCACGACGACGACGGCATCGGTTTCCTCGCTCAGGCCGATGGCGGCGCGATGGCGCGTGCCGAGGGATTTGTTCAAATCCTGGCGTTGAGTGAGCGGGAAAATGCAGGCGGCAAAAGCGATGCGATCGCCTTTGAGGATGACACCGCCATCATGGATGGCGTTATTGGGGAAGAAAATGGTTTCGAACATTTCGGGAGTCGCCTCGCAATCAACGGCAATGCCCGACTCGACCGCCTCCTGAAGCTGGATGGATTGCTCGATGGCGATGAGCGCGCCGATGCGCACATCCGCCAGGCGCTCGACCGTTTGGATGATGACTTCGATGTTCTCGCGCTGCTCGTGGATCGTGGCGAACAAAGGCAAATTCCCCAGTTCAGCCAACAGTCGTCGCAATTCGGGTTGGAAAATGACGAGGACAGCCAAAACGAAGAATGCCGAGAAGGCGCCCAGGAGATATTGCAACACTTTCAAATGAAGCAGAAAGCTCACGAGCACGAAGGTCAGCAGCACCACCAGAAAGCCCGTCACGACCGGAGCGCCGCGCGTGCCGCGGACGAACCGGAAAGAATAATAAATTCCGACCGTGAGAATGAGTATCTCAACCAGCGGACGCCACCAAAGGCTTTGTACGACGGACCAAATCACTTCTTATTTCTTACGTCCAAAATCGCCTCCGCCGCGCGGATGGCGCTCAAGGTTTCCGCGACATCGTGCGCGCGGACGATCTGCACACCGGCTCCGACGGCCACGCACACGCAGGCCAGCGCTCCCGGCAGCCTCCCCGCCTGTGCCGCGCCCGGCAATTTCCCTAGAAACGCCTTGCGCGAAACACCGACCATCATGGGGCGCGCGAATTTTGCAAAATCCGCCAAACCGCCGAGCAACTCCAAATTGTGCCCGAGCGTCTTGCCGAAGCCGATGCCGGGATCCAGTATAAGTTGCTCGCGGGCCACTCCGCAATCGCTCAATCGCTGAATTCGCTCGCCAAAGAATTCGCCCACCTCGCACACCACACCGGAATATGCGGGATGGTCCTGCATGGTTTGCGGAGTGCCTTGCATGTGCACGCACACATATCCGGCTCCCGTGTCGGCCACGATCCGCCACATCAGGTCGTCGTCCCGATTGGCGGCGACGTCGTTGACGACACTCGCGCCGGCCTCAAGCGCGGCCCGCGCCACCGCGGGCTTCATGGTGTCGATCGAAATCGGCACGCGGAGCCGTCCGGCAAGTTGTTTAATTACCGGAATGACGCGGCGCAACTCTTCGGCTTCCTCGACTGGCACCGCCCCGGGGCGCGTGGATTCGCCTCCGACATCGATGATTTCGGCCCCTTGCTCGGCTAATCTCAGGGCGTGCGCGACGGCGGCTTCGGTCTCCAGAAATTGGCCGCCATCGGAAAAAGAATCCGGCGTGACGTTGACGATGCCCATGACCATTGCTGGACACGGGAAAAGGAATTCAAAACGTCGGGCTCGGAGAAGCATTCTGCATTTAATACCCAGGCCCCGTCTTTCCCATCTGAATCAATTCGACTTCGTAACCTTCGGGCGCGTCGATGAAGGCGATGCCGCCGCCGTCCGGCTTGAAGTGCGGGCCGTCGGAATACTTCATTCCCAAACCGGCGAGGTGCTTGCCGAAAGACTCCAGGCTCTCGACTTCGAAAGCAAGGTGAGTCAAATCGGGCTGAACCTGTACCGGGCCGCCCGCTGGGAAATGGCAAAGCTCGATCAGCTCTTCGCTGCCCGGCGTTCGGAGGAACACCAACTCCGAGCCGCGCGGCGATTTGTGGCGGCGCGCTTCCTCGAGGCCGAGCACATTCTTGTAGAAGGCCACCGTGCGCTCGAGATCATCGACCCGATAGCGCGTGTGCAGAAGTTTTTTGACCTTGTTCATGGTTTTCATTGTAGCGCGGAACCGGCCCAAGGCAATGCCCCGGTGGGAATTGCTTGATTTTGAGTTCTTAAACGGCTTGCCGTGCGTGGCTCTTTCGGCTAGGAAAACGCAGCGTGATTTATTTTCGGCGCTGGCTTTTGCTTCTTTTCGCGGCGGGCGGATGGATTGCGCCCGCAGCTCTGGGCCAGATCGACCCCATCAAGCGCGATTTGATTCAGGTGGGCTACAACGCGGCTTTCGAAGGGCACCCGCCACTCGCAGTCTATGGATTTTATTATCGGAACCAGCCGGATTTTCTGGAAACGAACCTGACCTTGAGATTAGCCCTGGCGCCCGTTTATCTGGATTCGGAGTTGGGCATCAGCCATGCGCTGGGAGAGAATACGGACTTGGGAATCGGCGTGGCGGGCGGTGGGTTTGCGGACAGCTACAACGAAATCAACAACGGAACTTTCCTGCCCGGGCAATCGTTTGTCGGCCACAGCGGCGAACTCTCCCTGAGCGTCTATCATCTATTCAATCCCGGCGGGCGCATACCGCTCAACGGCATGCTCCGCGGCATCGCTCATTATTCGGCCTATGAGCGCGACGACACCGACCCGAGTTTTCGTTTGCCGAACAACCGGGGCACGTTCAGCGTGCGGACGGGTCTTCGCTGGGCAGGCCGCGAGCCGATGCTCTTTCCGGAACTGGGAATGGAACTGTCGATATGGTACGAAGGCCAATTTCGCACCGACTCTGGCACTTATGGGTATGGCGACCGCAAAGTCGAGCCGCAGTCGCACCTGTTTTGGGGCCAGGCGTTGCTCGCGTACACGCTGCCGGAATCCGGGCACAGTTTTTTTCTGAGCCTTGCGGGCGGGGCAAGCGTGGAGCCGGATCGTTTCAGCGCCTATCGGCTGGGCGGCTTGCTGCCGCTGGCGGCGGAGTTTCCGCTCTCGCTGCCGGGCTATTACTATCAGGAACTCAGCGCCCGGCGTTTCGCGCTGCTCGGGGCCAATTACATCCTCCCGCTCGACCACCGCCAGCGCTGGAACCTGACCGCCAACGCCACCACCGCGCTGGTGGATTACCTCGGTGGGCTGGAACAGCCCGGCGATTGGCACAACGGAGTAGGCGGCGGCTTCATTTACAAATCAGCATCGTGGAAAGTCATGGCCGGGTATGCCTACGGCTTCGAGGCCATTCGCTCGCATGGCCGGGGCGCCAACAGCATTGGAGTGCTGATGCAATTCGACCTCGAGCGGGCCAATTTCATCCAGACCACCGATCCCGGCATGTGGCGCGGCGTGCAGGAAATGTTCAATAACGTCTTCGGAAGATAGGCTGCTGGACCTGGCCAGGCCCGTCTGGTCACCGGTCGGGAGTGACAAATCTTCGCCGCACCTCGAGGCACAGAACGCCGCGACGACTGCGGCGGTGTAAGGCTGTGGGCATGGAGGAGTGTGAGACAAAAATTCTTCCAAGGATGAGAAGGAGCCCCCTCCGCTCGGCTGTGAATAACTTTGGGGATGGTATTAGGGCAAGCGACGCGAAGCAAGCGCAGCCCTGGAAACCAGCCCACCAGTAACGATCTCCCTCTCCTTTTCGGAAGTGGAGAGGGCGGAGTGAGAACTTGCCGAAGCCCGACGGATTTCGCGAAGCGTATGGAGAGGCCCCGAAAATTTCGGGGCTGTCGAAATGGGCAAAACCTGCTCGAAAGCGCCGGCAAGCCGGACGCACTCCACACGCTTCGCGAGATTCGGCCGCTCCCTTCGACGCGTTGCAGTTGCGATCCGCGCGGAGCGTATGGAGTGCGAAAAGGTGTCGAAAAGGTGTCGGTCCCGCACAATTATCTTTTCTTCCGCATCGCCGAGCCGGTTCGTCAACGAGGACGTCTCCGCCCTTGCACGAACGCTTGCGCCAGCAGCAGCGTTCGGGGCTTGACCGGTCTCGTGGCATAGGCGGCATTGGCACCGGACAGGATTTTTTTAACCTTACATGATCTTACGAATTTTCGCCTGCGGACACTCCTGCACTCCGCCGTTTCAAACCAGTAACTTTGGGGAAAATGCCCTATTTGCCCAACTGCAGCGAGGGGAGAGTCTTTGGCCGTGCGCTTTGAAATGGACCAAGGGAGATCATGATTGCAAAGGAGCCAGTGGGCGCACAACGCGGCTTGGGCCAGCATCAGCAATCTCGCGTCTCCTCCATTTCCGCCCTGCGCGCGCTTCCAGGGATCTTGTGGCGGGCGGCCTGCCTGCTGGGGTTCGCGCTGGCAATGGTACAGCGACTTTCGGCGCAAACACAGCCTTGGATGAACACGGCTTTGCCGGCGGAACAGCGAGCGGGTTTGCTGCTGGCCCAGATGACTTTGGACGAAAAAATTGCCATGGTTCATGGTTGCGCCGGCCAATACGTTGGCAACGTCACCAACAACAGTCGCCTGGGCATTCCGGGCCTGCACTTGTCGGACGGTCCGGCGGGGGTCAGCGACGGCATGCAGGGCGTTACGGCCCTGCCAGCGCCCATTGCTCTGGCGGCGAGTTGGGATACCGGCCTGGCGCGAGAATACGGCGCCGTAGCAGGGGCGGAGGCGCGCGGCAAAGGCGTTCATGTTTTGCTGGGGCCAATGATGAACATGGTGCGCGTGCCCCAGGGCGGCCGAAGTTTCGAGACGTTCAGCGAAGACCCCTTTCTGGCTGCCGCATTGGCGGCCGCTCACGTCCAGGGAGTTCAGAGCCAGGGCGTTATCGCCAACGCCAAACATTTCGTTTGCAACGATCAGGAGTCGAACCGCGGCGACGAAAATTCGCAGGTCGATGAGCGCACCCTGCAAGAAATCTATTATCCTCCCTTTCTCGCGTCCGTTCGGGCAGGTGTCGGCTCGGTGTGTGCCGCATATAATCAGGTCAACGGCTCCTGGGCTTCGGAATCACCACTGCTGAATTCGGTGCTCAAAACGATGTGGGGGTTCGGCGGCTGGGTGGAGTGCGACTGGGGCGCAAATTTCAGCACCGATGGAGCCGCGACCAACGGATTGGACATGGAAATGCCTTACCCCTTGCGGTATGGCACCAACCTGGAGGCGGACATCCTATCCGGCGCTGTGCCGGCCCCCGCGCTCGACGGCATGGTTCGAAGGATTCTGACTTCCATGTTCCGCTTCGGCATCTTCGACAATCCCACTTCCGGCACTTGGGGTGCCACGGTCACCAGCGACGCCCACACCCAGTTCGCGCGCGACGCCGCCACCCAGGGAATCGTCCTGCTCAAGAATGCCGGCAATCTGCTCCCGCTCGCCACGGCTTCCATTCACTCGATAGCGGTAATTGGTTCGGTGGCGGCCGCGAGTCCCATCTGGACCGGGACCGGGTCAGGGCAGGTCTATATGCCTTACTACAACACGCCTCTGGATGCCATTTCCAACCGCGTCGGCACCAATATTATCACGGCCTACGCCCAGGGAGACGGCAGCGGCGCCGACACCAACGCGGCGGTGCAACTCGCCCGGCAGTCCGATGTCGCCATTGTGTGTGTCGGCCAGCAGACGGGCGAAGGCAATGACCGCACCAACCTCGCTCTGCCGGAGGGCCAGGATGCTTTGGTCAGCGCCGTGGCGGCGGCGAATTCGAACACCATCGTCGTCCTCTACGTGGATGCCGGAACCCTTATGCCCTGGGCGGGACAGGTTCCTGCCGCGCTGGTAGCCTGGTACCCTGGCCAGGAAGGCGCCAACGCTCTTGCCTCGATATTGTTCGGTGATTCGAACCCGTCGGCAAAATTGCCGGTCAGTTTCCCTGCCGCCGCCAGCCAAGTGCCGGCCAACACCGCGGCCCAATACCCCGGGACCAATAACCAGGTCATCTACTCCGAGGGGTTGCTCGTCGGCTACCGTTGGTACGACGCCTCGAACATTCCGCCCCAGTTCCCGTTCGGATTGGGCCTCTCCTATACCACATTTGCCTATAGCAATCTCACGGTCGGCGCGGTCAGCCCTTCCGGACAGGTGCAAGTCAGTTTTGTTCTGAGCAATACCGGCGGCCATGCCGGTGCTGAGGTCGCCCAACTCTATCTTGGTTTTCCGGCTGTTGCGGCCGAACCGCCCAAACAACTTAAGGGATTCCAGAAGGCCTTGTTACAACCAGGCCAGACCCAACAGGTGATCTTCAATCTTGACTGGCAGGACCTGGCCTTCTGGGATGTCAGTTCGCAATCCTGGAAGGTGCCTCTTGGTAGGTTTCAAGTGATGGTAGGCGCCTCATCGCGCGACATATGGCTGACAAATTCGTTTGCGGTTTCATCTCCTGTCCCTTCCAGCGGGGTGGCGAATCTGGCCTTCCTGGAGACGGTGATTGTCTCGTCCTCCCTCGCGACCAATTTCCCCGGCGCTGCGGCCGTGGACGGCGACTCGGCCACTCGCTGGGCTTCTCTGAGCGGCGACCCGCAATGGATTACCGTGGACTTGGGCGCGACCAAGCCGATCAACCGAATTCGGCTGAATTGGTACACCAATTATGCATCCAGTTATCAAATCCGCCTTTCCGATGACGACACCAACTGGTCAAGCAGTTATTCGACGACGAGCGGAGCGGGCGGCCTTGAAGACGTGGTGCTGACAGGTTCCGGCCGTTACGTGCAACTTTATGCGACGCACAGCGCGACGGCTTCAGGCTATTCGCTCCAGGAGCTCGAGGTGTACTCCCCCGCGGGCCAAACCGCCCCGCCGGACACCAATCCCCCGGTGGTCTTCATCATAGCTCCCACGAACAATTCTCTTGTCTCCGGATCGGTAGCCCTGTTGGCCAGCGCGACAGATGACGTGAGCGTGGCCACCGTTCAATTTCAACTGGATGGCCTGAACCTGGGCGTGCTTGAAACCATCCCTCCCTATGGCTTCGTTTGGGACACGACGGCTAACACCAATGGCCTCCATCAACTGACGGCTGTGGCCGTGGACACATCCGGTAATCAGGCGACTTCGTCCGTGATAAAACTTACCATCACCAATTCCATAAGCCCGGCGCCCACCAACACGATTTGGGTGGACGATGCGTTGCCGCGGGGAGCCATCCCAGGGGCCGACGGCGGCGATTCCTGGGATGACTGGGTGAGCAACAATCCCGCTCCCTATTCGGGAGCGCTTGCCAGCCAGTCCAACATTGCCGATGGCGAGCACCAACACTTTTTCGCCTGGACGCCGGCCAACCTTGTCGTGAACACCGGCGGCGTGCTCTTTGCTTATGCTTATCTGAACCCGTCGAACCCGCCCAGTGAACTCATGTTGCAATGGTTCGACTCGTCCTGGGAACATCGCGCCTACTGGGGCGCCGACAATATCTCCTTTGGGATCAGCGGCACCACCAGCCGGTACTACGCCGGCCCGCTTCCGCCGCTCGGGCAATGGACGAAACTTTCCGTGCCCGCGAGCCTGGTCGGCCTGGAAGGCAGCGCGCTCAACGGCATGTCGTTTGCACTGTTCGGCGGCCAAGCCACCTGGGATTACGCCGGGGGCTCCTCGGCATGGATCTCGAATAGCATCCCTCCGCCGGTGCAGCATCTGGCCGGGGCATTTACCAATGCAATGGCGCAATTTCAGTTGGATACCGTCGGCAATTGGCTTTACACGCTGGAACGTTCCACGAACCTCCACTCGTGGGCTGCCGTCTCGACCCCGACGCTCGCCACAGCCACCAACATGCTGCTCCAGGACACCAACCCTCCTGCAATCCGGGGCTTTTATCGAGTGCGCACGAGCAGCCCATAAAAGGGTCGCCCATAAGCTTATACACGCGCGGCGGCCGCCGCTTGCTTACAGCGAATCCCGCAGACTTCGCCATTCTTGGAGTGTTGGAAACAGTCACATCGTAATCCGTTTCCACCCACGCCGGGCAGCCGCTCTCCAACGTCGCGCTTGCCTCCCCCGTCTCGTCTGGTACTTTGAAGTGTGGCGAGGATGCTATGAAGCATTGGGTGCCTTTTCTGGTGGTGGCGATGGCGTGCGGGTGCGCCGCCGATTTGCGCGCGGCCGATGTCGGGTTGATCAGAATCAAAGGGATCATTGGTCCGGCGACCGCCAACTACATTGCGCGCGCTGCCGAAGTAGCGGCCCGGCGGCACGATGCGTGCCTGATCGTTCAACTCGACACGCCCGGCGGCTCGCTCGACTCCACCGCAGAGATCGTCCAGGCCTTCTATGATTCCTCCGCGCCCGTCGTCGTTTTTGTCACCCCTTCCAGCGCGCGCGCCGCCAGTGCCGGCTGTTTCATCACCCTGGCGGCCGACGTCGCCGCCATGGCGCCGCACACCCACATTGGCGCGGCCCACCCCGTCGTATTTGGACCCGGCGGCAGCGAGAAACTCGACGACGTGGAGAAACTAAAAATGGTGAATGACGCCAGCAGTTTCATCCGGGGAATTGCCGAGAAACGCGGCCGCAACGCCGACTGGGCCGTCTCGTCCGTCCGCGACAGCGCCTCCATCACTGCGGAAGAAGCGCTCGATTCGAAGGTCATCGATCTCATCGCCACGGATACGGAGGACTTGCTTAGGCAACTCGATGGCCGCGAATCGAAAGGCGGCGTCCTCAAGACCGCCGGCGCCCGCATCGTCGAGATTCCGATGGCGGCCCACGAGCGTCTGTTTCAGTTGCTCGCAACTCCCGATTTGATGTTCCTTCTGATGTTGGTCGCGATTTACGGCATCATCGGGGAATTAAGCTCCCCCGGCGCGATACTCCCTGGCGTCGCCGGCGCCATCGCCCTCATTCTCGCTCTTTACCTGGCCACGATTCTGCCCCTCAACCTCACCGGCGTGGCGCTCATCGGACTGGCGATGGTATTGTTCATCATCGACATCTATGCGCCGACGCATGGCGTGCTCACTTTCGGCGGCATCGTGTCTTTTTTCCTTGGCGCGCTCATGCTGTTCAATCGCGCCGAATCCGGTTTCCGCCTCTCGCTGGCCTATATCATTCCGGCGACCCTTGTGACGGCGGCGTTTTTTATTTTTGTTGTGGGCGCGGGCTTGCGGGCGCAACTTCTGCCCGTGCGCGCCGGCGGGGAAATTTTGCTGGGCAAAGCCGTCCCCGCCCTTGGGCGGATCGACGGCAAGGGCGGCAGGGTCTTTGTCGAAGGCGAATACTGGAATGCGGTGAGCGACACGCCCGTCGAACCGGGCCAGACCGTCGAAATCGTCGGCCGGCAGGGACTCGTTTTGCGCGTGAAACCAAAACAACTAACAAGCTGATCCTCGGAGGAACTATGGAACAATTATCCCCCCTGACTAAAATCGTCCCCGCCCTCGTGGTCGTGATCATCGTCGTCGCGATCGTGTTGCCGCAAATGATGCGGGTGTTGCGCGAATACGAGCGCGGCGTCATCTTTCGCCTCGGCAAACTGCTCGGCGCCAAGGGCCCGGGCCTCATCCTGCTCTTTCCGATCGTGGACCGCATGGTCAAAATGGACTTGCGCGTCGTGACGATTGACGTCTCGAAACAGGAAGTCATGACGCGCGACAACGTGCCGGCCACGGTCGATGCGGTCGTGTATTTCCGGGTGGTGGACCCGATTGCCGCTGTGGTGAAGGTGGAGAATTTCTGGAAGGCGACTTCGCTGATTGCACAGACCACGCTGCGGAGCGTCCTGGGCCAGGCCCCCTTGGACGACCTTCTCTCGCAGCGTGACGTGATCAATCAGAAGTTGCAGGAGATTATCGACCGCCAAACCGAACCCTGGGGCGTCAAGGTCACGGCTGTCGAGGTGAAAGACGTGGCGCTGCCCGACAGCATGAAGCGCGCGATGGCCAAACAGGCCGAGGCCGAACGCGAGCGCCGCGCGAAGATCGTCAACGCCGAAGGCGAATTTCAAGCGGCCGAAAAAATGGTGCAGGCCGCCGCGATGATCAGCAAAGAGCCGATCGCCCTGCAACTGCGTTTCCTCCAGACCATGCGCGAAATCTCCAGCGAGCACAACACCACCACCTTCCTGCCCGTGCCCATCGATTTGTTCAGCGCATTCATAAAACCGAAAACGTGACGAGTCTGGTTCAATAATCGTAGCAGCCGGCGTGAGCCGGCTCTAATTTCCGTGTTCGAGCGGAGAATAATGAGCTGGCTCACGCCGGCTGCTACGAAGAATGGGATTTTTTCACAAGCGCTCCTGGCCGTCAAAACAATCCCGGCTGTCCTCCGCGCGGACCTTGCAGCCCCAGTTTTTTGTAGCTCGACTCGGTGGCCACGCGGCCTTGCGCCGTGCGCTTGAGATAACCCTCCATGATCAGGTATGGCTCATAGACCTCCTCCAGCGTGTCGGGTTCCTCCCCCACGGCCACTGCCAGCGAGCCGAGGCCCACCGGACCGCCGCCGAATTTGGTAATCACCGCTTCCAGAATCCGTTTGTCCATTTCATCCAGTCCATTTTCGTCGATCTCCAGCATCGCCAGCGCCTTGTCCGCGACGTCGGCGGTGATGCGGCCCTGATGTCTGACCTGCGCGAAATCCCGCACCCGGCGCAGGAGATTGTTGGCGATGCGCGGCGTCCCCCGGCTCCTTCGGGCAATTTCCTGCGCTCCTTTTTCCTCGATCTCGACGTTGAGCAAGCGCGAGGAACGAACCACGATTTGTTGCAGTTGCTCGGCATGGTAATAGTCCAGCCGCTCGCGGATCGAGAACCGCGTCAGCAACGGCGCGGTGAGCAAACCGCTGCGCGTCGTGGCGCCGATGAGCGTGAAGCGCGGCAGGTTCAGGCGCACGCTGCGCGCGTTCGGCCCTTGATCGATGATGATATCGAGCTTGAAGTCCTCCATCGCCGGGTAGAGATATTCCTCGATGGTCTTTTGCAGCCGGTGGATTTCGTCGATGAACAGGACGTCGCCTTCTTCGAGGTTCGTGAGAAGACCCGCGAGGTCTCCGGCCTTTTCGATGGTCGGGCCGCTCGTGCTCTTGAGGCTGGCGTCCATGGCTTTGGCGAGGATGTGCGCCAAAGTCGTTTTGCCCAGGCCGGGCGGCCCGCTCAACAGGACGTGATCGATGGGCTCGCCGCGTTGCCGGGCGGCGGCCACGGTGATCTCCAGCCGCTCCTTGACTTTGGCCTGGCCGGTGAACTCGGAAAAAAGGGACGGACGCAGCGTCATTTCCAGCGCGGCGTCCGGCTTTGCCAAAACCTCGGTGATCTTCCGTTCAGCCATCCGTTCAAGGATGGGCGAAGTCCCGGACGCTGCAAGGCGAATCCGGCTCGGCTTCCGCCGCAAATCCGAAATCCTAAGGCCGAAACCCGAAGGAACTCCGAAATCCGAAATCTGAATCGGCGAGTGAATGAGGCGCCGAAATAAGGATGCTCCGGACCGTTCCTCTCCCTGTTCTATGGCTCCCGCAATGCCCGGGACTCGGCCCATTTCGTCTTCGCAATTCGGTCTTCGGGCTTCCCCCGCTCGCGAAAGCTTTCGGAGTTCGGCCTTCCCCCTGCGCGGCGCGCCATAGCGCCGCTTCGGCGCGACGGCGGCGGAGTTCGGGCTTCGGATTTAAGCGCCGAAGGCAGCGCCGGGCCCTGCCGTTCCGCATTTTTCCATAGCCCTGCTCCGTATAATTGCGGTATGCAAACCGCTTGCCCGCCGGGTGTGCGCCGTGCTATCAATGAGGCTGCATTTCTGAAAACATTATGAGATTCCGCGGCAAAGGTTCTCGGGCCTTTACCCTTATCGAACTGTTGGTCGTCATTGCCATTATCGCTATACTGGCGGCCCTTTTGTTGCCCGCGCTGGCTCATGCCAAAGCCGTTGCCAAACGCGTTCCTTGCCTTAACAATTTGAGACAATTGGCGGAGGTCTGGACGATGTATGCGGGGGACAACAACGACCTGCTGGTTGCCAACGGCGAGGAGGAACCGGTCAGCACCACGGAAAAGCTCTGGGTGCAGGGAGCCTTCTACTATGCGGACGCGGTCACCAATTCGGCTTATCTGACCGACCCGAATTACGCGCTCTTCGCCAATTATCTCACTACTGATCAACTCTATGTCTGTCCGGCGGACCGGCAAGAAGTAAGCCTGAATGGGCAGTCCTATCCCAAGATCCGCAGCTATTCGCTCAATGCCTACGCCGGATGGGTCGGCGCCTGGGACATTCGCCTTTCGCCGCTCTTCAAAATCTTCCACAAGCACTCGGACGTCGCAGTGCAGATGCCGGCCGGGCTGTTTCTCTTTGCGGACGTCAATCCAAACAGCATTTGCTGGCCCTACTTCGGCGTGCAAATGCAGCAGGATTCGTTTTTCAATTTTCCGGGCGCGGCGCATAACAACGGAGCGGTGATTTCTTTCGCCGACGGCCATGCCGAAAACCATCGGTGGCGGGATTCGCGCACTATCATCGCGTATTCTCCGGATTATCATTTGCACCAGGATTTTTCTCCTGGGAATACCGACATTCAATGGCTTCGGGACCGGACTTCCGTGCCGAAATGAGGCGCCTGCTGCGTCAGGAAATGCATGTATGGGGCCATTACCCCCAAAAATTGTGTTGGCGGTACATGGCACGGTTTTGTCATATTGACGCGCGTTTAATTTATGAGAAATAACAAATACTGGGTCTGGGCAATCTTTCTATTCGTTTTTCTGCTGGGTGCGGCCGGGGCTTACGCCAGCGAGTCGGACATTGTAATCCCGGATCTGAACACGGTGAAGTTCGACGGTTTGGGCGGCGTCAGCGGCGTCACGCTGATGTACGCCGGGATCGTGATTTGCCTGATCGGCGGAGCCTTCGGCGTAATTCAATACAAGCAAACCAAGGCCCTGCCTGTGCATGAGAGCATGGGGAAGGTTTCTAACACTATTTGGGAAACCTGCAAAACTTACCTGTTTACTCAGGGAAAATTCCTCGCCCTGCTATGGCTGCTAATTGCTGTCTGCATGGCCTACTATTTCATGTATCTGCAACACAAGGGCATAGGCAACGTCGTCATCATTTTGCTCGCCTCGATTTTGGGCATCCTTGGGTCCTACGGTGTTGCGTGGTTCGGCATTCGCATCAACACCGTCTCCAACTCCCGCACCGCCTTCTCCGCCCTCAAAGGCAACCCGCTTGCAACCTTGGGCATTCCGCTGCGCTCGGGTATGAGCGTCGGCTTGCTGCTGGTCGCCGTGGAACTGTTCTTCATGATCTGCATCCTGGTGTTTCTGAAGGACCTGGCTGGCCCGTGCTTCATCGGGTTCGCCATCGGCGAATCCCTCGGCGCCAGCGTGCTGCGGATATGCGGCGGCATTTTCACCAAGATCGCCGACATCGGCTCTGATCTGATGAAGATCGTCTTCAAGCTGCCCGAAGATGACCCGAAGAATCCGGGCGTGATCGCCGACTGCACGGGTGACAACGCCGGCGACTCGGTCGGGCCGACGGCGGATGGTTTCGAGACCTACGGCGTAACCGGGGTGGCCTTGATTGCCTTCCTCGCGCTGGCACTCGCTGCCAGCCCAACGGTCGGCGCAACGCTGATTATCTGGCTCTTTGTCATGCGTGCGCTGATGATCGTAACCTCGCTGGCCTCCTACTTCATCAACGAAGCCATCAGCAAAGCCATGTTCGGCAACAAGAAAGACTTCGACTTCGAAGCCCCGCTGACCCACCTCGTGTGGCTGACGTCGGCAGTGTCTATTGTCGTTACGTTCGCCGCCAGTTACCTGCTGCTGCGCGATTTCAAGGACGCCGCGGGCCAGGCCCAACCCGATTTGTGGTGGGTCCTCTCGATGATCATTAGTTGCGGGACCGTGGCCGGAGCGTTGATTCCGGAATTCACCAAGGTATTCGTGAGCACCAATTCGCGGCACGTCAAAGAGGTGACGAACTGTTCGAGGCACGGCGGTGCTTCATTGAACATTCTGTCGGGTTTCGTGGCGGGCAACATGTCGGCCTTCTGGATGGGGCTGGTGATTCTGCTGCTGATGTTCGTCAGCTATCTGTTTGCGACGTATCAGGGGTCGCCCGTGGTGGGCCTGCTGCCCGAGGCCTTCAAGTTTGCCGCTCCGATCTTCGCGTTCGGCCTGGTGGC
>Ga0073928_10004224_pt1 | contig 21550 bp, 24 predicted proteins | sample PaiPotPPA55metaG_FD_76969 | JGI IMG/M metagenome (GOLD analysis project Ga0073928, IMG submission 76969) | Iron sulfur acid spring bacterial and archeal communities from Banff, Canada, to study Microbial Dark Matter (Phase II) - Paint Pots PPA... ...
AGAAACGCTACCGACAGCCCCGCCTCCGCAAAGCGACGACGGCAAGCTGCTTATTAAACTGCGTTAGCCGGGAAATCGAAACAGAATCACAATGCTGCCCGCCATTACGGCGGGCAGTTTGTTTTTGAACGGACTACGCCGGAACGAAAATCGCATCATACATAAAACGGCCGGGCACTGCTTGGCAATATGCACGCGCGGGTTCGTGCGTCGAAAAGTATGCCGCGCGAAGCGCCGCAGCGTCTCGACCCGGAGATAGCTCTGCGAATCACCCTGGCTTCGCCTGCGGTTCCCACTTCGAAACGTTCACGCCCATCACAATCAGCCACAAGGAAAATGTTAGTTCAGCGAGACCGGCAGGCAACACAATGGCGGGGAATATCGCGTGTTCGAAATCAGGCGCCAGAAAGAGCGCAAAACTATTGGTTAGAAGCATACTGAACCGATTATCACGAAAACGCCTAACCACTTGGGAAAGTAGCCGGATCTGAAAATCAAAAATCCATACAGAAAAAGACAGAAGCCAAAAAACACAAGACTTATGCCAAAGCCGTATTCGAACAGACCGAGCGAAAGATACGCGAGTGCATTTAGCTGATCTGGTGCAAATGCGCTCAGGTAACCTGCGCCCTTCACGATCGATAAAACCGCAAAAAAACTTACAATGCTTGTGCCCTCAATAGCGATGCTTACCAGCGCGAAGAAGGCTGCGAGCAAAGCAAGCGTTTTGCTTACTGGTCTGAATAATACATACAAGATCACTGTTAAAGCGACAGCAAACACAAGCGTCATCATTTCGCCGGCTACACCGATGCGGAACAGTGACTCAGAGACCACAATATTTCGGGCTGTGGCTGCAGCATCTCCCGAGACAACCAGATTGCCTCTGGAAAATTGTGCGAAGCCACCGGCGATTATGATAATGAGATAAAAAAGGCCGCCGATTCTCGCATAAAGCTGTGGCGATATCTCAGCGCGCATCGGCAGCGCTAAGACGCTCGAACATTGCCAAGTCAGGTTCCGCGCCGCCGTGGGGCGGAACGTACAGCGTTGAAATCGCTGAAATAGTGGTTTTCGGGAGCTCAGCAAGCATTACGTTGAGAATTATTGCGTCGCAGCATGGATATCGCGCGGCTTCGTATACTGTCACCATGTGGTCCTCTGGATAGTGTTGCAGAAGAATGTCGGTAAGGATGCGGACGCCGGAAACGTTCCAAGCGTTCACGTTTCTTTTGTAACTCCACTCCCCGATTGCACCTATCTGCCAAAGTATTAGGGAACTATGCGTATCGAAACGGCGGTGATAAATTAAGAAATCCGTGGCCTCGTAGCTTTGGCATCCGCTCGTGCTCGGATCGACGCCGAGATCGGCGAATAGACATGCCTCCGCAGAAATAGCCGGAAGCATCCGCGCGACGTACCCCGCCTTGCGCGCACGCCGAATAGCCTCGTGCGTCGAGTAAACAAAAACGCCGGGATGTCCATAGGACACGAAGCAAACGTTCAACCCCGAAGCAACCGGGGCTAGAACGCGGTCGATCATCTCCTCATACGTAATGCTGCGTTGTTTCCCGATTTCATAGAGTCCATTTAAGGATTCTGCGCTCGGGTTGACCTGCCGAATCCAATATTCCGTAAGCGCATCGGCAGAAACGAAATAGACCTTGTCCGCGCTTTCAATACAGGCGAGGGCTTCCGGTGAAGTTTGCGCCACGGCTTGGATGCCGGTGCCGACAACCGTCAAGGTGCCGGCGGTCATGTTACTTTTGAGTCTTCGGGATTGGAACGTTCACCATGCATTGCGTATTTGTCCATCCGGGGTCATGCGCCCACGGCGCAAATTCTTTCTGGACCTCCTGGCTTATCCGATTCGGATCGCCGCTGAGCAGAATCTCTTGATGCTCGTTGGAGAGGCCGAAAGCGGTCATCGCCTGTTTGGCGGACTGCTGCGAGGCGCGGAATTTTTCCGCCTCGTTTCGATCTCGAGCTAGACGTAAGACATAGTCGGCTAACGACGCCATAGCAGACCTCCTCGTAACGTGCGTGCACTTATCATTCCCCGGCCGCGCCCTGCGGCACTAGGGCAAAACGGCCCATCCTGCGCAAGCAGGCGGTAGGCGCCGCGGGAAAGTGAGGAACGCTAACAAAGGTAGTGACGTGATTGAAGCGCCTACGACGCTGGAAATCCGGCTATTCGGCATGCCGAGGTTCACGTACGGTCCGCCTTTAGAAAACACGCTGCCGGCGAAATCCCTTTCGGTCTTCGCCTATCTGTTGCTGCATCGAGATCGTGACGTCGCGCGCGATACGTTCGCCTTCACGATTTGGCCGGATGTGCTGGAAGAAGATGCGCGCGCAAATCTTCGACGCGCGCTCTACATTCTGCAGCACTGGCTTCCGGAACAGCATGTTGCATGGTTTTCCGCCAACCGGCGCCACGTCCGATGGAACGTGGATTCTCCATACTGGCTCGACGTTGAGGAGTATGAAGTTCTCTCGCAGGACCACGGCCAAATAAACGAAGCCGTCAAGCTGTATAGCGGCGATCTGCTTAGCAATGTCGAGGAGGAATGGATCGCCGCCGAACGCGACCGCCTGCGCGATATGCAACTCCGATCACTCCGCCGACTGACTGCGCAATTGCGCAAAACCGGCGACGTGCCGCGGGCAATCGAATGCGCGCAAAATGCTCTGAAAATCGATCCGTGGCATGAGGAGTTCGTTCGGAACTTGATCGAGCTGCGTGCAATGGGTGGAGATCGCGCCGGAGGTCTTCGCGAATATCGCGGGTTCGAGGAGGCACTCAAGCGCGAGATGGATGCCGCGCCCGAACGGGAAACGATCGCAGTGTTCGAGCGTCTTCGCAGCGGTGAACAGGACGATACCCTTCTGCCGCCCTCTGCTCGGGCTCCTACCAACAACTTGCCTGCACGACTCACGAGTTTGATAGGGCGCGAAAAAGAAGTCCAAACGCTAAAAGAATTCGTCGAACAGCATCGCCTGGTCACAATAGCGGGCGCGGGCGGGATTGGTAAGACCCGTCTTGCGCTTCGGGTTGGCGCGGATCTCATCGAAAAATACAGTGACGGCGTTTGGCTTGTGGAGCTGGCACCGATTTCCGTCGGAGAATTCATTCCGAGCGCTGTTGCCGCTGCGCTCAACATTCATGAATCGCAAGATCGCGCGCTCAGTCATTCTATCATCCAGGGATTGAGCGGCCGTCATATGCTGCTTATCGTTGATAATTGCGAACATCTTATCGACGCAGCCGCAAGTTTCTTCGAAGATATCTTGCGCGCATGTCCGAACGTGCAGATTCTTGCGACCTCACGACAGCCGCTGTCTATAGAAGGCGAGCACGTGTATCGCACTTCGGCCCTGACGTTCCCGCAGTCTTCTGTGCTGACCGCGACCGAAGCGTTGACGTATAGCGCGATCGAGCTGTTCGTGGAGCGCGCACTAGCGGCGCATCATCAGTTTCAGTTAACCGACGAGAACGCTCCGGCCGTAGGCGATATTTGCCGCCGGCTTGACGGCATCGCCCTAGCTCTCGAGCTAGCTGCTGCGCGGGTGAGAGTGCTAAGCGTGCCACGGATCAACGACGGCCTAAAGGCGCGTTTTCGTCTCCTTACCGGCGGCAGCCGTACGCAGCTGCCGCGGCATCAAACGCTTCGAGCATTATTCGACTGGAGCTACGATCTACTCGACGAGCGCGATAAGCTGATGCTGCGCCGCGTAGCGGTATTTGCGGGAGGCTTTTCGTTAGAAGCCGCGGTCGCAACGTGCGCAGATCGAACTATGGACGACGTGGACGTACTCGATATCCTGACGTCACTCGCCGGGAAGTCGCTGCTCCTTGCTGAAACCGCCGCGGATACTGAGCGCTATGGCGTGCTCGAATCGACTCGCGAATACTTACAGGAAAGACTCGACGAACAAGGTGAACGCGACGCTGCATCTCAGGCCCATGCCGCGTATTACGGCTCGTTCGCACAGCGCGTAGACGACCGGTTCCATACGATGCCGCAAGCTGCATGGTACAGGAGCGTATCTCAAGAGATTGAGAACGTGCGCAGCGCTCTACTGTGGGCGCTGACAGATGGCCATGATGTCGTCCTCGGCGCGACGATCGCGGGGTCACTAGGGCGTTTTTGGTTTGACGGCGGCCATCTACGCGAAGGTTTATTCTGGGTTGAGCAAGCTCTGGACTCTTTGGGTGAAGAGTCGAGGACGCGCGTCGCGGCACGACTCCATTTGGCATGTGCGGTATTGCTGCAGGCCACGAACAAACTTCGAGCTGCGGAGCGTGCATGTGACATTTATGAGGAGGTCGGGGACAAACGCGGACTCGGTTATGCGCTGCGGCAGTGCGCGCTTGCATTGCGGCGCGAGCGGCGCTGGAGCGATGCGGAAGTTGTATGCCGGCGCGCCGCCGATTTTTTGGAAGATGTGGGCGATATAGGCGGTTTCGCGATGGCTTCCAACACCCTGGGGTCGATCGTGGCCGGGCGCGGCGATTTCGAGCACGCGCGCGCTATTCACGATCAGGCCCTTACAGCAGCCAGCAGCCACGGCTGCGATTACGCCGTCATGTTGACGCATCTTTATTTTGCAGATCTTGATTTCCAGTGCGGTAATTTTGAGCAAGCGGTCACGCATGCGATCGAAGGTCTGAGTCGCGCCGATGCGATCCGCACGCCGGGCTTAGTCGCCAACCTGCGCTGCAATCTTGCCATCTATCGCATCGCCTTGGACGAGTATCCGGAGGCGGCCGCCGACGTCCTGGAAGCGCTCGCCATTTTACGCGACAGTCAGGACAGCTGCCAGAGTGCAATAGCTTTGCAGCACGTGGCGCTGATTGACGCCCTAACCGGGAACGTTCCGCAAGCGGCTCGGCTAACCGGTTACGTCGATAGGTTTTTTTCCGCAAACAATCTCGAGCGTGAGGCGACTGAATCGATGGGACGCGATCGGCTGGAGACCGCCCTGCGCGAGCACCTTTCGGAGGCTGCCTATAACGCGCTCTTGAGAGACGGCGCCGCCCTATCTGAACAGGAAGCGATTAAAGAAGCTTTGGATGTCAGGCACGTCGCTGCATGAAGCGAGATCTGCGCAGCGAGCCGCTGTATCGCGAAATCGAAGACTATCTTCACGATGTGCACACACCCGGTTTAGGAAAGCTCGCCGACGCTCGCGACGTGCGCGTATCTTCTGATGGACGCTGGGTCGCGCTGGCCGGCAAATCGTACGATGCGCTTGTCGGAGTACCCCGATCCCGGATCGCGTTGTTTGATGCGCAGAACCATGAGATGATGATGCTGGATGGAAAGCGCGACGACATCTTCCCGCGCTGGTCACCTGCGAGAAATCTGCTCGCTTTTTTGTCGGACCGGGGTTCCCAAGGCCGCTTTTCCCTGTACTCGTACGATCCAAATGATCACGTCGTACGCGCACTCGCGCAATTTGATGGATCCGCTGAGTCGTTATCATGGTGCCCGGACGGCACACAAATTCTTGTCCAAACTGCCGAATCGGGAGCAGAGCGTGCGGGCGCGCAAGGCTCGGGACTAGTCGGCGCCGACGCAGATCATCTTCCTGACTGGCTGCCTGAAATTGAGGAGTCTGTCCCGGCGCATTCGTGGCGGCGCCTTAGCATTTGCTCGCTCGAAACGGGCTCGCAAAAGCTGGTGGACATGCCCGGTACGAATTTTTGGGAAGCCGAATGGTGTGGAAGCGATGCAATCATCGCTGTTGTTTCCGACAACCCGCGTGAAGCCGCGTGGTTTGACGCCAGCCTTGCGTACGTGCGCATCCCGGACTGGTCGTGCGAGACGATCTATCGGCCCGCGTACCAGCTAGCTCTGCCGGTGGCGACGGGCGATGGGCGGTATGTCGCAGTGGTAGAGGCGTGTTGCAGCGACCGGACGATCGTTGCCGGTGACGTACTGCTTTTCGATCGCGCGGCGGCGTGGCATAGCACTCGCATTGATACGCATGGCGTAGACGTTACGTCCGTCTGCGTACGAGGCGAAAATCGTTTTTGCTTCGCCGGAATACGGGGCTTCGAAGTCGCGGCAGGAGAGATTGACGCGAGTGATGCAACGGCGCGCGTCGTCTGGCACACTGAGGGCAGCTGGCTTCGCGGCTACCCCGCCCTTGCGCCCGTAGCTGCGCAAGACTACGTTACGGTGTCACATTCATACAATACCGCGCCAAAGCTTGTCCGATATGAAACGGAAAAGGGGGTGCCGGCGATACTTCACGACTTCCCGCACGCGAAGGAGTCTAATCGTGAAGTTGCCGGCCGGTGCTCGCAGCGCTCCTGGACGGCGAACGATGGCCTGGAAATTCAAGGACTCTTCGTGCAGCCTCCACGCGAGGTGCCTTGTCCGCTCGTCGTATTGGTGCACGGGGGGCCCGTGTGGGCCTACACCAATTCGTGGCGTCATTTTACGCCGCTGATACCCATACTAGTGAATCGCGGCTTCGGAGTTTTGCTTCCCAATCCCCGAGGCAGCTCGGGTCGGGGACAGGCCTTTGCACGCATGGTTCTCGGCGACGTCGGAGGAGAAGAAAGCGGCGATATCCTTACGGGTGTTCAAGCGCTAATAGCCGAGGGCGTTGTGGACTCGCGCAAAATCGCGGTCATGGGCGCAAGTCACGGTGGGTACATGGCCGCATGGCTGGCCGAGCAATCCGAGATGTTCGTAACCGCGATCTGCGCATTTCCGGTTACGAACCTGTTCAGCGGTCTCTTCACCGGCACGCCTACGGAGTCGTTACCCGAGTTCCTCGACAGCGATCCGTTCGATGTACGCGGCCGACATTTTACCCGAAGCCCCGTCATGTATGCGCCAAACGTGAATGCGCCAATCCTTGTGATTGCCGGTGCGCGCGACCGGTGCGTCGGCGTAACACAAGGGCTCGAGTTTCACCGCGCTCTCGTGCATAGCGGGAAGCAATCTGAATTGGTTACCTACCCAGGGGAAGGCCACGGGGTTCAGCGTTTTGAGACGTATGTGGATTATTGCACACGCGTCGTGTGCTGGCTCGAACTTTATGCAAGCGGTGCGCGGTCGCGCGCTTCGTAGCGCGTCGTGCGGCCATCGGGAAGTGAATCGAAAAGCGTCAGTTCCGTAACCTTCAACTGCATCGGCTTGAACTCGACAAGCGGCAAATGGACGTGCTGCTCTTTGATGCGTGCAATGGTAACGTGTGCCACCGCATCTTTATCGAAAGCAAAGCCGATCCGGCCGTATGCCGCTCGAATTGCTTGTGTAAGCTCCCGAAACTCCGGGCACTGACTGCGCGGGCCGATCCAGACGACATGCGGATTGCGCTCGTGCGGGAACGCGCCGAGCTTATCGAGTGTAATCGTAAACTGCGAGGCTTGCGCGGCAGTAGCGCGCAGCGCATCGCGAATCTGCTCGACCTGCTGTGGTTCCACCCAGCCCAAGAATGCAAGCGTGATGTGCAGTTTCTCGGGCGGTTCAAACCGGCCGTTCAGCCCCTGACTCTCCAAGCGCGCCGAGACGTCTGCACACTGTGCGCGAGTGTGCGCGTCCAAATCGATGCCGGCGAACAGCTTGGGTCGATACGCCATGCTTATTGCAAGTACGGATTCGAGCTGCGTTCGGTGCCGATTGTGGTGAACGGCCCGTGTCCCGGTATCACGGTGGTTTCATCGGGAAAGTCGAGCAGCTTGCGTTGAATGCTTGCGACGATGTCTTCCATCGACGTACCTCCCAAATCCCAGCGGCCGATCGATCCGGCAAAGAGCGTGTCGCCCGAAAGGATCGTCGCTACCGAATCGTTGCCCATCGCGAAGCAGACGCTGCCCGGCGTATGGCCCGGCGTGTGCAAAACATCGATGCGCACGCCGCCCGCCGCAATCGTGCCGCCGTCGTGTAGTTCGCCGTCGAGGTCGACGACGTTCGGTGCGCGCGCCATACCAATCCACGATGCCTGAATCGCGAGTGTCTGATATAGCGGAAGATCGGCCGGGTGCAGCAGTCCGCGCCCGCCGGTTTTCGATCGAAGCGCGCCCAGGTCGCCGATGTGGTCGATGTGCGCGTGCGTATGAACTAAGTAACGGGCGCGCAGATTGCGCGCGGTCAAGCGTCGCACGACCTCTTCCACGCCGTCTCCGCCGTCCACGACGATGGCCTCGCCGGTCTGCTCGTCACCCAGGACCGTGCAGTTGCACGCGAGCGGCCCGACGGCAAAGGTTTCGATAACCACGCCGCGGTCGTTACTGCATCGCGTGGGGCTGCGCCTGTGGCCGCCGCTGGCATTCGCTCGTTCCCGGCTCGCCGCAGGCACCAGGCGGCATGCAATGGCCCGTTACGGGCAAGGTAGCCCTCGCGGGGCCGGGATGGGTCAGTGCGGCCGCTCCGGGATGCGCTTACTAATCGAGATCGACGATCAGCGCCGAGTGATCGGTGAGACCCTCTAAGCGAAAGCCGTGATCGTAAAACGCGTCGCGAACGCGCGGCAGAAGCGCGCGCGAGACAAATGCTTTGTCCAGCCGCCAGCCATTCTTGCGTAGCGGCGGTCCGGTGCGAGGATACCACGAGAACTCGACTTCACCCGGATGCTTGTAGAGCCAAGCTTCGTGCCATTGCTGCTCGAGTAAGCGATACTGCTCCGCGGTGCTGAATTCGTCGATCAGGCGTTTCTTGCCGAGGTTGGCCTCAATATCGGTTTCGTTACGGCCGCTGTTGAAGTCGCCGATGATCAGCGCGGGAACGTTCTGCTCGTCCATGGCTTGCGTTAACCGGATGAGGTAGTCGAGATGCGGGCGCTTGCGATCTTGCCCCGGCAGATACACGCCGATGACGTGCAGATCCGCGAACACGCACTCGATCATTGCGTTCGGATAGCCGTCCTCCGGCAAACCTGCGGGATTGTGTACCGGTTCGAAGATTTCGCGTGCGGCAACCAATACGCCGTTGCCGCGATGGCCTCGTGAGTAGGTTTGACGAGGGTAGCCGCTTTGCTCGAGTGTTTCTCGAACATGCACGCCAGTGGGTGAGTCGCGAAATTCGCTTAGTACGTAAACGTCGGCTTCATGTCCGAGCGCGCGTTGGAGCAGCGCATCGATTTTTGCGTTGATTCCACCGGATTGGACGTTGACGGCTAGGATGCGCATTTATTCAATTCGGATGCCGAAGTCGTGGAAGTCGCCGTTGTAGTAGCCTAGTGGGGAGCCGGGGCGGGACGTGCATGAAACGACGCGGCCGACGAAGATGCTGTGCGAGCCGGCGTGATGTTCTTCGGCCACTTCGCAGTCCAGATGCGCGACGGTGCCGCGCAGCACGGGCGCGCCGGTCGCTCCGATGTCATACTCCACGCCTTCGAATTGATTGTCGCGAAGCTTTCCGGCAAAACGCTCGGCCAGCGCGCGCTGATTGCCCGCGAGAATATTCACGGCGAAAATCTTCGAGCTCGAAATGTAGAGATAGCTGCGCGCTTCACGGTTGACGCAGATGAGCACCAGCGGCGGATCGATTGAAACACTTGCAAACGAGCTCACCGTCACGCCGCGCGGCTCGCCGTCGCGCACGCTCGTGACGACGGTGACGCCCGTCGGAAAACGGCGCATCGCCGCTTTGAACTCTGCCGCAGTTGCGGTGCGTTTCGCGCTCACCGCTTACGGGCGCCGATGCCCACTCCGCCGCCGACCGGAATGATGGTGGCGTCGAGCGCGGGGTGCTGCAAAAATTCGCGATTGAATTCGTGCGTCGCTTCGCTCGCCAGCAGGTTGTTGAAAATCATGAAGCCCGAGAGTTTGAGCAGCGGAACGCAATGCTCCAAGTATGCGGAGTACTCGGGCTTGGGCGCGTCGACGAACACGATGTCCATGTTGCGCTGCGGAAAAACCGGCAAGACTTCGAGAGCGCGCTGGTTGACGATCTCGATGTAGTCATCTTCACCTGCGCGTTTGAAGTATGTAAGCGCGATCTCGGTGCGTTCGATGTCGGGATCGAACGTCCAAATTCGTCCCGCTCCGGGCTGCGCGAGTGCCATCCAGAGGGTGGCGTACCCGTATGCGGTTCCGATTTCCAGAATGCGATTGGCTTGCATGCCGTGCACGAGTGTGGAGAGCAGGCGTCCGACGGCGCGCGGAACGGCGTGGACTTCTTCTTTGCGCCCGTACTGCTCCAGTTCCAGAAGGAGCGGATGCGGTTCGGGGTGCGCGCTCTCTAAGTAACCGGAGACATCGTGCATTCGTGCTCCTGTTTGTTCAGAGCCACTCGATTCCTTGATGAGAAACGCTTGGTTACGGCAGGCGCGGTTCTCCTCCCGGCGGAAGCCAAAGGGCCCATGTCGACGCGCCTGCGGCTGTTTCCGTTGAACGCGGTGCTCTTTCCGGGAGCCGTGCTGAATCTGCACGTGTTCGAGCCGCGCTACAAACAGATGATCGGCGAGTGCCTGGAAACGGGCGAGAGTTTCGGCGTAGTCCTGATTCGCGAGGGTGAAGAAACCGGCGATCCCGCTCTGGAACCGCACGACATCGGTTCGATCGCCGAGATCGTCGAAGTGACGAAGCTGCCCTTCGGGCGCTATTACATCTCGACCATCGGGCGGCAGCGCTTTCGTATACGCCACATCGTCAGCCGCGAGCCGTATTTGACCGTCGACGCAGATTTGCTCGACCAAGAAGAGCGCAGCGATCCGGAACTGACGGACCTGCGCGATGAAGTGCGTGATGCATTTCTGGAATATCTGGAACTGATTGTTGAATTCAGCGGACAGCAGGCCACGGTGGATCTGCCCGGCGATGCGCAAACAACCTCGTTCGTCGTGGGCGATGCGTTGCAGGTTGCCGACAAGATCAAGCAGCGGCTGCTGGAACTCGAGAGCACCGAGCAGCGCCTTTCAATCGAACTGGGCTTCTTGCGCCGCCTACTTCCGCAACTGCGCAGATTGCTCGAACGGCGCGCCAAAGAACTTGAATCGCGCGCCGGCTTCGCCGAAGAACAAGCCCAGCGCACCGAACAAGAACGCTACTTCGGCAAATTCTTCAGCACCAACTAAGCCGTACTAACGTAGCGTGTCGCGGTGAGCATCACTTTGTGGCGCTTAGCCCTACTTTGTCATCCTGAGCCTGTCGAAGGCCACTCGCCCCCTTAATCACATTGCGCAAAAGCGCAACATTCGTTACCGGCCCCACCCCGCCGGGCACCGGCGTAATCGCGCCGGCAACCTCGACCGCCGACTCGAAATCGACATCGCCCCTGAGCACACCATCGACCACCGTCGTGCCGACATCGATAACCGTCGCGCCCGGCGCAATGTCCGCGCCGCCGATGAGTCCGGGAACGCCCGTAGCAACCACAACGATGTCGGCCATGCGCACGTAGGGCTGCAAGCTCGCCGATTCTTTGTGCAACACCGTTACGGTGGCGTCTTGCGAGAGCATGAGCATCGCGACCGGTGCGCCGACCACGACAGATCGCCCGATCATCACCGCGTGGCGTCCGGCGAGCGGCCAATGCGGACTGCGCTCGAGCAGCAACATAACGGCAGCGGGCGTTGCCGGCACGAATTCCGCGCCGCTTCCGAACGCGAGATGGCCTTGATTGGTGGGATGCGTGCCGTCAACGTCTTTATGAATCGGAATCGAATCGGCAATCGTGCGAATCGAGAGATGCGGCGGCAGCGGCTGCTGCAGCATCACGCCATGTACGCTCTCATCGTTATGGAAACGTTCTAAGCGTTCGCGTATGGTTGAGGCGGTGGATTTCTCGGGCAACTCGTCGACATGCACCGTAATGCCCACGCGCTCGCCGGTTTTGACGAGGTTGCGTACGTAGGCGAGCGAGGATTCGTCTTCGCCGACCAGTGTGACGACGAGCCGGGGATGAATCCCCGCCTCGCGAAGCGCACTACTGCGAGCGACTAATTCGGCGCGCAGGTCGGTTGCCACCGCGCGGCCGTCCAAAATGCGTGCCGGCACGGCATCGCGCTTTCGTCTGCGGAAGGAGCCACCCCTGGAACATGTGCGCCGCGAAGTACGACTCACGCGGCATTTCAGCCCGGCTGAGTTCGAGCGCGCCTTCCGCAGTTTTCAGCAGCTCTATCAAGTGCGGCCCAAGCAAGTGCTTTGCAGTCCCGACGTGCTCGGGCGCTTCTGCGAAATCTACGAGCGTCCGGAGGACACGCACCTCCGCGAGCTGCGCTTCGATGGCGTGCGCGTCAGCGCGGCGATCATGCCGCCGGGTATGGTCGCGTTCGAGGGTGAGGTCGATCAGGACCGAATGGGCGACTGGTGAACGCGCGCGTAAATTGGCTGTACTGGATCGCCGGCCTGGCGATCGTGGCGATCGTACTGGGCGTGTATTTCCGCGGCAGCGGCAGTGCGCCGCTCGCGGGGCCGGCAGCGCTTGCCGGACATCCCGCACCGAGCTTTGCCGTCCCAACGCTCGCGGGCACGAATTCGCAGCTCGCGCAGTATCGCGGGCGCGTCGTCGTGATGAACCTGTGGGCGTCGTGGTGTCCGCCATGCCGCGCCGAGATGCCGGATCTGCAGCGGTTGTATGAAGCGTACCGCGCGCGCAACGTGGTCGTAATCGGCGTCGACCAAGGCGAGTCGGCGCAGCGCGTGGACGCCTTTGCGCGCTCGCTCGAGATTCACTATCCGATTCTGCTCGACCAGCAGCAGCAGTACGGGCGCGTCTATGCCGCGCTTGGGTTGCCGACGACGATTGTGATCGATGCGACGGGTGTCGTGGTGCGCGGCTTTGACGGCCCGCTATCCTATCCGCAGATGGTAAGCGCGATTTCCCCGCTGCTCGGCAAGCGTACGTGACCTCGTTCTGGCTGCTGCTCCTTTGCGCCATCGGGATGGTGGTCGCCCAGGACGTCAATCCCGGCCAAGCGCTCTATCATTACGGCTGGTACAACGCGATCGACGTCGCGTTTATCATCCTGGCGGCGCTGAGCTTGCGTGGGCGCGCGAATCGCGGACTCGTCATCGCGACATTCGGCGCCGCAATTGTGGTGTTTACTGGCGTCGCCAGCGGTTTGATGGGGCCCGACACGCAAACGGTCATCGGCGCTCCGGGCGCCAGCGTACGCAATGACGATGTCGGCGGCACGTTCGTGTTTCCGATCGCGCAGTCAAATGCGCCGGTCGAGCTGCAGCGCGGCAACGGCGTGACGACGATCGGCGGCGGAAGAAGATACACCGGCGGCTTTGTCTTGTGGCAAGAGCCGCGAACCGTGGTGTACGTGGACGTGGCTGACGCGAAGGGCAATCACCTGACGATCACGCAGCCGACCAACGCGTCGTTTTTGTCGCCGGTGCTTCTGATGCAGCAATCTGCAAACATTGCGGGAATGGACATACGCGTCGACACGTTTTCGGTGCCTGCGCTGCGGCGTAGCGTAAAGGCGGTGCTTTTCTCGGAGCAACAGGTTGCGCAGCTGCGCTCGAACCCGCCGATTATCGGCAGGCCGGCTGTGCTATTCGCGGTTTCGGATAATGCCGATCGCCAAGTGCCAAACGGCATCGGGCTCGTACCTTCGGGCGATCGCAAACTCATCGGCGGGCTACTGTTGCGCGGGACCGTCGGCATTTATCCCGAGATTGTTATTGCTTCGGCTCCTTATTTGCCGGTGTTGCTTGCCGGCGTGGCCTTATTCATTGTCGGCGTCGCGACACAACTGCAACCTTCGCTTAGCATGCGACTCCGGCGCATGTAGTCGAAAAGAACAGGCTACCGGTATACTGCGCTGTTGTGCCATATGGTGCATCCAGCTGATTTACGAAAATCAAGAATGAAGGCACGTTCTGAAAGTTTGTCCCCATGTTATTCGGTGTCGTATACTGATAGAAGCCGCTCGTGATATTCCAAACATTCGTGGTTGCATTACACGGAGATGCTCCAGGAACACACATCGTGTACGGAAGGTTGAAACTACTCGGCCCCGTGAGGAAAGGCGTCGTGTAGCCGCTGGACGATCCCGAAACGAAGACTTTCACTACCACGGCGCGTTCAGCAGAGCAGCTGACCATCACCGTGTTTGCCGGCACCGTTATCGTTGTGGGTGCGGTAAATGGGTTGTAGCCCGCAACGAGGTCTGAGATTGGCGATACTACCGTACAGCCCGCCGCACTCGCTGTGCCGTGTGAACAAACAACGGCGGCTGTGGCCAACACCGTGGTTAGAAGCGTGTATCGAAGAGCGTGCATCATGACCGTACTCCACCGCCGCATAGGACGGAACCTAATTTAACAAACATGGATTTGCTGTCGGGAACAGTGAGATCGAAGCGGCACTCGCCGTCCTTGAATTTGATATGTGCGTGGTGCACACCGGCACTCAATTTGTCAAAGTAAAATTCGCCGCCCTCGCCGATGTCGGACGTCAACGTCCCGGACGTAGACTCGACCTCGAGTACGCCGAATGCCGGGATAACGATTGTCTTACCGAAGAGCACGCTGACGCTACCGGTGACCGGTTTAACGCGGTTGACTCCGAAATGCACGATGTCGCCTGAGCGGTACATTGGGGCCAGCCGCTGCGTTTCGGCGTCGATACTATAGTTCAACGGCGTATCGGCGCTGGCAATCGTTATGTCGTTATTGTAGTAGGAGCCCAATTGCGGCACGAGTAGATAGCCATTCTTATTTGTACGTCCGACGACGACGTTGTTTGCCAATATGCGAACGTGGCCGAGCCCGCCGGTGTCAACAAGTGCGTAGCTATCACTAACCGATTGCGTTGGAAAAAAATGACCATCGATGAAAACTAAACCGCCCGCGACATTGAGATCGAAGGAAGTTTGGCCGGATCCGAGGCCCACATCGGCGATATAGTTGCCGTATTGCCCGCGATAGTCGGCAGATGCGAATCCCGAGGCGCTACCCTGACCGCCGTTCGCGCTGAGCGTGTAACCGAATGCCGGAGTCGCGGATGATAGCGCTCGTCCAAGTTGAACTTGCGCCTGCGTGTGACCGCCGGACTCGCTTGTCACTATGCTAGCGTTGTAACCTTGGCGCGGCTCGAAGTTCAAGGATGTTACAATTCCGAATTGCCGCCCGCCGGCGCCTTGGGTCAAGTTCTCTGAAACTTGCAACTGGGCGGAGTTTGAGAGCAGAGCCGTTTGTGTTATTTGCCAGCCGCTTTGCGTCCCGTTGTCGCGATCCTGTTGCCGCAAGTACGAAATGCTTACGCCGTTGCGCCGACTCAACTGATCGGCAATCGTGAATGTCGCGTTCACCACCGGGCGGTCCTGAAACGACTGCAACGCGAGCGACGCGTAGTGCGGTGACTGAAACGTAAGTGAAAATCCACCGCTGGTGCGAGCGCTCATCACTTGGTACGAGACTAACCCGGCTTCGCCGGATGTCGATCCGGCGTGGCTTACCGCTGCTTCCGCTCCGAGGACGCCGTGCGGCAGCCGAAATGTAAATGCCGGGCCTCCGCTGACGACAGACGAGGACATCTCTACGCGTCCGCCTGCCGTGACGTTGTCGGTTAAGCCGACCGCGTATCGTCCGGCAGCCGCCGCGCCGTGCCCGGTCTGTTCGCCGAATTGAGAATGCAGCACACCCGCGCCATAGCTGAAATCACTCAGGCCGCGCGCGAGCAGCGTGTCCGCGCCGTAGAAGTAATTTGAATACGTCTGCTGACGGCCGAAGGCGTCTGTCACGACAACAGTGGTGTTGTTCGGACCTTCGCTGATAGGCAAGTTTTGAAAATTGAATTGTCCCGGCGGCAGCGTCTCGTGTCTATAGAGGATACCGTTTACGTATACGTCCGCTGTTGACGGCGTCAAAGCGTTCCCGACGATCTGAGGAAGAACGGTCTTTACTGCGATGGGATCCATTCCAAAGAAGCGTTGCAGCCCAAAGCCGGCTATTGCAACCGTTCCGCCAAGGTCGCCCGTGGATGTAACGACGTCGCCTATGGTCAGCCGGCTAGCCGATCGCTGAGAATCAAAAACCCAGCGCGTAATGTTGCTGCGATACTGCTGGTTGGCGGCTAAGCTCACCGTGCTGGAAAACATACCGGCACCGAGATGCGTGCCGAATTCTCCGGCGAACGCGCCGCCGGTCTGGTTCGAAGTGGAAACGGAATAGTTCAGGAAAGCGCTGCGGACGGGTCTGGAGAGGGCAATGTCTTGGTGAGGGCGATAATCCACGACGGTTGACTCGAGATGATTCGGCGTGACGGTAATATCCAGAAGCAGGGCTTGGTCGTCAACGTGAAAGGTCAAGCCTGGTTTCAGGTCTGATAGCGAGACTAAGTCAGTCGGCTTGCCCGAGCCGTTGAACGCGAATCCACGCAGGCCCGCATCCTCGAGGTCGGACCGGCGCACGAGGACGTCATCGTCATGAAGTGTGACGGTGACATCTTGCTTCGTGAGCATATTGATTCGCAGGGTAAGCAGAGCGCGCTGCTCCGCAGCAACGGCCGTAGCAATTGAACCCGCCAGAAGACTAAGGCACAGAATCGCGCTTAGGAACCGGCGCATACGATAATCACTTACACCCGATGGCCGAAGCATCGGCTGTGCGCGTGAACCGCCCGATGTCGCTTTGTACCGTTACGGAGACGGACTTGATGCGAGAGCACTGTGATGCGACGGTCGTTCCGAATTGCCAGCTTTCGCCGGCCAATACGTACCAGCCGTTGATCCGCTTGTCGACGACTTTAGCACCCGCCGAATCGCGACCGATTATTTCCGCGTTTGACACGGTGGCGTGAACGTTGCCCACGTTTGAGAAACTGGCCTGGACGATGCCGCGTCTTATGGCGAGCTGGTCGATCTGGGCTTTTTCCGTGCTTATCAGCGGAGTAAAAAACACCGGGACGGTTATGCGCGTGCGGACTTCGAGGCCTGGCGTTTTGCTGCGGGAAAGCTGGCTTTGAAGTGAAGGTAATTCGTCCAGCGCGATGCGATAGGTCAATTCCTTACCCGCCGCCGTGCCGCTAAACCCGATGCGGATGCTTCGCTGCTGCATCGGAAGCACATCGACGAGGGTAGGAAATACAATGAGATCGTCGCTCGGCGTGAGGACGGGCTGTCCGCGCCGATCGTTGGTCCAAGCAAACGCTCGTACCTGGAGGCGGAGTATCTCCGACGCCTGATTTTCGATCGTGAGGATCGTGCTTCCGGTGTCTTTGCTGAGGAAAATCCGAATAGGCTTGACATTAAACGCACCGGCTGAAGCCGGCGCGGTTGTCGACAGGACGGCGATCGCGGAGCAGATGAGCGCTAAGAGATATTTTGTGCGAGCAGAGAACATGTAACCTCAGAAATCGATGGTGAGCTGACGGTGGGCTTTATCCCAGGTGACTCGCTTAACGAGATACCAGGACGGTTTCATTTCAAAGCTAATCCGGATGACCGGCGGCATGCCATACGGATTAACTGTGTGTGCGGCATCATTCGTGACCCCCGTAACGATCTGGCCCCCAACCAGATACGCACTCACGCTGCTGCCGGGCACGATTTGCGCGCTTTCGCCGATAGTACCGGTTGTCGTCTTGGCTTCAGCCGAAGACGCGACAAACGAAACTGCCAGCAGAGTCAAGGTCGCGCGAATCAAAAATTTCATCATCGCCTCAAAAACTTATCGTGACCGTCACGGAATCGGCGTACGAACCTTGTTTTGCCTTTGATTGCCCGGTTATTATGCGAGTCCACACCGGCAGGCTGGAACCATGATCGCTCGGCGATACATAATTGTATCCTTGTGGCGTCCAGACCGTAGAACAGGCGTTATCGTGGCAAAGTTCGTAGCCGAGATAATCGCCGCTCGAATCTTTCATGGATCGACTTCCGAATTGGGAGCCCGCCGCATTGCCGTAAAGCCCCGAATTCATCGTGATCTGCGTGGTAGCGTTCTTCGTACATTTCACGCCGAGCGTATTCTGTTTTAGGATCGTGTTTCCGGGCGAGTGAATGTACCCGACTCCGATGTTGAAACTAAACGTGGGCGTCGTGAGGGTACACGTGCTCGCAACGGATCCTTTGACCGTTAGCGTCGCGGTCTTTTTGTGCGTCGTCACAGCAAGTGCCGGTGCGATGGTTACTAAGACGAGCGCAGCAACGGCTGCTATTCGTTTCATCAGAAGTTCACCGTGACTGTAACGCTGTCCGAAAAGGAGGCCGACACACCGGGACCGGTCACCCCGGTTTGACCGTGAGGGAGGATGCCGTAGAGTGAAAAGGAGCTATTGGTATTCAATCCGTTTGCCGTCTGATTGAACAGGTTCCCAACCCCGGTTGACGGATTGAACGACCACGGTGTTGAGGATCCCGTTGTTTGATAAAGCTGGTACGTCAAGAAGGTACCACTGCTGTCTTTCATGGCGCGGTCGCCCGACGGGGTCGCGTTTAGGTAGTTGGCGCCGCCGTTGATCGCCACTTGGAAATTCGGGTCTCCCTTAGTGCACCTGATAGTGAAGGTCAAAGGACCGGCCGTAACATCGGTACCGCTAAACGGATTGTACGAGCCGAACGCAATGGTACCGCTGGCAGGCGAGAGCGTGTTGCATCCGCCGGTAACGTCCCCCGTTACGGACACCTGCTGACCCGTCCCCGCAAGGGCGGCTCCAGAAGTGAGGCCCGCTACCGCTGCGGCTAACAGCAAGACCTTGCCGCCGAATCCCATTACAATCGCGACCCCTAGAAGTTCACGGCAACAGTTACTGTGTCCGTATAGTTACTTGCGGCCACAGGGTCCTGACCCGCCGGGATTTGCCCGTAAAGGCTGAAACTGAGATTTTGAGAACTGCTGGTTATCGTGCCGGACGAAAGCTGCGTCGTGCCGGCGCACGAGCTTGAATTGATCTGCCACGGCGTCGCGTATCCACTGTCCTCGAACAGTTGGTACGTAAGGTAGTTTGCACCGCTGATCATCGCTCGGTCTCCAAGCGGCGTCGCATGCGTGCAATTGTTACCTCCACTCACCGTGAAAAACACGTTTGTGGAACTCTTCGTGCAGTTCGTGGTGAACGTAGCCGGTGTACTGTCATTGTCGGGCGCCGTTTTGTTCGTGAACGGATCGTATCCCGGGAACGTGATCGTTCCGGAACTAGGAGTTAGCGCCGTACACGTTTGCGTTACGTTCGCCGTCATCGTGACGTTGGCTGATTGTGAGCCTGTTGCCGAAGCAGGGCCCGCGCTTAGCGCGAGGGCCCCTACCACGACAAGTGCTCGGAGGTACCTGGTCATCCCAGTGCTAGTCTAGAAGTTTACGGCGACTGTTACTGTGTCGGCGTAATCTGTTGCAGGGCTCGGATCCTGACCCGCAGGAATCTGACCGTAGATGGTCAGCGTTTGCGTCGCAGTCGAGCTGCTGATCGAAAGCGCTGAACCAGGCGTGCCGGCGCCGGTGCCGGAGTTAAACGCCCACGGTGACGTATGAGCCGCGTCAGAATACAGAGCGTAATTGAGGTAGTCGGTCGCTGACGTGCTCTTCAATGCGCGTGTCCCGGATGTGTGAGCGTAGTTCGCTCCGCCGTCTACCTGGAAGGTAACGCCGGATGCGTTCTTCGTGCATTGTGTCGTATAGCTGACCGGGCCGGCGTTGACCGGCGTGCTTGCATTGGCAAACGAATCGTATGCCGAGAAGGTCAGCGTATTTGACGCCGGCGTGAACGCGGTACACGATTGCGTAACGCTACCGGCGACATGAAGCGTAGCAGTGTTCTGACCCGCAAGGGCCGGACCCACTGTAATGACGAGCGACGCCACCGCGAATGCCGCCGCCAGTGTTCCTAAACGTTTGATCATTGTGAATCTCCAATAGTCGTGGTTGTCTGGCGTGGGGCAGATCACGCAAGCGGCCCGGCGATCTGAACGCCGTGGCTTGACTCAACCGTAGACGGAATGGGGATGATGATACAAGTCACCATCGGCCTGTTTTGGACGAACTTGACTGAACGTGGATATACGTTAGCGGTTTAACGGCAATTAACGGTCTGCTGCGATACTCGAAATTGAGTCGAAAAGACTAAAAATCCGTACCGCTACTGAACTTGAAGCCTTGAATCTTTGCCGCTGGAACTACGACCGAATAGGCATAACTGCCCGTCCGGTGCAGGGCATTAGCGAATTCGCAGCTACGTAGCGCTTCAATAATACTGTGGTTGAAACGCATGTTGCGTACGCCGCCGGCGAGCGCGCCGTTCTCGATGAGGAACGTGCCGTCGCGGGTCATGCCCGTCACGATCGCCTTCTTTTGATCTACGGTGCGGATGTACCAGAACCGCGTGATGAGAAGTCCGCGCTGCGTTTCGGCGATGAGTTCGTTGGTTGGCTTGCTCCCCGGAGCAACCACCAAGTGCATGGCCTGTGGGCCGTACGCGTTCGGAGCCGGCAAGGCGTGACCGGTGTTGGAACGCCCCAGTTTGTGCGCCCAGTAACTGTCGGTGACGATGTTCTTGGCGATGCCATCCTCGATGAGCGCCAGGCGCTGCGTGGGTTGGCCTTCGAAATCGAACGGCATGCCGGGCGCGAGCGGGTGCGCGTAATCGTCGGTAATCGTAACGTTATCGCCCAGATACTTCTTGTCCAGGCCGTCGCTCAGGAACGACGAGCCCTCGTCGAACGACTGCGCGGAAAAATGGCTGCTAACGTACGTGAAGAGTTCGCCGAACGCGGCCGGTTCTAGAATCACGGTCCATTCGCCCGGCTCAACGGTACGCGGATGCGCGGAGTCGCGCGCCTTCTGCGCCGCCGTTCGCCCGATCGCGCGCGCGTCCACACGATTGACGTCGTTATTGAAGCCCTCGGCGTATCCGCTCGAGTCGGAGGCGTTCATCTTGACGTTGACCGCGGCGTCGGTACCGTCGAACGAAGCGCGCGCACCGTTCGAGTTTACGATCGTCACGCCGGCCTCGCTCGTGCTCGCGAACCCCGCGCACCAATAGTCGTGCTCTTCGGCGGTCTTGAAGATTGCATCGCACATCTGCGCGCGCAGATGGGGCGATGCGTTGCCGGTATCTTTGACGTAAGCGCCCTCGGGCGTTTGCGTGGGGCCGCCGGCCGGCAGCGGCGGGAGTTCGGGATCTTCGGGTGCCAGATTGGCCATTTCGACCGCGCGATCGACCAGCGCGCGAAGACCCGATTCGTCCATCAGATTCGTCGTTGCGACGCCGGTTCGTTTGCCGATAATCGCGCGCACCTTAATCGAAACGTCGCTCTCGGCCACGTTCTGATGAACGGAGTTGTGCGTGAAGCGCGTGAGTTCGCTTCGCTCGTTCCACACCATGACTTCGGTTTCGTCGGCGCCGGAGAGCGCGAGAACGCGCTGCGCCACCTCTTCCCGGTGCGTGCTATCCACCGTAACCCACTCCAACCTGCACGCCGCGAAAGCGCGCCGGCGCCGCACATTGCGCGGTGTGGCCGGTTTGCATCGGCTCGCCTTTGCCGCAGTTGGGCGTACCCCACGCAACCCACGATCGTTCGTCGGCAATGGCATCGCACGAATTCCAGAACTTCGGCGTGATGCCCGCGTAGGTCGGGTTCTTGAGTATACGGCCGCGCTTGCCGTTCTTGATTTCCCACCCGATCTCGCAGCCGA
>Ga0073928_10004225_pt1 | contig 21549 bp, 14 predicted proteins | sample PaiPotPPA55metaG_FD_76969 | JGI IMG/M metagenome (GOLD analysis project Ga0073928, IMG submission 76969) | Iron sulfur acid spring bacterial and archeal communities from Banff, Canada, to study Microbial Dark Matter (Phase II) - Paint Pots PPA... ...
AGGAAAACGCTGAAGGTGTGCGTGAACGTCACCATCCCGCCGAGAAAAATAGCGTGCTTGAACGCACCGCGCGAGCCGACCAAGTAGGCCGCCACGATGGTCTTGCCGTGGCCCGGCGAGAGCGCGTGCATCGCTCCCAATCCGAACGCCACCGCGAGCCCGAGAAGCACCACGCCGAAGCCGAGATCGCCCTGCTGCAGCAGGCGAGGCAGGAGTCCTTTCATTACAATAGAAATTCTACGACGGAACCGGGTCTATGCGCTGGGTGCGTCAGAATTGCCTTGACGGCAATAGAGCTGTCTCATGAGCACGAAAGAGCAACTGCACGAACTTGTCGAGCGCCTGCCGGAAGCGCAGGGACCCGCTGCGGTGCGGTATCTCGAGTTCCTCATCGCACACGGAGAACCGCCGGTGGAACCGGAGATGTTGGCGCGCATTGACATGGCCCGCGCCCATTCCTCAGAAGGAATTCCGCATGAGGAAATTCTGCGGGAATTTGGGCTTTGAAACGCTTTGTGTGGGAGCCGGCCGCGCGCGCCGATCTCCGCCGCTTGGATCGTCAAACAGCCATGCGAATTCTCCTGACCCTGACGCGTTACGGCGAGACGGACGAAGGTGCGTCAAGCGGCTTACCGACCGCGAGGCCTATTCCGCTTTCGGGTCGGGAAATGGCGCGTCATCTTCGTCCACGGCATTGATAACCGCGGCAAAGCCTACTGACACTGTGCGCAAGAGAGCAACTGCGGCAGGAATCCGCCGGGGGCCTGCAAGAATAACAGCATCGCCGTGCAACCTTTCATTACAATAGGAATTCTACGACGGAACCGAATCTATGCGCTGGGTGACTTCCGATGATCTGCCGCGCGCCGGCGAGCTGCGCGTGGCGAAGGGCGCCGTGTTTACGCCGGCGGCACGCGAACTGGCCGAAGCGCGCGCGATTCGCATCGTTGAAGTCCCCGAGGATCAGCTCAGCAAAACCGCGCCGCCCGAGCGCACCGTGGCGCTGGGCGCGGATCACGGCGGATTTCGCTTGAAGGAAACTCTGAAGCCGCTGCTGGCGAGCCTGGGCCTCGAAGCCCGCGATGTGGGAGTTTACGACGAAAAGCCGGCCGACTATCCCGACATCGCGCAAAAGGTCGCTGAGCTGGTGGCGTCGGGCGTGGCGGCGCGCGGCGTGATCATCGACGGCGCGGGCATTGGCTCCTCGATCGCGGCCAACAAAGTTCCGGGCATTCGCGCGGCGCTTTGCTATGATAAGCCTTCCGCTCGCAACAGCCGCGAACACAATGATTCCAATGTGCTGACCTTGGGTGCGCGCCTGCTGACCGTGACGCAGGCGGAAGACGTGTTGCGCACTTGGATCGAGACGCGGTTCGCCGGCGGACGGCACGCGGCGCGCGTGGCGAAGATCGCCGGCATCGAAAAGCAATACTCAAAGGACGCCAAATGACCGCGTTGAACACCGCAGAGATCGACCGGCTGGCGGCGCAGATCGGTGAGGAGATCCTAGCGCGCCTGCGCAAGCCCGCGCCCGCGCCGGCGCGCCCGGATCCCGCGATTGCCGGCCTGATCGATCACACCGTACTGCGCGCCGATGCCACGCGCGCGGATATCGTCAAACTGTGCGGCGAAGCGCGGCACTACGCCTTCGCTACCGTGTGCATCAACCCGTACTGGGTGCCGCTGGCAGCCAGCGAACTGGCCGGATCCCCGGTGAAGGTGTGTACCGTGACCGGCTTTCCGCTGGGCGCCACCAGTACGGAAGCGAAAGTGGCCGAATCAGCAGCCGCGTTGCGGGCGGGCGCGCGCGAAGTCGATATGGTCATGAACATCGGCGCGATGCGCTCCGGCGATTTCGATACGGTCAAGCTCGACATGCAGGCGGTCGCGCAGGTGTGCCATGATGCGGGCGCCATCCTGAAAGTGATTCTCGAAAACGCGCTGCTGGAAGATGCGCAGAAGACCGCGGCGTGTGGCCTCGCGCAGTCGGCGGGTGCGGATTTCGTGAAGACTTCGACGGGCTTCGGTCCGTCGGGCGCGACCGCCGCCGATGTCTCGCTGATGCGGCGCGCGGTGGGTCCGCGGATGGGCGTGAAAGCCGCGGGCGGCATTCGCACGCTGGCGGATTTCCGCGCCATGGTGGCGGCGGGCGCCAATCGCGTGGGCGCCAGCGCCAGCGTCAAGATCATGGAGGCAGCCGCCGCCGAGAGTCGCTAACCGAGCCGCGACCGTTAGGGAGCGGAATCCCCATGCAAGCCTCCCGCAAAGCCATCCGTTTCCGCGAACGATCCGAGCTGCTCGATTTCCTGCTCGAAGTGTCCGCGATGATGTCGCAGACCCTCGATCTGGATGAGCTGCTGGCGAAGATCTCCGAGACCGTCAAACGAGTCATCCATTGCGAGCTCCTGGCCATCCTGCTGTATAGCGAGCGCCGCCACTCGTTGCGCATACGCTACGCGTTGGGGCACCGCGAAGAAGTTGTGCGCAACTGGGAGATCGGGCTGGGCGAGGGCATCACGGGCGCCGCTGCGGAGTCGCGCGAGCCGGTGTTGGTGGGCGATGTGCGCAGCGATCCGCGCTACTTGAACGCGGTGGAGGCCGTGCGCACCGAACTGGCCGTGCCCATGATCGCGCGGCGCAGGTTGGTGGGCGTGATCGATGTGCAATCGACGCGCCTGAATGCGTACACCGAGCACGACCGCGCGCTGCTGCGGCTGATCGCGGCGCGCGTGGCCAGCGCCATCGACAATGCGCGTCTCTACCGGCGCGTGGACCGCCAGAATCGCACGCTGAAGGCGCTGGCTTCCATCTCGCAAGAGTTTTCTTCCATCCTGGACGTGGGAGAGCTGCTGGGCAAGATCGCCACCACCGTGCACGGCCTGATCAATTACGACGCGTTCAACGTCCTGCTGGTCGATCCGGAGCATAAACTGCTGCGTAGCCGCTTCAGCATCCGCTACGACAAGCGCGTCAAGCTCGACAATATTCCGCTTGGAAAAGGTATCACAGGCGCGGCGGTGGAGCAGCGCGCCCCCGTGCGCGTGCTGGACACTTCGAAAGATCCGCGCTACATCGCTTCGCACCCCGACATACGGTCGGAAGTGGCGATCCCCCTGATGACCGGCGATCGCGTCACCGGCGTCATGGATCTGGAGAGCGAGCACGTAGGTTACTTCACCGAAGAGCACGTGCGCATGTTGATGCTGCTGGCGCCGCAGATTGCGAGTTCGGTGGAGAACGCGCGCCTGTACGAACAGTTGGCCATCCGCGAGCGGCGCATGGAGGATGATCTGCACGCGGCGGGCGAGTTGCAGCGCGTACTGCTGCCGACCGGCGATCCGCGTTTCGAGGGCCTGGAGGTTGCGGCGGGATTGCGGCCGGCGCGCGTGGTCAGCGGCGACATCTACGATTTCTTCGAATCGCCGGATCAGGGCGGCATCGTGGCGTTCGGCGACGTGAGCGGCAAAGGCGCGGCGGCCGCGCTCTACGGCGCGCTGGTGAGCGGGTTGCTGCGCTCGCTGGTACCCCACCGCTTGCATCCGCGCCAGCTCATGCGCGCGCTGAACGAAGCGCTGATCGAGCGCAAGGTCGAGGCACGCTACGTCACGCTTCTGGTGTTGATGTGGAACCCGCACATCCGCCAGTTCGTCATGGCTAACGCCGGCGGCAATCCGCCGCTGGTGTGCCGCAATCGCGAAATCCTGAAGCCGTACGTGGAGGGCGTGCCGCTAGGGTTGCTCGACCAGCGCGAGTACGACGAGATAGTGTTTCAGGCGCGACAGGGCGACACCATCGTGCTGTACTCCGACGGCGTCACGGACCAGTTGAGCCCCGCGGGTCATGACTACGGCAGGCGCCGCTTGTCGGAAGTCGTGCGGCAGACCTGCGACCGCCCGGCCGAGGCGATCGTCGCGGAGATCCTGGCGGACCTCGACCGGTACAACACCGCGGTGTTCGACGATCAGACGGTTCTGGTGCTGAAGGTCAAGTAGGACTCTCGTGGCGCACGCTTCCAGCGCGCTCAGCCGCCGAAACCTAGGGAAGCGAGCGGGTCCGGGGGGACCCACGCAGACCAAGGGGCCCGCCCCACTACGGCGCGGCGCGGCGCAGGCAGCGGGCGAGAAACTCGGCGCGGTCGGCCATCGCGCGCGGATCGTTGACCGAGTGGCCGGCATCGTAGAAGACCACTTTCTGTGGACGTGGGATCAAGTGCGTCAGACGTTCCGCCGCCGCGCGCGGCACGAACCGATCGAAGCGCCCGAACTGAAACAGAATCGGGGCTCCCAGCCAAAGACGCGTGAAACGCTCCGGGTCCACCGCGGATACGGATGCGAGGTAGCGCGCAAAACGCTCGCTACCCATGGAGAACCGCATGTTCGCCATGTCGGGATCGTCGCTTTCCATCAATTCCGCGAAACTCGGAAAACCCGCCACCAGAACGAACGCGCGCAGCCGCGCCTCGATGCCCGACAGAACGGCGCCCCAGTTCGCTCCATAACCGTGACCCACATAGGCGATGCGGCTGGCGTCGACATAGCTCCGCGCGGCCAGCAGATCGATGCCCCGCCGGATATCGATCACGGCCTGAATATGGATGCCGCGGTCGTTGTCACCGTCGCTCAGCGAATTGAAACTGCGCCGCCAACCCACCGGTCTCTCGGGCGGCGCATCGATAAGCAACGACACAATCGGCGGCGACGCGCGTGCCAGCAGCAGCGCCTCGGGGAGGAACTCGTCGCGCCTCCCATAGTCGGCCGCGAAGATGGCGGCCGGGTACTTCCCGTTCCGGGCGGGAGTCACGAGAGCCGCCGAAACCGGTCCCAGGGCGCCGGAATAAGAGAGCACCGTCACACACGATCCGTCGGCTTGCTCGGGCTCTTCGCTGCGGACATTGAGCGGCGCGGCCGAATCGTACGAAAACATCGATACCGGATTTACCACGGCCGGCTCCGCGTACGCACTTGCGGCGCCGGAGGGTCCCAGCCCATTCGCTGGAACCACCCAAAGGTATATCCGGTCGTCCGCGAGTTGGACAGTCTTGGCGGGCGTCCAGCTTCCCATGTCGAACCGGTGAGAGACGATGCGCGTTCCCGGCCGCAGCTCACGGAGAAGCTTGGAACGCAGACGCAGGTTGACGCCGGGCGTGAGAAACATGGTCACGACAGACGCCGGGCGCAGGTCGTACGCGAACAAGTCGGCCTGGAGGAACGTGGCAATCCCGGCGAGGCCCTCCTGGCGGGCCAGCGTTTCCGACTGCCGCACAAGACTGGGGTCGATCTCGACGCCTGTGGCACGAATACCGAATCGCTTGCAGACGGCGATAACGATGCGGCCATCGCCGGAGCCCAGGTCGATCAGCACGTCCCCTGGTTTGATGTCGGCTAGATCGAGCATCGCATCCACCACGTTCGGCGGCGTGGGGACATAAGGGACATCTGTGAATTGCCGGTCGGCCTGCGCGCAAAGCGCAGCGGCGATGGCAAACCCAAGGGTGACTGAGCGGCGCAACATGGCGGTTTCCTTTAAATGCAGACGCGCGGCATGGGCCGCCCGTGCAAGGCGCATTCGAAAAGCGAATGGTTTCCAGCGGAACGAGATGCGTGGCGCGTAACGCGCTGGGCGCCGAGGTCCGCCGCACGCGGGCGTGAGCACCCCGGTCCGACAACGCGCGGTGCGGGCGCCTACGCGTCAAAGGTACGAATCTGAGCCGTAAGGCGAAGAATCTGAGCCGCGCCGGCAGCATTCCGCTCGCAACTCACGCCCACGCCCTGGCTCTCCGCCGACCGGGCGGAACGCGCCGGACACCGCCGTCGGCCAAATCGCCGGCAGCCAGAATTGGACCGAGGTCCGCATCGCAGCCCAGGCGCCATCGTGCGGCGGAAGGCGCCCCGCTGGCAGGTTGCCGCCGACCGAAGCATCATGGCCGGCGCCGCGTACCGCGGAACGTGCCCCACGGGAAGGAACAGCCGTGCGGCACACCCGCCTCCTGCTCTTCATGGTTCGGTCTCGCCGCTCCATACGTTTTCCTGGCAGTAGCTTTGTTCTACTGCGCCGCGAGCGATGGACCGCCCACCACGTTGGAAGGCTCCGATCGACTGCCTCGGGCATCCTCAGCCCGCACGAAGTAGAGTGACTGTAGGCTGGTCGGAGCGTTTTCAGAATACGTTGTCGAAGTGACTGTGGCGATGAGCGCAGGCGGTCCCGGATAGCCATAGAGCGGGCTCGAGGTAGAGGCACGCACCGCCGGCAGTTCGGAACAAAGCACGGCGACGCCGGCCTTAACATTGCTGCAGGCTTCCGCGAGGGTGTTTTCGATCCCCGGGGGGGGCGTAGTCTGGCTGCTGGAAAGAGCGATGCGATAGACCAGGTACTGTTGCGCGCCGGATATCGGCTGCCAGTCCAATGACACGGACGCGCCCATCGCCAGCGAGCCGGGCGCGGAATGCAGCACGGGTGCGGCGAGCTTGGCAGGGGCGGGGGAGGCGCCATTGTCGAGCTGGAACACCTGGGTGCCGCCAATCGACCGCGCCGTGCCCATGAAGAGGCCATGAGGCGTGCCGGCAAAGCTGCGGCCACCCGTGTTGGCGCCGTCACCCAGGCCAACCTTACTGACAAAAGACCAATGTACTCCGTCCGGAGTTCGCCAGATATCCGTGCCGAATTCCTGGGACCAAAGCTCGCTGAATGGCGGCTCCGCAAAGTGATCAGCGCTCCAGTCCCATGTGCCCATGTACAATCCTTGGGAGCCCACACCCATGTTCCAGAAGTGACCCGTGAAACCGTTATCGAAGTATTGGCCAATGCCGCTGATGGGAGAGATAGTCCCGCCGGCGCCAGGCTGTCCCTGCGGTATTGTACGCGGATTGCCAATCACCAAATCCCAGCTATCGACCGAATCCACCTGCACGGCGCCCGTATTATCCGGGCGAATACGGATCATCTCATTAGCAGCATCCGTTCCGACATACAAACAGCCGATGCCGGGGCAGTATTGTGAGTCGGCAAAGATGCGCATGCTCATGGCATAATCGGCAATCAGACCAGTTGCGTATGCTCCGTTGGTAATGATGGGAGTCCAGGTGTAAGGCGCCGCGCCCGTCCCGTCGGTTTTGAAAACACCATAAGTAAGGGAAGTAAAGGCGGGTGGATTGCCCGTGCCGGCATAGACGAAATTGTTGAAGCCCTCCAGCACCCAGACCGGCAGGTCCGCGGTAGACGGACTCGCCCATTGAAAGCAGGCGGGCAGGCCGCAGTTATCGCCTAACGCGGGATTGACGCCGGGCACGGAAGAGATCACCCTGCCTACTCCGATGAAGTCTCCGACCTGCAAGAACAGGATACTATTCGGCTGTCCGGGATTCAATTGCGTGCCGGAACGCAAGCTCACATTCCCATAACCTGGCACGCCGTTCTGAGTCAGATCTCCGAGGAAGCACGACGTAGCAGGACAAACTCCGCCTACCGACGTATTCTGTGGGATGGGCCTCCATGTGATGCCATCCGTGGAGCGCAGAATGCGCGGCGGCGCCCATGTCTGGAAGTTGGTGGAATCCGTAAATATCTGCCCGGAAGTCACTCCCAGGGCGTATAAGGCTGTGACTCCCCTTGGCTCAGTCACAACTGCCATGTCGCGGAATCCGATGTCGCGCCCGGTCGCCACCGTCTTGCCCTGGTTATCGGTGGTAGTGAGGGAGTTGGGTGACTGAAAAACACGGGCCCAGATGCCGGTTGAAGGATCGTATTGCCAGATCTCCGCCTGCAACGGCAGATGGTGGAAGTCCGGTGTACAGTCACCTATACTTGGCGGATACAGTCCCGGCAGGCCCAGCGTGACGAAGGCTTCGGCTGCTGTAACACAATTCACCTCCCGGCCCGTTCCCACGTATAGTTTGTTCTTGAACCAAGCCATGGACCAGGCCCAAGTGTTATGCAGATCGCCAAAGCCGCCCGTGGCCACCTGCGCGACTCCGTTCTGCCGGTTGTCATCGGCCGTCACTTGCCCATAAATGAAGTTGAACGTATTCACGCCCAGGCGCAAGCCCTCGTAGTTGGTGGCCACCACACCTAGCTCCATGCCGTAAGTTGCCGGCAGAAGTGTTTCCGGTTCGTCCACCAAGCCGTCGTTGGCGGGCGCGCCGGCGCCGCCTGTAATGGATGTCAGAATAGGTCCGGTGACATTCGTAAAGCAGCCACCGGTATGAGAACACAGGGAAGTGTTGCCCGACAGGGTAAAGAACGGAATGCCGGCATTCTGGAAGACGACATCCCACGTCGACCGCAGAAATAGGACGTTGGCGATTTCCATCGACTGCATGGCGGGCGTGAGCAGGCCGAACTTCTGGCCCTCCGATTGACCCGCCGGACTATAAAACCAGTCCGCCAAAGCCGCCCCCTGGTTGGGAGTACCGATCATCATTACAGCGTGGCTGATGCCGATCCATAGGGGATTGGCGATGGCATTCTGCAAATCCAAGCCGCCTTTATCCTTGCACACGAAGTACACCTTCGTGACGTTATAGTGGCTGAGGATGGCCGGGAACAGCATCTGTAGCTCAGCCGAGTTTTGCTGGATGGTATCGTTGTTGGCCGAGTTATCAGCGCTTAAGCTTAGGAAGACAGTGCGCAGTCCAGCCTGGTAGGCGAGGTCGTACATGTCATTCGCAGTTCCCGTGCATGGCAGCGAGCAGTTCTTACCTTCCAGCCAGTCTTGATAGGTCCCGCTGATGCCGTGGATGAAGACCACCACCGGTCCATTTGGATTGGCCGCTGGAACCGCACCGTAAAACAAGTTTGGAAAGCTGGGATCGACCGTGACCGGCGGCGCGGGCGGCGGCAAGGCGGCGCACATCGTTACGGTAAAGATGACCGGGGCAAACAGTAGCGCGAAACCACGAACTAACCGTGGCATAGAAACCCCTCCCTTATGAGACTGTGCTGATTGAAGATAACACTCCGCGGGCCGATGTGTCAAGGTATCTCGCCTCCCTCATAATGGTACATTTACTTCTGATGCCGGACAAGCACGGAGTCAAACGCATCGTCACAGTACTGTTGGCAACAGCGGGCACAGGCGCCATTTTATTTGCATCCGCTGGGAGCCTGCACTGGGTCCGAGGCTGGATCTTTTTTGCGGCCCACCTTGTCTCCGTCGTAACGGCCAGTGTCACTATGGCACTCACCAATCCGGAGTTGCTAAACGAGCGCGGTAAGAGACACCGCAATACAGAGCCCTTCGAGAAAGTGTTCGAAGCGCTCTACCTTCTGCTTCTGATCATCTTACCGTTGGTTGCCGGGCTCGATGCGGTTCGGTTTGCCTGGTCTGCGCTGCCCGCCTGGGTAGCCTGCCCCGGAGGGCTTCTGTTTGCGTGTGGCGCCGCGCTCATTATCTGGTCGATGGCCGTGAACCCGTTCCTTGAGACTACCGTGCGCATACAACCTGAGCGCGGGCATCACGTCGTCAGTTGTGGGCCGTACCGTTTCGTGCGGCATCCCATGTACGCCGGACTAATTCTGGAAAATCTCGCGGCGCCGCTGATGCTGGGCTCCCGCTGGATGTTCGTGCCCGCGTTGTTGGTCTGCGCACTATTCACGGGGCGCGCTTATCTGGAGGACCGCGTCCTGCGCCGGAAACTTGCGGGTTATGCCGAGTATTCACAAGTCACTCGCTATTTGATGGTGCCGGGCGTCTGGTAAGCCTCGTTGACAATCCTGTCACCCAACGACTTCAGAAAATCGTGGCTCGGGGATAAGCGCGCGCGCAATTGTTCAAAGAGACGCTCAAACTGAGCGGGCGATTCGTCCAGAGACCGTAGTGTGTGCGCCAGCTTCCGGCGAACAGCGTCGCCTTTCGGATGATGCCGCTGAATGTCCCAATAGATTTCCGGATTCGATGAGACAATGCGGCTCAACAGCGCTAGCAGCAACCGGTGTGGAGGCGTCGCCAGGGCCATGCGCTTCTCCATGCTGTAATCGTCATCCAACAGGAGCGTACCAAAGGCAAGGATGACGGCATGCGTGGCCACCTGAATCGTCGCGGTCAGCGCGTCGTGAGCGTCGGCGGTCAACATCTCGACGGTTGCGCCCTGGGCGCGGAGCAATTCGAGAAACGCTGCGCTGCGCACGCCACTGGCGAGTTCGACGACTGCCACGGGGTGACCGCGCCAGCCCAGCGCGGGCGCGAACATCGGATTGATCGACAGCATCTCGACGTTGCGGCGGCAATCACACAGAATCCGGCAAATTCCGGTCTTGACCGACAGAGTATCGATCCAAACTGCGCCATCCGGCATCGCTTCCAGAACACGCGGCGCGGCGGCCAGGGCGGCCTCTTCCGGCAAGCACACCACTACGCAGGCGGCCGCGGCGATTCGTTCGAGCAACGGTGTGTCCGGCGCGGTGACATCCGCGCTCAAGTATCTTGGGGACGGGAGCCAATTGGGCCGGTTGCCAAGGTCCGCGTAGGTCACTTCCACGCCGGCGCCCGCGAGACAATCCGCCATCAGGCCGCCCACTTGACCCAAGCCGCCCAAAATGAGAGCCGATTCGATGTGTGTCACGGTTCCCCCACGGGCGCGGGCGCCCACGCGGCCTGCGAGATGCACGCACGCAGACGAGCGGCGGCATCGCGCACATAGTCGGTCAACGAGGTCGAGTGATTCCCGGGTATGCGATGCACGATCACCTCCGCTGCCACGCGGCTCCAACCCATCGCGGGATCGTCCGGCTCTTCCGCGGGCCGCGGCTCCTCATCCGGCCACAAGATAGTGAGGCATACAGGTAGAGATTGTGGCGTGTACGCGATCATGGCTTTGCGATAAGCTTCGGTGATATCCGCGCGGCCCGCCTGGTAATCGAAGCCCACGAGGCGCCCGTTTCGCGGCGCGGCAGCGATGACTGCGACCATTCCCACTGGTTCGCCGAGTGCGATCAGTTGCCGCGCGATCTCGACGGCGATCAGCCCGCCGTTACACAATCCCCCAAGCAGATACGGGCCATGCGGCTGGAATGCGCGCAGCGTTGCGACATGCTCGGCGGCCATGGCCTCGATGGTCGGCGGCACTCGGTCGCCATCGGCGCCATGCTGCGGGAAAGTGAAGAATGGCTGATCCGCGCCCAACTCGCGCGCCAGTTCCAGGCAGTAGTAGCCGCCCAGGAAAAAATCGCCGTGCACGAAGAACAAGGGGGGGCGGTCGCTGCCCTGCTGAATCTGCCAGATACCGGACTTCGGCGCGGTTTCTTGCTCGCGCAGAGCATTTTCCAAGCCTTCCAAAGTGGGATTGGCCAAAAGTGTGGCCAGGGCGATCTTTTTGCCGTAGACCTTCTCGATCTGATCGAGCACACGGGCGACCAGGAGCGAGTGGCCGCCCAAGTCGAAGAAATTGTCTTGGGGGCGCACGCCTTGGATGCCCAGGACGCGCTCCCAAAGTTCCGTGAGGGCCTGCATGCGGTCGGGGATTTCAGCCTCCGGCGAGTATGCGGCATCGGGGGGGGGCAGCGCGTTGCGATCCACCTTGCCTGTGCGCGTGCGCGGCAAGCTGGTCATCGAGACGAAACACGCGGGCGCCATGTACTCCGGAAGACGCTCCTTAAGATGCGCGCGCAATTCGTGATGGGGCGGCGCTGGCCCGCCACGCGGCACAACATAAGCCACCAGTCGTGTCTCCCCCGGTTGATCCTCACGCGCTACGACCACGGCCTCTGCGACGCCGGGATGATGGCGCAGCGCCGCTTCGATCTCCTCAAGCTCGATCCGGAAGCCGCGCAGTTTGACCTGATGGTCGGCGCGCCCCAGAAATTCGATGGCGCCGTCGGGGCGATAGCGCGCCAGATCGCCCGTCTTATACAAGCGCGCGCCACCTTCGAACGGATTGGGAATGAAGCGTTCGGCGGTCAGCTCAGGGCGGTTCAGATAGCCGCGAGCCAGGCCCACGCCGCCGATGTGCAACTCGCCTGGCACGCCCACCGGCGCCGGCTGTAAGTGGGCATCGAGAATATAGAGCTGCGTGTTGGCGATAGGCCGGCCGATAGGCACCGGCGATCCGCAGGGCGGCGTCAGGGGCATCATCGCCGCGCATACGGTGGTTTCCGTAGGGCCGTAGGCGTTGAAGAACGACCGGCCTGCGGGCCAGCGCGCCGCGACCGCTTCCGGACAGCTTTCGGCGCTGGCGCACAGCATGCGGAGCGCGGGCAGTTCTGCCGGCGGCAGGCTGGCTAGCACGGACGGCGGCAAGCTGGCGGTGGTGATGGCCTGCTGCTCCAGGATGTCTAGCAGGCTTTGCCCCCCGAGCACAACGCCGGGGGGGGGCAGGTACAGCATGCCGCCGCACCGCCAGGCGATCGCGAAATCCCAGACCGAAGCGTCGAAGGCCGGCGAGGCAAACTGCAGCACGCGGCTGCTGGTGTCGAGGCCAAACAGCCGCGCGACATAGGCCGCCAGATTCGACACGCCCCGGTGTTCCAGCAGCACGCCCTTGGCCGCGCCGGTCGAGCCCGAGGTGTAGATGACGTAGGCCAGATTGTGCGGCCCAACTTGTGTAACCGGATTTTCGGAGCTCTCACGTGCGATCGCTTCGGCCTGGGCGTCCAGCATGGCGCGCGTCAACGTGACGGCCGGCGCGGCGTCCGCGAGCATGCCTTCCAACCGTTCGCGCGGCGTGGCGGGATCCAGTGGCACATACGCGCCGCCGGCCTTGAGCACCGCTAGAATGGCTACCAGCAAATCGAGCGAGCGCGCCAGGCAGATCGCCACTTGGCGCTCGGGCGCGACGCCTGCGCGCGTCAGGTAGTGCGCCAATCGATTCGCGCGGGAGTTCAATTCGCCGTAGGTCACCACCGCATCACCGCAAATAGCGGCGATCGCAGCAGGATTCCGGGCCGCCTGCGCTTCAAACTGATGGTGGATGCAGGTGTCGTCAAAAGGTGCGGTGGTGGCGTTCCATTCGGTGATGATCTGGAGCTTTTCTCCGGCAGTGAGCAGCGGCAATCCCCACACAGGCTGCTCCGGATCAGTGACGGCGGCTTCCAGCAGAGTGAGGAAATGTCCCTGCATACGCTCGATGCGCCCGCCGTCGAACAGGGCGGTATTATACTCGAACCAGCCGTCCAGGCCCGAAGCACTTTCCCACAACGATAGCGTGAGATCGAAGCGCGACGTTCCCAGATCCAGCTCCTTAACTTCGATCCGCAGGCCGCCGGCTTCGGTGAGCGGACGAGGTGCGTTCTCGAAGGCGAACATCACCTGAAATATGGGCGAATAGCTATCGCGGCGCGGATTGACCGCCTGCACGAGCTTGTCGAACGGGAGATCGTGCGCGAACGCGCCCAAAGCGGTGGCGCGGACCCGGCGCAGCAATTCGCTGAAATTCGGCCCGCCCGAACAATCCGTACGCAGCGGCAGCGTATTGATCAGCAGGCCGATCAGTGACTCCAGAATTACTTGGCCGCGGCCGGCGACGGGGGTGCCCACGGTAACGTCTTCCTGGCCGGTGTAGCGATGCAGCAGGGCTTGGAAGGCCGCCAGCAAAACCATGAACGGCGTGGCGCCTTCGCCGCGGGCGAGCGCACGCAGCTTATCTCGAAGCGGAGCCGGGATGTGCAACGGCACGCGCGCGCCGTGATGCGAATCGTGGGGGGGGCGGCGCCGGTCGGCCGGCAGCGGCATGAACTCCAAAGCGCCCTCGAGTTGGCGCCGCCAATAATCCATGGCTTCCACGGCGGCTGGGCTATCGAGCCACGCGCGTTGCCAGTGCGCGTAGTCACTGTACTCGATCCTCAAATCGGGCAGCGCGGATCCTTCGTAGAGCGCCATCAATTCAGCTACGAGGATTTCCATCGACCAAGCGTCAAAGGCTATGTGATGCACAGTGAGCAGCAAGAGATGATCGGACTCCGCGAGCGATAGCAGATGCGCGCGCAACACGGGGCCGCGCGGGAGATCGAACGGCTGCCGCGCGTATTCGAGCGCCAGGCGCATGGCTTCCTGCTCGCGCTCACGCTCCGCCACGTCCGCGAGATCCACCACCGGCACCAACAGCGGTGTACCGGGCATTATGTGCTGCACCAGTTCGCCGGCCACCATGGGAAACGTGGTCCGCAATGCTGCGTGGCGGCGCACCACATCGCTCAAGGCGCGTACCAGCCGCTTGGTATCCAGCGGTCCCTGGAATCGAATGGCGGATGCGCGATTGTATAGCGCGCTAGCCGGATCTTGCTGCCACAAATACCAGAGGCCTTGTTGTGCGAACGACAGGGGCGCATCACCGGTGCGTTCGTCCCGCTCCAGCGCCAGCACGGGGGGAGCGGATTCCGCCTGGACGGCGAGCTGCGCGACGGTGCCGTCATCGTCGAACAGAATGCGCAGCGGCAGTTCGACCTTCAGCCGCTCGCGCAGGCGCGCAATCAACTGCGCGCCCAGCATGGAATCACCGCCAAGCTCGACGAAGGTGTCGTGGCGGCCCACCCGCGGGCAACCCAGCACCTCGGTCCACATGGCCGCGATGGATTGTTCGAGCGCCGTGCGCGGCGCTTCATACGCGGCCGATTCACCGGTGGCTTCGGCAAGGCCCAGGCGAGCGGACAGGCCGATGCGCTGGACTTTGCCGGTAGGCCCCGTGGGGATTTCATCGCGCACCAAAATGCGGCTCGGCACCTTGAAATCCGCCAGGCGTACGGCGGCAAATTCGCGCAGCCGGCGCTCGCACACGCTGCCGCCGGGTTTCAGCACCACGACGGCGGCCACCTCCTCGCCGAGTTGCGCGTGCGGCCGCGCGAATGTCACGGCCTGTGCGACTTCGGGATGATCGAGCAGGACTTCGTCGATCTCCCGCGGCGAAATTTTCTCCCCCCCCCGATTGATGATCTCCTTGATGCGGCCGGTGAGATACAAGTAGCCATCGCTGTCCACACGGCCTTGGTCTCCGGTACGAAACCAGCCCTCGCGAAAAGCGCCGGCGTTGGCCTCCGGGTTGTTCAGGTAACCGGTGATGACATTGGGTCCGCGGATGACCACTTCGCCATCCATGACGGCGATCTCGGGTCCGGCGGGCAGACCCACCGAGCCCGGTTTGCGCTCGCTCGGCGGCAGCGGATTACTGGCCATTTGATGCGCGGCCTCGGTCATGCCGTAGGCTTCTATTACCGGTGCGTGAAATACGCGCTCGAGATCGGCCATCACCTGCGGCGCGAGTGCGGCCGAAGAGGATCGGATGAAGCGCAGCGGACAGCGCGCAATAATTTCTTCGTGCGCGGCGGCGCGCGCCAGAATGGCCTGGTGAATCGTGGGTACCGCGGTGTACCATGTGGGCCGCGCTTCCTCCATCCAGGCGAAGAACTGCGGCGCGTAGAATCCGGGGGTACAAAAGACGCTGCCGCCGGCGGCCAGCGAGGCGAGCAATGCGCCGGCCAGTCCATGAATGTGGAACAGCGGCATCACATTCAGGCAGCGATCTTCCGGTCCAAGGTCGAGCGACTGCCGGATGTGCCGGGCAGAGGCGCTGATGTTACTCTGCATGAGCGGCACCATTTTAGGGCGCGCGGTGGTGCCGGAGGTGTGTAGCAGGAGCGCGATATCGTCCGGTTGCGCGGGGTCGAAGCCCAGCGTGGGGCTGCTTTCGAGCGCGGTGAGATCGAGGACAGGAATACCGAGAGTCTGCGCGGCACGCCGGGCAGGCGAATCCGCGCCGGCAGCGGCGATCAGCGCGCGCGCCTGCAAGTCGGCGAGATAGAACTCGAATTCCGCGGCGCGGAAGTTGGGATTCAACGGCGCTGCGGTAGCGCAGGCGGCTACGCTCAGAAAGGCAGTGGCCATCTCAGGACCGTTTTCCAGCACGATCGCCACGCGGTCGTGGCGGCCTAAGCCGCGGCTGTTCAGGGCGGCGGCGACCGCTTCGATGCGGGCTAACAAGTGGCCGAAGGTCAACGGCGTGTGCCCCGGTGCGGCGAGCGCGATACGGCCCGCCGACTGCCGCGCTTGCTCGACGATAAGCTGATAAATGCTGTCCATGGGCTTTAGTTGGCGCCGGCAGGACCCCCCTGAATATCCCGCATGATCTCGTCTTCGATCTGGCATGCTTCGTCAATCACCAGTTCGTATATAGCAAGCACAAATTCCCTGCGCAGACCCCTGCCATGGCCCCGTTCCGCCGCGCGGGCTTTGACTTCGGCGACGCGTTGTTCTTGCATCATCGGAATACCGGACTCCGCCTTATAGGCGGCGACTTCCCGGCAAATGGCCAAGCGGCGCGACAATACATCGAGTAACTGCTCGTCTAACTCGTCGAGCTCGCGCCGGAACTGTTGTAACTTCTCCGTCATGTCCCGGGTCCGAAGGCAGATACCAATGCCTGCCCTTTCAGCAGAATTTCATTCCACTCTTCTTCCGGATCGGACATGGCCACGATTGCGCCGCCGACGCCGATCGACACACACTGCCCCCTGAAAACAGCAGAGCGGATCACAATATTGAGATCGGCCGATCCGTTTAGAGCAAAATATCCGATGCATCCGGAATAGATGCCCCGCGCCTCCTGCTCTAACTCATCGATAATGGCCATTGTGCGATATTTCGGTGCGCCGGTCATAGAACCGCCGGGGAAGGCGGCGCGGAAACAGTCCACCGCGCTCCGGTCACTTCGCAACTGGCCGCTAATGGTGCTCACAAGCTGATGCAGAGTAGCATATGTCTCGACCTCCATCAGCGCCGGCACTTCGACGGAACCGAGCTCGCAAACCCGGCCCAGATCATTGCGCAGCAGATCCACGATCATGAGGTTTTCAGCCTGGTTCTTGATGTCCAGACGCAGCCGCTGGCGCATATATTCGTCTTCAGCGGGGTCTGCGCCGCGGCGCATGGTTCCTTTAATCGGCTTGGATTCCACTGCTCCGTCCGGCCGCACTCGTAGGAACCGTTCCGGCGATGAGCAGGCTACTGACATGCCGGGAAACTTCAAGAATGCCGAATAGGGCGCCGGGTTCCGCCGGCGGAGGATTCTATAGAAATCGAATGGATCGCCGGCGAAATGCGCGCGAAGCTGGTTCGTCAGACAGATTTCGTAGCTCTCACCATCGCGAATGTACGCCAGGCAGCGGGCGATGTCTTCTAGATAAGTGTCGTGAGAGCGGCTCACGGTAAAGCGGGGTGCGCCGGCGGTGAGGGCAGGCGGCGCGGGCTGACATGCGGCGTCGAGACGGCGCGTGATGTGATCGAACCACCTTGCTGCTTCGCATTCAGACTCACTCAGGCACAGGAGATAGATCTCGTTCGTTTGGTGATCGGCGGCGACGCACTTGTCTACGAATAACAGCGTGCAATCCGGATGGTTGGCGCGCTGCGTGGCGGGCGCGCCACACAGCGCCTTCAATTCGTAACCGAAATAACCGGCGTAGCCGCAATTGAAATCGAAGGGCAGATCGCCGGCCGGGATGTGGCGCGCGCGCAGGTTGCGGTTGAGATAGGTGAGGACATCTTCCCCGGTAGTCTCGGTGACTCCTTCAAAAGAGCGAATGACTTCGGACGGCGCTCCCATGAAAGAGAAGCGCGCACGGCTTTCCGTAGTGAGACTGCTGTCGAGCCAGAAGGCGTTGTCATGGTGTGAGAAGAGTTGGGCGAAGAGTTGCTCCGCGGTGGCCATGGCGGGCAGCCGGCGAAAATGGAGGCGCTCGCTCCGCGTCCTCAGCGCCGCGGCTCGGTTGGCACGGCAAGTGGTGATTGGGCGGGTGGACGCGCTACCTGCCAGATTGAAGAAGTTAGTCAGAATAGTACGGCCATGCTCGGTGGCGATGGATTCGGGATGGAACTGCACGCCCCAAATGGGCCGCTCGCGGTGGGCCAAGCCCATCACTACGCCGTCCACGGTCCAGGCGGTCGCTACCAGCACGGAGGGCAGCGGCTGCGCGCAAGCCAGCGAATGGTAGCGCACCGCGGAGAAAGGATTCGGCACATTCGCGAATAGAGCGCTGCTATCGTGATACACCGTGCTCAGGCGGCCATGCATCGGCTCGGGCGCGTGGATCACATCGCCGCCGAATAAGTGACAGATCCCCTGATGACCGAGGCACACGCCCAGTACCGGCACGTTTAAATCTAAGATCGCCCGCCTGGAGAGACCGAAGTCATCATCGCGGTCGGGCCGGCCCGGACCCGGCGAGATGATGACACAGTCGAAATTGGCGCGCACCAAGCTATCCCAATCGGCGCTATCATTCGGAATCACCACCGGCTCGCTCCCCGTGATCTCGCCGGCAAGCTGGTAGAGATTGAACGTGAACGAGTCGTAGTTGTCGATGATCAGCGTTTTCATGAACGCCTCGCCGCAGCCTTGAGCACATCCAGGGCGATGGACATGCGCAACACCTCCGATGGCCCATCGTAGATGCGTGCGCCGCGCGCATCCCGGTAATAACGTTCCAAGGGCAAGTCACCCGAGTAACCAAGGGAGCCATGAATCTGGATGGCGCGGTCCACTATGCGACTCAGCGCCTCGGAGACGAAGACCTTGGTCATGGCGATTTCGGGGCGATGCGGCTTGGCTTGTTCCAGCAGCCACGCGCAATTGAGCACCATCAGACGCGAAGCGTACAGATCGATGGCGGCATCCGCCAGCATGAGTTGCACGGCCTGATGCTGGGCCAGCGGCGCGCCGAAAGTCTCCCGATGGAGGGCGCGTGTGGCGGCCAGGTCCAGCGCTTTCTGGCAGACCCCGATCCAGCGCATGCAGTGGGCGAGGCGAGCCTGCCCCAAGCGCTCCTGCACGAGCGGCATGGCGCCCCCTTCGGGACCCAGCACGGCACCCCGCGGCACGCGGCAGCCGGTGAGACGCACCTCGCACGAGCCACCTGGCGTATGCGTGCCCAGCGACGGAATTTCGCGCACCACTTCCCAACCCGGCGTATTGGTGTCGACCAGGAACAGCGTCATGCCTTGCTGTGGGGGGGCTTGCGGATTGGTGCTCGCCACGACCACGGCGAAGCCGGCAGTGCGCGCGCCACCGATGAACCACTTCTCGCCGTCCAAGATCCAGCCGGCGCCGGCGCGCACGGCGCGCGTGCGGATACCGCTCAGGTCCGAGCCAGCGGCCTTTTCGGTCATGGCGAAGCAGGAGCGAATGCGGCCGTCGGCCAGCGGGCGCAGGTAGCGCTCCTTCTGTTCGGGACTGGCCGCGGCGAGCAATAGTAGCATGTTGGCTTCATTCGGCGGAGCGCAATTCAGGGCTAGTGGAGCGATCGCGCTGGCGCCCAGTTCCTGGTTGACGAGCACCATCGCCAAAGGACCGGCGCCCAGCCCGCCCCACTCCACAGGAAGCTGCGGCGTCCAAAGGCCGAGGGCGCGCGCGCGGGCCTGCACGCTGGCTAGCCCCTCTTCGTCGATATGGCCGCCGCACAGGGCCTGCTCGATGGGCATGACTTCGCCGGCCACGAACGCCGCTACGCGCGCCCGCAACGCTTCGTGCTCCGGCGGTATGGTGAAGTCAATCATGCAATCCAAACCGCGCTTCGGCGATCTTGCCGTCGCGAATGATGAATCTGGCGCGGCCCATGATGGCTGGTACGCCCCACGTCTTGAGGCGGTCCGATACCACGGCGCCCTCGATGGAAATCTCGTCACCGTCGATTTGCACATTGTCGATCCGCAGCAGCGCCAGGTTCGCGGCAAAGCGCTCCACATGCCATCGTTCGATGCACGCGGCGTCGCGGCAGAAAGTTCCCCCGAATTCCAGAATGGCGCCTGGGGCATACAACCCCACACAGCGGGACAAGTTGCGGTCGGCGAACGCAGAAATGTATTCATCCAGTACCGGTACGTTCAGGCTCATCGGTCGGCTGGCCATTATTGTCCCATTCATAAGGTATTGTGCCATTTTACTCCTTCAAGATGGGCAGGAGAATTGTAAATGTTTGTAAAGAGCTTTGAATTGGCCGCGACCGGCATGGTAGACTGACGAGACTATGAGCAGAGGAAGACATCTCATCGTATCGTTGGCATTGGCGGCCGGCAACGTCTTGGCGCAAAGTTCCGCGGCGAGCTCAAAGCTGACTACGCTCTGGCGTTTTTCGAGTACGGACGGTGCGCAGCCGGACGGCACGCTGATACAGGATGCCAGCGGCGCATTGTATGGCACTACCCTGCATGGCGGCGCGTCGGGGCTGGGAGAGGTTTTCCAGCTGACGCCGCCTGCCACCGGAGCGACGGGCTGGACTCTCCACGTGCTGCACAGTTTCGCCGGCGGCAGCGACGGCGCGAACACGCTGGCGCCCGTGGTGTTTGACAAGCAGGGAGCGCTATACGGGACGACCATCAACGGGGGCGCTTCCGGCGATGGCACGGTGTTCCGTCTGACTCCGCCGGCCGCCGCAGGGGGCGCCTGGACCGAAAGTATCATCCATAACTTCACCGGCAGCCCGACGGGCGGCAGCGACGGGGCATCTCCCTTTTGCGGACTGGTGTTCGACACCGGCGACTCCTTGTATGGGACCACCTTTGCCGGCGGCGCCTCCGGCGGAGGCATCGTTTTCAAGTTGACGCCTACGGACCCAACCGGTAGCGCGTGGCAAGAGACTGTGCTGTACAACCTGCCTGGGACGTTCGGCGGCGGCTCCTTTGCCGGCGTGGTATTCGACGGGGCCGGCGCGATATACGGAACCACATCTGGCGGCGGCGCCTACAATCTGGGCACAGTCTTTCGTTTGGCTCCCCCTACCACTCCGACGGGCGCGTGGCGGGGATCCGTGCTCCATAGTTTCGGTAACGGCACTGACGGAAACGCTCCTTACGACACGCCGGTGTTCGACCATGGCAGCCTGTACGGCACTACCTTTGGCGGCGGCCTCGGCTATGGCACGGTGTTCGAACTGACGCCGCCAAGTGGCGCGGGCGGCGCCTGGAGCGAGACCGTCTTGCATATGTTCGCCGCCGGTAGCGATGGGGCGTTTCCCTTCGCTTCGCTGGTCTTCGGTCCCGACGGCTTGCTGCTCAGCACGGCGGCCTTTGGCGGGGCCAAGAACGGCGGCATCGTGTTCGGACTGAGGCCGCCGCCGAGCCCAGGGGGCACCTGGACCGAGCACCTGCTGCAGAATCTGAGCAGTCTGGCGCAACCTGGAGCGACACTCACGCCCACCGGGAAGGGTGTCTTTTATGGCCTGACGTATGGCGGCAGCCCGCCGGATTATGGCACGGTTTTCCAATTGACGTTGTAGCAGCACATTTTCGGTGCGCTGTGGTTTACCGAAGCCCTCGCCCACCTGCACGGGAAGGTCATCGGATGGCAAGCCGGCTTCAATCCGCTGAGCATGGTGTGTAACCGTCGCCGGATGCAGCCCAGATTGCGTGCGGCGGCCCCCACCACCGCATCAGCGCCGCTTGAGCGCTTCGAGTTCCTCGAGCGTGCGCGGCCAGTCGGAGCCGAGCAGGCGCGAGAGACCGCGGTCGGCAAGGACTCTGCCGCCGGTCTGGCAAGGGGCGCAGTAGTTGGTCTCATTGCCTGCATACCGGATGCGTTGCACCTCGGCGCCGCAGCGCGGACAGGGCTGGCCGTAGCGGCCGTGGACGGCCATGCC
>Ga0073928_10004227_pt1 | contig 21544 bp, 21 predicted proteins | sample PaiPotPPA55metaG_FD_76969 | JGI IMG/M metagenome (GOLD analysis project Ga0073928, IMG submission 76969) | Iron sulfur acid spring bacterial and archeal communities from Banff, Canada, to study Microbial Dark Matter (Phase II) - Paint Pots PPA... ...
AACGGAAGTGCCGGACTGGCGCGCACGCGCCAGTCGATGAAGGGCGTCTCGCTGATAAGCAGCGGTACGGGCAAGCCGTAAAGCACACTGAAATCGTACAGCGCCAGTTGCTCCCGCATGCCGGCGTAAATACGCCGGATGTCGTCGACAACTGCCGCCCGGATCTCGTCCTCGAACATTGGCTCCTGCGCATAGCGGGCAAGTGCCTCTCGAGCCTCCAATTGATATGCGCTGAACAGGCCGAGTTCCACGCAGTCCTGCACTGCGCGCTGAACCTCCGCTACAGAACCGGCTTCCTCTGGCGTGCCCAGCTGCGCCGCCCGCAAAAACCGGGCAAGTCCCGCCTCCTGGATCGCAGGACCATCCGTAGATACGTTGTCTTCAGCGTCCTTTTCAAGGGGCACGTAGATATATTTCTCAGCTGCGAAATGCGATTTCTTGCCTTCATCAAACTTGATTTCGCCATCAACGCAGTCCAGATAGCGAGTCCCAATTCGACCATGCTCCCAAATCCAATTTTTCAGGAACGGGCGCAGTGGATGCAGTCTGTCGTGATCGGTCATTGAAACCTCCAGGTGCCCCAGTATAGTTCCAGGCTGTCGATTGTTCTGGGCATGGTGGTGGAGTTCATCATGTGCTCCCCTTACGCTGCTACCGATTCCTTGCGATAGAACGGATAGTCCGTATAGCCGACGTCGGTGCCGCCAAAGAAGGTGGGGCGGTCATACGGATTCAAGGGCAACTGGCGGCGCAGGCGTTCGGGCAGATCCGGATTGGCGATGAAGTCGCGACCGAATGCGACCAGGTCGGCGTCGCCCGCCTGCACGATGGCTTCGGCCGTGTGGCCCTTGAAGCCGCCAGCGGCGATGAGGGTGCCCTTGTAGTGCTTGCGGATCAGTTGCGCGGCAACCGGGTTCTGATCCTTGCAGTCGTCATCGACGTTGCCGAGCACACGCGGCTCGATCAAGTGCAGGTAGGCCAGATTCAGTTTGGCCAGTTCCTGCGCTACGTAAGCGAAGAGGCCCTCCGGATTGCTGTCGGACATATCGCCCCAGGTACCGCTCGGGCCGAGGCACACGGCCACGTGTTCGCTGCCCCAGACCGAGATGACAGCCTTGGTGGCCTCGATCAGGAAGCGGGCACGGTTTTCGAACGAGCCGCCGTAGATGTCGGCGCGCTTGTTGCTGCCGTCCTGCAGGAACTGGTCGAACAGGTAGCCATTGGCGGCGTGCAGTTCAACGCCGTCGAAGCCGGCCTGCTTGCCGCGGATGGCGGCCGTGCGGAAGCTCTCGACCAGCTCGGCGATCTCGGGGATGGTCAGCGCGCGGCTCGGTGTGTTCGGGACCCAGCCCGCTTCGGTGTAGGCGACGCCGCCATGGGGCACGGCGGACGGTGCCACCGGCTGCGCGCCGCCTGGTTGCAACTGGCTGTTGGACTGGCGCCCGGCGTGATAGAGCTGCAGGAAGATGCGGCCGCCCTTGGCGTGCACGGCATCCGTCACCAGCTTCCAGCCGGCAATCTGGCCGTCGTCGTACAGGCCGGGCGCACCCAGGTAGCCGTTGCCGTTGGGCGCGGCGACGGTGGCTTCGCCGATCAGGAAGCCGCCTTCTGAGGTGCGTTGCGCGTAGTACTCGGCCATCAGCGGGCCGGGCTTGGCGCCTTCTTCGGCGCGCATGCGGGTGAGCGGCGCCAGCACCACGCGATGGGAAAATTCGTAGGGACCGACTTTGACGGGAGAGTGAAGTTTGGACATGGTTTCCTCAAGATTCAGTTGCTGGTGAAGTTCGATCAACAGCAGGTTCTCGACCTTGAGGAGAGTGTATGGACTGACCGGGATAAGAAGAATAGGCTAAGGTTCCGAATATATTGGACAAAAATATCCGTAATCGAGCCATTCGCCACGGTGCCAGCTTTTCCATGCCGTTTTCGAGCATCGGAAAGTGAAGCTAAGGTAGATGGCATATCGGACAAATATGTCTTTAATTAGTCTTGGGATGCAGTGATGGATAGCCTCAGTGGTATTTCGATGTTTGTGCAGGTGGCGGAGACTCGCAGCTTTACCGAGGCGGGACGGCTGCTCGGCGTGTCGTCTTCTGCGGTCGGCAAAAGCATTGCGCGCACCGAGGATCGCCTGGGCGTGCGGCTCTTTCACCGCAGCACTCGCAGCATCACGCTGACGGCCGAAGGTGCCTTGTTCCTGGAGCGGTGCCGGCGCATCCTGGGCGAGGTCGAAGCGGCCGAAGCCGAATTGTCCGATGCCGCCGGCAGTCCTCGCGGCAGGCTGCGGATCAGCACGCCGCAACTGTCCGGGCTGATCATGCCGGCGCTCGACGGTTTCATGACGCAATACCCGGAAATCGAACTCGATGTCGATCTTTCCGATCGCATGGTGGATATCATCGAAGAGGGCTTCGATGCAGTCATTCGCACGGGCGAGCAGCATGACTCAAGGCTGGTATCGCGGCGCCTCGGTTCCTGCGCTCAGGTGCTGGTCGCCTCGACCGGCTATCTCAAGCAGCAGGGCGTTCCCACGCATCCTTCCGAACTTGTTCGGCACGCCTGTTTGCTGCATAAATTTCCCACCACCGGCAAGCTGGAACGCTGGCCGTTCCAGCTCGCTGCATCGGAGGAGCCGGAGCTGCCGCAAACCTTCGTCAGCAACACCATTGAAGTTCTGGGCTTTCTCGCGCTTCAGGACAAAGGCTTGGCCTTCCTGCCAACCTTCATCGTGCGGGATGCACTGGCGAGCGGTGCGTTGCAGATCGTGCTGGATGATTTCATAGACCAGACCGTCACCTTCTGGATGTTGTGGCCGGCAAGCCGCTACGCCTCGCCCAAGCTGCGTGTTTTCATCGACTATGTCAGCAAGAATCTGCAAATCTAGATCGAGCAGGCTGTGACGCCGAGTGCGGGCTCTGTGCCATCAATGCAGATGCTTCTCGACTCAGCCCACACTCCATGGAAACCGGACACTAACCACAAGCCCACCTCCGGGCGCATCGCTAAGCGTGATCTGTGCGTGATGCACCCGCGCGATCTCACGCACGATCGCGAGCCCGAGTCCGCTGCCTTCCACGTATTGCTCAGTCTGGCTTCTATAAAAGCTTTCGAATACCGCGTCGCGTTCATGCGGTGCGATGCCCGGACCATTATCGATAACCTGCAGCAACGCGCCTCCTTCTATCCGTGCCACGCGGACAGTGATGACGGACCCGTCGCCGGCATAACGGATGGCGTTATCGACGAGATTGCCGCATAGCTCCGCGAGCAATTCACGATTCCCCATTACCTCAACATCTGCCTCGTGCTCAAAACCGAGATCGATATTCTGTGCGCGCGCGACGGGCGACCAGTCGAGCGTAACGCTGCGCGCGAGTTTGTCCAGGCGCGGCGGCGCAAGCATGCCTACGTCGCTGCTGTCGTTATCCAGGCGTGACAGCGACAGCAGTTGCTGCACGCCTTTCGCCGCCTGTCTAACCGCACCGTTAAGTCGCGTCAGATGTAAACGCGCGGGTTCGTTCAACGTCTCACGCAGCGCAAGTTCCGACTCCGCCTGAATGATGGCGAGCGGCGTCTTGAGCTGATGCGCGGCGTCGGTAAAAAAGCGCCGCCGCGATTCCTGCATGCGTCGTAATCGTCCGATGTACTGATTAATCGACTCGACCAGCGGCTCAACTTCGTTCGGCAGGCCTGCTTTATCGAGCGGCGTAGGGTCATCTTCCGTACGTGCCGCGACCTTGGCGGAGAGCTGGTGCAGCGGCCGTAGCCCACGCCCGACACCCAGCCACACGATAGCCAACGCCAGCACCACCAGCAAACATTCCTGCAGGAGCGAGCCGGTCAGGATCTGGCGGGCCAGTGCCTGGCGCGGCTCGATTGTTTCGCCGACCATGATCCACACCACCCGCGTCTGGGCGCCCGGCACGTCGTGGACGGGCAGGCGCAACACGCCCATGCGCAGTTCCTCGCCGCGAAAGCCGGCATCGTAGAAACTCGTTTGATAGGACTCAGGCGTGGCGCGCGGCGGTGGCATCGGCAAGTCGGGATAACCCGTTACGGCACGGCCGCCTTCTTCGCGGATCAGGTAATAGATCTTGCCGCCTGCATTCGATTCGAACATTTCCAGCGCGAGATACGGCAGATCCACTTCCACGCTGCCCTTGACCAGACGTGTGCCTTCACGGATCGACTTCAGCGAGTATTCAAGCGAGCGGTCGAAGGCCACGTGCGCGGCGCTCATTGCGCGCTGATACGTCAACCACGCATCGAGCGCGAGCAGGGCAAGCAGCGGCAGCAGCAGCCAGAGCGCGACCTGGCGTCTTAAGTTCGGTTTCTGCATCAGGCGCCGGCCGCAGCGGGTTCCTGCTTCGCTTCAAGCAGATACCCGAGGCCACGCAGCGTGACGATCGCGACACCGCTGCGCTCGAGTTTCTTCCTTAGCCGGTACACGTAGATTTCGATCGCATCGGGATTCACGGATTCATCGATACCGAAGATCTTCTCCGACAGCGTTTCCTTATTGATCGCGCGGCCGTTGCGCAGGATCAGCACTTCCAGCACCGCGCGCTCGCGCGGCGTCAGTGCGAGCGACTCGCCGTCGAGACGGAAGCTGTGGTCGACGCTGTCGTATTCCAGCGGCCCGCACGCGGTCTTCGTCTGCTCATGGCCGTGGCTGCGCCGGATCAGCGCGCGGGCGCGCGCCTCGAGCTCGCTCAGTTCGAACGGCTTGGCGAGGTAGTCGTCGGCGCCGAGATCGAGGCCCTTCACCCGATCCTCCACCGACCCGTGCGCGGTCAGGATCATCACCGGCACCGAATTGCGTCGTTGGCGCAAACGTCGCAGCACTTCGAGCCCGTCGAGCTTCGGCAGTCCGAGATCGAGGATCACGAGCGCGTAGTCCTGCGTGCGCAGCACATGGTCGGCGGCCTCGCCGTCATGCATGCAATCAACGGTGAAATGCGCTTGCGTGAGGGCGTCGGTCAGCGACTTGGCGAGGGTGGGATTGTCTTCGACGAGCAGTACACGCATAAGGGGAATCAGGGAAATCCATGAGGCGGAAACGGCGTTTGGAGGCTGTTTTCGACGAGAAATGAAAGCGGGCTGAAAGTGGCCGTAACTTACTATGCACCCACTCAAACATGACAAACATACAACAAGCAATTCTGGAGGAAGACATGAAAAATTTGAATCACAAGTTGCGTTTACCGGCGGCCCTGGCGTTGTTTTTCGCGATGCAGGCCGCGTATGCGCTGGTACCCGAGGGTTATCAGGCGGTTATCGACGGGGCGAAGAAGGAAGGCAAGCTGCTGGTTTATTCGGTCACGGATACGGCGCTCGTGCGGCCGCTGATCAAGGATTTCGAGTCGTTGTACGGCATCAAGGTCGAATACAACGACATGAACAGTACCGAGCTCTACAACCGCTTCATCAGCGAGAACGCCGCGAACAGCACGAGCGCGGACGTGTTGTGGAGCTCGGCAATGGACCTGCAGGTCAAGCTCGTCAACGACGGCATGATGGCGAGCTACGAGTCGCCTGAAGCCTCGCACGTGCCGCAATGGGCGCAGTACCAGAAGCAGGCCTACGGCACGACCTACGAACCGCTCGCGATCGTCTACAACAAGCGTCTGGTCCCGGCCAACGAAGTGCCGCAGACGCGTGCCGAACTGATCAAGCTGCTCACGACGCAAGCCGATAAATACAAAGGCAAGGTCACGACGTACGACATCGAGAAGTCAGCCTCGGCTTCAACTACCTGACGCAGGATGTGCGCGTGAATCCACAAGTCACGTGGCAACTAGTCGACGCGATGGGCGCGCTCAATCCGAAGCTGCAGTCGAGCACGGGCGCGATGATGGAGCGCATCTCGTCCGGCGAGAATCTGATCGGCTACAACATTCTTGGCTCGTACGCATTTGCCAAGGCGAAGAAAGACCCGTCCATCGGTTACGTCTATCCGAAGGATTACACGCAGGTGGTGAGCCGCCTTGTGACGATCTCAAAGAAGGCGAAGAACCCCGACGCGGCGAAGTTGTGGGTCGATTACTTGCTGTCCAAACGCGGCCAGACGCTGCTGGCGAACCAGGCCAACCTGTTCTCCATTCGCGCCGACGTAGACGGCGAAACGTCGATGGCAGGTCTCACCAAGCAACTGGGCGACTCCCTCAAGCCGATTCCCATCGGCGCGGGTTTGCTGGTTTATCTCGACCAGTCCAAGCGCCTCGAATTCCTGAAGCAGTGGCAGCAGGCAATCAAGCGCTAGGCCCGCAGTCCGCCTAATCCGGCGGACCTTCCGACAACTTCTCGCATGCGCCGCACAAGGCGCAGGGAAACACGCATGCTGACTCAAAGCACGAACGATGTGCCGGGCGTCCTGTCGACGAACGGCACCGGCAAAGTGCCGACCCTGCCCGACGGCGGATGGCGCGGCCTGGGCGCGACCTTCCGCTGGATCGTAATTGCGGTGCTGACGGTGGCGGTGCTGCTGCCGCTGTCGTTTATCGTGATCCAGAGTTTCCTGAACGCACCGTTCTTCGATGCCAACCGGACCTTCGGTATCGCGGGTTACCGGTTCATTTTCGAAGACCGTGACTTCTGGTCGGCTCTGAAGAACTCGTTCATCATCGCCGGCGGAATGCTGTTCATCTCGATCCCGCTCGGCGGCATCCTTGCGTTCCTGATGGTGCGCACGGACTTGCCCGGACGCCGCTGGCTCGAACCGTTGCTGCTCACACCCGTCTTTGTCTCTCCGATGGTGCTCGCATTCGGTTACGTGGTCGCAGCGGGACCGGTCGGTTTCTATTTCGTGTGGTTCAAGCAGTTGACCGGCCTCGATAGCGCTCCATGGTCGATCTATTCGATCTTCGCGATCACGATCATCGTCGGCTTGACGCATGTGCCGCACGTGTATTTGTATTCGTCGGCGGCGTTGCGCAATCTTGGCTCGGACGTAGAAGAAGCCGCGCGTGTTGCGGGTGCAAGACCGTTTCGCGTCGCTCTCGACGTCAGCCTGCCAATGACCATGCCTGCGCTTTCATTCGCCGGCGTGCTGGTGTTTTTCCTCGGCTTCGAAGTGTTCGGCCTGCCGCTCGTACTCGGCGATCCCGAAGGACATCTCGTACTCGCTACGTACCTCTACAAGCTCACCAACAAGCTGGGCGTGCCGTCGTATCACTTGATGGCAGCGGTGGCCATGTGCATCGTCGCGATCACTTTCCCGCTTGTTCTGCTGCAACGACGCCTGCTCAAGAGCGCCAGCAAGTTCGTTACGGTCAAGGGCAAGGCGGGGCGTCAGACGGTGCTGCCGCTCGGCGCGTGGCGCTGGAGTGCGTTGGGTATCGTCGCGTTGTGGTTGTTTCTCACCGTATTCGTGCCGCTCTCGGGCATTGTGCTGCGCGCGTTCGTGACGAACTGGGGTGAGGGCGTTGCGCTCTCTGAAGTGCTGACGCTTGCCAACTTCACCGATCTCTTTGAGCAGGACAACCTCGTCCGCGCCATTCTCAACACGCTTGGCATCGGCGTGATCGGCGGCGCGGTCGCAGTGGGTTTCTATTCGCTCGTCGCGTTCGCGGGACATCGCCGTAACGACTGGGGCGCGAAGCTGCTTGACTATCTCGTGCTCCTGCCGCGCGCCGTGCCGGGTCTGCTTGCCGGTCTCGCGTTCCTGTGGATCTTCCTCTTCGTGCCCGGCATCAAGGAACTCAAGAACTCGATGTGGAGCATCTGGATCGCGTACACGGTCGTGTGGCTCGCGTACGGCATGCGCCTGATTCAAAGCGCGTTGCTGCAGGTCGGCCCCGAACTCGAAGAGGCCGGGCGCAGTGTCGGTGCAACACGTTCACGGGTGAGTCTCGATGTCACGCTGCCGCTCGTGCGCTTCGGCTTGCTTGCCGCGTGGCTGCTGATCTTCATGATCTTCGAGCGCGAGTATTCGACGGCTGTTTACCTGCTGTCTCCCGGCACCGAAGTGATCGGCGCATTGCTCGTGTCGCTGTGGGCGACGGGCGCGGTCGATCAGGTAGCAGCGCTTTCTGTCATCAACATCGCGATGGTCGGCGCCGGGCTCGGCGTGGCATTGCGCTTCGGAGTGAAACTTCATGGATAAGCTGATCGTCGACAACCTGTTCCTGAGCTACGGCGCGAATCCGATTCTGAAGGGCGTGTCGTTCGAGTTGAAGGCGGGCGAAGTGGTGTGTTTGCTTGGTGCATCGGGCAGCGGCAAGACCACGCTGCTGCGCGCCGTGGCGGGTCTTGAGCAGCCATCCGATGGCCGCATCACGCTAGACAAGCAAGTCTTCTTCGATGGCACCGCCAAGATCGATTGCCCCGTCGAGCAGCGCTCGCTGGGCCTCGTGTTCCAGTCGTATGCGCTGTGGCCGCATCGCACGGTGGCGGAGAACGTGGGCTATGGACTGAAGCTTCGCAAGGTCTCCGGCACTGAACGAAAGCGCCGCGTTCAAGCCGCGCTGGATCAGCTCGGGCTGGATCGTCTAGCCGAACGTTTTCCGTATCAGCTATCGGGTGGTCAGCAGCAACGCGTGGCTATCGCGCGTGCGCTTGTCTACAACCCGCCGGTGATCTTGCTCGACGAACCGCTTTCCAACCTCGACGCCAAGCTGCGCGAAGAAGCGCGCGCGTGGCTGCGTGAACTGATTGTGTCGCTGGGACTGTCTGCCCTTTGCGTAACGCACGACCAGACCGAAGCGATGGCAATGTCCGACCGCATCTTGCTGTTGCGTAACGGACGCATCGAACAGGAGGGCACGCCTGCGGAACTATACGGCTCGCCGCGCTCGCTTTATACGGCGGAATTCATGGGCAGCAACAATCGTATCGATGCAAAAGTGACGTCGGTCAGCGGCACGCAGGTGGTGCTCGCTGGTGACGGTTTCGAGCTGCACGCCCACGCTCGGGAGACCTTGAGGCCCGGGCAGGACGCTCAAGCGGTGATCCGGCTCGAACGCGTGCAGGTCGCCGACGGTCCCGGTCAAAACCGCTTGCAGGCGAATCTTGTTACGTCGATGTATCTCGGCGACCGCTGGGAATACCTCTTCCATTGCGGCGATTTGCGCTTTCGCGCATTCGGTCATACGCCGCGCGTTTCCGGAATGCACTGGGTCGAATTTCCGGCCAACGATTGCTGGGCGTTCGCACAAGCGAGCTAGCCGCCCACTACAAGGAACGCAGGACGTCGCACGGTTTTCGGACTGCCGCGCGGGACAAGGTTCGTGCATCACAAATCACAACCACAATACGGAGAAGAAAGATGAAACGCAGCAGTATTGGAGCAGCATCCCTGGCGGCATTCGCCCTTAGCGGCGCGGCGTACGCGCAGTCGAGCGTGACGCTTTACGGTATCGTCGATGCGGGCATCGAATACGTGAATCATGCGAGCAACGACGGCGGCGCGGCACGGCTGGTGTCGGGCGGTAAAAACACGTCACGCTTCGGTTTCAAGGGCTCGGAAGATCTCGGCGGCGGATTGAAGGCTGTGTTCCAGTTGGAGAGCGGTATCAACATCGCGAACGGTCAGCTCGACGATGGTCCCAACGCATTATTCGATCGCCGCGCGACGGTCGGCCTGAAGAGCAAGACGTGGGGGCGGGTGATCCTTGGCCGCACGTTCACCACGACCTACGACTACATGCTGCCGTTCGACCCGATGGGTTACGCACCGAATTATTCGTGGGCCACAGGCGCGACTGCTACTGGCGGGCGCAAGGACGGTCTGTTCTCGCGCTCGGCAAACGCCGTGCGTTACGACGGTGAATTCAGCGGTTTGAAGTTCGGCGCGTTGTACGGTTTTGGTAACGTACCGGGCAGCGTGAAGACAAGTTCGAAATACGATTTTGGCCTTGGCTACGAGCGCGGTTCGTTCGCCGCAGCCGCCACGTTCGATCGTCAGAATGGCGCCGCCGATAGCGTCACGCCTGCCGATTCCACGAAGTACATCCAGGGTATCCACGCGGGCGCGAGCTACGATTTCGGTGCGGCCAAGGTGATGGCGGGTTATCGGAATTATCGGCGGGCTTTTAACACGGCTGCTAAAGCGCTGCGCAGCGATATGTATTGGCTCGGCGGTTCGTATGAATTCACGCCGGCTTTTTCGCTGATCGGTGCGGTCTATCACCAGGACATCAAGGACGCGAGCGACGCCGATCCGACGCTGTTCTCGGTACGGGGCAACTACTCGTTGTCGAAGCGTACAACGCTGTATGTGTCGGGCGGTTATGCGATGGCGAAGCACGATCAGAAGGTCAGCTTGTCGCGTGATCTGGTCGGTGCTGCCGATACGCAAGCCGGTGTTACAGCGGGGATCCAGCATCGCTTTTGATGCGATGAGGCAAGCTTCGGACGCGCACGACGTGCGCGTCCGAACATGCTGTGGGACCGCTTTAAACCGCCACTTCCGGCGGCGGCTGACGGAACAGGCGCGTGATCCAGCACAAGTACACCAGCCCGATCACAAACCAGATCGCACCCAGTACAAGCGCCGTCTTTTCAAGGCTCGCCAGCAGCCAGATGTCCGCAATCGCACCAATCAACGGAAACACCAGGCCGCCAATCACGCCGATTTTCTTGTCACCATGATTGCCGGACAGATACAGCCTCACCACGCAAAGATTGACGGCGGTGAACGCGAGGAACGCGCCGAAGTTGATGAACGAGGTTGACGTCGCCACGTCGAGCTTCAGCGCGATCAAGCCGACAATGCCCGCTATCGCGATGTTGATTGCCGGTGTCTTGAACTTCGGATGAATGAAGCCAAAGAAGCGCTTCGGCAGGATTTCATCGCGACCCATGGCATACAGCAGGCGCCCTACGCTAGCCTGCGCCGAGATGCCCGACGCAAACTGCGCAAGGATCAGGCCGGCGAGGAAGACAGTGACGAAGATATCGCCGCCGATCATCTTGGCGACTTCGAACGCGGCTGAATCGGTGTCCTTGAATTCCACGCCCGGATGCGCAAGCTGCATCGTATAAGCGGCCAAAACGAAAATCGCGCCGCCGATCAGGGCGATCCACAAGATCGCGCGCGGCATGTTTTTCTTCGGATCGATCGTCTCTTCGGTGAGCGTGGAAACCGCATCGAAGCCAAGGTACGAATACGCGGCGATCGCAGCGCCGGCCATGGTCGAGGCGAACGGCACATGCGACTTGAAGAACGGCTCGGCCAGCGCGATACCGCCGGGCCCCGCTGCGGCCGATGCATAGTGCCAGCACAGCGCGACAAACAAACCGACAATAGCCAGTTGCACCACCATCAACACAATGTTGAAGCGTGCAGCCAGTTCGATCCCGACAATATTCAGTGCGCTCGTCAACACGATGAACGCGACGATCCAGATCCACGTGGGCACGTTCGGGAACGCAGCGTTCAGATAAGCCGCGCCGATCAGCCAGATCACCATGGGCAGGAAGAAATAATCGAGCAGCGTAGCCCAGCCAACCAGAAAGCCGAGATGCGCATTGAAGGTCTTGCGCGTGTAGGTATAGGCGGAGCCGGCGACCGGATAGAGACGCGCGAGTTTGCCGTAGCTCAGCGCCGTGAAGGCGATGGCGACGAGGGCGAGCAGGTAGGCGAGGGCGGCGGTGTCGTCGCTTGCCTTGGCGAGCACGCCATAGGTGCCGTATACGATCAGCGGCGCCATATAAGCGAGGCCGAACAACAATACGGACGGCAAGCCGAGGGTGCGTTTCAGATGCGACTGCGTGGCTACGGACGAGTCTTGCATGATGTCTCCGGGACTTTCGACAGGCGTGGGCGGGCGCGTCCGGCGCGCGGGCTCCGGACGATTCATGTGCTACGGAACTGCAGAAAACTTCAGTCGATACGGCGACGGCGCTCTTCGATCACAAGCGCGCGTGATCCGTTTGCGTTGTCGACCGGCGTGAGGCCGAGCGGCACGCGTGAGTCGTTCAGATAGCGATAGTGTTCACGGCTCGCCTCGAGCCGCTTCAAGTCGATATGCGCACTCATCAGCGTTTCTTCCGCGCCGGCCGCGGTGACGATTTCACCGAAGGGATCAACGAGTGCGGATTCGCCGGGGAACGTGAGGTTGTCATCGCCCGATCCGCAGCGGTTCACCATCAACGCGAACATCTGGTTCTCCATGGCGCGCGCCATGATGGCCCGCCGATGCACCGGGCCGAACGGATCCATGTTGCCGTTGGTGACGATCACCAGGTCGGCGTCGAGTGCGGCAATCGCGCGCGCGGTCTCGGGGAACTCGATGTCGTAGCAAATCAGAAGCCCGACCGTGAGGCCGTTCCACCGGCAGGTTTCGAAGCGGTCGCCGGGCGTGAACACGCCCACGTCCGACGCCCACAGGTGTGTCTTCCGATAACGCAATGCGATCTCACCTTGGTCATCGATCAGTACGGTCGTGTTGTAGAATCGCGAGCCTTCGCGTTCAGCGAGGCCCACCGCGACCGATACTCCGGCGCGTCGTGCGGCATCGCGCACGGTGGTTAGCGCGGGGCCGTCCATCGATTGCGCCACGTCCGCGATGCTGTCGCGCGTCGGGAAACCGGACACCGTTGCTTCGGGGAACACAACCAGCTTCGTGCCTCCGGCGACATCGGCGCGGCCGATTGTCTCCACGACCTTGTGCGTGTTGTGCTCGATGTCGCCATCTACCAGCGCGAGTTGTGCGAGTTCTGCATGCATTTAAACCGTCTCCTTCCAGATAGCTTTCAGGGCATTATTCAGGTGCCCACATTTTCGTCCGGACTATTATCGAGGCATTATTTTTGTCCAGGAATTACCCACCAGGGGTACCCTTACCGGAGGAGACGATGGAGTTTAAGTGGCATGATCTCGCGTTTCACCGGGAGATCGGTTCGGCCATCGACGCACTCGACGGTCCGCATTTCTGGGCGCGTCTCACGCGCGTGCTCGAACGGCATATCGGCTTCGATAGCTGGGTTGCACTCCGCTTTGCCCGCAACGCACCGCCGCTGGTCTGCGCCGAGCAGGCGTTGCCGGACGGCAAGATCGACGTGCTGTTCCAGGACTATCTTGCGGCGCTTTATCAACTCGATCCGTTTTATCTTGCCGCCTTCGAGCAACGTGTCTCGGGTTTCTACACGCTTGCCGACGTTGCGCCCGATAACTTCAAGATGACGGAGTACTACCAGCGCTACTTCAGGAAGAACATCGTTGGCGACGAAGTGCAGTTCAATGTTGTCATTGACGCGAATTACACGATGGGATTTTCACTGGGCAATACGCGCCGTTACGACGAACGCGAAGTGGCGTTGCTGACGTTGTTTTCGCCGTGGGTTCTTGCGTTGATGCAGCAGCGTTTGCGGTATGAAAATTTTGGCGCGGTGCAAGGAACGTCCGAGGCTGCGGAGGGTGGGCAGCACGATCTGCCCGCGCGGTTCGGCATGCTCACTGAAAAGAGCGGGCGTGGTGCGTTGACGGCTCGCGAGATTGAAGTCGCCATGTTGTCGCTAAGCGGATTTTCATCGCGAGCGATTGCGGAGAAGCTCACCATTTCGTTCGAGACAGTGCGTGCCCACAAGAAGCATATTTACTCGAAGCTCGGCATTGGTTCGCAATCGGAGTTGTTTGCGTTGTTCTATGAGCCGGGTTCACACCAGTTCGCCGAAGGGTCGGAGGGGTGATGTGGCGACACCTGCGGGGCACCGGTGCGAACGAAAAACTTAGTGATGGTACCGGTACTCCTGCGTGCGTCCACCGTACCCATACGAAGCAGCCCTGACATCTTCAGCATAGATATAGCTCTCTTCATGCAGCTCGCCCAAGATCTTCGCGAACCCCGCAAATACCTCTGCGATATAACGCGCCTTCTCATCTTTCGTATTCGTTTCGTCGGTGATCTTGATATCGAAATAGAAGCTGGATTTGTGCTGCTCGCTTAATGGCCGGCCACCAATCACCCAGCTATCCGGATTGATGAACTGGATGGTGATCGCAGTCACCTCGCGCTTCTTGCCCAAGATGCTGGAAGTCAGTTCAAGCAACATGTCCGATATGGCCGCAACGGCCTCGGGCGACTTTTCAATGCTCACCTTCACGTTCAGAATCGGCATTTTGCATCTCCATTTAGTTCGCTATACAACTATTTAGGAAAAAATCAGTCGAGGCTCGACCGTGCATCTTTCACGCTTGCGACCGTAGTCGCAAAGCGTTCCTCACCCAGCTCAGCCTTCAAACGTTTCGTGACCGCGGCACTCGCAGCGTTCAACTGGTCCTTGATCCGCAATGCCTCGCCAGTCGGGTGAATCGCAGTCTCACGTCCGTCGGATGCGCTAAGCCGGCGTTCGATGAACATCAACTTCTGCAAGCCGTCCAGGGTCCGAGTTGCAGTGGATCGCGAAATGGCGAGTTCAGATGCCAACTCGCTTTGCACAATCCCAGGCTTTGCCAGCACTGCGCGCAACATGAATCCCTGCGGCGGCGTCAGCCCAAACGCCTTGTACGCGTTCGCCCACTCGCGCTCGAGGCTTCGCGCAAGTGCTGTTGTGTTGAAGTAGATGCAGTGATCGAACATCTGGACACTGTAGGCGAAAATGATTCGCTATGCAACTAGTTTTTGATGTTGCGACCGTGTCGCTTCTCTTGTGAGCATCCAGCTTTTCTTCGCTACTGTGACAACACGAAAACGTAAGCTGATAAACGTAAGCTGATAGACAGCATCCGATGCTCGGCGCACATCCGCGACCGGTGTTCGTGCCGCCGCAAGGGTCTGTCGAAGAGCCATGGATCCTGTCCGCGAGTCACCACTGGTACGACCTGAGCGTCAGCAGCAACGACGACCCGACGTTCCTGCGCCGGGTCACGTCGAGAATGGCCGCCCGACCATTAGCGATCCGGCAGCGGACACGCGCATCACTGCCCGCCCAAAACCTCACCCCAAGGGTTTCCCCTCATTAATTCCCGCTTGACCATCGCAATATGACGTCTTAAATTCTGTACATGTTCCTACATGTACTTTTTATAGGTGCGAAAAAGGAACAAGTAAACGGTCTTCGCTGCTGTTTTACCTCTGCGTCATTCAGTTGGGTAACGTGCAGCGATTTTGACCAAAACATGTGCATACTTGTGCTTTTGCAGAGGCTGGGCGGTCCGGTTCTCATTGGCACAGGAGTCACAAGATGGTTAAGCGAGCAGTAAAAACGGCGGAAGTCGGGCGCTCGAAAGCGCATATGGTTGCCGCCACGATCGAGCAGGACATTCTCACCGGACGCCTGCCGTTCGGGCAGCAACTGGAAAGCGAGAACGAGCTGGTCGAGCGTTTTGCGGTCAGCCGTAACACCGTTCGCAAGGGGCTCGATCTGCTGACCAACGGCGGCTTGATTACGCGCAAGGGTGGCATCGGCTCGTTCGTAACGTTCAACGGCCAGGCGATTGACGGCACGCTCGGCTGGACCACGGCAATAGAAAAAGCGGGCGGTGGCGCGCAGACCCGCTTGCTGCAGATTGCACTGGTTGAAGACGAGACGCTTGCGCAGGAGTTGAAGCTTGAGCGTACGACGTTCGTGGCGATCGACCGGATGCGCGTGATCGGCGCAGACGCGCAATGCATTTCGCTCGAGCGCAGCCGCCTGCCGTTCAACGACGACCTCGCGGCACTGCCGCTGGAAGGGCTGGTGGGCGGATCGCTGAACCGGACGTTGATCGAGCATGGCATGGTGCCGCATCACGGCGAGCAATGGGCCGAAGTGGTCGGTCTCGACGCTGCCGATGCTCGCCTGCTTAAGCGGCGCGCCGGCACCTCGTTCCTGCGTTCGCGGCGGCTCACACGCGATCGGGATGAACGGATTATCGAGTATGTCGTGAGCTTGCTGGACCCGGCTTTTTTTGCACTACACCTGGAATTCTGATGTCTTCGTCTTTGCTTTTGAATCACCCCACGTTGACGGATCGCGCACGCGGCGCCTTCTACGGTCTCGCACTCGGCGACGCGTTCGGCATGCCGACTCAGTCGCTCAGCCGCGAGCGCATCGTCGAGCAGTTCGGACGTATCGGCAAGCTGGAAAACGCATTTCCCGATCAACCGATCGCGCCGGGCCTGCCGGCTGGCTCCATCACCGACGACACGGAACAAGCGGTTCTCGTCGCGCATTTGCTGGCCGATGGCAACGGCAAGATCGAGCCGATGGCGTTCGCGCAGGCGTTGATTGAATGGGAAGCGTCGATGAAGGCGCGCGGTTCGCTCGACCTGCTCGGACCATCGACGAAACAGGCGATCGAGCGCATTGCCGCAGGTGAGGATCCGCTGCGCACGGGCCGTTTCGGTACGACCAACGGCGCGGCCATGCGCGTGACGCCGATCGGGATTGCGTTCGACCTGAGACGGCATGACGCGTTTATCGATGCCGTCGTGCAGTCGTGTGTAGTGACACATAACACTTCGCTCGGCATTTCGAGCGCGGCGGCGGTAGCGGCCGCGGTGTCCGCCGGACTGAACGGTGCGAGCCTGGTTGAAGCGCTCGAAGCAGGCATCTCGATGGCCGAGGCCGCCGAGAGCCGCGGTTTCTGGGTCGCGGGCGGGCGGATTGCGCCGCGCATTCGCCACGCACGCGAGCTGATGCGCAACTGCGCGGGGCACGAAGTGGCGGACACGATCTATGACGTGATCGGAACGTCGGTGGCATCGCAGGAATCGGTCGTGGCGGCGTTCGCGCTGGCTTTTGAAGCGGATAGACGGGGCAACACCATCGAGGACGCCCTGGGGGCTGCAGCGAGTCTCGGTGGCGATACCGACACGATTGCCGCCATGCTCGGCGCGATCCTCGGCGCGTGTGCGGGTTACGACGCGCTGCCGGTTGTTTCCATCGAGACCATTCGACGCGTCAATTCGCTCGATCTCGATCCGCTGGTCGAACGTTTGCTTGGACTGCGCGCCGGCACTTCCTGACGCGTTTTAACGTATTTCCCGTTGTTCCCTTTAATCTGGAGATCGGACTCAGATGGCTTCGCCACGCACGTCAAACAGCGCTCGCAAAGTCGAGACGCGCGGTATCGAACCCGTACCGGAAAGCGAATGTCATGGACATCCGCTGCAGCTTTTCTGGGTCTGGTTCGCCGCTAACATCAGTATTCTCGGGTTGCCGCTAGGCGCAACGCTGGTCGCTTTCCAGCATCTCGCGATCTGGCAGGCGGCGCTTGTCGCGGTGGCCGGTGCAGCGGGATCGTTCGCCATCGTCGGCGTGATTTCGATTGCCGGGCGACGCGGGCATGCACCGAGCCTCACCCTGTCGCGGGCGATCTTCGGCGTGCGCGGCAATATAGGGCCGACCATCGTCTCGCTGTTGTCGCGGCTCGGTTGGGAGACGGTTAACACGACCACCGCCGCGTACGTGTTGCTATCGCTCGCCACGATCGTGTTCGGCACGCCCGCCGAAGCCAAGAACGCACCGGTGCTGACGCTTGTGTTCATCGCTGTGTTCGTGGTGCTCACGTTGATCGTGTCGGGGCTCGGGCACGCGACGCTGCTCGTGATCCAGAAGTGGTCCACCTACGTGTTCGGCGTGCTCAATTTGCTGGTTGCCGGCTTTCTCGTGACGGCCATCGACTGGCATGCCGTGTTCAGCGCGGCGCCGGCGCCGTTGAGCGCGGTGGTGATTGGTATCGGCACGATTGCAGCAGGGACCGGGATTGGCTGGGCCAACGCGGGTGCCGATATGTCGCGCTATCAGGCGCCGACGGTCAAGGGTCCGGCGCTGGTGGCATCGGCGGCGTTCGGCGCGGGCATTCCGTTGATTCTTCTGGTCACGCTCGGCGCGCTGCTGTCGGTCGGCAACGATCATCTCGCGTCAGCCACGGATCCGATCGCCGCGATTCGCGAAATGTTGCCTACATGGATGGCTATTCCTTACCTGATCACGGCATTCGGCGGTTTGCTGCTGTCCAATTATTTGTCTGTATATTCGGCCGGTTTGACGACACTCACGCTGGGCCTGAAAGTGAAGCGCGTGCAGGCGGTGGTGGTCGATGTCGTGGTGATCTTCGCGGGCTCGATCTATTTCATGCTGATTGCGGGAAGCTTCTATGGTCCGTTCATCGGCTTCATTTCGCTGCTGGCGGTGCCTATCACTGCGTGGGTCGGTATCTTCGTCGTGGATCTGATTCATCGTCAGGAGTATTCGCCGGCCGACTTGCTCGATGTCTCTCCGCGCAGCGCGTACTGGTACAAAGGCGGCATTGAATGGCGTGCGTTCGGCGCGTGGGCGCTCGCGATCGTGCTCGGGTTCTGCTTTCTCTCGACGGGTGCGATTCATGGCGTGTTCGCGGATTCATGGTTCGGACGCAATGGCCTTGGATGGATCGTGACGTTCGTGGTGGCAGCAGGCGTGTATGCGGTTTTAGGCGGCGCGCGCGGTGCAGTTAAACGTTGGAAGACAGCATGACGCAAGCAGAATCACAGCAGACATCGAGATTGATTCATACGGGTCAGGTGATCGTCGATCTGGTCATGCAAATCGATGCGCTTCCCTCACCGGGCGGCGATGTGCTCGCGCACAACGCAAGCTTCGAAGTGGGCGGCGGTTTCAACGTCATGGCGGCGGCGCGCCGCAGCGGCATGCGCGTGGTGTATCCGGGCGGTCATGGGCACGGGCGTTTCGGCGACATGGCGCGCCAGGCGCTGGCGCAAGAAGGCGTGGAGATTGCGGGGCCGGAAGTCGCGGACCAGGATACGGGCTTGTGCGTGGCTATCGTCGATGCATCCGCCGAGCGCACGTTCGTCTCGCACATGGGCGCGGAAAGCGTGCTCGAGCGGCACGTGCTGGACGCTCTCTCGGTGAATGGGAGCGATATTGTCTACGTCAGCGGTTATAGCCTGATGCTCGCGGACAAGGGCGCAGTGCTCGTCGACTGGCTTGAATATCTGCCTTCTGAAACGCGCATTGCGTTCGATCCGGGACCGCTTGTGGATGCCATCGATGCAGCGTTGCTTGAGCGCATGCTGGCCGTCGTTTCGATCTGGACGAGCAACCGTGCAGAAGCATTGCGTTTCGCCGATACCGACGACTTCAACGCCGCGTTCGACTTGATCATCGCGCGCTTAAGAACGGGCGCGCTGGTGATTGTTCGCGATGGCGCACTAGGCTGTCATCTGCGTGTGGGTGAAACGCGCGACCACGTGCCGGGGTTCGCGGTGAAAGCAGTCGATAGCAACGGTGCCGGCGATGCCCACGCCGGTGTGTTCCTGGCCGTGCTCGCGAGCGGCGCGGATGCACGAACGGCGGCTCGCCGCGCGAACGCTGCGGCTGCGATTGCCGTCACACGCTATGGTCCGGCGACCGCACCGGATGCTGCGGAAATCGATACTTTCATGGTGTCGGTTGCTTAAGCGATCCAGGGACGCCTGAGCGCGCGTCCATGCGCGATTTCCCGAGCGCGTATATGCTAGGTTCCCCGCTTTGTGCCCCGGAGAAACCGCATGTCCTCAGCTACCGCTCGACAAATCGTGTTGGCCTCACGTCCCGTTGGCGGCCGTGCCGCGCTGACAGATTTTCGCCTCGAAGAAGTGCCGATGCCCACGCCCGGGGAAGGGCAGGTGCTGCTGCGTATCGACTATCTATCGCTCGACCCGTATATGCGCGGTCGCATGAACGACGCGCGCTCGTATGCGAAACCCGCGCAGATCGGCGAGGCGATGCCCGGCGAGAGCGTGGCGACTGTCATCCAATCACGCGATGCGAAACTTCAGCCGGGTGCGCAGGTGCTCGTGCACGCTGGCTGGGTCAGCCACGCGGTGGCCGATGCCAAGGACTTGAGCGCGTTGCCCGTGGACGGCATCGCTGCCCGGGCCTACCTCGGCGTGCTCGGCATGCCGGGGTTCACTGCGTACGCCGGCATGGCGGCGATCGGCAAGCCGAAAAGCGGCGAAACGGTGGTGGTTGGCGCGGCGAGCGGTCCGGTAGGCTCGCTCGTCGGTCAGCTCGGCAAGATCGCCGGCGCTCGAGTGGTGGGTATCGCGGGTGGCGCGAAGAAGTGCGGGTATGTGATGGACGAACTTGGCTTCGATGCCGCCATTGACCATCGTGCGCCTGACTTTGCCGATCAGTTGGCGAAGGTGTGCCCCAAGGGTATCGATGTGTATTTCGAGAACATCGGCGGCGCGGTGTGGACGGCCGTGCTGCCTTTGCTCAATCAATACGGCCGCGTTCCCGTGTGCGGATTGATGGCGCAGACGTCGGGCAAAAATGGCGGCGCTGACGATGGCCTAGCTACGACGATGCGCGCGATTCTTACGCGCAGCCTGACGGTGCGTGGTTATATCAACTACGAGTTTTTGCCCGAGTATCGGGAAGCTTTCCTGCGCGATGTGGGCGGTTTTTTGCGCGCGGGCCAGGTGAAGCATCTTGAAGATGTGACCGTGGGATTGGAAAACGCACCACAGGCATTCCTCGATATGATCGACGGACGGAATTTCGGTAAGGTACTGGTGCGGGTGTCTGAGGAAGCTCAATAGCGCGAGGCGTATGAAGCCGCAGGACTAACCCCCTTAGTCCTTCGGATTCACCAACGAAGTCAGAACATGATCCGCCCACTGTCCATCGATCTTGAGATACGCCTTGGCCAGCCCTTCGCGCTCAAACCCAAGATTCTCTAGCAGACGCCCGCTGCGAGCATTGTCCGGCCGGTAACTCGCCATGACGCGATGCAGACGGTACGCGTCGAAGATAAAACCCAGCGCGGCGCCAAGCGCTTCGCGCATCAGCCCGCGCCCTTCATAACGCTGGTCGATCGAATAACCGAGATGACACGCCTGAAACGGCCCGCGCACGATGTTCGTGAAGTGGCAGTCACCGATCAGCACGTTGCGGCGTTCGCTTGCGAAAATCAGCAGGTGCAGCGCGGTGCCGGCGGCCATTGCTTGCTCCATTAGCGCCATGCGTTCGTTAGCGGCTTGCATCGTGAAGAAAGCGTCCTCACGCAACGGTTCCCAGCGGTCGAGGTGCGCGCGATTCTCGAGCCGGTAGAGAAGCAGCGCGCCGGTGTACTGACAGCTGGCCGGACGCAGGACGACGCGCTCCGTTTTTATACCCTCTGGCGGAAATTGCGCCATGGCGTTGTGTTCGGCTTCGATGGCCATAAGCGGTAATAGACCTCTGCTTTCAAACGTTTACAGCAACGGCTTGAGCTGACTTTTCACATGATGGAGGGCAAAATAATTCCGCAAACAGTGTTTTTTACCGTGTCGTTTACGTCACCCGTCCTTATTTTTATCTGGCAAAAGGTAGGTGAAAACCCTTATACTTTCCAAAGTCAAGATTCAAGGAACTTTGGAAATGTCCCGCCGCTTCATGATTGTCGAGCGTATCGCTTTCGCGCTGCTGACCTTGTCCGCTCTCGCGGACGCCACCTTTATCAGCTACGAAAAGAGCCCGAATTTCAGGGATAACATCCATGAGATCGTACGCGTGAGCAAAGAGGTTTCGCTCATGTATCCGGCGGTTGGTAACGATCCGTGGATGCCGCTGGCGTCCAGCTGAGAGCTAAGCACTCGCGCGCTAAAGCCAAGTCTAAAGCGCGCTTATCTTGCCACCGAGTTGCCGCCGA
>Ga0073928_10004228_pt1 | contig 21544 bp, 17 predicted proteins | sample PaiPotPPA55metaG_FD_76969 | JGI IMG/M metagenome (GOLD analysis project Ga0073928, IMG submission 76969) | Iron sulfur acid spring bacterial and archeal communities from Banff, Canada, to study Microbial Dark Matter (Phase II) - Paint Pots PPA... ...
ACACCGCGAGGCGCTGCTAACTCCCGCCGCAAGCAACTCTAATCTTAGCAAATCCGAGCGACGGCTGGGTTTACTCGCTGGGGCATACTAGAATCGGGAGGTGTTAGAGTCAATCCTGTATTTGCCTGTTCGTGGGCCAGGGTGTGGAAAGCCGTCCCCTGTCCTGTAGGACAGGTTTTTCGGCAAAAGAAGGCCTACTGTACCGACTTGAACAGTTTCGAGAGGCTTACTTGCGAGAGCGCCGGATCGGGAGTGAGGATGACGTTCTCGAACGGATCGGGCGTGTCTTTGCCGGGCAGTTGCACTACCGAAGCGGCGGTTTGCGGAGTGCCGCAAGCGCGAGATTTTTGTCGCTGGGAATCGGAGACGATGCGGCGCTGATTTCTGGCACTCCGGGCGATGAAATGGTTCTGACGTGCGACTGGTTTCTAGAGGGCACGCATTTTTTGCAGGACAAGCATCCCGCGGACGCCGTTGGATGGAAATGTCTTGCCCGGGCGGTCAGCGATATAGGCGCTATGGGAGCAGCTCCCCGCTGCTTCCTGCTGAGTCTGGCATTGCCGCGAGAATTGCCGAGCTCGTGGCTGGATGATTTTCTTGGAGGACTGCGGCGGGCGGCAGCCCAGTTTGGTTGTTCGCTGGCGGGAGGAGATACAACCGAGCGGCGGGAGGTGTTAATAAATGTCACGGTTGTGGGTGAGGCGAAGCGCGGGCGCGAGATGCGTCGTTCTGGGGCGCGGCCGGGCGACCTTATATATGTGAGCGGGAGGCTGGGTGAAGCGGAATTGGGTTTGCGGTTGCTTCGCGAGCGGAAGCGGGGCTTGAACATGCGCGAACTCCGGCTGCAAAAACATTTGTATCCCGAGCCGCGACTGGAGTTGGGACGGTGGTTGAGCGAAAAACGCGTGGCTAGCGCGATGATAGATTTGTCGGACGGGTTGTCGAGCGATTTAGGGCGATTGTGCGAGGCAAGCAAAGTTGGGGCGTTAATCAGATCTGACGACCTTCCCACCGTCCGCGTGAAAAACGTAGACCGTAAGACTGGCGTCGATCCGCTGGAGTTGGCGCTGCATGGCGGGGATGATTATGAGTTGCTGTTTACCGTGCCGAAGGGTAAGGCCACGCGGCTGCCGCGTAAGTTGGGCGGAGTAGCGATCACTCCGATCGGGGAGATTACCCGGGCGCGCGATTTGCTGGTAGCCAATGGCGATGGCCACTCACGAGTTTTGAACCCTCGCGGATGGGACCCCTTCAGGAGCTCGAAGTGAGTCTGGCAAAGCCCATGGCCTTGAAGACTTCTACATCTCGACTGTTCTTGCAAATCAGCTGGGCTTCGATCCTGCTGGGTGTTTCAGGGATTAGATTGGCAGCACAGTCGGCTCCGCGACACCTTAAGCCAGTCGATGCCGTTCAGGGCATTGTCGCGGCGTTCCAACAACACAATGTCGTGATCATCGGAGAGGCACACTGGTTACGGCAGGCTGGGGACTTCTATATCGGTCTGGTTCGCGACCCGGCATTTCAGGAAACCGTTCAAGACATCGTCGTCGAATTCGGGAGCCGCAATAATCAGCCATTACTTGATAGATATATCGCCGGTGAAAACGTGCCCGTAGGCGAGGTGCGGCACATCTGGCGCAACACCACCAAAGTAGCCTCCTGGGAATCGCCAATTTATGCGGAATGGCTTGCCGCGATTCGTGAAGTCAACAAGAAATTACCGCCGGCCCGTGGCTTGCGTGTGCTCGCGGGCGACACGCCTGTTGATTGGCACCGCATCAATACTCACTCTGATTGGGCAGCGCTCGGCGACAACAACATATCGATCGCAGACGTCATCCTAGACCAGGTCTTGAAAAGGAAGCATCGGGCCTTGGTCGTCCTGGGGAGCAATCACGTGACAAAGTCTGGCGACCGCGATGGGGCTGACAACGTTACCACTCGAATCGAATCACGCAACCCGGGCGCCACATATGTGGTGCTGCTGGACTCTGTCACCACACTCAACTCCGCATCGCAAGAGCTGTTGCGCACCTCAGATCGAAACGCACCAGCGCTTTACGAAGTAACAGGAGCACGCCCCGAAATAGCTACTGGTAAAGATGGATTGCCACTTATTAAGAAGGCTGACGCACTTCTCTACCTTGGCCCGCCTGAGAAGTTAACTCTTGCACTCCCTCCAAGGGGTAGTATCGAACCGGCGTATCTGCAGGAAGTCGACCGCCGGTCGATGATCGAGTGGGGCGAACTACGAGCGCGGAAGTTTCTTGGCCCAGCCGCCCGATGAAAGGAGCAGGAAAGGACGGCAATAGCCGGACCCGTAAAGTGGGGCCATTTTATTTCAGGCTCAGGCTGGTTGCGGGCTTCCGATTGTGGTGTTGGGCGGCAGCGAAGACGGGGGCATAACTGGCGATACGGGTATAGTTGCGGTGCGCCCTGGCGAGAAATGGCGGTAAATAGCCAGAGAAATAGCGCCCATGCCCCACAGCAGAACGGCAAATTTGACCCACCCGCCCAGGTAAGGAAGCGTTTCCACCACGCGCACAAGGAGGACGCCCACCGCCATACGGCCAATCAACTGCCAAGTCTCTCTGGTATGGCCCATCAGCCACTGGCCAACAACTGCGCCAACTACAATTTGCGCAAACCACATGGCAGCGATCCATAGGACAAACGTGGAAATCCCAATGAGCAGGCCAACTACGGTGATGCACGCGATTAACGCGGCGACGGGCACACCGAACAGAACCAACACACCCAGGCCAAACGAGGCCCCGTAACGCTCGGCGGAGTCCACTGTGGCGCGAGCGAAGCTCGGCAAGAGAACGAAGAGAACCAGGCCAAATAGAATGAGCGCAGCGATCCAAAACACCTTCCAGACATAAAAACCGCTATCCCGATATCGACTGTGATGTTCTTCCTGGGTGAACACCACCGGAACCGCCAATTTTGCGCCGGAAGAAACCTCGGGAGCATGTTCTCCCTTAAATTTGACCGGGCCATTGACTTGGGCGCCGGAGTTGAATTTTAAAGTATTGCCTTGGGCTCGTATGCTGCCGCCAATGTTTCCCGCAATGGTAGTTTCATTACCAAAGGCCAAAATGTCACGGCCCACAATACCGTCGATGGTGAGAGTATTCAGGAAGGTGGTAACACTGCCACCGATTTTACCGGTGGGGTCGATGTTGACGGTCTCAGCGAAGGTAAGCAAATTCTTGGCGACGTTCCCGCTCACCCAAGTTGTATTCGTAAAGGAGCGTATATTGCCGTCCACCTTGCCGTTGACACGCAGCATTTGGGCGAAGGCGATAACGTCTCCAGTAACGTGGCCTTCAATATCAGCGCCTTGGCAGAACACGTAAACATCGCCGTCGACAGTTCCTTCGATTTTGACGTGATGGCCATGAGCAAAAAGATCACCCTTGATGATTTCATCCTTGCCAACTTCAATGGTGTCGCCCTGATTGCGAAATTCGGTCGCCATGGCTGGCGACGGTATGGAAGCGGCCACAGCGATTCCGGCGACCATCATGGCGAAGACCGATCCGCGGCCACGCAGGCGCCGCCGCAGGAAAACCACGGCCGATCCGGCTATCGTCAACAAAGCCAAAACCTCAAGTAGAGTGACCATCGATTGCCATCCTTTCCAGAAGGCGCCTTGAAAAATCATTAGATTGAGAACGCTGCTGCCACCAAAACCAGCTTGCTCGAAACGCTGCTGCATGGGCTCGACATATCCGGTGTATAACGCGTACGCACCGGTAGCGGCGAGTCCGACAACCGCACCCCAAATCCATTGCATGGATTTTCGCGCGGTCTGCTGAAAGGCGGCCAATCGCGACGGAAGTGGTTCATCTTCTTCCAACATCGAGCGAGTGAGAAGCCGCGATTCGCGTTCGAGCGCGCGCAACAAGATGCGGCAAGAAGAGCAATCCTGGGCATGCGCGGAGACTTGCTGGGCACGCTGGCGATCCAGTTGACCTTCCACATAGAGCATGAGGGTCATTTCATCCAAGTGGTCATCGAGGTGGTCATCGAGATGTTTGTCCAGACGCTCGTCAGGATTGTTCGACGATTCGTTCATGCGTTCCCTCCCGCCGCCAGAGCCGCGTTGCCTTCCAGCGCGTTTCGCAATTCGTGACGCGCGCGTAACAATACGACGCCCACAAAAGCGCGCCGCACGCCCAGCTCATCGGCAATTTCGTCGTAGCTCATATCCGAGTAATAGCGCATCACCAGCGCCATGCGCGCCCGTTTGCTCAGGCAGGCCAGCGCTTTGCGCACTTCAGCGCTGCTGCGCTGCTCGATCAAGCGATCGAGTTGGCTGGGATCGGGATGTTCGAGAGGCAACTCATCGCTATCCTCGGTCTCCTTGTCCTGGCGGATCTTGCGACGGCGCAGCGTATCCCAGCAATGATTCGCCGCTACCTTGTATAACCAGCCCGAGAACGGCCGGGAGGAGTCGTATTGATTGATCTTCCCTTTCAGCTTCATAAAGACTTCCATGGTGGCGTCTTCAGCGTCTTCCCGGGTCGGCAGCGCGCGACGGCAAAAACGGTAAATTGCCGGGGCGTAGTCGTGGTAAAGCTGGCCCCAAGCCAGGGCGTCCCCTGCCTTAGCACGCGCGATGGCTTCCGTCGGTTCCGCTATTCCCGGCGAACTCATCCGTCCTGGTCTCAGAGCTTCCATAAGGTAGTACGCAGCAGAGGCGAAAAACTTACACGGTGTCGTAGTTAGGGTTGCGGGGTGTGTTTGTTGACCCACGCGATTAGACTGCCCTCGAACTGCCAGCAATCTATCAGAAAACAGAACGGCCCGGCGATTTGGCAGGCCCTTCGAGAGTAGGTTAGAGCTAAACGCGGGGCCACTCGGTATTTATTTTTGGCGGATGCAGCAGAGTTTGCATAACTACGCAATATTGTTCCGTTTTTTCCTGCAGGGCTTTCATTTGTTCGGCGGTTGCGTGCGGGGCAGCAATATCGAATTGAACGCGAATTTCCTGGAAGCCCACTGAGACTTCTTTGGATAGGCCCAGCGTGCCCCTTAGATCCATGTCGCCGCTTACTGTAACCTTCACGTGTTCGCTGGCAATTCCCATGGCCGTAGCCACGAGCTGACAAGTGATCTGTGCGCAAGCCGCCAGCGCGCCGAGCAGCAGATCGCCAGAGCACGCGGAAGTGCCCGCGCCGCCGACACCCTTGTGGGCTTCCGCTTGGTAGATGGCGCGCCCAATATCCACGGAACAACTCATCGGCGTATCTGTCTGGGACCCTGTCGCGGTCATGGTAATACGCGAGGAATTCGGATCGCTACGATACTGTTCCTTCAGCGGCTTTTGTAGACTTCTGATATCCAATGGCGGCCTCCAAAAATTTGTTATGCTGCACCGATATTAGATGCGTTGCGCCACAATTCACAAATGGAATCCAGCGAGGCAATGGACGAGACGACAAAGCGGGCGATAGCTCAGAACGAATCATTGACGCTGCCCGCCGGTTCACAATTCGGCCGCTATGAAATCCTTGGCGCACTAGGCGCCGGTGGGATGGGTGAAGTCTATCGCGCGCGCGACCCGCGGCTGGGGCGCGAGCTGGCCATAAAAATTCTTTCCCGCAAGCTATCCGACAGCAAATTAGACATAAAGCGTTTTGAGCGAGAGGCCGGATCAGCATCCGTACTCAATCACCCCAATATCGTGACCATCTTTGAGTTAGGACAAGTTGAGAGTACCTATTACATCGCTATGGAATTGGTCGAGGGCGAGTTGCTGCGTGACATGTTGCGAGACGGGCCGATTCCCTTGCAAACGGTCGTGCGCATTGCGGCGCAAATCGTCGATGGACTTGCGAGAGCACATTCGGCGGGGGTGATGCATCGAGACCTGAAACCAGAAAACGTGATGGTTTCCCGTGACGGCCTGGTAAAAATTCTGGATTTTGGTCTCGCCAAGCTAGTCAGCACGGACACGGACACCAACCAGCCGCCGCTGGATCTGGAGACCGTCAGCACCTCGGAAACCAACCCAGGCGCGGTTCTAGGCACACTGCCGTACATGTCCCCTGAGCAAGCCAACGGTCAGCCGTTGGATTTCCGTTCCGACCAGTTTTCGCTCGGTTCGTTGCTGTATGAAATGGTGACGGGAAAACGCGCGTTCCCCCATCAGGGTGTTGCTGAGATTCTCGCTGCGATCCTGCGCGATCAGCCTGAGGCGGCAGCGTCGTTAAATCCTCAGGCACCCGCGCCGCTTTGCTGGGTGATAGAGCGATGCCTGGCAAAAAATCCCAAGGATCGATACGACTCCACACATGACCTAGCTAGAGATCTGGCGGCGATTCGCGACCGGCTTCCCGAAGCACCTTCAAGACATTTGGCGCCTCGCATCAACACATTGCCGAGTCAGGCCACGGCGTTTATCGGCCGCGGGCAAGAACTCGCGGCAGTGAAAGAATTACTGCTGCGCGAGGATGTCCGGGTGGTCACGCTGACGGGACCCGGCGGAATCGGAAAAACGCGGTTGGCACTGCAGGTCGCCAGTGATCTACGCGAACGTTTCGACGGCGGAATATGTTTTATTCCACTGGCCGCGGTCAGCGATGCGTCACTGATTCCCTCGATCATCGCGCAAGGGTGTGGAATACGGGAAACGGGCCGCCCGGTTAGTATTCAAAGTTTGAAGGAATATTTGCAGGACTCCCGCTCCAACCTATTGCTGGTCTTTGACAATTTCGAGCACCTGCTGACGGCAGCGCCATTGGTGTCGGAATTAATTACCGCCGCTCACAAGTTACGCGTCCTGGTGACCAGCCGAGCGCCGTTGCATATCTACGGCGAATTTGAATTCCCAGTGCCCACGCTGGCGTTGCCGGAACTGCAACACGGCACATCGCCTACCATTCTTTCGCAGAATCCCACCATCGCACTATTCATGGCGCGCGCAGTTGCCATTAAGCCAAATTTTGCACTCACCGATGAAAATGCGCGAGCCGTGGCGACGATTTGCACCCGGCTGGATGGCTTGCCTCTGGCGATCGAGCTGGCCGCCGCACGTATCAAATTACTCTCGCCATCTGCGATGCAGTCGCGGCTGGAGAGTTCACTGCAGCTTCTTACCGGTGGGGCGAAAGATCTGCCGATGCGACAGCAGACTCTGCGAGCAACAATGGACTGGAGTTATGACCTGCTCAGTCCGGCCGAGCAGACACTGTTCCGGAGACTTTCCGTTTTTGTCGGCGGATGCACTCTAGAGGGCGTTGAGGCTGTCTGCAATAACAAGCAAGATCTTCAGGTAGAAGTGTTAGACGGCATGGGCTCCCTGGTCAATAACAGCTTGGTTCGGCAGGTTGAGCAATCCGCTGGCGAGCCGCGTTTCGCGTTATTGGACACCGTTCGTGAGTACGGGCTGGAGCGACTGGCTACCTGTGGCGAGGAATCCGCGATAAGAAAGGCGCATGCGGCGTATTGCCTGGTACTGGCCGAAGAATGCGCGGCGCAAGCCGCCGATCCAGCAAGCACGGAGTGGTTGAGTTTGCTGGAACTGGAGCACAACAATTGTCGCGGCGCGCTCGATTGGTTGACGCGCACCGGAAACGCGGAGTGGGGACTACGCTTGGGAGCGGCGCTGTTCCAGTTCTGGGAAACGCGTGAGCATTTGACGGAAGGCCGCGACCGCCTGGAAAAACTTCTCAAACTGCCAGGAGCCGCAGCGCGTTCTAATTCTCGCGCGCGCGTGCTCTTCGCCGCTGGCGTACTGGCCTCCGAGCAGGGTGATCACCGGGCAGGGTGGACGCTGCTCGAAGAAAGTCTTCAAATTGCTCGCGACTTGAGTGACACCCGCGGCGTAGGCATCTCCTTGAACGCCTTGGCGGTTAGTGCCCGGGACGACGGCGAGGTGTCGAAAGCAAGGTCGCTGTTCGAAGAGAGTCTAACCGTGTGGCGAGATCTGAATGATCGCGCAATGGTGGCGCGCGCACTCAGCAATGTCGCCAGCGTGGTGAAATCTCAGCGGAACTATGCGCTGGCTCGTTCCCTGCATGAAGAGTCCCGCGAAATTTTTGAGGAACTGGGCGATAGCACCGGCATGGCGTGGTCGCTCAACTATCAGGGCGACGTCGCCCAGGAGCAAGGGGAAATTTCGGTTGCGCGCGAGTTGTATGAGCAGAGTCTAAACATATTCAGGAAGCTGGGCGACAAATGGGGTGTCGCGGGGTGTCTTGTGGACCTGGGAAACCTGGCACGCGAGCAAGGCGATGAAAAACAGTCGCGGTTACGCTACGCGGAGAGCATGAAACTCTTTCAGGAATTGGGGCAGAAACGTGGTGTGGCTCGGGTTCTTGACTGCCTGGCGTGTTCGGCGGCGCTACAATCTCAGGCCGAACGCGCGTTGAGATTGGCGGGATCGGCTGCGGCTATGCGCCGTGTTCTGGGCGTGCCGCTGCCCATGGCGGAGCAAACGCGACTGGAAAAAACTCTGGACCCGGCCCGGCAATCCCTCTCTCCGGCTAAAGCGGCAGCCGCCTGGATGGACGGTTGGACAATGGCCACCGATAAAGCGATACAAGAAGCTTTATCGTTTAGTTGATTGCTTCGGGAAATTGCAGTTTCTTTGGCGCGCGCTCTGGCGTCGCGACGGATGGATCGGAAAGTTCGCGTTCATTACTCTGCGGCGGTCGGATCAAGCATCCTGCGCACGGCAGAAATGCGGTTGGCAGGAATACCAGCTTTGTTCGCGTGGGTGGTGATCGTGGCTTCGTCGGGGGCTAAATAAACGCAGTAAATCTTGTTGCCGGTGACGTAGCTGTGCAGCCACTGTATCTGGGGGCCAATTTCCCTGAGAGCCTGGATCGATTTCTGTGCCGCAGCACAAAACTCGCTGTCCGACAGATTGCCCACATTTGGCATTTCTCGCTCGATAACAAACTTGGGCATAGTTTGGTTTCTCCAAAGCGCTTCGTCGAGATTCGCAAAACTTTACCCTCGATGCGGTTGGCCGTCAATCGAGCATCTCCCTGAGAAGCTACACACCGGGATAGTAAATTTGATATTTCCGACTACAATAGCCGCGGCGGACGAACCCCATGCCCCAGCGCATTCCATTTTTCTATTGGATTGTTTTTGGACCGATCGCGGCAGTCGGAACATTTAGTTTGCTGTTGTTGGGATTGGGCCGAACTGGTCAGCGGCCGCCTGATGCCGCGTGGAAAGGTTCGTTCTACTCCAATCCGGGTGACCCGGCGCTGCTTGTGCCGAAGCGCTTCGGTGTCGGTTACACGTTAAATTTTGGAAATCCATGGAGCTGGGCAGTGCTGACTTTCGTGCTGCTGATGGTCGCAGTGCCCTTTATTTTGTTAACGGCAAGCGCGCATCAAGTACCTCCTACGACGCGATAATCTTGCAGGTCTCATTTTTGGCTGAACTGCAACTCGCTGGCTTTGGACTGAACGCGGCGATGCGGTACAGTTGTGGCACGTCCTGCTGCGGTTTTGCGCGATCGGTGCCATCTGTGCGCGCGCGACAAATTCACACGAATGGCCCGCGAGACCCCTTTTGGTAGCGCAACGTCTCGTGGCACAAAATTGTTCATGGCACAAAATTTACCGTCGCTTGTAATTGTAGGGCGCCCCAATGTGGGCAAATCCACGTTGTTCAATCGCTTGACTGGAACGCGGCGCGCGATTGTCACGGATGAGCCCGGCATCACCCGCGACCGCATCTACGGCAAAGCGGACTGGCGCGGGCGTGCCCTGGAAATTGTGGATACCGGCGGGCTGGTTCCCGATGACAGAGCGCTGATCCCCCAGGAAATTTTGCGGCAGGCGCGGGTGGCGATTGATAACGCCGCTTTGCTTGTGCTGGTGGTCGACACGCACGCGGGGATTACCCCGCTGGACCAGGAGCTTGCGAGACTGCTGCGCACTACCGGCAAACCATTTGTGATTGCCGCCAACAAGGTGGACGCCCGTTCGCAGGAAGCAAATGTTGGGAGCTTTCATTCCATGGGTGTGCCGGTGTTCCCCATTGCGGCTGAGCACGGCACGGGAATTGACGATTTGCTGGATGCCGCGCTGGCACAAGTTGAGGTGGTGGAGTCCATCGGGGAAGTAAAGCGGCCGGACGTAATTGAGGTCGCGATCATTGGCAGGCCGAACGTAGGCAAATCCACGCTGCTGAATCGCTTGGCGGGCGAGGAACGCTCCATCGTGTCGCCCATTCCGGGGACTACGATGGATAACGTAGACACTGAAGTGGTCCGCGAAGATCACACTTACCGCTTCGTCGATACGGCAGGCATCCGGCGAAAAGGAAAAACCACGCTGGTTGCTGAAAAGCTTAGCGTGGTGATGGCTCGGCGGGGATTGGAGCGATGCGACGTCGCGCTGCTGATCGTCGATGGTGAACAGGGCGTGACTCAGGGCGACGCGCAGATTGCCAATTACGCGGAGCAATCCAACCGTTCGGTGGTGATCGTAATTAACAAGTGGGATTTGGCGGTAAAAGCGGCGCGCAACGCGGAAGCTCGCGACGCCGAGAGCGCTAAAGGTAAATCCCGCAGAAACCCCGGCGAGAAACACAGGCCTGAGGACTTCGAGATTGGCCGATTGCTATTCGAATACGAGAAAATGATCCGCGGCAAATTAAAATTTCTCAGCTACGCGCCCATCGTTTTTCTTTCGGCGAGCACCGGGGAGCGAGTGGAAAAATTGTGGCCGCTCATCAATCAATGCTGGAACGCGCGTCGCCGGAAGATTTCCACGCCGGAGCTAAATCGCTGGCTCAAAGAAGAAGTCGATCTGCAGCGCGGCAGCACACCAAAGGCGCGGCCGGTGCGCATCTATTACATGACGCAAGCCAAAATCGCCCCGCCAACATTCCTGATGTTCACCAATCAGAAAAATCCGCTGCACTTCAGCTACGAACGCTTCCTGGAAAATCAAATACGCGGCAAATTTGATTTCGTTGGCACGCCCATCCGCTTCATCCAGCGCCTCCGCAAGAGGCAGGACAAACACGGCGACACCGAGAATTGAGGAAGTGTCAGCTTCCAATTACACCCACTTATCGAAGTTAGCGAAGCAGGGGTCAGTCTCGGTTTACTCACAGGGGGATGCTAGCCTCTAGCCGATGTTAAGAAAATAAGGGCAACCATGAACAAATTGACCTTCGGAACTGTCTTAGTCAGCCTCGCTATCACCTCAAGCCAAAAACTACCAAAGCACCAACAACTCGAATACAGCCATGAGGCCGAGGTGGATGCTGCAGGAAATATCTATGTAAGCTCCGACCAAGGCAAGCCGATCTGGATGGGCAGCACGAAGCGCTGTTGGGAACTCCGAGAGGCCAATGATCGACAGACGCTTGGCTGCAGAGTGATGTCAGAGCCTAACCCCGACAACCCTATGCCCTCCTTGCAATTGGAAATTTATCGGAAAGGAGGCCACAAGGTAATCATTGCACCTGGAGCACTGATTGGTGACTGGCGTTTCTGGAAGGATGGCGAACAAGTTGCGGTTTCCTTTGGATCAGTTGATACTCCTGCGACGTATGCACTCTATGATTTAGCGACGGGTCATGTGGTCGAAAAACTTTCCCAACCATCAGACGAAAGCCTGCTTCCCCAATGGGCCAAAAGTGAATGGCAAATCCAAGCCGAGTCCGTTCCCATGAGTGCTGAGCTTTCGCAACAGCGAATCCAGTGGATCGGAAAAGTCTTGCATGACACTGAGCAGATCAGACCCGGCATGAAAAGGAAGGATTTGCTCAAGGTTTTTACAACGGAAGGCGGCATTTCCTCTCGAAGCGAGCGAACCTACGTTTACAAGGATTGCCGGTACATCAAAGTGACTGTTCACTTCAAAGCCCCGGCGGGCGAATTCGCCACTCTAGACGAAGACCCAGACGATATCATCGAGTCTCTTTCACAACCGTTCCTGGCTTTGAGCACCATGGACTGACGTGTGTGCTTCCGCCTGTTTGTTATCAATTTCATCCTTGTTTTGTTTCTGCGCCATAGAAGCGCTGAACCGCGCTCAACAATAACAACCGAAGACAAAGCGCACATCACCGGGCGCAGTTCCTATTTCTGAGGTTGCAGCTGTTTGGTCATGAGGTAGCGCTTGTGGTCCACGAAACCTCGGCGGCGATACAGCTCGATGGCGCGATTTCCGTGGTCGACTTCCAGGTGAAGAAATTGCGCACCGTGTTCGCGGGAAGCCGATTCGGCCAAATCAAGAAGGCACGCGCCAATTCCCCGTTGGCGATCATCGGGTTCGACGAAGAGTTCATCGACCCAAGCCCCTTTGCCACGATATTCGAGGCTATAGTCAAAACAGATGACCAGGTACGCGATGTTGCGATTCGCGTTCGACACCAAATAAATGAGCCCGTACGCAGGGTTTTGAAGAAGTTCGGAAAGATTGTACCGAACCCGGGTTTCATCGAACGACTCGGTCCAGGGTTCATCGCGTTGCATGTGCTGCATCAATTTGAAAATTGAATCCAGGTCAGTGAGGCTGGCGAGCTTCGCTTCGTGCAACATTTCAGGGCCTCTGCTTTCTGATTTTGATGCATTTTATAGTCTTGTTGACCTAGCTGCTGACTCTAGCGGCCGGAGCTACTTAGCCCGGTGAAACAATCAGCTCCGGTCCACGTATATAATCTGCAGGTAAGACCGATGCCTTATTCGCCCATTCTGCTTGTTCATATTTGTGCCGGGACCTTGGGGTTGTTGTCCGGGACCGCTGCGATTTGCTTCCGCAAAGGTTCCCGGCGCCATGTGCTGGCGGGCCAGATATTTGTCGCCTCGATGCTCACTATGGCCGTCGGCGCAGTCTACCTCGCTATCACAAGACATCAGCCAAACAATATTGGCGGCGGGATTCTAACCTTCTATCTGATCGGAACCGCATGGCTTACCGCCCGGAGAAGAGACGGGGAAACGAACCGTTTTGATTGGATTGTGCTTCTAATTCCTCTGACGCTCGGTGCCCTGACCTGGATGAATGGCCTGAAAGTTGTGCGCAGCGGAGCGGACTCCCAAGACGGAGTTCCTGTGGGAATGACCTTTTTCATGGGTTCGATAATGTTACTGGCCGCGGCGGGGGACGTGCGCATGCTGGTGCGCGGCGGCGTTTTTGGCACAAAGCGCATCGCGCGGCATCTCTGGCGCATGTGCTTTGGGCTGTTCATCGCAGCAGGCTCCTTTTTTATGGGACCCTCGAACCGCCCACTGAGGCTACTTTCAAAAGTGGGGATCGGCCAGCATCTATCCCCGGCTTTATTCAGCACCAGCCTGTATCTAATTCTCACCATACTTCCACTGATATTGCTGATTTTCTGGCTAGTTCGAATCCGCTTTAAAAATGCCTACAATGGGCAGCCGATGCCGCCTCGCGACGAAAGTCACTCGCTGGCAGCGGCCGATTAGAAAATAGAAAAAGGATAAGAGCAAGACCCTACTGATATCCACCAACCCAGAAAAATCCTCTATTCAGCCATGAGCGCTTCCTGGAAAATCAAACACGCGAAATTTGCCTATTCGCTTTATTCCATGGTTGCACGCTTGCGCGACAAAAACGACGACAGCGAGAACAGCAGCTCGGAGTTAAATGGGAAGCCAATCTTGAAGCACCTCTGGATTGCCGACCGTCCATTTGTGACTCGGCAGACCAGATGCACTTCCGCAGCCTTAAGGCAGGTCCACGTCCAGGGCGTAAATTTCCTGGGTAGCGGCACTGCGCAAGACCAGCGGCGAGTCATCGGGAGCCAAGCCCCACCAGTTGGTGAAGAACCCGGTTGGGCGGAATCCGAACAACCGCTGCATGTCTTCGACGTTCTTGATCTCCCCAAGCTTCCGGTCGCTGATACGTACTCGAGCCAATTTGTTACCTAACCCGAAGTGAATATATTGAGAATCTCGAGACCATTCCGGCCAGGAGATAAAATCCGCTTTTGCCAGCTCGGTGGTCTGATGCGTTTTCCAATCGAAAAGCATGAGCCGTTGATTGTCGGCATGAAGCCCGGCCAAGTAGCGGCCATCGGGCGAGGGTCGCGGCGACCAGAGCCCCTCGGTCCCGGGAATAATGGCGGCCACATGTGTCTTCAAATCGACACTGTGAAGGCCGTTGGTGCGCGAACCTCCCAACTGGCTGATCGGTGACTCTCCAAAAATGATGGAATTCCCGTCCGCGGACCAAGCCGGATCGTTCTGCACCGGTTCCTGAGGAATTATTTCTTCACTGGCGCCCCCGTCGGCCGAAATGACGTATATCTTGAACTCTTCTGCTACTGTGGCCGCTACATACGCAATTTTTTTTCCATCCGGCGACCATCTCGGAAGCGCCGCACGCAAAGGAGAGAAAGTAAGCTGCAGGCGCTCACTGCCATCAATTTTACTTCTCCACAAAATTCCTTCTGGATAGGTCACAAAAGCAGCCCACTGACCGTCCGGCGAAAATCTCACCTGTTCGGCCGAAAGACCATTCATAAAAGGCACAAACTGATCGAGCTTTTTGTCGTATCGCAGCAACTCCCCATGGGGCTGCTCGCCAACCACGAAAATCTTTTTGCCGTCCCTGCTCGGCTGGGGAGCCCAATAGTTAAGTGGACCGGTTGTCAGCCGCGTTGGGTTGAACTCCGATTTTTGAAATAATCTTTTTTCGCGGATTGCCCAAATGTCTGTGCGGCCTTCGCTGCTTGCCTGAAAGACGAAGTAATTTCCGTCCGGAGTCCAGGTTCCACAACAGGAGCTAATCGCATTCAAACCGGGCAGGAGAGGGCGGGCAGGCGTTCCATCCATCGAAACTTCCCACATGGAACTCAGAGTGGTATGCGGATCGTAAACTGAGAACCTCACGTGGTGTCCGTCCGGGGAAACACGCGGCCACCACGCGCGCCCTGGCACAGTGATCAGGGTGCGCTTATCACTGCCGTCCGGCTTTGCCGAGTACAAATCCGATTCGTTGGCATAAATAACTCTCGAACCGTCGCGAAGCCAGGTCGCGTCCTGAGCAAGAATATCAGCCAAGCGCCGCGGCGACCCACCAGGCAAGGGCAAAATCCATAGCGCGCTCTGATAGGATGTCTGCGAGATGGGAGATCCAATCAGCAACTCCGATTCCTTCGGTGAAATATCGTAGATGAACGCGTTCTGAAATCCGCTTGTCAGCGGAACCGTTTGCCCGCCCGATGCAGAAACCTGCGAAATACCGAGTCCCATTTCCCAGAAATAAAGCCTCCCGCCGTCGGTGGCTATGACTGGCGGAATGCGGTCAGGAGAATAACTGTCAGGTTTCTCGCGGCCATCGTTGGTGATCTGGGCCAAAGACCGGATTCTGGGTGGTGACGATGGGCGCATCCACCAAAAGAGGAGCGCAACCGCAACGAGGAGGCCAGCGGAGACCGCGATCAGAGACCACCGTTTCGCGGATACTGGGCTGGCTACCGCACTGTCCGTCGGCAAAGCCGTGGAAGCTACTGAAGTGGTTAGCGTTGGATGGCTAGCCGTCGAAGTTGTCGCGGCTGTGGCGGGTTCGGCGATTTCAGGCGTCCGCGATCCCGACGACGCCGCTCCGGAATCCATATCGCGCTTTAACCGCTTCAAGTCGGTGAGAATATCTGAAGCTGACTGGTAGCGCAGTTCTCGATCCTTTTCCAAGGCTTTGTTGATGATATCTTCAACTTTTGCGGGAAGATCCGGATTCAGTCGCAGCGGAGTTGTGAACGGCCGATTCAGGATCGCGTCAGAGATGAGGCCGGAAGTCGCGCCGCGGAAGGGCAGCGTGCCGGTCATCATCTCGTACAGCACTGCGCCGAAAGAGAACAAGTCGGTTCGCGCGTCCAGTTCCTTACCGCGGATCTGCTCGGGAGACATATACGCGACAGTTCCCAAAGTGCTGCCCGGGCTGGTCAAGTGATCTGCGTCCACTTCGAGTGTTGCCAGGGTGTCGGCCCCGGACGCGCTTTTTAATGGGACGATCTTGGCCAAACCGAAATCGAGGATTTTAGTGTGCCCCCGCCCGATGACAAAAATATTCGCTGGCTTAATGTCGCGATGAATCACACCCTTCGCGTGAGCCGCGCTCAACCCGTCGGCAATCTCAATTCCCAACGTTAAAACGGTTTCAATATCCAACCCTTTTCCGACGATGCGGTGCTTCAGCGTGGCTCCATCCAGATACTCCATGGCAATGAATGATTCGTCATCGTGGCTTCCAATCTCATAGATGGTACAAATGTTGGGATGATTTAAAGAGGAGGCTGCTCGGGCTTCCCGGCGGAAACGTTCCAGGGCTTGCGGATCCCGCGCAACGTGATCAGGGAGGAATTTCAGAGCAACAAACCGGCCGAGATTGGTGTCTTCAGCCTTATACACGATACCCATCCCGCCGCCACCGAGCTTCTCTACAATGCGGTAGTGGGAGATGGTTTGGCCGATTAAGGACTGGGATTCTGCCACGGGCAGAGATGTTAGGTGGGCTTAACGAGCAAGTCAACGAACGCGACCACGAGTCGCATTTATTTCATCACGCAAGCCAAAAAGCGCGCTGCCAACATTTCGATGTCCACCAACCCAGAAAAAACTTCTTTGTTCGGGCTTAACGACCGACCATTTTTTGCAGATTTTCCGGGTAGCGAGCCCCTTGCACGGTGATCTTCGAGACGGCGCTCTGAATTTCGCGAAGATCGTCGGGCGTGAGCTTGACTGAAACTGCTCCAAGGTTTTCTTCGAGGCGCGCCAACTTGGTCGTGCCAGGGATCGGAACAATCCATGGCTTCTGCGCCAGCAGCCAGGCCAGTGCGATCTGCGCTGGGGTGGCCTTCTTTTTTTCTGCGAGCTTGCCAAGCAGATCAACCACTGTTTGATTTGCTTTGCGAGCCTCAGCGGTAAAGCGGGGAACGATATTACGGAAATCAGTGCTATCGAACTTTGTATTCTCGTTGATCTTGCCGGTCAGGAAACCCTTGCCAAGTGGGCTAAATGGAACGAATCCGATGCCGAGCTCCTCCAGCATGGGTATCACTTCCTTTTCAGGTTCTCGGAACCACACCGAGTATTCGCTTTGCAGCGCTGCTACAGGCTGAACCGCGTGCGCGCGACGGATGGTTTGCACCCCTGCTTCAGACAGACCGAAGTGTTTCACTTTGCCCTGGTGGATCAAGTCCTTCACAGCTCCTGCCACGTCTTCAATGGGCACGTCCGGGTCAACGCGGTGTTGGTAGAAGAGATCGATGGTGTCGGTCTGGAGGCGCTTGAGCGAAGTTTCGGCGACTTCCTTGATGTGCGCCGGCCGGCTATCCAGCCCGGCCTGTTTGCCGGTCTGCGGATCAATTTTGAACCCGAACTTGGTGGCGATCACCACCTGTTCACGGAGAGGAGCGAGCGCTTCGCCCACCAGTTCCTCGTTCGTGTACGGACCGTATATTTCTGCAGTATCGAAGAACGTGACGCCGCGTTCGACGGCCGCCCGAATCAGCGAAATTCCGTCCTTCTTGTCCACGGCGGGCCCGAAGCCGAAGCTCATTCCCATGCAGCCGAGTCCGAGGGCCGAGACCTCCAAGTTACTCTTTCCAAGTTTGCGTTTCTGCATTGATCCCTCCTGGTAACGCCACGATACAACGCCTGAGGCGGGGTCACAATTCAGGCCCAATTTAGCGGACGAATTCAGATGTGAAAATTAATCGCGTAAGGCTTCGGCTGGATCAGTGCGTGTTGCGCGCCACGCCGGTATGAAGCACGCAGCCAACGTAGCGATGGTCATCACCGCGAAGGCCGCGCCGAACGCGCGCGGATCGCGCGGGCTCACGCGATAGAGCAGGTTTCCCATTAATCGCGTCGATGCTACGGCCACCGCGGCGCCAAGAAGCACCCCACCGGCCATCAACGCTAAGCCGCGCAATAGCACCAGCCGCACCAGATTTGCGGCACCCGCGCCAAGCGCCATCCGCAGCCCCAGCTCGCGAGTGCTTTGCGACACTGCATAGGCCATCACCCCATACAATCCGATGACGGCAAGTAGCAGCGCCAACGCACCTAAGACGCCCACCAAAGTTACGGCCACCAACTGCGGCGATGTCGAGCGATCCAACTGCTCTTGCAGGGTGATGAGTTCGTACGGGGAAAGGCTCGCGTCCAGCGCGTGCACCTCGCGGGCTAGAGCCACCGCTACCGTTTCCGGGCTTAGCGGCGTTCGAATAAACAATGCTCCCCCAACGGAGAAATTCTGACGCCGCGACACATAGAAAAAAGGTCTCGCGGCTTCCCGAACGCTGCGATACTTTGAATCTTTTGCCACGCCGACTATCTGAATCCAACGGTCCTTCACTTGAAGGCGCTGGCCAATCGGATTTTGGCCGCGCCAATATTTCGCAGCCATCGTTTCATTCACGATGGCTACTAGCGCCCTTCTTTCGTCGTCCGCGCGAGTAAATTCGCGACCGGACACCAACGGGATCCCCATAGTTGCGAAATAATCCGGGCCCACTTCGTTGTACTCCACGGTCGGGCGTTCCTCGGGTCGAACCTCAAAGCCATCCACGGAAATCGGCGTGGAAGAAAAACTCCCATAGCTGAGCGGCGTCATGCGCGCAAAGACTGCTGACTCAACGCCTGGCAGCGCCTTGACCCGATCAAGTAGCTGGTCCTGAAAATTCTGCGCGCGCTGCGCATCGTATCCCGCCGAAACCAAATCGACGGCGGTGAACAGTACTTCGTGCGTCGAAAAACCCGGATCGGAGGTTCTAATTTTCTGCAGGCTCTGTATCAGCAGCCCCGCGCCCACCAACAAAACGAAACTCAGCGACACTTGCACTATAACCAGGCCGGAGCGTACCCACGCTGTTCCCCGGCTCCCGACAACACCTGCGGAGTCGGCTTTCAACGCGCCGGCAAGATCGATCTTGCTGGTCTGCATTGCGGGAACCAGTCCCAGCAGAATTGTCGCAAGCAGGCAAATCCCGGCGCTCAATAACAAAACGCGCCAATCAATTTCACCCGACAAATGCATTGCTACGCCAGCCCGCGCCGGAAAGAGCAAGATCAGCGCGTGACGGCACCAGTGCGCAACGAGGAGTCCGCCAGCTGCGCCAAAAGCTGACAGGATCAGCGCTTCCGTGAAGAGTTGCTTCACGATGCGCCCGCGGCCCGCACCGATCGCAAGGCGCACGGTCATTTCATGGCGGCGCGCAAACGATCGGACCAGCAGCAGATTCCCGACGTTCGCGCAGGCGATGAGCAGGACAAAAACGACTACCGCGAGCATGATTTCGAGCGTGGGAAGCAGCGTGCCCGCATTGTTGAAGGGCGTCTGCCATAAGGCCCACAGCTTGACACTGCGGCCGCGATTGGTTGCTGGATAATCGGTTTCCAAACGCTTCGCTACCGAGGAAATTTCTGCTTGTGCCTGCTCCAAGGTGACGCCAGGTTTGAGCCGTGCAAAAGCTTCAATCCAACGCGCGTCGCGATCCTCCAATTTGTAGCCGCCGGATTCAAACACTTCCTCCATCGAGGTTGGAACCCAAAACTGCATTCCCCAGCCGACAAAGGTTCCGTAAAATCCCTGAGGAGCGACGCCCACAATGGTGTGCACCACACCGTTGAGTCGCTGCGTTTTCCCGATAATTTGTGGATCGCTATTGAAGTGCCCTTTCCATAACTGGTAGCTGATCACCGCCGCGGGATGGGCGTTCCGTCCGGAGTCTTCGCCCGGCTCGAATCCGCGGCCAAGAATCGGACGGACACCGACGGCATCAAAATAATTGTCTGATACGATGCTCCCTATGGTGCGCTCGGCACGGTCACCGATACTGAGAGTAGTTCCGGTGATTTTGCTCACAAAAAATGAATCAAAAAGCGTGCAGCTCCTCCGCAAATCGAGGAAATCCGGCCAGGAAAGACTGGTATGGCCGGTTTCGCCGCGGGCCGTGCCGGTAAGAGCGAGCAGCCGCTCCTGGTGGGTAACCAGCGGGTACGGACGAAATAAAATTCCTTCCACCCAACTGAACACCGCGGCGTTTGCGCCGATGCCTAGGGTCAAGCAAAGCATCGCCAGAATAGAAAAGCCCGGATCGCGTCGCAGCACCCGCGAGCCAAATCGCAGGTCTTGAAGAGTGGTCTCGATGATCGGGAGCCCTCGTTGGTCGCGGTAGAGTTCCTTGGTTTGCTCGACCCCGCCGAAGCTGCGCAGCGCCTCGCGCCGGGCCTCTTCGGCATTCATGCCTTTGCCCAGGTTCGCTTCCACGGCCATCTCAAGGTGCGAACGCAATTCCTCGTCCAGGTCCTTTTCCAGGCGTTGCCTCCGGAAGGGTGCGGCGAGCCGGTGAAGGAGCGTGCGGAAAAATTCGCGCATGGCTAGGTGGTCCTTAGCACCCGATTGATCATCGCGGACATGCGGCCCCAGCTCTCCACTTCCTGGTCGAGCTGCTTGTGCCCCGCACGGGTCAGCGAGTAATACTTGGCCTTGCGGTTATTTTCTGAAATGCCCCATTTGGGCGCGATTAGACCGCGTTGCTGGAGACGAAGCAGCGCGGGATATAGCGTTCCCTGGTTCAGTTGCAACAAGTCTTTGGAGATCTGTTGTATCCGCAAGGCGATCCCCAAGCCGTGCGTCGGCCCCTGCGAGTCGAGCGTCTTTAACACCAGCAAGTCCAGCGTTCCCTGCAGAACTTCGCTTTTGGAAGAAGGCATACGTTCCTTTAGACGGCCAACATGAGAAAAGGAATGGTGCCAATTACTTTTGTTGATCAATGGTCCATGTCTAAGGTAAACGCACTGTGACTCGTCGCCATCCACTTTAGGTAGGATTCTTCGGGTTCGATCAATCACCACGACCAGGTAGCGCCGTCCTGGCCCAGGAATTTCCCCGTCAGTTCCATCGGATTTCCTTCCAGCACCTTGCGCATGCCTCCAATGCTCTGCTCCGGCGTCAGCTCCGCATTCGCGCCGCCCATGTCGGTCTGCACCCAGCCCGGACTGAGGATCACCACGCTGATTCCTCGCGGCTCGACTTCTTTCGCCAGGATCGCCATGGTCATGTTTAACGCCGCTTTGCTGGTCCGGTATTGATAGGCGATACCAAACCCGATCGTGGATCCCAACGATTCCAGTGAGCCCATCCCGGAGCTGATCGCGATGATCTGTTTCCGATTGCTTGCCGCGACGTTTTCAATCAGCGCCTCGGCCACACGGATCGCTCCCAGCACGTTTGTTTCGAAGGACTCGCGCCACCCGGCGAAATTGAGTTCGCCAAGTGTGGTTCCGTTTCGCGTATAAATGGCCGAATTCAGGACCAGCAAGTCTATGGGCTGGCGGCGCAGAGTTTCCGTTAACTGTTTAACTGATTCATCGCTCGTCACATCCAGGCTACGTAACGACACATTTTTGTTTTTTGCTAACTGTTGCAATTCCTCGCTATTTTTCGGATTGCGCGCGGTCGCAATCACGTCCCATCCGTCCGCTGCATATTGACGCGCAAATTCCAGTCCTAGTCCGCGATTCGCACCGGTAAGCAAAATACTCGACATGATCGGTCTCTCCTCAGTGCGCGCATTTTTG
>Ga0073928_10004229_pt1 | contig 21542 bp, 17 predicted proteins | sample PaiPotPPA55metaG_FD_76969 | JGI IMG/M metagenome (GOLD analysis project Ga0073928, IMG submission 76969) | Iron sulfur acid spring bacterial and archeal communities from Banff, Canada, to study Microbial Dark Matter (Phase II) - Paint Pots PPA... ...
CCTTCCGAAAGGCGGCGGGGCCATCAGCGGGATCGGTGAGAAATTCGCCGCCAATCCCGTGACGGGCACCGGCTCGCTGACCGTGCCCGTCCTCACCTCGCCAGGCCGCTCGGGCTTTGGTCTTCTGCTTTCACTCGCTTACGATTCCGGCGCCGGCAACGGTCCGTTCGGGTTCGGTTGGAACTTGTCAGTTCCGTCGATCACCCGACGAACGGACAAGGGCCTACCGAAATATTTCGACACTGAAGACTCCGATATCTTTATTCTTTCCGGCGCCGAGGATCTGGTTCCTGTTCTTGTTAATCACAACGGACGATGGGAACGCCAGCCTTTTGACTCTCCCGCAAGCGAGCCGGGCTACGTTGTGCAGCGCTATCGGCCACGGATCGAAGGCCTTTTTGCGCGCATCGAGCGCTGGACCGACAAGACAACCGGCATCAGCCACTGGCGCTCCATCTCGAAGGACACAATCGAGGAAGCCGGCAAGACGCCGCAAATTCCTGCTCGCCTTAATAAATTCCCTGTTCGGCGTCGGGCAAATTCTCGCGCAGCGGCCCAATTTTTGTAAGATTCCCTGTAAAATTCCCTGTTAAGCCCTCCCCGAAAGGAGGTCGCGCAGCCAATGGCCGAACCGTTCACCGAACCGGCAGGAAAGCGTCGGTTCATCGGGCAGGCGGGCCGACGTTCTCCACCGCGGCGCCAATTTGACGGCCTTAAGCCGCACGGGCGTCGCTTGGCCCGAGAATTATACGGTCGAGAATGCTGTCGAGCGTCCACGTTTGACCGGTTCGATTTTGAGCGGCTCGATCTTGAACCGGAGTTTCGGCTCGCCTTCTGCGCGGCCATCCCTCGTCGACCGTCCAGATCGATTGTGTCTTCCGCCAAAATTTGCCCACTTTCAGCGGACTGTAGGTCGACCGGGCGAATTAAAAACCCAGTGCGCGCAGCCGTGCATTTACAAGTACGCCGTGCCGGGCGCGGGCGCTGGCCAGTTTTGACCACTAATGGCTGGTTTTAGAATGCTGGCTGGCTGGACGGACCAGATCGAAATAGGGGAAGGCGCACCGTCAATGCCTAATGCGTTATTCCCATTTATGGCCCGGAATGGACGGCGCTCTCATGTTTCAACACGACTTGACCGCCAGACGCTCGCGCGCCGTGAACTTCATCGATGCCTTGCCGCGCAACAGGAATGGGAAGTCGGTCAGGGCGTCGTTGCCATACTCTTTGTCCTTCTCCCTGAAAGCGGGGCGGGGCATTCCGGAGTGGTAGAAGCCGATCGCGATCATAGTTAGGCTTCCCGCCTTTCTCCTGGCGGGATTGGATTGACTACGCCGAATCCGACCTCCGGTGGGCCAAGAAGGCCGGGTGGCGCATTCGCCCGAAGTAATAATCCGCCATTTCGCAAACCCCTGGAGAAACTGGCCTGTGTTTGCAATGGCGCTTTGTCATTGGGAACATGGTTTTCTCGGAAGGGTGATTGGCGCGGCGTTGAGGGAGGGCAACACTTTGGCTGTTTGGTTACATAGCCCTCTCGGCGTCTCTGTGCTCTGATAGTGCCAGTCGCTTGTGACCTCGGTGCGCTCCGCCGGCAAGTGAAATTGAGTTGCGATGCGCGCGGTCATTGCCGGTGTCAGGAGCTTGCGGTCGGCATAAATGATGAATAAATCGCGCGCCCGGTCGAAGACGATGCGTCCGCGCGGCCAGTCTTCGTATTCGTACGACCGCACCATGGCGCGCAGGGCGGGATCGACAGCCTTGTCGCGTCGCCACTGCGCCCATGTTTCGTAATGGCCCGGGCCGAAGGTCAGACAATCGCCGTACGGCTCGGCCTGGTCCAGCGGGCAACCGGCGGTGAGCAGCCTCGCTTTGCCGTCCAGCGTTTGCGCTAGCCAGAATATTCCGAGCTGCGGCGACTCGCGCTGAGCTGATCCGTTCATGAAGTCACCATGGGTTTTGCTCGGCTGAGTTATTTCTTATTTCGGCGGCATGCCGTCCTGCGCCAGCGCCTTCGCAAACTCCTGCTTGACGCCGAGGGCATCGGCGGGGGTGCGCGCCCAGGATGCCTACTGCAGATTGGGTTGACGATCGGGATGAAAAGAAAAGCTCGCCGCATAATCGCTGAGCTGAGGGGGGCGCTAAACGCGTGCAAGTTCAATCTGACGGCGCCGAGGTCGGTGCTGTCGCGGGAGTGGTTGAAATTTGAAGGTGAGTTTGTTTACTCGAATCTTCATCGGCGTTGTCGCGCCGATGGAGATCACGCCATGAAAACGGATACCACAAACGCGGCGGCCGCGGTCGAAGGAACGCTTTTCCTCAGAGACGATTGGTTCGATCCGCTGGAAGCCGGAGTGCGGACCCGCATTCGCGACTTCATCGAGGAACTCTTGGAAGCCGAATTCGATGCCGCACTGGCGCGCAAGCGCTATGAGCCCGATCGGCTGCATGACGAACTTTCCGCCGATTACAAAGATATGATCTACGTCGGCACGAAGCAGGAGATCGAGACGAAGGTCAAGGCGTTCATCCGCAAGTGGCGCCTGAAGCGCAAGGCCGTCGCTGATAGCCTGGAGGAAGCGGGCGGCAAGCTGTTCACCTTCACGCGCTTCCCCAAGAGCCAATGGAAATCGATCCGCACGTCGAATGCGATCGAGCGATTGCACGAAGAGTTCAGGCGGCGGATCAAGACCCAGACCGTGCTGCCGTCCGCGGAAACCGCGGCCATGTTGTTCTGGGCCCTGCTGGCTTCTGGCCAGATCACGATGCGTAAGGTCGATGGCTGGCAAAGCCTCAACGAAAGGCCATCCGATTAGATCATTGACCTCGCCGCATGATGCGGTAACCTCGTCACGGAGGTCGCGCTGAAACAAATTGCAACCAAAATCGTGATGGCACCGGCGCATCAATGGCTGACCTGCCCATTCCGCTGCCGACGCTTCGCCAATGCCTTCGCGGGCACCGACGCACGGCTCGCGGCCGATTCGGATCGCTGGTCCTTTATCGCAGTGGACTTTCACCACCTGCTCCTTGCCGGTCTTGCCGGCGCACCCCCCAGGGTTTTTTACACTCTCACTTCCTCTTGGAGCCAAGGATCACCCCGGCTCGCCACTTCAACCGCCAAACGTCTCACCGGCGCGGAGGGAGCCAACCTATACCCGTTCCTCGCATGAGCGGGCCGGCCGACTTTTCCGATCAAGCGTAGAAAATTGTCGCCAAGGACCAAGGTCTCGTCGCTTCTCGACAGCCCCAATGCCCGCGTCTTTGCCAATTCTACCCCAGGATGCAGCCAAGGTCCATCAGAGCCGAATAGGATTTTTTGGGCTCCCGCGCGCTGAACAGCCTGTTCCAATATGTCAAATCGGCGGACGCCCGCCGTATCTGTGTAAATGTTGGGATGTCGCACCAAGTGATCGATTAACGCGACTTGCGCCCGCCAGTCATCGGCGAAGCTGCCGAGATGAGGAATGACAAAATTCACGTCTGGATATTCCTCGGCCAGCAATTCACATACGGATACCGCGCCCATGACATCGTACAAAACAGGCAACGAAAGTGCCCGCGCGACCTCGCAAACCTCTCGGCTGATAGGAGCGTCGTAGCGGTGCAGCTTGATTCCGACAAACCCGAATTCCTCGACCGCTTGTCGAACCAATCTTTGTACTCGCCCCCGATCATGGACAGCATTGACGAAGGCAAAGCCAAAGAACCGGTCTGGATGACTTGAGACGATGCGGGCAACCTCCCGGTTCGCAACCGCATAATCGGAATGAAATGCGGCGAAGAGGACGGTGTGGGTTATGCCGGCCCGGGCGGCGCGGAGGAGATATTTGCCCAGCGGCGCGGCGGTATCCCACGGTCCGGTCAGCCCGTCGCCTTTGCCGGCGTGGCAGTGGCTGTCGATAATCATGCGATGCGCTCCTCATGCGGCGCGACCCTTGCTCGGCCAGAACCCCAGCGCAGCGCGCCCATTTCGGCAAGAAACCGCATGCTCGTCTCGATGCCCTTGTGGAAGTTCGGAAGATGAAATTTTTCGTTCGGTCCGTGGATGCGATCATCGGGTAGTCCGAAGCCCATCAACACCACGGGGATTTCCAGTATCTTCTGGAGCAGGTTGACCACCGGAATGGTGCCGCCATTGCGAAGAAAGATCGTCGGCGCGCCGAAAGCGCGATGATAGGCCCGCGCCGCAGCCATGAGCGCTGGATGGCTGCGGTCGATCAACGCCGGGTCGGCGCACATCAATGTCCGAACGCGGGTGCGCACGCCCAATGGCGTGATCCTTGCGATATATTCACGAAACAGCTGGTCGATTTCACGCGGGTCCTGATAGGGCGCCAGACGAAAGTTCAACTTGGCCACGGCGCGGGTCGGGATCGCCGCCTTGACGCCGGGGCCCTCATAACCGCCGACGACGCCGCTTACCGTAAGGGCGGGGCGGATTGTCGTACGCTCGTAAAGACTATAGCCGGGTTCGCTCCATGCCTTTGTCGCACCGGCGTCGCGAAGCATCCTCGCGTCGGAAGGCCCGACCTCTCGCATGTAGGCCCGCTCCCGCGCATCCCACTGCCTGACCCGATCATAGAAGCCCGGTATGCCGACCCGGCGCCGGCCATCATGCAGCCGCGCAATCATTTCGCACAGCGCCTGCAAAGGGTTGTGAATCGCCCCGCCGAAAACGCCCGAATGCAGTTCCCGCCGTGGCCCTTGGGCTTCGAGTTCGACGCTGAGGCCGCCCCGGAGCGCGTAGGTGATCGCAGGGCGGTTCGAGGCGGGGATTTGCGTGTCGGACACGACCGCGCAATCGGCCCCTAGGACGCTCTGGTTGGCGGACAAGAAGGAGGTCAGATTGGGGCTGCCGATTTCCTCCTCGCCCTCGAAGAGACAGATGACATTGACCGGCAGCGCACCCGCCGATTTCAGGGCGGACTCGATCGCCTTAACGTGGGCGAACATTTGTCCCTTGTTGTCGCTCGCGCCCCTCCCATAGACATCGTCGCCGCGGACAACGGGCTCGAAGGGTGGCGAGCGCCATTCCTCGAGCGGTTCGGCAGGCTGTACATCATAATGGCCATAAATGAGAACCGTGGGGGTTCCCGCCGGAGCGTGCCGCCACTCAGCGTAGACGATCGGGTGGCGAGGAGTCGGGATAACCTGCACCTGCTCCAAGCCGACAGTGTGGAGATGATTCGCCAACCACGCGGCACATTTTGCCGTCTCGTCGGCATGGTGAGGCTGCGCGCTGACGGAGGCGAAGCGGATAAAGGCCCCCAACTCACCCTCAAAGCGCTGCCGGCTGCCGCGAGCATAGGCGAGTGCATTTCGCAACGAATCCATTTCGAGGTCCCGAGGTAAATTGGACACGCGGGAATAAGGTGCTCCGCCTCACCCTCGCCATATACGACCGCGCACAAGCCAACGCTCCCATTCTCAACGATCGAACCGGTACAGATTGTGCCGCTGCATCAGTTCGATCAGCTTGGTCGAGTAGTCCGGGGCGGTGGCGTAACCGGCCTTGTGGATCTCGCGGGCGAATGCATCCGGGTCGTCCTTTCCAGAAACCGCCGAAATCACCAGCGCTTCCTGAAAGCCGCGCTCTTTGTCCCCGCCGCAAACTGGCCTGGTTTTGCTCCGTCCCAATGGCCGGTTTTTGCTCCGCCGTTGACTAACTGTCTGAACCAACAATATCATTCCAATTCTGGTGTCGAAGTCGAGCCGAACCGCGCGATAGCACCGTGTCGCGGCGCGCCCGGTGATCGCATTGAAGATCGTCGTTCATCAAAACAGACTCAAAGGAAGCACGGCGGCCCCGATCATCCAGTAATCCGCTGCGCCTGACGATTTCAGCTCCACCATTGCAGCATGGACGCAATTGCTCGGACGACGGACGTCGCCCGGCAGACGCCGATAGCCGAAGCCTACTGGGTGCCATTCGTAACGGTCCTTGAACCACGCGTGAACGACGCCGGCTGATCTGTCCACTTCAAAGTCGAGGCGGTCGATCGCGCCCAGGGCGAAGACGAAGTCTTTGACGGAATAGTCGTTCTGCTCGATCCGGATGTGGCCGCTTCGGCGCTTCTTGACTTGAGCCCCAAGCTTTGCCCGAAATTTCGCGTCCGCCCGAACGATATCCTTAAGATCAACGACAAGATCACGCCCCTTGCCGCTTCTGTAGTGGTCCAGATGGCGCCTGGCCAAAGGAAGATCAAACATCACGACTTCCCGGGCGACGCGAAAGACCCCGTCCGGAGACAAGAAGGCGCAGGCACATTCGTTCACATCGGCGAGAGGAAGCATTCTCAGCTTCGCCGGATCGCGCAACAAGTCCAACACGTTGATCGTTTGGATCAGTCCTCCGCACCTTGTTCTGGAGTCGCTCTGTACATCGCCCCAACGCCCGGTCGGCGCATGATTGTGCTCGACCCCGGGATGAAACACGGGCACGAAGCCGCTAGGTGGCGCCGCCTTGCTTTTTTTGGCAGGCTGGACCGCGCCGCCGGAACGCGCCGCGAGGAACCCGGCGCCCTGCACCCGCTCTCGCCAGTGCGTGATCGGCACGTAGTTGTGCCGCTTGTCCCGCGACGGCTGAACTATGGCGTTTTGAACTCGCCGGTTCCGTAGACCTTCGGCGAGCGGCGCGGTCGGTGATCCGGGTATGTAATAGATGTAAACCTTGGCGTTCGGATGCGCCCGCGCCCACCCTGCCCAGAAGACCTCATCGCCCTTGTTGTAGGTGCAGTCATATCCCCAGCACTCGCGGATATGCGCAACCGCTCGATCGCGGCCTCCGGCCAATTGACGCATGGGCAAACCGCCGCCGCTATGGCAGGCGAGAATGAGATTGCCGAGAGCTGGCGGGGATTTGGCCTGACGATGGGGGCCGTAGGCGCGCAAGGCCGCCAGAACTTTTTCGATGTAGGCGTCCAGCCCGCCGGGCAGAAGAAGGCGCTCGGCTTCCGAGCGGGAACCCAGCGTCGGCGCCACGAGGATGACATTGCGCGCGCTGGCGTTGACGCCTTCGCGCAATGCGCCGTAGGCAAACCGCTGGCTGTTCCAATATTGATCGATCCCCTTCCGGCGGATCGCTTCGGCCTTGTGACCATGGAGGTAGAGGATCAGATCCACGGCCGCGTCTGGCGCGTAGCCATCTGGAATGAAGATGCCCGTCATCGGGGGCGCGACAATCCCGAATTTGTCGACGATCTTTAGATCGATGTCGACGTAAAGCGTGGATTGCGCCGGCGTCGATTCCTGTTTGATCAACTTCGGCGCCGAACCGACGCTCGGCGTCGGCGGGGGCGCGGTGGGGGTGGAAGGCTGCTTTCCGTCGATCCTGATCACGGCGAAATAATTCGGTTCCGCGATGCGCCCGTTGGCGTCCGTTCGCAGTGTTTTTTGCGCCACGGAATTGTTGACATTGCCGCCGATCGTGACGAGGCTCCCAGGTCGAACCTCGGTCACGAGATCGCAGTGTGTCTTCATGCCGGGCCTGAAATTGTCGTAAGTGGCGCCGCTGCCGGCCCGGCTCTTGCAAATGAGATCGCCGACCTGCGGCGCGAGTTCGGTGATCCGATACGCCTTGAATGGATTGTTGTTGTTGGCGTGCCGGTTGTCTTTCGCCGCGCGGGTGTAAACAGCGTGCGAGGCGCTATATTTGAAATCGTTTCCGGCGCCCGCGGTCTTCATGAGCCAGGAGATGAACGCCGCGCTCCATGCGTGATCTTTTTGAAAGGCTGGGTCGCCCAGCTGGTCCTCGTCGTAACTCACCCCCGCGCCGGTTTTCCAATAGTCCTGCAGCGCGCGGCGAATCCTGGGATCGGTTTCCTTGATCGCGCCGTTGCCCCAGCGCGCCAGTTCTTGGTTGGCGATGCGGACGATCTTTTGCCGGAACGCCTGGCTGTCGAAGGTCGCAGTAGCCCCCGGAGACGGGGTCGAGGCAAGGACGGGACGCGACCCCGTGCGCCGGCGCGGCCGTGCGAATGCTCCGAACTCCCACTCTGTCTGCGGCGCAGATGGCGCCTCGCCGTCCCGCGCATCGGCGGCGGGCGCCGCCGGACTGACCGCTTTGCAGGCTGTCCTAAGCGCCTCTTCGGTTGAGGGGCCAGCCAGTCCATCGACGCGGAGTCCGCGACGCTCCTGGAAGCTTCGGATGGCGCTGCGCGTCGCCGCGTTCATGATGCCGTCGACCGGCAACTGCAAACCTAGATACTGATTGAGACAGCTTTGTACCCATCGCACGTATTCCGAGGGCAAGCCCGAGGACGCACCGGCGCCTGGTTCACCTCCTGGGCGCCACCCATCGAAAGGCTCGCGAGGTTCGGGCTTTTCGAGAGGATTTTCCGCGATCGGAAACACAGGAAAGCCGAAATCCCGACGCCGAGGCGGCCGGAATGGCGAGTCGGGGAAGGACGTCGGCGGTTCGCTAGATCCAAACGCCGCCCGACGAGGCTTTAGCGATGGCCGGGTTGGGTGCTGGCGGGCCGACTTGGTGCGGAAAGAAGATGATCCGCCGCGGCGTCCTCTGAACTCGAATTCTCCTTCCTGTTCCAGGCCGTTGTGCTCGTACTCTTGAAGGGCCGCTTCGAGCTCCGAATCGGTCTCGAAGGGCTCGGGGTTGAAACTCAAAAGCCTGTTCATTGCGTCCCTCCCGGTGATTGGGTGACGGTCGCGCCACGAACGGCGCGAAGCTTCGCCGCCAACGCCATTTTTTTGTCGACGTTCTCGGGGTTAAAATAAAAAGTTCCGACGTTTTTGCCCCGCAAGAAATCCCAGCGCTTCCCCTCCGGCAAAGCCAATAGCTCGTTCTTGTATTTGCGCAGGAACGAGCGAGCCGCCCCCGCCCCAGCAGCGAAGGAGTAAAGCACTGCCATGCGTAAGAACCATTCCGACTGCTTGGACGGAAACAAGGCCCCGAAATCCATGCGTACGCGGTCCGCCGTGCTGCTGAGGTCCCACAGTCCAACGCGAACCTGCATTGTGGGGTCTTTCCAGTCGCTCTCTGTTGGGTAGGTTCCGGCGAGGCGCCGCCAGCCTTTGCCGAACTGGCTATTCTCAACGTTGCGGCCCGGCGGCCTATACTTGCATTTCTTGGCCCCGGCCTCGATGGTACAGCCATGGTCCCCGGCGGGCGTCTGAAACACACCGAGCTCGTAGAAAGGTGGGATATACTTCTTATACTTCTCGTTCCATTTGCCCGCGGTGGCGTCATCAAAGAGACGGCCTGCCTCGAAGTGGATGAAAGCAAGAAGCACTTCGATGGGAATCCCCCCCGACTCCGCCTGATGTCGAATGAGAAGTTGCTCAAGCATAGCAAGTGTGGCCGCGAGTTCGGGGTCACTGACCTTCATGCCTACGGCCGGCCGGCCGCGCCCATGGGCGAGCTCGGGTAAGATGACATTGCGAAGGATCGCCTTCCACTCATAGACGAGTTTGTACTCATCAGCGCGCAGCGGACGCCCTCTACGCTTGGGGTGCCTTCGAAAGAATACCATATCGGTAAGCGCGTTTGGATCGCGTTCTCCCGCCGCGACGCGACTCTTGACTGCCGCGCGTTCAGCACTCTTTTTCGCGCCGTCGACGTCAAACTCTTCCGCAAAGTTCTCCCATTCGAATTCGAATTCCGCGGCAGGCGGCGTCGAGGCGCCACGCTCCGCCGGGGTAGTCTGTGTTCCGGATGGTTCTGGCATGTCAGGCCCGGCAGGGCTGGGCTCACCACCTCGAGATGACTTGCCACCTCTCGCTGCAAGCAGCGCACGTTCGGTATCCGGGCCGACAACGCCATCGACGGGAAGCCCTTCACGCTGCTGAAAGCTGCGAATCGAGCTCCGCGTCGCAGGGTCCGCAATTCCATGGACCGGTAGCCGCAACCCGAGCACATCATTCAGCGCGCTTTGCACCCAGCGCATATACTCCGAGGCAGCCGGCACGGGTTCAGCGGAATATGGCTCGGGCACGACACCATAAGGCTCCGGCACACCATAAGGCCCGAAGACCGTGCCCCAGGGCCATCGCCGCCTGACGCCCGGGAAACGCGGCGGGCGAACCGGCGGTTTTTTCGGTCGTCCCAAACCGGAAATCGGGGGCCTTTCCAGTTGTTTAGCCATGCCCCGCGACAGGCGCTGCGAAGAACCGCCCCGGCCCGAACGCCGGCCGAATTCTTCTTCCATCTCGAAGCCGCTTTGCTCCGAGGCAAACGCTTCATACGCTTCAAAAGGCATGGCCTCGAAGTTGAGTTCGGGATTCACTGAGCGATCTCCTCCAGTTGTTTCCACGAGTGGGACGCCCTAGCTAGCCCGCTCTACTCGACGCTTGCTCTCTTCTTCCACGTTCATGCCGCGTGAGCTGGCATGCGCTTTGTAATGCCTTCACGCCGGCGCCTATGTCCGAGGGCGTGTGCCGGGCGGTGATGAGAAAGCTGAGGCTGGGATCAGGCTGGCTTCGCGCCCGATGCAGCACGGTCCTGACGCCTAGGCTCAGCAGCCGCCCATGCAATCGCCTCGGATCGACGCCCGGGATTGTCTTCAGCGTTTGAACGGGGAAAAATCCGCCAGACGCGGAAAGACCCACATGACGCAAACCGTCTCGGAAACACTGCACGAGTTTTGCAAGACGGCTTCGCAGACTGTCGCCCTGACGAGCGTTGATCGCCAGAGCCCTTTCGGCCGCATTGATCACGGCCAGCGACGGCGGGCTGCAATGAACCCGGGTTGAGCTCAGATTTTCGAACTTTGAAATTAGGTGCGCATTGCCGGCGACGGCCGCAAGCGGCGCGCCGAAGCCCTTCGCCATGGAGCTTCCCATAATCAGCTCCGGCCCTTCGACGGCATGCCAGGCCGGCGTTCCCGCGCCGCCCCGGCCATAAGGGGCGGCCCTCCCGGGGTCTTGTCCCAGGATTCCCAGAGCTTGAGTGTCGTCGATGACGAGATATCCGCTCCGCTCCCGGACCAGCCTCAAATAGTCCGGCAACGGTGCCGTTCGGCCGGTCGCCGGACAAACTCCGTCCGTCACGACCACAGGACGGTACCCTGTCCCCCGATCCCGATGCAGGAGATCTTCCAGTGCGGCCGGATCATGCATTTGGAAAGTCGCTGTCCGGACCCCTTTCGCAGCCATTCGCTCGATGCCCCAGCGGGCGATCGGATAAGCCCCCGCATCGGCGTAGATCGCGATGCGATCGCTCGCCAGCACATCGAACAGATCCCAGAAAAGGTGAAGCGTCGAAGGCGCGAGCGTCGCCCCTTCGCAGCGCAGCAGCTGGGCCAGATCCCGCGCCACACGCTCGGCCTCCGGAGCCGACTCGAGCGCCGCTGGGCGGCCGGTGGTCAGCTGGGTCCAGGGGCGCAGCGCGTCGCGCGGGTGGCGCATATCGAGGTAGAGCACGGACGTGAAGTCGAGCATGAGCTGGGTCGCCTCGCCTTAGGTTTCCTTCCTGTAAGCAGGCAATTCGGGCCGGCCGGGCCTGGACAAGGCGGCCTGGCCCGACACTCTCGCTGCGACGAGGTCGGGACCGTTCGAGGGGCCAAGTGGCATCGCCGACATCTGTTGCGTGAGCCTCTGCTGGAGCAGCACCGAAGGCTGCAGGTACCGCGTGGCCGCATCGCGGGTGTCGGTGATGTCCGCTGCCAGATCCACACCTGTAACAGTCCGGTAGGCATGGATGTAACGTTGAATCTCGGGCTTGCAGGAGCGCGCCCAGTTTTTTGCCTGATCCTCGATATTTTCGATGTCGGACCAGTCGCCGTAGCGGATGGAAAGCAAGATCCGTTCGCCGGTCACCGCGAGTTCATAGAAATGGGTGATGGAGGTATCGGTCCAGCCCTGAAGTTTCTTCATGCTGTCGACCGCGCCCATCCATTCTTCCTGGTACGGCACCATGTAGCGTCCGCGCAGAAATTCTTTCATCTCGGGCCGCGCCAGCATCCACTGTATCGTCAGCATTTCGGCGCGGGCGGTCCATGTCAGATCGCCGAATTGATTGTGGGCGCCTTCCGCCAGAAGGAGATGGACCTCCTTGAGGGAATTCAGCAATGGAAACGCGTCGGCGATCACGGTGGTGTCGGAATCTTCCTTGAAGAAGCGAGCCGCGGCGGAGTGCAGGTTGTGGAATCCCTCGATGAATTTCGATCGGTTATCGGCCGGATTGAGGTCCGGAACGGCCTTGCCCATGAGCGACAGCCCGTAATGATGCTGGTACTCATGGGCCCGGCGCGGCACCGTCAGCCGGCTGTATTCCTCTTGGATGAAGCTCCAGATCAAAGGGTTCAGCGGCCGCAGAGGATCGAATTCGAATTCCCCTAGTGGATCGTTTGCGGAACCACGCCGGTTCTGGAACCGCCGGGCGATTGCGTTCATCGTTTGAACCAGCATCCCCTCTTCAAGCCAATAGGACCAAATCAGCTCGATGAGGCTCGGGGAGGTCAGGCGAAATCGCAAGACCCCGAGGCAATAGGGCAGGACCTCGTCAATGTCCTGTACATCGAGGGTGATCAAATTCTTTACGATCCGGTCGAGATAAGGCAAGTGCCGCTCGCCGTTGCCAAGATAAGCAGCGAGCTCGGCTTGAAGCTTCTTGACCGTCAGGGAGAAATCATTCGCCCGGATGCGTTCCTTTTCGATGTCGAAGATCTTTGGTTTTCCAATTGTGTTATCCCTGATGACGACGCCACTTTCGAGTGTCAGGAAGACCTGGGTAGCGAGCTTCAGGACGCCGTAAGCATAAGGGCCATAAATGCTGAGCCGCTGCTTCTGGTCGGTCGGGTCGTCTAGGCAGAGGTCATTCACATAACTGAGTGTTTTGGTCCGAATATCGGTGAACGGACCTTGGTCTTGATTCTCGCAAAAGACGCAATCGATAAACCTCTTGTATCGGTCGAACCTGATTGCTGCTGTGCGGTTGCGGATGGCCGGCCACAGCGCCCGATCGTCCGTCGGACCTGCAAATGTGCGTTGCAGGGTTACTTTCGATTCGGTTTCGATAAGGTTCGAGATGACGCTGATCGTAGTGCCTCCTACAACATCGGTGGGCGGAGGTACTAAACCGGGGGGGACGTGGCGCAAGAACCCCCCTGTCTCTGCTATGACTGGAGTGACTGTGACTTCGATGCCGTAGTCCCCATCCGGGATGTCCACCGGCGGGACGGGAATTCGTATTCCGTCTCTTGTGGCGTTGCTCAGCGCCACGGGAAAGGGTTGCTGAATGGCGCTCAGCAGTTGATCATTGCTACTGCTGAAACTGTACGTGAAACCGTGGGTATAAACATTTTTTTTATCGGCCTCGGGAAGCCCGTCGAACCCGCGGTTAGACAGAGTAACTGTCAACGTCATTGGATCAGTCTTACGGACTCGGTCGGGGGCAGCCGAAACAAAGCATTCCCATTGGTCGTCGAGGCTAAGGGGCCTCCTGCTACGCGTTGTTACCATTGTCGTATCCTCCTATGCTATCTAAGTTGCTAACGCTCGCACTCGCGATCTCGGTATTGCGGCGCAGTACGCCGAACTATCCAACGTGCTGCGCATCGCCCAAAAGGTGAGCAGCTTTGCCAATAGATTGCTTTCGTCTTCGGGGCTTAGACCGCCATCCGCCTTGGCCTGGCCGAGAACGGCGAAAACCAACGATGGCGGCGCGCGATACAGCTGCCTGGGTGCCTTGCTCCACGCGCCAAAGAGCGCCGCTAGACGCGCCGGAGTCCGCTGCTCGACATTCATCGCTTCCAGGAGCGAACGGCCGCGCAAGGCGTTCGGGCGATGATTGATCAGGACCGAGACGAATTCCGGGAAGCTTTGTTCCAGGCGGGCGAGCAGGTCCCGGCGCTCGTCATCGAGATCGGCAATCGGGTAGTAGGACTCCCAAAGCTTCGACACTCTTTGCCACTGGGGATGGGGGTAAAGGCTGTTGCCGATGGCGCAGCTCAGCTTCACCCGGATCCAGGGAGTCGGATGCGGATCGTCGAAATTGAGCCGGAAGACAAAGGCTCGCGGCAGGCTCACGACGCCGATGAGCCCCAGAGTCGATACGACGCCTACCCGAGCGATGGACCAAAAGTCGGAAACGATTTCCGAAATCCAGCGCTCCCACAGTCGCCACAGCAAGGGTTCGCGAGCCTCGCGTTGCCTGGCTTGCAGCACCGGCTGCAACGAGGGAACCAGCCCAAGAAGGGCCGCTCCCTGATGGCCCACTTCATGAATAAGGGACGATGCGATGCCGCTGCCGATCATCCGCTCACGCGGGATGCGGATCACGGCGACCGGATTCTCGCCGCCTCCCGGCAGACGGGTCCGCGCGCGCCTGATCGCGGCGCCGACGCCCCGATCCAGATAGCAGATCACAGGCGGGGATTCGTAGTACCCCGGCAGCGCCAAGGCGTCCGCCGAGACGACGTCGAGACCGGACAGCCAGACGCCCTGTTCGCTCTCGCTGCGCTGGGTGATGACCTGATTGAAGAGGTCGAGCTGCGATAGAACGGCATTGAACCGCAGCCTGAGGAAAACGAACCGGCGCTGCGCGTCCTCCGGCGAGGCTTGCCGGCCTTCGCCGTGCAGCCAGCCGAGGAAGTCCTGCATCCGTTCCTTCAGCTCGCGCCGTCCTTTGGCGAGAAAGCGCTCGATCGCGATCTGGGCGGCGGGCAGAAGACTCGCGGCCAAAAGCATCGGCTGATTGAGCACAAATGGCTTGACTCGAGCGAGCCGCGCCAACAACGCGCGCGCCTCTTGGTCCAGCATCCAGTGAGCATATGAGCTGGCGTTCATGGCTGTTCAGATCCCGTACAGGATGATCTTGTTGCCACGGCGCATCCAGCGGCCGCTGTGCGTTCCTGGCAAGGGAGAAGACGCCTGAGCCTCCGTTCCCGTTTGGCGAGGCTGCAACAGTCCCGGCGCGTGCGTTTTCGCCGCCGTTTTCGCCGCCAGCTGCGCCGCCCCCAATGCCGCCGCTAAACTGGGCGCCGTTCTCACTTCCAAATTGGACGGAGCCAGCGCCAGATTCTTGACGGCTTCGCCGGCAAAGTCGACGTAACGCCGCGCTATCTCGAACTCCCGATCCTCGCCGCTCAACCCCTCGAGCTCCAACCCGAAGGCTCTGCCCGCGGCGGATGCTGCTTGGCCGCCTAGTTTTGCTCCCGTTGCTCCCCCGAAATAGCCGCCGACAGCCGAACCGATTGACGGCAAGACTTGTTTCGCGGCGCCCTTCAGAATCCCGCCAATCGCCCTTCCTTCGGGTGAGCTGACGAACTTTCCGATCGCTTGTCCCGCGCGCTCAATGAGCCCTCCCAAGAAGCGATCGAGCTCGGCTTCATTGGTGATTTCGAGCAACTCGCTGGCCAGCTCCATCTGCTCGGTCTCACCGAACACGTGCCCGGTCTCTCCGTGGAAGGGAATTTCTGCTTGAGCGAACTCGAATTGTTCCGCTTCAAACGGGCCGGCCTCGAACATTCCGGTTTCGGACTGGGTCTCCAGTCGAATACGATCGATGTCGTGCATGGGGTTCTCCTAAGTTTGTCTCGCTCAATTTTCTCCTGGAAGTTTCGACAGGGCTGATTTACCCCGCCCCAACCCCTAGCAGTTGACGATGATGCTGCCTCCGCGCCGCCACCAGCGGCCACTCCGGTTGATCTTCCCGCATTGGCAGACGCGGAGAGGCTGCTCGCAAATGCTGCAGGAGCGTCCGCCGGGAACCGGGGTTCCTGTTTCAGATTTTTGCCGCGCCGTGCGACCGGCTGCGCCGGCTGTATTCATCGATGCGGCTGCTGGAGCGCCTTTGGCGAAGTTCCCGGCCGGTCCGACTGGCGAGGCCTTTCTCGCAAGCTTCTCTTTTGCCGAGTCCGCCAGAATTTTCTCGGCGAGCGCGATGGGATTAACTCCCGTTGGAGCCGCCGCCGCCGCCCTGGCAGCCTTCCCGGCCATCCGCACGAATTGCCGGCACTTTTCCAAGTCCCGATCAGCGGCAGCCATTCCGGCCGCCGCCGCTTCCAACGCCTGACTTACAAGGGAGCCCAGCTTTCCGGCGATCGCACCGCCCGCTGGTCCGCCGAAGAAAGCGCCCGCCGCCGTCGCCGCGAAAGGCAGCGCCTCTTTGGCGACAGCCTTGAGGACTCCGCCGAGCGGACGGATGAGATTAGATCCGGCTGATTTGATGCCCCTCCATGCTTTCTTGAGGAGATCGCCGATGAATTGCTCCAGCTGGGCTTCACTCGCGACTTTGAGCAGCTCGACGGCCAATTCCATTTCTTCCGCGTCGGTGAAAACTCTCCCCAGCTTGGAATGGAAACGCGATGCGCCATGCGGCTCACTGGCGAATTGAAAGGCTTCAGGCCGCAATCTAGACGTACGGCGAATGTCGTTCATGGCGCCCTCCGACTGATCCCGTCTTTGCTATGCCCTTGTCGGCTGGCAGTTCACGATGATGATGTTGCGCCCTTGGCGCACCCATCGGCCGGCTCGGCCGAGGTTGCCAGGCGATCCAGCGGCTCCCCCCAAGAGCCCTGGAGCGTATTTTTCTGCCGCTGCCTTCACCGCCGCTTGCGCGATCGCGGCCGGGTTGACGCCGGGGGGCGCTGTTACCGCCGATTTCACCGCGTCACTCGCCATTTTCACGAAATTCTTGGCGCCTGCGAACTCGCGGTCTTCCGCGTTCGATGTCTCGGCTTCGAGGCCCAGGGCACTGCCGGCTGCTGAAGCGAGCCCACTGCCGATTTTGGCTCCAAGCGGACCTCCAAGCCACGCACCCAGCGCCCCTCCAGCGAGAGGCAGCGCGGTCTTGGCGGCCCCTTTCAAATATCCGCCTACCGCTTGTCCTATCGGAGAACGCACAACCTGACCCAGGGCCGATCCGGCCTTATTGATCAGGTCACCCAAGAATCTGTCCAGTTCGACTTCGTTGGTGACCTCGAGGAGTCCTCCAGCCAGCTCCATGGCCTCCGCTTCGCTAAAAACCTCGGTTTCTCCACCCCACTGCTCGGATTCGAAAGTTTCGGCTTCGAAAGTTTCCGTTTCCGGGTTGTACTCAAAGGATTGGCTTTCGAAATTGTTCATGATTTCGGTCTCCTTCTTGAAAGGAAGTCATCGTTGAACAAGGATGCGCCTTGTCGACGGGAAGAGATTTCAAGATCTGTGCCAGATATAAGCTATTGTTTTTTAAGTAATTTTTATTTTGATCGCCGAAATCGTTTTCGCTCTCCCGAAATTTCCTGCAGATTTGACGAAGAAATTTTCGCGTGCGGAGGCAGGTCCGCTTCGAGCGAGGGGAACACCCGAAAGGGCTGGGCTTAAGAGAAGCCGTCCGGCGACAATCCATGCGGATGCGCGTCGATGGCTCAGCCGCGGCCAGGGCTTTGTCTGCTTGGTGAATCTTGCTTCGTTTTTTCCGCTCGAATCGGCCAGCGCGCGAACCGCGCTTCGCCCGAATTGGGCGCCTGCCCTCTCCGTGGCCGATGCGCAGCCCTGGCATGCCGATTGCTGATTTAGGCCAGACCAGATCGGAGGGATCACCATGACCAGCCTCGCCGTTGCCGCGCCTTCGGGCGCTGCGCCGCGCTCCCCACAGTATCGGGCGCCCGCCTGCCTTTCCTTCGACGACGCCGGCGATGCGCTCAGTGAGGCCGAAGTCAGCGAGCTCGCCGTTCGTCTCATCGCCGTACGGAGTGAGGCGGAGTTCGACCACCTGCTCGGCGCAATCCTGACGCACGCCGCGGGGCGTGCCGGCGGCTCGCTTCCCGCCACGCTGGGGAGCGCGCTCGGCGGCCTCCTCAAGAGCATTGCGCGGCAAGGCCTCGCGAGGCGGGCGCCGGCGCAAGCACTGGGCCTGGAGCTCGAGGGGCTTGACGGCATCGAACGGGAGTTCGAGGCAGCTCTACGATTCGTCCGGCTGGCGGCCGAAGCGGCCCGTCATGCGGCGGAAGAACCTGTGATCGCGCCGCCCCGCTATGGGGCGCAGGCCGCATTGGCGGCCGCATCCGACATCTATGCGCCCCCTCTGCTGTCAGCCTTCGCCCCATGTGGTCGGCGCCCCGGCGCAGGGGTCTGTCGGTCTCGCGCCATCACGATGCGCGGCATCACGCGCTCAGCGTTCCAGCCGCCGCCAATCGCAGTGTGGGTCGAGCCGTTCGAATACGACCCCGACATGGAGTATTTCCTCGGCAAACTTATTAAATCGGCTGGCCGCGCCGTCGGGAGCGTCGCGCGCACGGTCAGCAAGGCCGCCGCTACTGTCGGCAAAATTCCGATCCTCGGCGATATCGCGCGCTACGGCATCGGTGCCGCGCGGCTTGCTTTGGGTCCGGCCGCGATCGCAATCGACGTAGGTTCGCGGCTGGCGCGCGGGGAAAATCTGGGGAAAGCGCTGAAGGGGGGGTTGGTCGGCCAGGTCGACGCGGTACGCGACCAGCTCAAACTGGCCGAGATGGTGGCCCCCTTTGTGCCCGGCATCGGCACCGGGGTGGCGGCCGCGCTAGGGGCGGCGAATGCGCTGGCCGCAGGCCGGCCGATTACCGAGGCCGTGCTGGCCGCGGCACGTAGCGCATTGCCAGGCGGCAAGCTGGCCCAAGCCGCATTCGACGTCGCGCAGAACCTGGCCAAGGGCAAGAACATCGGCGAGGCCGCGCTGGCTGCGGCGCGCGACCAACTACCGGGTGGCCCAGCGGCGCGCGCCGCCTTCGATGGGGCGGTAGCCCTTGCGCAAGGCAAACGCCTGCAGGACGCAGCCTTTGCTGCGGCCGGACGGATCCTGCCGCCATCGCCCTATGCAGCGGACGCGCTTTCGTTCGTCAAGCGGGTCGCGAACGGGCAGAACATTCAAAATGCGGCCTTGTCGGTGGTCGGCCAGCGCGCGATGCGTCAAGTCCACGCAAACGCCGCTTTGGCGGCCACATTGCCGAGAGGAGCTTGGCGCGGATCGCCCAACACCGGGCGACAAAGGCGCTAGCAGGACGTTCGCTCGGCTCCCGTTCGAATGACGCTAGTGGTTCTCATACTGGCATTTTGTTCAGGCACGCTAATTTGGTCCGAACAGGCTTGAAATTGTCCGCTACCGCCATAGCTTAATTGCGTATATAGTAGGATGTCTTCAATCCACAGGAGTTATGGCGACTCGAATACCGAACAAAGCAGCGTTCCTTCCGCAATTGTCGGAGGGCGAGCGATTTCGACCAATGTCCGAAATAGTGGCGAACTGGGGTAGTTGCAACAGCCGATGATCTTTCGGCGACGTTGCCCAAAGCTTTGAGCGGATGCGTCCAGCCGTTCGGACCTCCGCTCAATGGCTAACTAATCGACAACCAAAATTCGCTGTGAGTGGGGGGGAAACATGGACATCGACCTTTGGGTGCATTCGTGGGGAGACGCTTCTGAAGAAAAAAACGGCCTCTTGAGAGAAGCGCTGGTCAGACAAGGAGTCAAAGCAGTGCCCTCTCCGTGGGACCCGCCAGGCAAGTCGGGAGTCTGCATCTACGGCGAGATCACGCCAGAGCTTCGAGATTTCGTTCAAGCCATGAGCGGGGCCGGTAGAGAGCCCTTCATCGCTATTGCCGAGGCACGACATTGCCCTAACGGGACAGGAGACTGGGATCTACTTCGAGCCGGCGCCTCCGACGTGCTTGTATGGTCGGATCCAGACCAGGTCGCACGACAGATCAAGGCCCGTTTCGAACGCTGGCTTTCCGTCGAACAGCTGATGGAAGAGCCTACGGTTTCCGAACTCGTCGTCGCCAAGAGCCCAGTTTGGCGAACAATCCTGCGAGACATTGTGGAGATCGCGCGATTCAGCGATGCGACCGTGCTTATTCTAGGGGAGAGCGGCACAGGCAAAGAAGTTGTCGCACGGCTCATCCATCTGCTCGATCCGCGACCGAACAAGCACGACCTCGTGCTTCTGGATTGCTCCACCGTCGTCCCAGAGCTTTCCGGCAGTGAGTTTTTTGGGCACGAGCGGGGGGCGTTCACGGGCGCGTTGACGGAACGCCTTGGAGCCTTCGCTTTGGCGAATGGAGGCACCTTATTTCTTGACGAGATCGGCGAATTGCCGTTGCCCCTGCAAGCACAATTGCTCCGTGTCGTTCACGAACGCACCTATAAACGCGTAGGCGGCAGCACATGGCGCAGAACCGAGTTCCGGTTGGTGTGCGCGACCAATCGGGACCTCTCGGATCTGGTCCATCGCGGTGCTTTTCGTGCTGACCTTTATTATAGGATCGCGAGTTGCGTCTGTAAGCTGCCACCGCTTCGCGAACGGCTCGAAGACGTCATTCCGCTGGCCGAACATTTCCTGCGTCACGCTCATCCTGACGGCGAACCGCCCGAGCTTGACGCGGCCGTACGTGATTATCTCCTGCGAAGAGAATATCCCGGCAATGTACGCGATCTTCAGCAGGCTGTATCACGGCTAATGTGCCGCTGCGCGGGCGATCGAACGATTACCATCGGTTACGTCCCGCCGGATGAGCGACCGGCTCTCGAACCAGAAAAGATGGTTTGGCTGGATTTGCATTTCGAACGGCTGATCCAACGCGCCGTCCACTTCGGTGCGGGGCTAAAGGAAATCGGCCGCGCCGCCGAGGATGTCGCTATTCGTTTCGCGACTGATGAGGAAGGTGGAAATCTTCAGCGCGCTGCCAGCCGCCTCGGCGTTACTGATCGGGCGTTACAGCTTCGGCGCGCCAATCGACGGCAAACGGACGGAGCCCAGCCAGAGAGCCTTTGCGCGCAAAATGAACTCAAGCAAAGCGCTGATTATCCTGATGATGCGCAAACTCGAGTCGCGAAATTGCGGTGTTATGGCGTCAACGGCGCCAAGCAATCGATTCGAGTGAGTTAGGTATACCAACGCAGGGGAATCGGGTGAAGGACTCAAGCTGCGACGAGAGTTGCGAGGAAATCGGCGTCCCAGGCGGCGGTTTTGCGCCTCAAGCGTAGCGAGTCCTTGCCGGGCGCCTTGCGGATCAGATTGTGGGCGATGTGCCTTAGAGTGGTGAAGTTTGCGGGAGCGTGCGCGGTTTTGATGCGGCATTCGTCGTCACGAAAGACCATGTCCGGCGATGGCCGGACAGAAACTGGCACGCAATGCGCAGGTGTTTCCGCGGTCAAAGGATGAATGCAGATGTGTCCGAGAGTCGCTGCGAAAAACCATTAGTTATCAAGGACCGAGCAGTCCAAACACACGGGAACTTCGGGGGCACGCGCCGATCGTCAAATTGCGAAACTCGACGTTGAAGTGTTGACGGCTTTGGAAAATGCGGATTTGTTTTTCAAGATCGAGGAATCGGGACGCGCAATCTATCGACTCAGGGGTGACGCATGGTTGTGCAATCACTATGGTGGTGGCGAAGTCATCGCGAGCCGTGAAGGCCAGATAATCGTCCGCAAAGAACCAATTTTGTCGGCGAGGTTGAACGCGAAAAGTTTCGTAGCATTTACGTGTGAAAGTGCGAATTTGAGCTCATGCATCTTGATCTGGCCGCCATCGACGCTCGGAAAGAAGTCCTGGCCGAGATAAGGAGCAAGCGCGAACGAGAGCAGGGTGAAGCCGACGAACCCGGCGATCAGCTTGCCGCGGTGGTGCA
>Ga0073928_10004232_pt1 | contig 21532 bp, 21 predicted proteins | sample PaiPotPPA55metaG_FD_76969 | JGI IMG/M metagenome (GOLD analysis project Ga0073928, IMG submission 76969) | Iron sulfur acid spring bacterial and archeal communities from Banff, Canada, to study Microbial Dark Matter (Phase II) - Paint Pots PPA... ...
CAGTAATTGGCGAGGCCACCGCGAGCCAAATCGAAAGCAATCCGATAAAAAAACTTCCAGCGCGCCAAGGCTGAATGACGTTCAAGGACGTTGAGCGAAGATGAAGCCAGCCGCGCAAGTACAGCAAAGCTGTGGTAACGAAGGTTAGAGTCAGCCACAGCGGAAGCCTCCACGAGTCCAACACGACTTGAATGACGGGTGGCATGGATCGGTATCCTATGGTTGCGAGCCAGCGGGTTTCCCTCGGGTATCTCCAAGCACCACGTCGCGCGAAGCATCGCGAGCGGGGGCTTGCCCCGCCGGATGCAACGTTTCGAGAAATGCGACGAGCGCAGTGGTCTCCGCAGGACTCAGATTTTTTCCATAAGCCGGCATGTTTCCGCCGCCTTGAATCACTTGGCGGATCAACTGATCCTGGGTGAGACGCACGGCAACGGCATCGAGCGCTGGCCCTCTCTGCCCGCCACTGTCGCCAAGTGCATGGCAGTTGCGGCACTGTTTGACCTGAAAAACGAGCGCACCTTGCCGCTCAAGCGCAGTTGTTCCATGCAGCATTTGCTTCGGCACAGGATCGCCGCTCCACGCGTTCATCTGTGGACTCCAAGGCGCGAACTCTGCGAGATGGGTGAACGTTCCCAGCGTGATCGCGATCAACAGCACGGTCAAGACCGCAATCGGCCTCCGGCGCCAGCTCTTTTCTCCCTCGCCGGAAAGAAACGGAAGAAACAGCAAGCCGATAATCACCAGTACCGGCCCGATCAAAAGCGCAGGCGTCTCAAGCGATGGCGGAAGCAGCGATAGCAGAGCGTAGAGCCAGAGGAAAAAGTAATCCGGCTTCGGCGCGGTCTGAATAATTGTTGGATCCGGCTTGCCGGTCGGCCCAAAAGGGCCGAAGTACAGCGCGCATGCGGCAATCGCCAGGATGACAAATGCTGCAAAAAACAGATCCTTCCATACGGCATAGGGAAAGAAGGGTGCCCCATCCTTCTTGGTCAATTCGTGATATTCGCTCTCATAGGTCGCCCGTTTGACGACGCGTCCCGGCATTGGCCATTCGTTGATCCCCAGCTTCAGGACCATCAAAAGGTGAATCCCGACGAACGCGAGCAGCAGTCCCGGAATCACAAATACATGCAGGGCGAAGAAACGAGAGAGAGTCGCACCGGCGATGATCGGCCCGCCTAACATCAACTTCACGATCGCGGGACCGGCAATGGGAACGCGGCTGGCGATTGACGCGCCGATTCCGAGTCCCCAATAAGCGTCCTGATCGAAGCGCAGCACTTGTCCGCTGAAAGCCATGCCCAGAGTCATCAGCAGTAAAAACACGCCGATGATCCAAGTCAACTCTCGCGGAAACTTGTAAGCGCCAAACAAAAAAACCTGGACCATATGAATAAGGACAATCGCCAGCATGAAATTCGAGCCCCAGCCGTGCATGGCGCGGATGAACCAGCCGAGAGTGACATCGTGATTCAAAGCTTGCAAACTGCTCCAGGCCTCGGCAGCCGAGGGCACGTAGATTAGCGCGAGAAGAATTCCGGTCACGATTTGCAGCAAAAAGACCGTGAGTGCGGCGCTGCCAAACACGTAGAACCAACTGGCGGTCTTCCGCGGCACCGGATGTTCGACGGCTTCGCGAATGGGCGCCGCCAGCTGCAGGCGGCGGTCGAACCAGTCGCCAATCTTTGCAATTCCGATTTTCGAAATCATGATAGGCATGGCGGTTTCTCTCCGGTGAGAGCTGCGATCGCTCCTCCCGGTGTGGGCAGCTCTCCGGCTTGAATCGTGACCAGGCCGTTCTCAACTTTGGAGGGATATTCGAAGAGCCCGCGCTCCGGCGGTCCGGAGGCGCGCGAGCCGTCGCGATAGTATGCTCCGCCGTGGCACGGACACATGAACAGGCCGGATTGCTGAAACCATCGCACGGGACAGCCGAGGTGTGCGCAATTGACCGCAAAAACCTGAAATTGATCGCCAGCGACGCGCCGCACCCAGCAAGCCGTGTCCACGGTCTTGCCGTCGGTTGGCATCACGTAGGGATTCTGGAAAGTGGCCAGCCGGGTTTCGCCTTCGGGAAATTCGCTGACCTTACCCAGCGGCACCCAAGACAGGTAGGCACTCGCGCGCCCGCGCGTAATCGAAGAGAGAAGAAAACCGGTGATGGGAACCGCTAATGCGGCTGCGACCAATCCGTTGAACAGAATTCCCATCTTCGTGAAAAACCCGCGTCGGGTAAGCGTGTTGTCGGTCGACATGGTCAGACTCCTAGTGCTGAACGTAATTGGCTGCGGAATAAGGCTGCCCGGGGCTTTCGATCCGGTGCGAGGCGAGCCAGGCAACTATATCTGTTACTTCCTGGTCCGACATCGCTTTGCCGGGCACATTTCCGCGCCAGTCAGGCGCACCTAATTCAGGGCGGCCTGTGATAACAATCGTGCGCAATGTTTGATCGCTGACCAGCGCCAGAAACGAATCATCGGTGATGGCGCTGCCTTTTGGTCCGCCTTCGCCTGCCGGGCCGTGGCAAGAGGCACAGTAGGTCTTGTACACGACTTCGCCTCGCTGGGCATTGCCCGTGGATTTCGCTGCATACGAAGGCGGATTGACTCCGTCGAGAATTCCCATACGGCCCCAGCGTGATCGCATCTCACCAGTGATCACATCAATCTGCTTGTCCGTCAGCATTCCTCCGGCGCTTTGCGCGAAGGCCGGCATTGAGGTTTTGGGAACGCCGTTGGCGATGACCTTGCGCATCGCGGTGTTATTCGCGACGGCGAGATAAACCGGATCGGCAAGCGCGATGGCCGCTCCTCCTCGCCCTTCCGCGCCGTGGCATCCCGCGCAGTTTTCCGCGTACAGAGTGCTGAATTCCAAAACCTCATTTGGCGCCAGCGTCTCCGAGCCTTTTTGTGGCTGGCCGTGGGGAGAACTGCAACCCGAGAGCAACGTCATGCCCAGCGCCGCGGATGCGCACAGATATCGAAATGGGTTCATGGGCGTTTCTCTCCTCCTTCATGTGGCGGCATAATTCCGGGAGCTTCAACTCCTGCGCGCAGGGCGAAGGACAGGTTCTCGCGGGTTGGCATCCGCGACTGCCGCACGACGACAATCCCCGCGACAATGCCGAAGGCAAATTGCGAAGCCATGAACCAGAACCAGTCAATGCGCCTCGCCAGCAAAGGATTCAGCAGCCCGAGCATGGTATACAAGAGCCCCGACCACAAGACTGGAGCGATCAATCCACCCAGCACGATGGGCCGCCGCGCGAACATGGGAAGCATTGCGCCGTAAAGCAGGCCCACCAGCGTTGAGACGAGGGCGTGTAGAAATAGAGCAACCACGAAGCTGTCCGCATGAAAAGAATACAGCTGTGCGGGAGCTAGCTTGAGCGATTGCGCGGAGACCGTTGCCGCAAGAAGATTAATGGGATACCAGATGCTCCCGGCTTTCAGCAGGCCGTAGGTACAAGCGAGCACGGCCATCGCCACGCTGCCCGCCAGTCCGCCCTTCACACCCGCTGATATTGGATAAGTGTGGACGGGAAGCCAGGCGCGCAACTGATCTGCGGCCACGGGAACTCGTTCAACCACGCGGCGTTCGGTAGTTGCGCGGACATCGTCTGGAACAATCGGCACTGCTATTTCGTGTTCGTGAGGAAAGACTTCACGGAACCAGCCGATGCAACCCGCGACAGCCAGCACTGCGCCAAGAACGCTGACCGAAAGGCTCGTAACCAGCCCCGCGAACAACAATGTAAATCCGAAAGCCAGAACGAAAGGCCATGCGGTCGGTGCGGGCAGTTCAATCTCGCGCGGGGCGAAAGGGCCTTGGCTCGTTTGTTCCGCAGACGCCAGCGTTGCCATTTGTTCTCCTTTCGTCTCAGCGCCCAAGAATATAAACCACAGTGAAAACCACGACCCACACGGCATCCACAAAATGCCAGTACATGGAGAGCACTTCGACGCGAGCGGACTGTTCCGCGCCCACATGTCCAGCCAAAGCAAAAATAGCGACGATGCAGAGCATCACTAGACCGGCAGTGACGTGAAAAGCGTGCAAACCGACGAGAGAGTAATAGGTCGTTCCAAATAAGTTGGTGGAGATAGTCAGCCCGCGTTCGTAGATCAAACGGTGCCATTCCTGGCCGGTGCCGTACAGGAAGAGGCCTCCCAGAAGGATCGTGATCAACCACAAGCCGAGGAAAGTCCTTCGCTTGTTCCGCTCCAAAGACTTTCCAGCGAAGTGAATCGTGAGACTGCTGGACAATAAACAGATCGTGTAAAAGATCGGCGTTTCGAGTACTTCGCGAGGCGTCGGCCCGGTGAGACTCTTTCCCATATAGAAGAGGTAAGCCACTACAAAAATGGTGAAGATCGCCGATTCCGCGATGATGAGCCCGGCCATGGCGACTTTGCCGCGATACGGAAGGCTCCAGGGTTGGGGTGTTCGCGGGAATGTAGTCGTGATTGCGCTCATTGCTTTCTCTCTTCATTCATAGCGGCTGTCCGGGTCTTCGGGATGCTTCAGATCCCACAACGGCCGGCGACTCGCGACCACCGGAATGGAAGCAAAGTTGTATACAGGTGGCGGAGAGCTTACCGACCATTCCAAAGTCCATGCGTCCCAGGGATCGTTGCCAGCCTTCGCACCCTTCCAATAAGAAACGATGAGGTTGTATACAAAAACCAGAATGGCGATACCCTGGATGACCGCGCCGATGGTAATGATGAGGTTTAGGGTGTCCCAACCGCGGCCGGGCTCATAGGTGTAGATACGACGCGGCATGCCGAGCAGTCCGGGAATGTGCATCACATCAAAGGTCATGTGGAAGCCGATCACGAAGAGCCAGAAATGCCATTTCCCCAGAGTTTCGTTAAGCATTCTTCCCATGATCTTCGGGTACCAGTAATAGAAGGCACCAAAGAGCGCGAACAGAATTCCGCCGACAATCACATAGTGAAAGTGCGCCACCACAAAGTACGAGTAGCTGAGCTGCCAATCGAAAGGCGCGCAGGCGAGCATAATGCCAGTCAGGCCGGCAATCAAAAACTGAAACAGAAATCCGATGCAGAACAGCATCGGTGTCTTGAACTGGATTCTTCCACCCCACATGGTACCGATCCAGTTGAAGATTTTGATTCCCGTTGGCACGCCAACCGCCATCGAAGTGATGGTGAAAAAGCTGTTGGCGTAAGAGTTCATTCCGACCGAGAACATATGGTGCGCCCACACGCTCATGCTCACAAAGCCAATGCAGATCGTAGCGCCGACCATGACCGGGTATCCGAAAATCGGTTTGCGCGAAAATACTGGGACGATCTCCGACATGAAAGCGAAACAAGGAATAATCAGGATGTAGACTTCCGGATGTCCGAAAATCCAAAAGAAGTGCATCCATAGCACGGCCGAGCCACCGGCTTGCGAATCGAAGAAATGCCCACCCAGATAGCGATCCACCAGCAACATGATCTGCGCCGCGGATAGCGGGGTAATGGCGATTAGAATCATTCCCGACATGACCAGGTTGAGCCAGGCCAGCAGGGGCATCCGGGTAAGCTTCATGCCGGGACATCGCATGGAAAGAATCGTGGCGATGAGGTTGATGGCCGTCCCGATGCTGCCGAATCCCGCAACCAGCACGGCGAGTGTCCAGTAGTCCGGGCTGTGACCCGGCGAAAAGGCACGAGCGGTCAGAGGGGCGTACGCCCACCAGCTAATGTCGGGAGCGTTGCCGGCGCCGTACAGCCCGCTTCCACCCAGGAAACTGAAGTAAAGCAAAAATCCACCCAGCGCCGTCAGCCAGAAACTGAACGCATTCAGCCGCGGAAACGCCATGTCCCGCGCGCCGATCATGAGGGGGATCAGATAGTTCGCAAATCCAAACAGAACAGGGATGGCCACGAAGAAAATCATGGTCGTCCCATGCATGGTGAACATCCGGTTGAAGACCTGAGGTGAAACAAAATCGTTGTGCGGGCGCATCAACTGGATGCGAATGATGAGGGCTTCAAGTCCCGCGACGACGAGAAAAAACAACGCGTAAAGTATGTAGAGGATGCCCAACCGCTTGTGATCAACCGTGGTCAGCCACTCGTGGAGCGTCTCGACCCAAGGCCGGCTTTCGACCTGTAAGCTCGGAATGGCCATCGTATTTGATGACATTGCTTTCCCTCGACTACCGAAGCGTTTCTAAATAACTCATCAACGAGTCCAGATCTGCGTCACTTAGTTTCATGGCCGGCATCAGCGAGCCGGGCTTAATGGCGTCCGGTTTCTGGATCCAAAGGCGCAGTTTTTCCGTCGTATTATCAGCCGCACCCGACGCGATGGTCTGGCGACTCATCAAATGCGTCAGGTCGGGACCGAATCGCCCGGTTGCGGCGGTGCCAGTGATCGCGTGACAGTTGATGCAAGCGGTGGTTTCGAAAACGCGCCTACCCACGATCACCTTTTCGTCCTGAACCGCCGGCTGTTGCTGCGCGCGGACCCACGCCGCAAAGTCTTCAGGGCTATCCACCGACACGCGCAGAAGCATCTTGGCGTGCTGCGTCCCGCAGTACTGCGCGCATTGCCCGAGAAAGGTGCCGGTGCGATGTGGATCCATCCACATACTGTTCGGGTGGTTCGGAATCAGGTCCGTCTTGCCTGCAAGCTGCGGGATCCAGAAACTGTGATCCGTGTCAGCAGAAAGCAACTTCAGGAATGTGGGCGTTGGACGGGCGGGATCACTAACCGGAATGTGCAACTCGTTGGCGGTGACGATCCCGAACTTTGGATAGCGGAACTCCCACCAGAATTGGTGCCCGATGGCGGTGACGTCTACGGCTGCCGCAGGCTCGGGAGCATCCTGGATGGCGTGGATGGTCCGCGCCGTAGCCAGAAACAACACGACCACGATGAGGATCGGGATGATGGTCCAAGCCAACTCAATTTGTGTACTTCCGTACACCTGGGCCGGTTCACGATCTTTATTCGCGGCACTGCCACGGAACTTCACGATGGAATAAACCAGTAAGGTGAACACGACAACGAAAATGACTGCCGTGATGACAAGCACAAATATGGATAGATCAAAGATCGACTTGGCGGGCGTAGATTCAGGCGCGAAGATACTCGTGAGAACCGTTGATGGATCGGCCAGCACCGTGGCTGCTGCCGTCGCCCGGGATAAGAACAAGAACGCCAAGATGAGAAGTGCGCCCAGCGTGACCGACTTTGTGTTGTGCCGCATTTGTGTTGACCGCTCTCTTGAGATGCTGATGCTAGATCAGCTTCGGAAGATTCCTCTCTGAAGTTGAACCTTATAGCTAGACCGCCCCGCGTCCTGCGACAAACTGAGCAGCCAATTCCGCGACGCGCTTGCCTTGGAAGCGCGCGGCTGCGAGTGCTGTCTCATCTGGTTTGAGGGCGCCGTTGTTGCTGGTAAACGATGCACCGTAGGGATTTCCGGCTTTGAACTGAATCGGGTCTGCGTAACCCGGCCCAACGATGATCGCTCCCCAGTGATAAAAGGTCGTGTTCAGGTTGACGATGGTTGTCTCTTGCCCGCCGTGCGCAGTAGCCGAACTGCTGAAGGACGAGCAGATCTTGTTAACAAGCGCTCCTTGCGCCCAAAGTTTGCCTGTAGTATCGAGGAACTGCTTCAGTTGTGCTGTCGGCAAACCGTAGCGGGTGGGCGTGCCGAAGATGACCGCATCGGCCCACTCTAGATCGTCGTTCGTGGCCTCTACAACATGTTGCGACTCCAGTCGATGGGCCGCCCAACCTTGATTCGTGGCGATAGCCTCATCCGGCGCGAGTTCGCGCACTTTGCGAAAACGTATTTCGGCGCGCGCTTCGCTTGCTCCCTGTTCCACGGCTCGTGCTAATTGATAAGTCGTGCCGGTGGCGCTGTAATAAATGATTGCAATCTTCACAGTCATTTCATTCCTCCACATGAATGTGTTGAAGCGATACGCGCCCCTGATTAGGGAGTCGCACCTCCCAAGCTCGGGTTCAGATCATCTCGAGCCAATAGGTACGCCAAGCTTGCGTCCAAGATAAAAGTCGCTTCGGCTGGAGCCATTCTCGATCTCCTCTCGAAATGTGGGTGAAGTTGACCCCGGACCTGCGACGCTACCCTCAAGCACTCTCACGGTGCATTTGCCATGCCAGACGGGGGTTCTGGAAAATCGGGGAGTTTTCTCTATTTGCGGTCTTGGAGCTTTTGGTTTACGAGCATGTTGTTGTCTTGTGACAACAATTCGTCACCCCCGTCGACCCGTTGCCACAGGTCATTTCTGCGAAGTCAATTTCAACATTCGAATATCGCAATGGCGCTCATTCTGAATCCATCACGTGATTTGGAATCGTGAGTGCTCAATGTATAGCCGCAGGGTGAGTGGCGTGTTATCGGAAGGGCGGTGTTTCCGCCAGAACCGTCCTCTCGCCGATTTGAGGAGGGTATTGCGATGAGCGCAGATTACGTTTTGTTATGTGGAGTGATGTGGGTGCAATTTGCTTCGCAGGATGCTGGTCTGGAATTGGTTCGGGCGCTGCACTCCGAGGATCCGAAGATCGTTTCACTGGCGTGCGTTCTTCTGGACGATGCCGCGGCATGTGCCTAGATTTCGTCGCGGGAGCTAGAGTTCTGCCACGCTGAGTGCCGCACTCATCGTGTGCGTTTGTCCAGGCTCTAGAAGAACCGCCGCACCCAGAATATTACTAGCTTCGACACAGAGAAACTGCGTCCACTCGCCGTCACCGAGATCTCGCAGCCTCGCAGCTCCGTCGCGGCAAGGATTCCACACTACCGTGGTGAGCGAATTAGCCTTCTTCAGTCGAATACGACGACGCATGTGCGCGTCTAACAGATCGATTTCGCTCTCCGTATCCACGTACGCATTGTCGGTCTGTGAGGCGATCACGACGTCACCGCGCTGGGTCTTCTCCTTGTTGGCGTCAGTGTTGTCGAGAAAGCGCACCGTATCCAGACCTTGCAAGCGCACCCGCGCGACATCCGCCACTCGGTTATAAGTATGGAGGGCTTCCTCGAAGCGCAGGGGCGTGGTGCCGGTATTGGTGCAGACCAGGTCTAGCTTCAACTCGGAGCCAAAGATAACGCGATGTACAAGACGAAATTCCGCAGGCCACCAGCGCCGGGTCTCGGCATCGCTCTCCGTAAACGTACTTACCGCAACCCGGCCGTCGTTTTCAGCAATCGACTCTAGCTGCCACATCTTTGTTCGCACGAATCCATGCGCCGGAGCATGGGCGTCATCTACCTTAGCGCGGAACCAGGGAAAACAAATCGGGATTCCGCCACGGATCGCCTGACGTTCCTCCCAGTGCGATTTAGAGCTTACGAAAAGCACCTCATCGCGGCCCGCAGGCTTCCAGGACGTCACGTGGGCGCCATGTAAATACATTTCGCCCTCGCCGAAAGAGCCTGTGATCTGGACTCGCGGTAGCCCGCCGTTGCCTTCTCCCACGGTTACCACACCCGGGACTCCAAACCGGCGATCGAGTTCTGCTGGGTCGGCAATTGCGTCCATTTTGCGGCTCTCCTTCCCTAAGGGGTGGTTAGCGCCATTGGCAAAGTGACTGTCAGAAATCGGCGACGAATCCGTATTCTGACGTTCATCAGAAAATCAGGAATAGAACCGCTGAAACTACACCCCGGAAACTCATTACCGCGTAGGACGCCCTTGGACAGCAGGGTTCATGGTTGCGTGGTTCGCCCACTCCCATTCAGCGAGCCAGCTTCTGCGGCACCTGCCGTAGCATTGGAATTCCATCATGCTCCCACCACATTGTGGGCAGACCAAATTGATGATCGAGGAGATGATGCTCGAGCTGGATTCTCCTGGTAGCGTGTCGACTCTCATGGCTATCTCCTTTCTCGCCGGGGCCTTTCCGGGGAAAACTTCAGATTGAAAACGATGCGAGGCGCAACCAGGGACTGCGTATGTCGGTTAACTTGACGCCGGTGTCGCCACCCTCAAGCGTTCCGCGCTGGTTGGCTGCGGAGTTCGTCTGGGCCATCTAGACTGGTTGGCGCCTCGCTCCTGTAAGTTGCATGCAAATGCGATGCCAAATCTGAAACCTGAATGACAGCTGTCAACAGGAGCAATCCTTAACCCACCCGCATCACGTGTCAGAGACATTGACAGGCATTTGGCAGATGACAGGTTCAGATACGCCGTGCCGCTCTGGGTCTGCATACAAACCGGAAGCGATCAAGGGTCAACATGTTGAAACGCCGTTCGCTCTGCGACCGTTTTTTCACATCTCGTATTTGGCATTGCGGATGCGAGCAGAAAAACAGGAAACCTTTCTTAACTTCCCGCTGCGCAACCGAGAGGAGCAGAACATGTTGAGGCTAACGACTGTGATTTGTATTTGTCTGGTGACTCTTTCGGCTTTGGGTAAACCGGCGTCGAAATACGAAGTAGGCACAATCACCGACGTTAAGATTCACCAAGCCACCGGCAGTAGCACCGGCATTACCAGCTACGAAGTTTCCCTCAGAGTCAGGAACACTATTTACGTTTCCTTGTACACGCCGCCGCTCGGCACGGACACGGTGAAGTATGCCGCGGGGCGTGAACTGCTAGTGCTGATCGGAAAAAAGACAATTACCTACAACGATAGCTTGGGACAATCGGTCGAACTACCGATCCTCAGCCAGAAACCAGCCACCGATGCCAAGCGGTCGAAATAAGTAACAGGACGCCTGGCGGAAGCCGCTCAGGCCGATGGATGTAACTTCTTGCTCTCGGTTTGAATCTTAAACCTTTAATGCTGCATGTAGTGAGAACGCTTGAGCCAGGTGAGAGCCATATGGGCCTGCAGATTTTCGAAGTATGCTTTGTTGTGAGGAGTTGCGGTGCTTCAAAAATGTGCAAATCCTGTCTGCTGCGCCCAGTTCCGCTACCTGCATCAAGGAAAAACTGTTTGAAGTTGAAATTCAATACTTCGAAAGTCCTTCGGGCAACGGTCGGGGCAACTTATGCAAACGCAAGGGACTAGTTGAGCGGTGCTGGTTGTGCGACCGGTGCGCTGCAGGTATGGCTCTGCGGTTAGACCCACAGCAAGGTTTGGTAATTGTCTCTTCGAACGGAGACGGCGGAGAAGTAGTGACAAGGGCAATTCTGCAATTGGGGCCAAAAGCCGCCAGAACGGCGCGGGTCCTAGTCCGGCCGCTGGATCTGAAATTGAAAGGCGCGAAGCGAAGAGAGGCAATCGAATTGAACGTCACGAGGAGACTGACTGCATGAGCGAGGCACTTCCAGTAGTGTATGTGGCGCGCCACGGTAACACGGCGTGGACTCTCTCAGGCCAGCATACTGGCCTTACGGACCTGCCTCTGACCCCGGATGGCGAGCGCAATGCCCGGCGGCTTGGAGAACGGCTGAAGGGATTAACATTCGCCAAAGTGTTTACCAGCCCACTGCAACGCGCGGCTCGGACCTGCGAGCTTTCTGGATTTGGGGCCGGCGCCGAAATCGATCCTGACTTGGTGGAATGGAACTACGGCAAATATGAAGGACTGACCTCGGCGCAAATCCTGCGAGATCGCCCAGACTGGGATCTGTTTCGGGACGGCGCTCCCGGGGGTGAATCGCCAGCACAAGTCGGTGAGCGCGCAGACCGCGTGGTCCAACGTGTCCGTAGCATCCGGGGAGACGTACTGCTGTTCACCAGCGGACACTTCATTCGTGTCCTGACCGCCCGCTGGCTCGCGCTCGGTCCGGGATCTGAAGGCCGGTATTTTCTACTAAGCCCAGCGAGTCTAAGCGCACTCAGTTATGAACGCAATCTGTCCCGACCCGTGATCCGACTGTGGAACGACGATCATCACGTGGCGGCGTAAGCTAATGGGTATTTAGTGCGGAGAGCAGCACAAACATCACCAGCTGGAATAACTTGGATCACAAGGATACCTGAATGAGTACAAAGAGTGTGGTACGCCCTAATTCCGCGAATGTCGTTCCCATGACGACGAAGACGGCGAATGTTGCCGAACTCCTCCAACGATACAGCTCGAGCGCCATCCGGTTTGCTGGAACAGATGACGCGCTTTACGAACGGCACCTGGTATTCGACCGGACAATCGATCCGAACGTAGCGAGTGCCCGGGAGCGCTTCGAGGCGTTCTCAAGCTCTGTGCGCGACGTCCTGGCACAGCGCTGGGTCCAGACCAAGCAAACCTATGAGCAGCAGAATGCCAAACGCATTTACTACCTTTCGATGGAATTTCTCCTCGGACGTTCGCTGGCCAACAACATTACGAACCTGTTGCTTGATCCCGTAGCACAGAAAGCGGTCCAGGAAAAAGGTATAGACTGGCTTGAATTGATCGAGCAGGAACCGGATGCGGGCCTGGGAAACGGAGGCTTGGGTCGGCTCGCGGCCTGCTTCCTCGACTCGATGGCTACTATGCAACTCCCCGCTACCGGATATGGCCTGCGCTACGAGTACGGCATGTTTCGACAGTCATTTGTGGATGGCTGGCAGCGAGAAGATCCCGACAATTGGCTGCGCGACGGCGATCCTTGGGAGATCGCCCGCGCGCACGAGAAAGTGGAAGTCAAGCTCAACTGTACCTTCAAACTGCGGGACGGACGTGTTGAGGTCATTCCGAACCGCCCATCCAGCCTGTTCGGCATACCCTACGATCGTCCGGTGGTAGGCTACGGTGGAAAGACCATCAACACTCTTCGGCTCTGGGCCGCGGCTGCGCCCGATTACTTCGATTTTCAGCAATTCGGCACCGGCGACTTCGTAGGCGCACTGGGCGGGACCCTGGAAGCGGAGTCCCTGACTCGCGTGTTGTATCCCGACGACTCCACCACCGCGGGACAAGAGTTGCGATTTGTGCAGGAATACTTTCTGGTCGCGTGTTCTCTGGCCGATCTGGTGCGCCGGTTCGTGCGCCACAACACGGACTGGGAAAGGTTGCCCGAAAAAGCATCTATCCAGCTCAACGACACGCATCCTTCGATGGCGGTCGCAGAATTGATGCGCATCCTGCTGGATGATGCGCACTTGGGATGGGATCTCGCGTGGGACCTGACGAAAAAAACGCTGGCTTACACCAACCACACTCTGCTGCCTGAAGCACTGGAGAAGTGGCCGGTGCAGTGGTTCGCTGCGCTGCTTCCCCGGCAGTTGGAAATCATTTACGAGATCAACCGCAGGCTGCTCGATGAGGTTCGCGTCCGCTTTCCTGGCGATGAGGGGCGCGTGGAACGCATCAGCCTGGTGGAAGAAGGCAGTTCGCGCAAGATTCGCATGGCTAACCTAGCGATTGTCGGCTCGCACAGTACGAATGGCGTGGCCGAGGTCCATTCCAGATTGTTGCGGACTACGACCGTCAAGGATCTTGCTGAAATGTTTCCCGAGCGTTTCAACAATAAGACCAACGGAGTTACGCCGCGCCGTTGGCTGCTGGAATCGAATCCCGAATTGTCGGGCACAATCACGGAGGCGATCGGCGACAAGTGGATCACTGACCTCAGCCAACTCAAGCAGCTCAAGCCGTTGGCCGGAGATGCCAGCTTCCAGAAAGCGTTCCACGCAGCCAAGCGCTATGCCAAAACACGGTTCGCCCATTGGCTCAAGACAACTTCCGGACAGATTGTGGATCCGAACACCATTTTCGACTGCCAGATCAAGCGTATCCACGAATACAAACGGCAACTGCTGAATGCCCTGCGGATTATCGTGGTTTATAACCGGCTGCGGGAAAATCCCAATATGGAGGTGGTGCCGCGCACATTCTTCTTCGCCGGTAAAGCGGCACCAGCGTATCGTTTGGCCAAGCTCATCATAAAATTCATCAACAACCTCGCCGGCACGATTGATGGCGACCCCATCGTGCGCGGTCGAATGAAAGTGGTCTTTCTCCCTGAGTACAATGTTTCATTGGCAGAACGGCTGATTCCGGCGAGCGACGTCTCCAACCAGATTTCAACTGCCGGTTATGAAGCCAGCGGAACCAGCAACATGAAGTTCATGATGAACGGAGCTTTGACGGTTGGCACTCTCGATGGCGCAACCATCGAGATGGCTGAGGAAGCAGGGAAAGAAAACCTCTTCCTGTTCGGCCTGACCGTTGAGCAAGTGCAAAAAAACCAAGCTTCGTATAACCCGCATTGGCACTATGAACATGAGCCTGAGACCAAAGCCGCACTGGACCTCATTTTCTCCGATTACTTCAGCCGCAACGAGCCCGGAATATTTGCTCCGTTGCGGGATGCGCTCTTGACGACCGATCACTACATGCACCTGGCGGACCTGACGTCTTACTGTCAGGCGCAAGATCGGCTGGGTGAGCTTTATGCTAAGCCCGATGAATGGGCGCGGAAAGCCATTCTGAATGTGGCGAGTTCCGGAAAGTTCTCGAGCGATCGTACAATTCACGAATATACAAACGAAATCTGGAAGGTGGACCCATGCCCAATACCTTAGAAACACAGCCCACGACAAGAACCGGTGAGCCGTCTATTTCACCGCTCGCCGGCAAACCAGCCCCCAAGGAAATGCTGATTGATGTGGCTCGGTTGGTGAAGGAGTATTTCGAGCGCAAGCCCGATGTGAGCGACCGCAACCAACTCGTCGCCTTCGGCACCAGCGGCCACCGCGGATCTGCTCTTCACGGCACTTTCAACGAGGCGCATATCCTGGCGATTACCCAGGCGATCTGCGAGTACCGCCGAGCCCAGGCTATAGACGGCCCGCTCTATATGGGGAAAGATACGCACGCAGTTTCCGGACCCGCGCAGCGCACTGCTCTGGAGGTGCTGGCGGCGAATGGTGTTGAGACCATCATCCAGGAGAACGATGGGGTAACTCCGACTCCGGTCATTTCTCGCGCGATTCTGGTTTATAACCGCGGCCGCAAAGACCACTTCGCCGACGGCATCGTTGTTACGCCCTCGCACAATCCTCCCGAGGACGGAGGCTTCAAGTACAATCCGCCGAACGGGGGCCCTGCCGATACTGATGTAACCGGATGGGTGCAGGACCGCGCCAACGAATTGTTGAGAGCGGGAAATGCCGGGGTCAAGCGCGTTCCATTTGAAAAGGCATTCCGAGCTGACAGCACGCATCAGGAAGATTTCGTCCAGCCCTATGTTCGCGATCTTAAAAACGTTGTGGACATCGACGCCATTCGTGCCGCCCATCTCAAGCTCGGAGTGGACCCTCTCGGCGGGGCCTCCCAGCCCTATTGGGAGCCGATCAACTCGATTTACGGATTGGAAGTGGTTGTCGTCAATCCAACCATCGACCCGACCTTCTCATTCATGACGGTCGATCATGACGGTAAGATCCGTATGGATTGTTCTAGTCCGTATGCTATGGCGAGGCTCGTGGGGCTGAAGGATCGGTACCAGGTGGCTTTTGCTAACGATACCGACGCCGACCGGCACGGGATTGTTACTCCGGTCGCTGGGTTGATGAACCCGAATTCTTACCTCGCGGTGGCGATTCGGTACTTACTCACGCATCGGCCGCAGTGGCGTCAAGATGTCGCCGTGGGAAAAACGCTGGTGAGCAGCAGCATGATTGACAGGGTTGTACAGAAGCTCGGTCGTCAGCTGCGTGAAGTGCCGGTTGGTTTCAAGTGGTTCGTGCCCGGACTGGTGGACGGCTCGTACTGTTTCGGAGGAGAAGAGAGCGCGGGAGCAAGTTTTCTTCGCCGCGATGGCACGGTATGGACGACAGACAAAGACGGGCCAATTATGGACTTGCTGGCTGCCGAGATTACCGCCCGCACAGGAAAGGATCCCGGAGAACATTATCGGGAGCTGACCGCGGAATTCGGCACACCTTATTACACTCGTATCGATGCGCCAGCCACGCCCGAACAGAAAGCAAGATTGCAAGAGCTTACACCCGAGGCTGTCAAGGAATCGGATTTAGCGGGTGAGCCGATCACTGCCAAGCTTACCCGAGCCCCGGGCAACCAAGCTCCGATTGGCGGACTGAAGGTGATTGCGAAGACTGGTTGGTTTGCGGCCCGGCCCTCCGGCACGGAGAACATCTACAAAATCTACGCGGAGAGCTTCAAGAGCCAGTCACACCTGAATGCAATTTTGAGCGAAGCGGAAGAAATGGTGAACAATGCGCTGGGCTCCGGAACGCGGCAATGAACAATAACGGCGGGGTCATGAATGTCCCTCCGTTTCCGCCCGAATACCGTGCTTCGGGCTTGTTGTTGCATGTCACTTCACTGCCCTCGCCGTATGGAATCGGCGATTTGGGATCGTCGGCGTTATCGTGGGTGGATCGGCTCCACAATGCCGGCCAAAGGTGGTGGCAGTCGCTGCCGCTTGGTCCGACTGGTTATGGGAATTCTCCGTACCAGGCGATGTCGTCGTTTGCGGGGAACGCCCTGGTGATCAGTCCCGCCGCGCTGATCTCGGACGGGCTGCTCAAACCGACAGATTGTGAGTCTAGCTTTCCTTCAGACGTGGTCGACTATGACGCGGTGATCACCTTCAAGTCCCGCTTGCTGGAAACCGCGTGGGCAAACTTCAAAGCCGGCGAGGGCGAGGATCTGCGGCCTGCTTTCGATGAGTTTAGCGCTCAGCAGGAACATTGGCTTGAGGACTATGCGCTATTCCGAGCGCTGAAAGAGAAGTATCACGGCGGATATTACCTCGATTGGCCGGCGGAGTTGGTTGAGCGCAAACCGGGCGCCCTCGCGATTGCGCGCCGGGAATTGGCCAACCGGATTAATCAGGTTCGCTTCGCGCAATTTCTGCTTTTCCGCCAGGGCGATCAACTCAAAGAACACGCGCATTCCAGGGGCGTGCAATTGATCGGCGATCTTCCCTTTTTTGTTTCTCCTGATTCCAGCGACGTATGGGCGAACCCGGAGTTGTTTCTGCTCGACGAGCACCGCCGGCCACGCTTTGTTGCCGGCGTTCCTCCCGACTATTTCAGTGCGCAGGGGCAGTTGTGGGGCAATCCGGTCTACAACTGGGATGCTCTTCGCGCAACCGGTTATCGGTGGTCGATCGACAGACTGCGTGCCCTGCTCGCGCATGTGGATGCGATTCGCCTGGATCACTTCCGCGGGTTTGCGGCGGCATGGCATATTCCAGCGGGCGCGCCCACCGCCCAGTCCGGGCAATGGGTGCAGGGTCCGGGCGCAGGTTTTTTTGAAGCCGCCCAGAAAGAGCTGGGCCGCCTGCCGTTCATCGCCGAAGATCTGGGGCTCATCACTCCGGATGTTCAGACCCTGCGTGACCAATTTCAATTGCCGGGGACTCGTGTTCTGCAGTTTGCTTTCGACGGCAATGCAGACAATCCCTACCTCCCGCGGAACATCCCACATAATGCCGTCGCGTATACCGGCACTCACGACAATGCTCCGACTCGCGAGTGGTACGAAGAGTTGCCTGATAACCAGCGGCAGAACTTGTGGGGTTACCTCAAGCGCGCGCCGGGTAATAGCAGTGAAGCTGCTCCGGCTCTGATGGAACTCGCATGGTCGTCGAACGCGGCGCTGGCGATTGCTCCGTTGCAGGACCTGCTCAACCTTGGGGCGGAATCTCGCATGAATGTACCCGGTCTCGCCGGCGGGAACTGGCGTTGGCGTTTTCGGGAAGACATGCTGTCGTCTCCCGCTTTTCAATGGCTGCAGGAATTAACAGAAACCTCAAAGCGCGCGCAGTCTGAAATCGCCGCACAGCCGGTGAACATGGAAAATGCCGGTCCCGTAACAGCGGCTCTTTCCGGGACGTGATACCCTGCGCGTCACTGTGGCCGGACGGGAATCCCTAGCTTGCGGATGCGATAAGCCAGCGTGGTCCGTTTCATCCCCAGCCGGACAGCCGCGCCGTTAGGTCCCCCCGTCACCCAGTTCGATTCCCGTAGGGCGCGCAGCACGTGTTCGCGTTCCATCTCTTCCAGAGTACTTATGTTCGTAGGTGACCCCGGCGTTGTGTCTTGCTGCAGTTCTTCAACGGGAGCGCGAAGGCTGGTTCCAGGCGACAGAATCACTGCTCGCTCAACAAAGTTCTGCAACTCCCGCACGTTTCCTGGCCAAGGACAGTTTACGAACACTTCCATGGTCCGGGCCGGAATGGTTTCGATGCGTCGATTCATGCGCTGCGCATACTTGTCCACGAAGTGGCGGACGATGAGCGGTATGTCCTCGCGACGCTCGCGCAAGGGAGGAACCACCAGCGGGAACACGTGCAGGCGATAGTACAAGTCGCGGCGGAACGTTCCCTCTTCGACCATCTGTTTCAGGTCGCGATGCGTAGCCGCAATCACGCGCACATCCACCTGCTGCGTGCGGGTGCTGCCCAGTCGCTCAAACTCATGCTCCTGCAGGACTCGCAGCAGCTTCGCTTGCACGTCGAGCGGAATATCTCCGACTTCGTCCAGGAACAGGGTGCCTTTGTCTGCCAGCTCGAAACGGCCGGGCTTTCGCATGATGGCGCCAGTAAATGCGCCTTTCTCATGGCCGAACAGCTCGCTCTCCAACAACCCGGAGGGAATAGCCGCGCAGTTCACTTTGATGAACGGCCGATCACGCCGTGCACTTCGATTGTGAATGGCCTGGGCGACGAGCTCTTTCCCGGTGCCCGTTTCTCCCTGAATCAATACGCCGGAATCGGTTGGGGCCACAACCTCCACCTCTCGCAATACGCGTCGCAGGGCCGAGCTCCTGCCAACGATGTTTTCAAAAATGGGATTGCTGCCCTGTTCATCCCCAACGTAAGCCACGCTCTCGGCGCCAGACTTGCTCTTCAGCTTCTGCAATTCTGCATGCAGCAGGCTATTCGCCAAGCCGAGCGCCACCTGGTCCGCTGCCAGCAACAACAACCCGATGTCTTGGTGAGAGTAGTCGTGAGACTGCAAGCTAGCTATGCTAAGCACTCCAATACAGCCGTGGGGCGTGCACAACGGCAGACGGCAGAGCGATCGGTATCGGACGCCCGATGTCTTCTGCGCCTCTCTCCGCACCGCCAATCTTTCATCTTCTTGCCAGTCCGAAATCCACAGCGGCGTTTGCTCGTGATAGACCGACCACACGGTGGTCTCCTCGAAAGGGAGATCCAGACTTGCGAGCTGCTCCGCGCCGAACGACGTCCAGCGAGCATCGTTATCACCTTCGTGGAAGATGACGACGTTGACAAAATCGCTGGGAAACAACGGTCGCAAGAGTGCAACCAGATTGCGGGATAAAAGTTCGGGCGTCATCAAGGCAATCGATCGGGAAAGGTGTGACAGGCCTTGATAGCGCGCTGCCAACGTTTGCGAGCCTGTCACGGGTTGCTCGAAATGCATATGCGGTAGCGCGTGCATAAAAGGCGTGTCGGATGTCAGACTAAATTCAACGGCGCTCATGGCTTGCTCCTTTTTTCGATGCCACGATAATGACCCGGAACGGATCTGCGCACAATCCCCAGATCGGGGTGTTTTATTTCACATTATGGAGTGTTTTTTTGCTTACAGGATGAGGTCACTAGGACATACCACTTTTGAGTAAGAGCGGGATAACCTATTCCTCGCGGCCGCGACGAACGTGATTGGGTATTTGGCAGGGGGCCCATTTTTACGCAGCGGACGAAGACTTCTCGCAGTTTACCCAAACTTCAAACTTAGTTCCGAGGATGCCCAATCCCGACGAGCTTTGATAGAATCTTTGCGCTCGACCGCGCTCCGCCGAGCTTCCGGTATATACGATCGAAACCTTATTTCGCGCGATCCTTTTTGGATTTCGCCATATGATCTTCATAACGCTTTTCTTCCAAACGATCTCGGGCCACATTCGAGGTCTCCGCAACAAATGCTTGAAGAGCACTCATGGTTCCAAACGCGAATGACTCAAACGAACTGCCCCTCCCCTGCAAGCCAATCGCGGGCAGCGTGTCGAATCAGAGCCTGGCGCCGCTCGCCGGTCGAACTCCGCGACGGCGACACCGTCACCTGCCAGACTGTTGTCACGAATGGCACCGATTGTGGGACGTCTACGAACGACAGCTGCTCCTAACCAATTGTCCCGGCTGGGTCTGCGATCCGCGGTCCGTGCGGCCCTTAATGGAAGCCTGCGTGCATGTGCGGCTATACGGGTCTGAAACCCAGGAATAGTTATGGAGAAATTTGCAGCAATCTTCAAATGGTGCTTTGGCTGTCACCACAGCCAGCTAAGCCGGGTGTTCACCATCAGCGGACGAACCTATCGCGTGTGTTGCAACTGCAGCGTGCAGTTCGACTATTCACTGGAAAGCATGTCTGTCAAACGCGGGTTACGCCGCCCGATGGCCAGTTTGTATCCGGCTTCAAGTCAGGAGTGATCTATCGCCTCAACGGCCGTGCTATTTTTATCCTCGTAGTTTTTGCCCCAATGACTGGCCCGAATAGAAAATCTCAGAAGCGGACCGGCGACAATTTTCGGTAAGATTTCACCTGTGGGTTGACGTAAAAAAGCGATGATCGATGACTCCTACTCCCATTGGTTTGACTCTAAATGAGGAGCGGGCCAGGAAAGGACGAATATGGCAGCACGAGCAGAAGCAATAACCAAGCGCCCGGCGGCCAAACGCCAGGCATGGAAAAATCTGGGCTCTCACTATAAAGAGATTCGCGATTTACACCTGCGGCAGCTCTTTGCCGATGATCCAAAGCGAGGCGAGCGCATGGTGTTCGAGGCGGTGGGCCTATATCTCGATTATTCGAAGAACCGGGTTACCGATGAGACCCTCAGGCTGCTTTTTCAACTCGCCGAGGAGTCGCGTCTGCGGGAACGAATTGACGCCATGTTCAGAGGGGAGAAGATCAATATCACAGAAAAGCGGGCCGTCTTGCACACCGCCTTGCGTGCCCCGAAAGGTGCCTCCATTCTGGTGGATGGAAAGAACGTGGTGCCCGAGGTGCATGCGGTGCTCGACAAGATGGCGGATTTCTCGAATCGCGTCCGCAGCGGCGAGTGGAAGGGACACACCGGCAAGCGTATTCGTAATGTGATCAACATCGGCATCGGAGGCTCCGATCTCGGGCCGGTGATGGCTTATGAAGCTCTCAAGCATTACAGTGAGCGCGCCATGACATTCCGGTTTGTCTCAAATGTCGATGGCACCGACTTCGCGGAGGCTGTACAGGATCTCGATCCCTCGGAAACACTCTTCATCATTTCTTCGAAAACGTTCACGACGCTCGAGACCATGACGAATGCCCACAGTGCTCGCGCCTGGTCGGTCACGGGATTCGGGGGCGATGAGAGTTCGGTGGCAAAGCATTTTGTTGCCGTTTCCACCAACGCCGCTGAAGTGGCGAAGTTCGGAATCGACACCGCCAACATGTTTGAGTTTTGGGACTGGGTCGGGGGCCGCTACTCGATGGACTCGGCCATTGGTCTCTCGACGATGATTGCAATTGGCCCGGATAATTTCCGCGCCATGCTGAATGGTTTCCATCAGATGGACGAGCATTTCCGCACCGCGCCATTCGAACAGAACTTGCCGGTGCTCATGGGCCTGCTCGCTCTTTGGTACAACGACTTTTTTGGCGCGCAAACGGTGGC